>Ga0302326_10013530_pt1 | contig 17291 bp, 13 predicted proteins | sample Palsa_T0_3_FD_202264 | JGI IMG/M metagenome (GOLD analysis project Ga0302326, IMG submission 202264) | Peat permafrost microbial communities from Stordalen Mire near Abisko, Sweden - Palsa_T0_3 | ecosystem: Environmental > Terrestrial > Soil > Palsa > Peat permafrost | place: Sweden: Abisko... | reverse complement strand
CGCTCCGCGCGCAACTGGAGGCGCTCGGGGCGCTCGGGGCGGGGGATCCCCCGCTGCTCGCGCGCGCCTGCGCCGCGCTCCGCGCCCGGATCATCGAGGCGCCGCTGCCGTCTCCGGTCGCCGACGCCATCACGGCCAGCTACGCCGCGCTGGGCGAGCCTGACGCTCCGGCGGATGTCGCCGTCCGCTCGTCGGCCACCCTGGAGGACAGCGCGGCGGCGTCGTTCGCCGGCCTGCAGGACACCTACCTGGGCGTGACCGGCGCGCCTGCGGTGCTCGAGCACGTCCGCCGCTGCTGGGCCTCGCTGTACAACGAGGAGTCGGTCGCCTACCGGCGCCGCCTGGGGCTGCCCGAGCGGGCGCTGGCGATGGCCGTCGTCGTCCAGCGCCTGGTCGCGCCGCGCGCGGCCGGGGTGATGTTCACCCGGTCACCGGTGACCGGTGACCGTTCGGTCGTCGCGATCGAGGGGGTCTGGGGGCTCGGCTCGGCGCTCGTCTCCGGTGACGTGACGCCCGACTCGTTCATCGTCAGCAAGATCACCGGCGAGATCACCACCCGGCGCATCTCCCCCAAACTCAAAACCCACACCCATCGCCCGAACGCACGCGTGGCTCCGCCCCACTCGCCGAGCGCGCACGGACCGGGGGTGTCGGTCGAGGACACGCCGTTTAACCTGCGCGACGCGCCCTGCCTGACCGACGACGAGATCCGCGCCCTCGCCGCGATCGCCCGCCAGGTGGAGGCGCACTACGGCGCCCCGCAGGACATCGAATGGGCGCTGCTGGACGCCGACGGCTCTCCCGCCGCCCCATCCGCCCCATCCGCCCCATCCGCCCCGCGCATCGTGCTGCTCCAGTCCCGCCCCGAGACCGTCTGGGCGGCGAAAGACCCCGCCCCGGCGGGCGCTCCCAAGCCCCGCCCGGCCGACCATGTCCTGTCCCTGTTCGGGAAACCACTGTGACTCACGTGACTTGCCGTCGCGGCGGTTCAGGGTCAGGCGAGGCGGCCGCGTGGACCTGACCAATGATGACGTGGCGGACATCCTGGCGCTGCTCGACTCGCTGCCCTATGACTCGCTCGACCTGCGGACGGACAAGTTCCGGCTGACGCTCCGGCGCGCGCCGTCGGGCGGCTGGACCGAAGAGTCCGAGATCCTCACCGAGCCAACGCCCGCCACTCCACCCCCGTCGACCTCAACCGCCCCGACCAACTCGCCAACGACCACTGCTCCCCGCGCACCGTCTCCCACCCGCGCACCGTCTCCCACCGACGGGGCGCACGCGAACGGCGGGGGTGCGGGCGAGGCGAACGCCGGCGGGGCCGACGCGAGCGGGCTTGTCGCCGTCGTGGCGCCGCTGCCGGGGACGTTCTACCGCGCACCGCGGCCCGGGGCGCCGCCGTTCGTCGAGGTCGGGGACGCGGTCGGCGCGGACACGGTCGTCGCGATCATCGAGACGATGAAGCTGATGAACTCCGTCCACGCGGGCGCATCCGGCCGGGTCGCGCGGATCCCGGTCGAGAACGGCGAGTTCGTCCCGCTAGGCGCCACCCTGCTGCTGATCGAGCCCGACTCCCGCGCGCCGATCAACCCCGACGCCCGCTTGCCTATCGACGCTGACTCGTGACCGAACAACGCATGTCCGACCGGACGGCTCAGGAAAGCGCAAGCGCTTCTTGCTGTTATCCGAGGCGGGCCGATCTGATTCATCATTGGGTGTACCTAATGGGGCTATTTGACGGTAGGTACACCCAATCTTCGGCCGGATGCGCGGCGCGGAGCGCTTCTTGCTGTTATCCTTTCGGGGCGTCGGCGTGAGCGGGCCGCGGGTGTTCCGGCGGGTGCTGGTCGCTAATCGGGGGGAAATCGCCGCCCGGGTGGCCAGGACCTGCCGGCGGCTGGGCATCGAGACTGTGCTCACCGTGTCGGATGCGGACGTTGGGTCCGTGCCCGCCCGGCAGGCGGACAAGGTCATCAGGATCGGCCCGGCTCCCGCCGCCGATAGCTACCTCAACGTGGACGCGGTCGTCGGCGCGGCCCTCGCGGCCGGGGTCGACGCGGTCCACCCCGGCTACGGGTTCCTGTCGGAGAACGCGCGGCTGGCCCGGGCGTGCGCGGCGGCCGGCATCGTGTTCATCGGGCCGGCCCCCGAGACGCTCGAGGCGAGCGGCGACAAGCTCGCCGCCCGTGAGCACGCCACCGCCGCCGGGCTGCCCGTCCTCTCCGGTGGTCACGTTGGCCGGGCGGCCGACCAGGACACTCAGCCGGGTCCGAGCGGCCAGGACGCCTCAAGTCCGGCAGGCCGCGAAACTAGGCCGACGGGCCACGAGGCTAGCGGAGGGCCATTCGCCGCTCTTGCCGCCCGGATCGGGTATCCGGTGCTGGTCAAGGCGGCCGGCGGCGGTGGCGGGCGCGGGCTGCGGGTGGTCAGGGACCCGACCGAGTTGACCGGCGCGGTCGCCGTCGCCAGCGCCGAGGCGGGGGCGGCGTTCGGTGATTCCCGGGTCTATCTGGAGCGGTACGTCGAGCGCGGGCGTCACGTTGAGGTGCAGATCCTGGGCGACGGGGAGCGGGTCATCCACCTGGGCGACCGGGACTGCTCGGTCCAGCGGCGGTACCAGAAGCTGATCGAGGAGGCACCCGCGCCGGGACTGGACGATGACCTACGGGACCGGTTGCGGGCGGCGGCCGTCACCCTCGGCGCTCACCTGCGCTACCGCGGCGCGGGCACGGTCGAGTTCCTCGTCGACGCCGACCGCGGCGAGTTCTACTTCCTTGAGGTCAACGCGCGCATCCAGGTCGAGCACCCGGTCACCGAGGCGATCACCGGCCTGGACATCGTCGCCGAGCAGATCGCCATCGCCGAGGGCCGACCGCTCCGCCTGCGGCAGGAGGACGTCACGTTGGCCGGGCACGCGATCGAATGCCGCATCAACGCCGAGGATCCGGCCCGTGACTTCCGCCCCAGCCCGGGGACGCTCAGCCGCGCGGTGTTCCCGGTCGGCGCGGGATATCTACGGGTCGACACGCACATCCAGGCCGGAGCGACCGTTCCCCCCTACTACGACTCACTGCTGGCCAAGATCATCGCGCGCGGCACCGACCGGAGCCACGCGCTGAGGACGCTGGGCGATGCGCTCGACCGGTGCCTCGTCGACGGCGTGACGACCAACCTGGGCCTGCAGCGGGCGATCATCGCCGACCCCGCGTTCGCAGCCGGCGGCGTCGACACGGGATACCTCGGGCGGTGGCTCGCCGACGGCGGGGTGGGCCATGGCTGAGATCCGCCTGGTCGACGTGTCGCTGCGGGACGGGAACCAGTCGCTGTGGGGGGCGACCGGGCTGCGGACCGCGCACATCGCGACGATCGCGCCGCTGCTCGGCCGGGCCGGGTTCCGCGCGCTCGACTACTCGTCCTCGACCGCGATGGGCGTGTCGGTGCGGACGCACCGGGAGGACCCGTGGGCGCTGCTGCGGCTGACGCGCGCGGCCATGCCGGACACGCTGCTGCAGTTCATCGGGACCGGGTTCCGGTTCATCTCCTGGGAGCGGGCGCACCCCGAGGTGATCCAGCTCGTTTACTCCGCCCTGGTGCGCAACGGCATGGACCGATTCGTCGTCCTCGACCCGACGCACGACATGGACGCGGCCCGCGCCACCGCCGCGATCGCCAAGAAGGCGGGCGCGCGCGAGGTCATCGGGGCGCTGACCTACACGATCTCCGCCGTGCACGACGACGCGTTCTACGCGCGCGTCGCCGCCGCGTACGCGGACTGCCCGGACATCGACCGCGCCTACATCAAGGACCCGGCCGGCATTCTCACCCCGGACCGGGCGCGGACCCTCATCCCCGCCGTCCAGGCCGCGCTGCGCGGCCGTACCGATCACGACACCGGCAAGGCGCTGGAGCTGCACTCGCACGCCTCGCTGGGGCTGTCCCCGCTGACCTGCCTGGTCGCGGCCGAGCTGGGCGTTCAGGTGCTGCAGGTCGGGTGCGGCGCGCTCGGCAACGGCACCTCGCTCCCGGAAGCCGAGGACCTGGTCGCCAACCTGCGGGCGAGCGGGCACACGGTGGACATCGACGACCGGCTGCTGGCCGCCGTCGCCCGCTACTTCGACCGGCTGGCGGGGGCCGAAGGGCTGCCGCGCGGCGAGCACCGCGGCTTCGACGCCGCGTTCATGGACCACCAGCTGGCGGGCGGGGTGATGTCCACCACCAGGCGGCAGCTGGCCGAGCTCGGCCTGGCGGACCGGTTCGAGGCGCTGATGGCGGAGATCTCCCTGGTCAGGGCCGAGCTCGGCTACCCGATCATGGTGACACCGTTCCCGCAGATGGTGATCGGGCAGGCGCTGGCGAACCTGCTGTCGGCCGGCGCCGTCGGCGGCGCCCGCTACGACTCCGTGCCCGACCAGGTGATCAGGTACGTGCTCGGCACGTTCGGCAAGCCGACCGCGCCGGTCGAGCCCTGGGTCCTTGACCGGGTGCTCAGCCGGCCCCGGGCGGCCGAGCTGGCCAGCGAGCCGGAGCCGCTGGACGTGGCCGCGCTGCGCAAGCGGTTCGGCCAGCGGATCAGCGACGAAGAACTGGTGCTGCGGTTCGGCCTGCCGGGGGCGGAGGTCGACGCGATGATCGCGGCCGGCCCCGCCGTCACGCATTACAACCCCGACCTGGTGCCGATGCTGACGCTGCTGCGCGAACTGGGCCAGCGACCGACCCCGCGCGAGCTGACGGTGCAGAAGCCGGGGTTCCGGCTATCGCTGCGGAGTAACGGTCGTTGAAAGGAGCCCGGTGACCGAGACAACTGCCGATGATGAGGCGCTGCGCCGACTGCGAGAGGCTCGCGGCTTCATCTTCGACATGGACGGCACCCTGGCGCTCGGCGACCGGGTCAACCACGGGCTTACGCCGCTACCCGGCGCGGTCGAGCTCCTCGACTGGGTCAGGCGGCAGGGCCTGCCGTATGTCGTGTTCACCAACGGGAGCAACCGCTCCCCCGCGCACTTCGCCCAGGTGCTGCGAGAGGCCGGGCTTGACGTGCCCGATTCCCAGATGATGACGCCGGCGTCCAGCGCCGTCGTCATGTTCACCAGGCGCGGCTACAAGCGGGTCATGGTCCTGGGCGGCGACGGCCTGACCGGGCCCCTGCGCGAGGCGGGGATCGAGGTCGTGCCGCCGGTCGAGGCCGCGGCGGACACCCGGCCATTGCCGACGCCCGCCGGGGTGGACGCGGTATTCGTCGGCTGGTTCCGCGAGTTCACCATGTCCCACCTGGAAGCCGCCTGCCAGGCGGTCTGGTCCGGTGCCGCCCTGTACAGCGCATCGGAGACCCCGTTCTTCGCCATCGCCGGCGGCCGGGCCCTCGGCACGTCCAGGGCCATCTCCGCGATGATCCGCTCCATCACCGGCTGCGGGCTGACGGTCACCGGCAAGCCGTCGCTCGACGCGCTGCGCGCCGCCGCCGTCAGGCTCGGCGTCCCGTCCAGGGACCTCGTGGTCGTCGGCGACGACCCGCTGCTCGAGGTCCCGATGGCACACCGCGGCCATGCCCTCGCCGTCGCGGTCCAGACCGGGCTGGCCGGCCCTGACGCCTATGACCACCTGCCGTCCGCGAAGCGGCCGCACCTGCACCTGCACGGGGTCGACGAGCTGCTCGCGCTCTGCACGGAGAGCTCACCATGATCATCCCGAACGCACGCGTGGCTCCGCTTATCCGGCCCGGCGCGCCCCGCTTAGTGCGGCAGCCGGGGATACTGCGTCGTACCTCGGGAAGACAGAGCCAGGGCATCGCGCCCGCCTGAACACACAACGCCCGCGGGAACACACAACGAAGGAGAGTCATGACCGAGATGATGCGAGCGGTTGGCTTCACGCACTTCGGTGACTCGTCGGTCCTGCACATTGTCACGGTGCCCAAGCCCGTCCCCGGGCCCGGGCAGGCGCTGGTCAAGGTGGCGGCGGCGACCGTGAACCCGACCGACATCGGGTTCCGGGCCGGCGGCCGGGCGCTGCCGCCCGGGGTCGAGCCGCCGTACATCCCGGGCATGGACCTGGCCGGCGTGATCGACGCGGTCGGCCCCGATGCGGCCGGGCCGGACGGGGCGGGCTGGCGGGTGGGCGACCGGGTGATGGCCGCGGTCTCCCCGTCGCGACCGGGCGGCGGCGCGCAGGCCGAGTACGTGATCGTCGACGAGGACCAGCTGGCCCGGGTGCCGGACGGCTGGTCGTTGGTGGAGGCGGCGACGTTGCCGATGAACGGGCTGACCGTGCGCAACGCGCTGGACCTGCTGGCGCTGCCGCCGGGGTCGACGCTCGCCGTCACCGGATCGGCCGGCATCGTCGGCCAGTACGCGATCCAGCTCGGCCGGCACGAGGGCCTGACTGGGATCGGTGACGCGGCGCCGGCCGATGTGGAGCTCATCGAGTCGTTCGGCGCCCACCGCGTGGTGCCGCGCGGCGTCGGCACCGAGGACGGGATCCGCGAGATCTACCCCGACGGGGTGGACGCGATCATCGACGCGGCGCTGCTCGGCCCGGCCGTCATCGGCGCGGTCCGCGACGGCGGCCAGTTCCTGGCCGTCCGTCCCTACCAGGGCGAACCGGAACGCGACATCGCCATCCACCTGGTCCTGGTCGGCCAGCACCTGCACGAGGGTCACCGCATCGCCGAACTGGCCGACCTGGTCGCCAAGGGCGTGCTCACGCTCCGAATCGCGGAAGTCCTCCCGGCCGACCGCGCCCCCGAGGCCCACCGCCGCCTGGAGGCAGGCGGCGTCCGCGGCCGGATCGTCCTAACCTTCTAACCGCGCTGTCAACGCGCCCCCGGCATCGGGTGGTCGGCGCGTTGCGGTCCCACGCTTCTTGCTGTTATTTTGCGAACGCTGCTAGCGCTGAAAGTTTGACCGGGCATCACCGGCCATACTTTCAGCGCTGAGGTTGGGGGCGCCCAAGCCGCGACTCGCGCTCCGCGCTTCTTGCTGTTATCCGACGATCGCGGTGGCCGGCCGCCTGTCGCGACCTGTCGATGGCGTAGCCGACAGGTCGACACCCGGGTCGATGGCGTTGGCGGCAGCCGGGGGACGCGGCTGGAGACCTCCGCCGGGCTAGCCGAGCCGGGAACCTAGGAGTCGGCTCCGGCTCGGTGGGCGGCGGCCACGATGGCCGCGCGCAGCCGGTCCAGCGCGTCGGCTCGGGCGCCGGCCAGGGACGGCTGCGCGCTCAGGGTGGCGGCGCGGACGGCGACATGGCGCGGCAGGCGGGCGAAGGCCGCGGTGATCGCGTCGAGAATGAGCGGGTGGGCGCCCCAGGAGCCGCCGATGACGATGAGTTCCGGGTCGGCCAGCGCCACCACGGCGGCGAGGACCCCGCTGACGGCCCGGCCCAGGGTTTCGCGGGTGGCGTCCGCCTGCGGCTGCCCGCCGCTGACCGTTGCCAGCAGGCGGTCGACGTCGATCGCGGTCGAGCCGGCCCGCCGGAGGCCCAGCTGGCCGAAAACGTCGATCAGGCGCGTTGCCTGGCCCCCCGGGCCGATGGTGACGAGGTGGGCGATCTCGCCCGCGAGACCGCCGGCTCCCCGCCTGACCTCCGCGTCGCTGACGATCGCGCAGCCCATGCCGTCGTCGAGGTAGACGTAGGCGAAGTCGCGCAGCGCGCCGGGCGGAGCGCCGTCCCGTTCCGCCCGGGCGGCCCAGTTCACGTCGTTGTCGACGGTGACCGGTCCCTCGACGTAGGGGGCGAGAACCTCGACCGGGTCAAGCTCGCCGAGCAGGAACGGCGCGTCGGGCAGGTGGACCAGCCGCCCGCTGTCCCGGTCGACCGGGTCAGCCGCGCTCACGACCGCCAGCCGCGGCCGCACGCCGCTCTGCGGCTGGGCCCCGGTGACCACGGCGCCCAGCGCGGCGGTGACCTGATCCGGGCGGGCCGGCCGGCCGATGTCCCGCTCCGCCCGGGACACCGTGTCGCCATGGGCGTCGAGGCACTCGGCCACGATCCCGTCCGGCGCGATGCTCAGGGCGAGCGCGACTCCGACGTCGGCCAGGGCATAGTACGAGCCCACCCGGCCCCGGCCCCGGCCCCCCGGCGTCCGCTCGCCGGTGTCCGCCACCAGGCCGGCCGCGGTCAGCCGGCGCACGCTCTCCCCCACCGTCGGCTTGGAGATGCCGGTTTCAGCGGCCAACTCGGCGCGCGTCAGCCGCGGGCACCGCATCAGGGTGCGCAGCACATGCTCGTCGGTCAGCGACCGCAGCAGCTCCAGCGAGGGCTTGGCAGGTTCCATCGGCCCAATTCTAGACAGGAGTCTTGCCTGGAAAGGCCCGGCCCGCGTAGAGTGATTTCTAGTAAGCGCACCTTACTAGAAGGAGCCATCGTGTCATCGCCAGCCCTGTCCCCCACTGCCCCGCTGTCCCCGCTGTCCCCGCTGCCCCACTGGGAGCAGGCGCCGGACGACCGGCCGGCCGCGATACGCCAGCTCAAGGCCGCGCTCCGGACCCGGATCGCCGCCTCCGGCCGCACCGTGGACGAGGTCTTCGCCGTCGTCGAGCGCCGCATCCGGGCCGAGGTCGACGAGATCATCGCCGCCCGGCGCCGCGGCGAGGCGGTCTGGCCGGTCATCGACTACGCCGACATCGAGGCCGGCACGGTGCCCGCCGCGGCCCTGGCGCTGCTGCAACGGCGCGGCTGCCTGGTCGTGCGCGGCCACTTCGATCGCGCGCAGGCACTCGGCTGGGACCGTGACCTGGTCGGCTACGTCGAGCGGAACCGGTTCTTCGAGAACTACCGGGGCCCCGGCGACGACTTCTTCGGAACCGTCGGCGCCAAGCCCGAGATCTACCCGGTCTACTGGTCGCCGGCGCAGATGCGGGCGCGGCAGAGCGAGCGGATGGCGCGCGTGCACGGATTCCTCAACCGCCAGTGGAAGAGCGCCTCGGCCGGCGCTCAGTGGTTCGACCCGGACCGCAACCTGCTCTACCCCGACCGCATCCGGCGCCGTCCCGAGGGCGCCAACTCCGACGGCCTCGGCCCCCATCTCGACCCGGGCAACCTCGACCTGTGGATGACCGAGGGCTACCAGCGGGCGTTTCGTCACCTGTTCGACGGCACCGTCGAGCAGTACGACCCGTGGGACGCGGCCCACCGCACCGCCGGGCCGATGTACGCGGGCACGACCATGTGCTCGGCCTTCCGCACGTTCCAGGGCTGGACCGCGCTGTCCGACATGGACCACGACCAGGGGGTGCTGCACACGGTCCCGATCCCGGCGGCGATGGCCTACCTGATGCTGCGCCCGCTGCTGCCGGACGTGCCCGACGACGACATGTGCGGCGTTACCGTCAACCGCGTCTTCCCCGCCAATGACCGGTGGCACCCGCTGCTGATGGAGGCGCTCAGCGGCATCCCCGACGTCGGGGCGGGCGATTCGGTCTGGTGGCACTGCGACATGATCCACAGCGTCGCGCCCGTCGCCGACCAGCGGGGCTGGGGCAACGTCATGTACATCCCGGCGGCGCCCTGGTGCGCGCGCAACGAGGAGTACGGGGCATGCGTCCGGGAGGCGTTCCTGACCGGGTCAAGCCCCGGCGACTTCCCGGCCGAGCACTACGAGCGCGCCTGGCCCGACCGCTTCCAGCGGGAGGACCTGAACGAAACCGGACGGCGCGGCCTCGGCCTCGGCTGACGCGGGGCAGCGTCGTCCGATCAGCGCCGTCCGATTAGTCCGGTTTAGACTGTGTTACATGTGTGCTGCCTGTGGCGTTCCGACGCATATCCCGGTGCTGGAGCCGGAGCCGGCCACTGGGCACGCCGACACCGCGCAGCCGCAGACCGGGACAGCCCCGGCCCGGTCGGTCAAGTTTGCCGCGCTGCGCAACGCGTCGTGCCGGCCCTACCTGGGCGGCGCGGCGCTGGCGATGATGGCCGACAACGTCGAGCACGTCATCACCTACTGGGTGATCTGGGAGAAGTTCCACTCCCCGGCGCTGACCGGCTTCGAGGTGATCAGCCACTGGCTGCCGTTCCTGCTGCTCTCGCCCTACTTCGGCGCGCTGGCGGACCGGTATGACTGCCGCAAGCTGATCCAGGCGTCGCAGGCGCTGTTCATGGCGGTCTCGCTGACCTGGGGCATCCTGTTCTTCACCAACTCGCTGACGGTCTGGAACGCGTGCATCCTGCTGATCCTGCACGGGATGGCGGGGGCGCTGTGGGCGCCGCCGGAGCAACTCCTGCTCGAGGACTTCGTCGGGGTCAAGGACCTGCCCAGCGCGATCAGGCTCAACTCGACCGCGCGGTCGCTCGGCATCCTGGCCGGCCCGGTCGTCGGCTCGGCGCTGTTGCTCGGGCTCGGCCCGGTCCGCGGCATCTGGGTCAACATCGCCTTCTACCTGCCGCTGACCATCCTGATGGCGCGGACCACGTTCACCGGCCACACCCGCAGCGGCATCGTGGCCAGGGAGCGGGTGAGCGCGCTGGCCGCCGTGAAGGTATTCCGCGAGGTCAGCCGGGACCGGGTGCTCGCCTCGATGATCATCCTGGCCGGGCTCGGCTCGTTCTTCGTCGGCTCGGCCATGCAGGTGGTGATGCCGGAGATCGCCGCGACCACGACCGGCCTGTCCAGCGGCGCCGCCTACGGCGTGCTGCTGTTCGCCAACGGCCTCGGCGGCGTGCTGGGCGGGCTGATCCTCGAGGGCACCGGCTGGGTCAGGCTCTCGGTCCGGTCGGCGCTGATCTCCACCCTGGTCTACGGGGCGGCGTCGGCGTTCTTCGCGGTCAGCCACGACTACCTCATCGCCGCGCCGCTGCTCATCGTCGGCGGCGTGGCCAACCTGGCCGCCCTGTCCATCACCCAGACGGTCGTCCAGCTGCGCGCCCCGCGCGAGAAGAAGGGCCAGGTCATCGGCGTCTACGGGGTCGGCGCGAACGGGATGCGGATCGGCAGCGGCTTCACCGTCGGGCTCTTCGGCGCGGTGGTCGGGCTGCGCACCGCGCTCGGCCTGTCCGCGGCCGCGCTCGTGGTCTGCGTGCTGCTCCTCGCCGCCTACCTAGCCGTGATCGCCCGGCGCGGCCGGCCGAGCCCAGATCACTGATAGTCACGCGGGCGCCCGCCGACCGCGGGCTCTGGCTGCGCCACGTGACGTAAGCTCCCGCAAGACCGCTAGACCCCGGTAGTAGATAGGAGCGCGCAGGTGAGCACTTCCGCAGAGGCGTCAGATGGGCTCGAGGTCCGCCAGGTCACGGACGGGCGCCCGCTATGAGCGAGTCACGTTTCGCCGGGCGGGTGGCCGTTGTCACCGGCGCCGCCAGCGGACTCGGCCGGGCGTCAGCGGTCAGGCTGGCGGCCGACGGCGCCCACGTCGTCGCGGTCGACGTGGACGGCGAGGCGCTGGCGGGCGTGGTCGAGTCGCTGCCGACGGAGTCGATCGGGGTCGTGGCCGACATCAGCGACGAGCGGGCCGTCCAGGGCTACGTCGACGCCGCCGTCGCCCGGTTCGGGCGCATCGACCTGCACCATCTCAACGCCGGGGTGTTCGGCAGTTTCGCCGAGCTGCCCGACCTGTCGGTGGCGGACTTCGACCGGGTCATGGGGGTCAACGTCCGCGGCCAGTTCCTCGGCCTGCGCGCCGCCTTCCGGCTCTTCGCGGCGCAAGCCGGCCCCGGTGCCGTGGTCGTGACCGCGTCGATCGCGAGCCTGACCGGCAGCGCGGACCTGCTGCCCTACGTGACCTCGAAGCACGCGGTGGTGGGGCTGATCCGGGCTGGCGCCATGTACGGCGGCCCGCTGGGCATCCGGGTCAACGGCGTCGCTCCCGGGATCGTCCCGACCGCGTTGTTCGCGGCCGGCGCCGGGGCCGTCGGCGGCATGAACGACATGGAGCGGCGGGCGACGACGACACCGCTGCGCCGGGCCGGCCGGGCCGAGGAGATCGCCGCGGTCGCGGCGTTCCTGCTCAGCGACGACGCGTCCTACGTGACCGGTCAGGTGCTGTCGGTCGACGGCGGCGCCACCATCGTCAACACGGTCCGGCCCTCCGGCGGCGCCGGCGCCTGGGACTTCGAGCAGCACGACCGGAACCTCTACGGCCGCCCGCAGGATGGCGCGGAGTGACCGTCGTTCGCGGCGGCGGACCGGCGACCTGACATCATGACGGGATGCACCTGACCCCACGGGAACGGGAGCGGCTGCTGCTGGCCGCCGCGGCTGACCTCGCGCGACGCCGGCTGGCCCGCGGCGCGCCGCTGGGCGCGACCGAGGCGGTCGCGCTGGTCTGCGACGAGATCTGCGAGCTGGCGTGGGACGGGGTCGCGCTTGAGACCGTCATCGAGCGCGCCCGCGCGGTGGTCCCGGCGGCGGCGCTGCTCCCCGGCGTGGCCGGGCTCGTCCCGGTGCTCGAGGTCGAGGCGCTCTTCCCCTGGGGCTCGACCCTGGTCCACGTCGACGCCCCCTTCGCCGCCGACCGAAGTCAAAATCCCGAGCTGGAACGTTCGGTTGCTTCGCCCGGCACCGTCAACTCCCCAGGTCACGGCAGCGACGCCGTGACTGAGCGGGCGCTCGCCCGGGGGACGACCGTGCCCGGTCCGGGCGAGGTTCGCGCGGGCGCCGGTGAGATAGCGCTCGCACCGGGCGTCCCGCGGCGAACGGTCCTGCTGCGCAACACCGGGCCGCGGGACGTGTGGATCTCCTCGCACTTCCCGCTTGACCAGGTCAACCCCGCCGTTGAAGTCGCATTCGCGGACAAGGCGGAGCGCGCGGTGACCGGCTGCCGCCTCGACCTCCCGGCCGGCGAGGCGCTGCTGCTGCGGCCGGGCGAGGCGCGGACGGCGACGGTCATCGTGATAGCCGCCAGCTCGGCCGGGCGGGCATGAGCCCGCACGCCCCACGGGCACCGCGAAGTGCTCCCGCCGCTGCAAACTGCTCGCGGCGCTCCGCTCTTCTTGCTGTTATCCGGATGATCCGAGGAAGGGGCGCCGAATGAGCACGCTTCCCCGCAGCGAGTACGCGGCGCGGTACGGGCCGACGACCGGGGACCGGGTGCGGCTGGCCGACACCGATCTGTGGGTCGTGGTCGAGGGCGATGACGTCTACCCGGGCGATGAGCTGCTCGGCGGGTGCGGGAAGACGGCGCGGGACGGGGTGCTGGTGACGTCGGGGGCGGGGCTGAGCGGGGCGGGGCCGAGCGGGGCGGGGCCGAGCGGGGCCGGGCGAGGGAGCGCGCTCGACCTGATCATCCCGAACGTGCTGGTCCTCGACCCGGTGCTGGGGGTGCGGAAGACGTCGATCGGGATCGCCGACGGGCGCATCGTCGGCACCGGGCGGGCCGGGAACCCGGATGTGCAGGCCGGGGTGGACCTCGTGGTCGACTCGCACACCGCGATCGTGCCGGGCGAGGGGCTGATCGCGACCGCCGGGCTGATCGACTCGCACGTGCACGCGTCCAGCCCGCAGATCGCCGCGGCGGCCCTGTCGTCCGGGATCACCACGGTGGTGGCGATGGGCGTGGGCGGGGTGTGGGACGTCGGCGCGAACCCGGTCTACAACCTGCGCGCGATGATGGCGGGCTGGGCGGGCATCCCGCTCAACGCCGCGTTCCTCGCGCGCGGGTCGACCCGGTCGGCCGGGCTGCTCGAGGCGGCGGTCGAGGCCGGGGCGGGCGGGTTCAAGGTGCACGAAGACTGGGGCGCGACCCCGGCCCAGATCGGCACCTGCCTCACCGTCGCCGAGGCGGCCGGACTGCCGGTGGCGTTGCACACCGACACGCTGAACGAGTCGGGGTACCTGGCCGACACGGTCGCCGCCACCGCCGGCCGGACCGTGCACGCCTACCACGTGGAAGGCGGCGGCGGCCATCCGGACGTGCTGGAGATCCTGAACCACCCGCACATCCTCGGCTCCTCCACCACGCCGACGCTCCCGCTCACCCCGGCGACGATCGCCGAGCTGGTGCCGATGACGATGACCGTGCACAAGCTGCACGCCCGGCTCGGCAGCGACACCGCGATCGCGCTGAGCCGGATCAGGCAGCACGGCATCGCGGCCGAGAACCTGCTGCACGACCTCGGCGCGATCCCGATCATCAACTCCGACTCGATGGGCATGGGCCGGATCGCCGAGGTGGCCCGCCGGACCTGGCAGCTCGCGCACGTCCAGGCGACGCTGGCCGGGGAGGCGGGGCCGTCCTTCGCCAACAACGAGCGGGTGCTTCGCTACCTGGCCAAGGTGACGCTGAACCCGGCCATCGCGCACGGCCTGGCCGCGCACGTGGGGTCGCTCACGGCGGGGCGGCTGGCGGACATCGCGCTGTGGGACCCGGCGCGGTTCGGGTCGGCGCCCGAGCTCGTGCTCAAGTCCGGGTTCGTCGCCTGGGGCACCTCCGGTTCCGGGTCGGGATCGACCCGGATCACCCAGCCCCGGGTGCTCGGGCCGTTCTTCGGCGGGCTGGGCGACGCCCCACGGCACCTGTCGGCCCAGTTCGTCGCGGAGCCGACGCTATCCGACGCCGCCCTGCGCGCGGCCCTGCCGGCCGGCATCCGCTACCTGCCGATCACCGGCGCGCGCGGCCTGACCCGCGCCGACATGGCCCGCAACTCCACGATGCCCCGCGTCTCGGTCCCCGTCTCCCCCGGCCCGGTGACCGTGGACGGCGTCCCGGTCCCGGTCCACGAGGCTGCTTCCCTGCCGCTCACCCGGCTGCACCACCTCGGCTAGTCGACAGCCAGCCGCGCAGCGCCGTGCCGTCCAGCGCCGTGCCGTCCAGCGCCATGCCGCGCTGTGGCCGGGCTACGGCTGGTCGGCGGTGAAGGACCACTGGAGGCCGTAGCCGAGGTGCTCGCGCAGGCCGGTGAAGGAGGCGCGGGCCTCGCCGGTGGCGTCGACTGGCACCTGCTCGGCCGGAGCCGGGACGCCTTCGTAGGGGTAGTAGACGTGCACGTCCTCGCCCGCCACCAGGCGCACCCAGGCGGGCAGGCGCCGACGGTCGAACCTGACTCGGAGGTCGAAGCCCTCGCAGCGGCGCTCGGGGCGGGCGACGTAGTAGTCGCGCATCGGCTGGTCCGGCTCCACCCGGATGTGCAGCTCGTACTCGTGCAGCTCGTTGGCGGGCAGCGGGGCGGGCAGGCCGATGGTGTAGCGCGTCCGGTTCCTTGACAGCTCTTCCGTCCGCACCAGCGTGCCACCGCGGGTCACGTCGGCCTTCAGGCCCAGTCGGCGCTGGCCCGACTCCCTGGGGGTGTCGAGCACGGTGGTGACCTCGGTCAGACCGTGCCTGGTGGAGACGATGCGCCGTTCCTCGACCGCCTCGGGGGCGTCGCCGTCGAGCAGGTACGCCACGCTGAGGTGCTTGGTGAACCAGCCGTCGTCGGCCGGGTCGGACAAGCCGCGACGGCGCTCGAGCTCGGCCGCGATCTCCTGCGCGAGCAGGCGCTGCGCCTCCTCGATGCGGCGCTCGGCGGTCCGGTCCCCCCGGTCGAGCCGGGTGTCGGCCAGCCACCGCTTGCGCTGGGAGTAGGTCGTCATCTCCCGGGTGTCCTTGTGCAGCGCCAGCGCGGCCAGGATCGCGGTGCGCATCTCCCCGGTCAGCCGCCCCGCCAGCGCGCGCAGCTCCCGGCCGAGCCGGTCGTTGGCGTGGCGGGCGTCGCCGCCGGCCAGCTCGAGCAGTACCGGGCCCAGCTTGACGGACACGTCGCCGCTGAACGCGCGGTTCTTGCGCAGCGCCTGGATCTCCGCGGCGATCTCCGTCAGGCCGGGCAGTCCGTCCCGCTCGGAGGATGTCACTTAAATGTCACTTTCTCCGGACACTGTCCCATTATGGGGCTATTCCGCCGGGCGGTGCTGGATCACGATGGACCTTAGCCGGGTCGGCTCGGCTGCGGCCCTACTTGGGGAGGGGCCGCAGCTCCGGCACCGATCACGGGACGGTCAGGATCACCGGGCCGTCGGGCGTGATCGCGACGGTGTGCTCGGCGTGCGCGGCGCGGCTGCCGTCCGCGGTGCGGATGGTCCACCCGTCGTCATCGAGCCAGATGCCGTCGCGGCCGCCGGCGATGAACCAGGGCTCGATCGCGAGCACCAGACCGGGGACGAGCCGCAGGCCCCGGCCCGCCCGGCCCCGGTTGGGTATATGCGGGTCCTCGTGCATGGTCCGGCCGACGCCGTGGCCGCCCAGTTCGGTCGAGATGCCGTACCCGCCGGTCCGTCCGACCTGCCCGATCGCGGCCGAGATGTCGCCCAGCCGGCCGCCAGGCCGCGCCGCCGCGATCCCCGCCGCCAGCGCCGCCTCGGTCGCCGTGATCAGCGCCGCGTCCGCGCGCGTGGGCGCGCCGATCGTGAACGAGATCGCCGCGTCGCCCACCCAGCCGTCCAGCGTCGCCCCGGCGTCCACGCTGAGCAGGTCGCCCGGCTCGAGGCGGTAGGAACCGGGGATGCCGTGCAGCGCCGCGTCGTTCACCGACGTGCAGATGACGGCCGGGTACGGGACCGGCGCGAACTTCGGGTGGTAGTTCAGGAACGGCGAGGTCGCCCCGGCCTTGGCCAGCACGTCCCGCGCGGCTCCATCGAGTTCCTTGAGGGTGACGCCCGGCGCGGCGGCGCTGCGGGCGGCCGCGAGCACGTCGGCCACCACCCGTCCGGCCGCGCGAATCGCATCGATCTCACCCGTCGTCTTGATCTCGACCATGGTCACGACGATAGCCGCTGCCGCCGCCCGGCGGTGACGTCCCCCGCGGCCCCGGCCGCCGACCGATTCCTTTTCCGCGCTCCGGTGGTCTGCCTTGTTGTCGGTGAATCATTCGCAGGAGAGGATGGCACGCTATGGAGTACCCGCTGAACCAGGCCATGCAGAGCACCCTGGCCGTCTTGACCAAGGTCGGGCCGGGCGATCTGGACGCGCCCACGCCGTGCGCGTCGTGGGATGTCCGCGCGCTGGTCAACCACTTCATCGGCACCGGCCGGTGGTGGGCCGCCATGATCGCGGGCGCGGACGGGGGCGCCGGCGCGGACTACGCGGCCGGGGATTACGTGGCCGCGTACGAGGAGAGCAGCGCGATCGCGGTCGGGGCGTTCGCGGCCGACGGCGCCCTCGAGCGGACGGTCCGGCTGCCGTTCGGCGAGTTCCCGGGGACCGTCGTGCTGGGAATGGCCGCTCTCGACCAGTTCGCCCATGGCTGGGACCTGGCGCGGGCGCTCGGGCAGCCGACCGACCTGGACCCGGCGCTGGCCTCGGCGCTGCACGGCCAGGCCAGGTTCGCGATCACCGACGCGTTGCGGGGGCCGGACGGCCAGGCTCCGTTCGGGCCCGCCGTCGCCGTTT
>Ga0302326_10013529_pt1 | contig 17292 bp, 15 predicted proteins | sample Palsa_T0_3_FD_202264 | JGI IMG/M metagenome (GOLD analysis project Ga0302326, IMG submission 202264) | Peat permafrost microbial communities from Stordalen Mire near Abisko, Sweden - Palsa_T0_3 | ecosystem: Environmental > Terrestrial > Soil > Palsa > Peat permafrost | place: Sweden: Abisko... | reverse complement strand
GGTCGCGCTCGGGATCACGGGCGCGGCCGGCGGCCATGAGATCTCGCAGCGCCTGGCGAAGATCGAGACCGCGATCTTCCGTCGCAAGACGATCGCGTTCGAGTACTACACGATGGAACGCGATGACGTCGGTACCCGGCGCATCGACCCCTACCAGCTGCTCTACCAGGGCAGCCAGTTCTATCTCGTCGGTCGTTCGCACGAGCGCGACGCGATTCGCGTCTTCAGGCTCTCGCGGATCCGCGGCAAGGTCGCCTACGTGACCAAGGCCGAGCATGACTTCCAGCGTCCGCCGGACTTCGACCCGCGGGGATATGCCGATCGCATCGACTGGCAGTTCGGCGATCCGATCGGGACCGCCGAGATCTGGATCGGCGAACGGATCGCCTGGCAGATCGAGCGTCACTTCGGTCGCTATGGGGAGATCAGGCCGGCCGGCGACTCGGATCGTGTCTTCGTCACCGCGTATGCCAACACCAGGCAGCTGATCGCGTGGGTGCTGGGGCTCGGGGAGAACGCGCGCATCGTCGGGCCGCCGGAGCTCGCGGAGTCTCTGCGCGAGCGGGTGACGCTGCTGACCCAGCGCCACACCGGTGACCCGCCGGCGACGCCCCTCGCCACCGAGCCCGTCGAGGCCGATCAGGCGAGCGCGCCGGCTGCTCGCGCTGACCCCGCGGAGGCCAACGGCCACCATCAGGACGCGACGATCCGTCCCGAGCGCTTCGCGCGGCTGGTGACGCTGGCGAGCATCCTGATCGAAGCCGGACGCGCGGGGCGCACGCTGCACGTGGACGAGCTGTGCGAGCGGCTGAAGATCTCCGATCAGGAGCTGCACGAGGACGTCTCGGTGCTGAACGTCGTCAACTTCGGCGCCGGAACCTACGTCCTCTACGCCGAGATCGGCCCCGACGGCACGATCGAAGTCGACCCGGAGCCATACGGGGATTCGTTTGCGCGCCCGGCTCGGCTGCTGCCGGTCGAGGCGAAGGCGCTCGTGGCGGCGATCGACTTGATCGGCGAGCACATCCCCGAAGGGTCGCTGTCCTCGGTGCGCAAGAAGGTGGTGGCGGCACTCGGCGAGGATCCGATCGAGGACGGGCTGCAGGTCGCAGCGCTGGGCGGCGGCGACGCCGAGATCGTGTCGGTCGTCTCGCGGGCGATCGCCGCCCGGCGGCTGCTCTCATTCGAGTACTACAAGGAGAACGAGGACGAGTTCACGACCCGCACCGTCGAGCCCTACGCGCTGATCAACGGCCGCGAGGGCTGGTACGTCGCCAGCTACGACCTCGCGCGCGAGAGCGTCCGCCACTTCCGGCTGGACCGGATCAAGTCGGCCGGCGTCAGCACCGAGAGCTTCGAGCCCCGCCACGATGTCGACCCCGCGGCCGACGTCGACGGTTGGCCGAGGACGGGCGAGGTGCCCGCGTCGCGCCGGGCTCGTGTGTGGGTCTCGCCCGAGCGGGCCCGTTGGGCGCGCGAGGAGCGGCGGGTCGCCCAGGAGCTGCAGGACGGAGGGGTCGTCGTCGAGCTCGGATTCGCGGGCGTCGACTGGCTTGTGCGCGAGGTGCTGAAGGAAGCCGGCGACGCGGTCGTGCTCGAGCCCGCGGACGCCCGCGAGGCGGTGCGGGTCGCGGCCGAGGCGATTGCGTCGGCGCTCGCGCTCGCGGTCGGCTCGCAGTGATCGCTCGGTGAGTCGTCGCGACCGGATCACGATGAGCACGCAGGAGGTCGCCGGCTTCCTCGACGAGCACCGGGTCGTCATCTGCGCGACCAACGGGCCGCACGGATGGCCTCATCTGATGCCGCTCTGGTACGTGGTGCGGGGGGAGGAGATCTGGGCGTGGACGTATGCCAAGTCGCAGAAGGTGCGAAACCTGGAGCGCGATCCGCGGGTGACGCTTCAGATCGAGGACGGCGAGCGCTACGACGAGCTGCGCGGGGTGATGATCGAGGCCCGCACCGAGATCGGCCGCGACGCCGAGCTTGTCACCGAGCTCGGCGTGGAGCTGTTTCGTCGCTACACGGGTGCGAGTGGCGACGAGCTGCTCGACATGGTGACCCGCCAGGCGAGCAAGCGTGTCGCGATGCGATTCGTCGCGCAGCGCACGGCGAGCTGGGATCACCGGAAGCTCGGCGGGACGTACTAGTACCCTCCGCCACGCGATGCAAGCACTGAAGGGTTTGATCCTCTCCGGCGGCAAGGGCACGCGTCTGCGCCCGATCACCTACACGAGCGCCAAGCAGCTCGTGCCGGTGGCCAACAAGCCGGTGCTGTTCTACGGGATCGAGGCAATGGCGCGGGCCGGCATCCGTGAGGTCGGGATCATCATCGCGCCGGAGACGGGTGACGAGATCCGCGCTGCCGCCGGGGACGGCACCCGCTTCGGGGTCAGCATCACCTACATCGTGCAGGACCAGCCGCTGGGCCTCGCGCACGCGGTGCTGACGGCCGAGGGGTTCCTGGGCTCGGCTCCGTTCGTCATGTACCTCGGCGACAACCTGCTCCAGGGCGGGATCGAGGACCTCGTCGCCGCGTTCCGCTCCAGCGGCCCCGACGCCCTGATTCTGCTCACACCGGTGCCCGATCCTGAGCAGTACGGCGTCGCTGAGCTGCATCAGGGCAAGGTCGTGCAGCTGGTGGAGAAACCATCGGAGCCGAAGACCGACCTCGCCCTAGTCGGCGTTTACATGTTCACCGACTGCGTCCACAGCGCCGCGCGCGCGATCGAGCCGTCCGGCCGCGGGGAGCTCGAGATCACCGATGCGATCCAGTACCTCGTCGATCAGGGCAGGCGGGTGGAGCCCCACATCGTCCGGGGCTGGTGGAAGGACACCGGACGCCTGGGCGACATGCTGGCGGCGAACCGGCTCGTGCTCGACACGATCGAAGCGCGGCTGGAGGGTGAGCTGATCGATTCACAGGTCGATGGCCGGGTGGTGATCGATGCGGGCGCTCGGTTGGAGCGCTCGACCGTGCGCGGCCCGGCGATCATCGGCGCCGGCGCACGCCTGACGGATTGCTACGTGGGCCCTTACACCGCGATTGGCGAGAACTGCGAGATCCGCAATGCCGAGGTTGAGCACTCCATCCTGCTGGCGGGATCGTCGGTGCACGATCTTGCCGGCCGGATGGAGTCCTCGCTGCTCGGTCGCAACGTCACGATCGGACGCGATCAGCGCCAGCCTCGTGCGTTCCGCTTTCTCGTCGGTGACAACTCAGAGATCGGGATCCTGTAGGAGCCCGTCGCTACGACTTGCCGCCGGCATCGCTCGCCGGCGTTGCCTTTGCGGCCGAGGCACCGTCGCCATCCGGCAGCTTGTAGCCACGGTCGGCCTTGACCACGACGCCGCTCTTGGCGAGCTTGGACAGGGTAGTGCTGACCGTGCCACGTCCGAGGCCGGTCGCGGCGGCAACCTCGCCCGCCGTCGACGCGCCACCCTTCTTCAGCGCTGCGAGCACCGAGCTCTTCGTTGCGCCCGGGGCGGTGCGAGAGTTGGACGATGTTGCGGCGGCGGGCCGAGCGCTCGCGCGCGTCGCGGCAGCAGGACGAGGCGCCGCCGGCTTCGGGCCCGCGGGCTTACGTGGCGTGGTGGCACGTCGCGGTGCGGTCCGTGGCTTGGGCCGCTCCCGCTCGCGCGGATCGAGCGCGACGAGCGCGGCACGGAGCTTCTCCGCCTCCGCGAGTACCTGCTCGAGCCGCTCTTGAATCTCCTGTCGGATGCGATCAATCAACTGTTGCTCCTTGAATTACTGGTTGGACCGGGATCGTACAGCCAGCCAGGTCAACGTTACCCGAGCGTGGAATGCCGTGTCGCCGATGTTGCCCGCAGCGAAGCCGCGAGTCAGTTAGCTGTCTTGGTCGCCGACGGCGCGTTCCTTACCGCGCGTGAAGATCTCCTCGCCGACCGTGTTGCCATTCGTGACAACCGTTCTGGTGCGCGATGACCGGCGGTTGTCGGTGTGGGGAACCGCGCTGGCGACGCTGTCGAATCAGGGCGACCCCCATATTGCGGATCGTAACACGTCGTTAACCGTGACTGCATGACCGTGAGGGTGACTGTTCCGCTTCAGATCTCGCGCAGCTCCGCTGCGGCCCGCTCCGGAGCGACGATGTTCAGGTTGACACCGGTGCCGAGCTCGAGCCCGGCGATGTGCGTCAGCCGTGGCACGATGTCGATCCGCCAGCAGAAGTGCTCGGCGCCGCTCGGCGCGGTTCGGATCCAAAGGTTCAGCGGAGGACTGCAACCGAATCGGCGGGCGAGGCGCCCGAGCGCGTCGTGCAGCATCGCCGCGGCGATCGGACCGTCGTCCTCGAAGCGCATCCGTGGCGAGCGGGGGGCGAGCATGAGCTGGAACGGGAAGCGCGCGCCGAAGGGCGACATCAGCACGGACTCGCCGTCGATGGCCACGATCCGCTCGCGCCGGCGCACCTCCTCCTGGACCAAGTCGGCGAGCATGTTGGCGCCCATTGTGCGAGTGGCGTAGGCGCCGAAGCGCTCGCGCTCGCGCGCGATCAGCGCGGGGACGAAGTCGAGCGCGTACAGCTGCGCATGGGTGTGAGCGAGCGATGCCCCGGCTTCGGCACGCTCGCTGACTATCAGGTGCAGGCAGGCCGCCTCGGGGTGGGCGCGCATCCGTGCCCGCCACGCCTCCATCGCGACCGACACCTGATCTACCGACAACTCGGCGAGGGAGGTGACCGGATCGGGCGCGTTGATGATCACCTCGTGCGCGCCGCGTGCGGGACCGGCCCAGAATAGATCGGGGTTGGCGTCACGCTCGGGCTCGTGTGAGTCCGGGCTCAGCGCCGGGTACAGGTTTGGCACGACGCGAACCAACCACCCGCCCGAGTTCGGTGGGCCGCCGTTCGGGCGCACGGCATACAGCTCGGGTGACGTCCGGTCCTCGTGACCCTCGGTGAACGGGTCGGTGCTCGGGTCGATCGGCTTCGCGGGCTCGACGCGTAGACCGCAATCCGGGCGACCGTCCCCGGGATGTTCGCCGCCAGGCGAACTCCCAAGGGGGCGAAGCCCCCCGGCGACGAGCGCCCGCTGGCCTGTCAGCGGGTCGACCCTGACCTCAGGCAAGCGTCTTCTCCATCGCGACGTGCTCGATCCCGGCCTCGACGAACGGGCGGCCGCGAGCGCGGTAGCCCGCGTGCTCGTAGAGCTCGCGAGCGTAGGTCTGCGCGTGAAGCACCAGTCGGCGGGCGCCACCGGCGCGGGTCTGGGCGTCGGCCTCCTCGAGCAGCGTGGTCGCGATCCCCTGACGGCGGGCCGACTTGCGCACCGCGAGGCGGCTGAACTGGACGGTCGTGCCCACGAACACCAGGCGGCAGGTCCCGAACACAACCTCATCGCGCACCGCCACCAGATGAACCCCGCCACCGTCCCGGCCATCCACCTCCTCATGGCGCGGCACGCCCTGCTCGACGCAGAACACCTCGTAGCGAAGGTCGAGCAGGTCGGCGTACTCCTGCTTGCCACGGGCCCGGCGCACCTCGTAGGGGGAGACGACGGTCACTGCAGCTCGTAGCGCCGGATGTCCCGCTCGAGCGCGGCCGTGGTCGTATACGGGCCCGGATGGTCGTACAGGAACTTACCCCGGCGGCTGATGTAGACCGTCTGCGGGTAGAGGCCGCTGGCCTCGATCATCTGTGCGATCCGCTGGTTCGGGTCAACGTAGCTCGGATAGGTGACCGGAAAGCGACGCAGGAAGGCGGCGGCCTTGGAGTCCCGGTCCTCGACGTCCACGCCCACGAACGCGACCCGGCGACCGTAGGTTACGGCCGCGCGCTGGAACGCCGGGAACTCCGACACGCAGTCCGTGCACCACGATGCCCACTCGTTGACGACGACGGGGTAACCCCGGAGGCCGGCGAGCAGGTCCCTGAATCCGCTTACGCCTCCGCCCAGCAGCCGGTTCGGCTCTGCATGGAGGCCGGCCAGCGGGGCCGGAGACCCGCTGAACGCGGCGAGGACCTGCGCGTGGTCGGGAGCCGCGCTCCGGGTCTGGACGGCGCATCCGGCGAGCGCGGCGGAGGCGACCAGGACACCGACCATCCCAGCGCGCATCAGCATGGGCGACAGCTTGGCAGATGGCGGTCGCGTCGGTGCCCGCTCGCCACTTCTCGTTGCCGATCTGCTTAAATACTCGGTATCCTCTTCGCTGAAGCTGGCGGGGGGTCCGATTTCCTGAGGGTCTTTCCTCGTCCCCGGCCCTCCAGCCGGGCGCTGCCTGAGCCGCTTCGAAGTTCCGCCGCGGCCCGCTTTCCAGACTCAACCTTCCAATATTGCATGGGTGCTTCCACCCCCCTTCCGAGTACTGACGCGATTGCGCGTGCCGAAGATTTCACGCGCGAGCGATTCATATATCCAGGTGAGACCGCCGCCGAGGCACTCGCCGCGGGGTCGGCGCGCCGACGCGCGCTCGACGCGGCTCTGGCCGAGCTCGACGCCGGCACCAAGCAGCCGTCGGTGCAGTGGCGACGGCGGTTCGCGCTGCTGCTCGGGCTCGAGCGCCTGCTCTCAGAGGAGGAACCGCACCTCGTCGACGGCACGGTCCTGTCAGCCCATCAGGTCGACGCGCTTTCCGGCACGCTGACGGCGCTGCTGGCCGAGGCGCAGCGATCAAACGGCAACGGCAATGGCAACGGGAACGCTCCGGTGGCCCCCGCCGAGCTGCCGGTGCTCGCCTCGGCCGCGATCCCCGGCGAGGACGACGAAGACGAGGACTTCGAGGACGAGGAGGGGGAGGAGCCCGACGAGGAGCCGCAGGACTGGCAGGACGAGGAGGAGGTCGATCCCGATGTCACGCTGGAGCAGCCCGAGGACCCGAACGCCGCGCGGCGATTCTGGTTCGAGCACGCGACCGGCGCCGGCAAGACCGTGGCCGCACTCGGATTCGTCGAGGCCTCGCGGACCGGCGGCGTACTGATCCTCACCCACCGGCGCAACCTAGTCGACCAGTTCCACGGCGAGCTTCGCGACCGCGGCTACGCGAAGCGCATCAGCCCGGCGCTGCTCGACGGCAAGGACGCCGCCAACGGTCCCGTCACCGTCGAGACCTACCAGTGGTTCGTACGCAATGCGGGCCGCGTCTCGGACGCCTACACGATCGTCATCTGCGACGAGGCGCACACGGCCCTCGGCGAGAAGACCTCGGCCTCGATCAGGAGCTGGGCGGGGCCGGTGTTCGTCGGGATGACCGCGACCGGCGCGCTGATCGCCCGTCACGTCACCGACCTGTTCCCGACGCAGACCTCACGCTTCGACCTCGCCCAAGCCGCCCGCCGAGGGGTGATCGCGCCGCTGCGCTGCATCCGGATCCCGCCCGGCCCCGGCGTCCGCACGATCGCCAAGGTTCCGCTACGTCGGGGAGAGGTAGACACCGAGTTCGATCAGGAGATGCTGGCTGAGCTGCTCGACCAGACGCCGTTCAACATGGCGATCGCCGATCTTTACAAGACCCGCTTCAACGGTGTCCCCGGCGTCGTCTACACGGCCGGCGTGCGCCACGCCTACAACGTCGCGCACTCCTTCCGCGAGCTGGGCATGAAGGCGCAGGCTGTCTCGGGCGAGACGCCCAAGCGCCAGCTTGCGCGGATCCTGGCCGACTACGAGTCCGGCAAGATCGACGTGCTCGTCAACGCGCAGCTACTCGCCGAGGGCTGGAACTCTCCCCGCGCCACGATCTGCATGCACCTCGCCCCGACCGCGTCCAAGCGCATCTATCAGCAGCGCGTCGGGCGCGTGACCCGACGGCATCCCGGCAAGGAGGCGGGGATCGTCGTCGACTTCGTCCACCCCGCGACCAAGCACGACGATCCGGTGGTGACGCTGCACTCGCTACTGGACCGCGACGTGTATCGCGGTGGAGCGATCGTCGTCGGGCCCGTGCGACGCGGACGGGGACGGCGAGTCCGCGTCGAGCGCCGAGTGCTTCCGGTCACCCCCGATCCCGATCGGCGGGCGGAGGTCTTCGAGCGCGAGCTGTGGCGGATCGCCGTCGATCACCTCGACTACGGCGAGCAGCACGTGTGGGCCGCCCTCGCGGGCGCCCGGGTTGCGCCGAACGGCTGGCGGCGGGCGAAGGCGATGCTCCATTTCGATCGCGGCGGCGAGCTGAAGCGGCGGTTCCTGATTACGGCCGTGCAGCGCAACCGCAATGCTCAACTGCGGCTGCGTGCACTGCAAGAGATCGCCGCCTCACGGGACGCCGAGGCGTTCGACCAGGCGGTCGAGATCATGGCCGGCTGGCCGCGCGACGAGCGTCGCGAAGGCGTCAAGATCATGCTCCAGGCGCTGGCGGAGCGGCGCATCGGCCGCCGGGACGAGGCCAACGCCTGGATCTGGCGCTTGGCCGAGTACACGCGCGAGGTGCACGAGGAGTATGCGATCCAGCGCTGGCCGGAGACGAAGCGACTGCTCGGCCTCTTGGTCAACTCGAGCGGGGGTGCGCACGCGCGCAATGCCCGCCGGCTCGTACACGCGACCCGCAAGGAGGACCGGCGCCTGTCGGCGGCCCTGCTCGCCGCCGCGCTCGCGCATACGCCGGAGGCGGAGGAGGCCCTGCGCGGGGCGCGGACGCGGATGGCACGCAAGCCCGCCGCGCTCGCGCGAGACCTGCTGCGCAACTTCCCCAAGGGGCGCCGCGGCAAGACCCGGCGGCGCCGGCCCCAGGCAACCGGAGCGGGTTCCGCCAACGGAGCCGTCAAGCAGCCGCGCCGGAGCGCCGGCCAGCCACGCGCAGCGCCGGGCCCGGAGAACGGCGCCGAACCCGAGCTCCTCGAAGACGATCTCGAGATCGACGGCATCGAGGAGATCGAAGACGCGGGTGAGTCCTGGGACGAGGGTCCTTCGGAGGATGTGCTGACCGAGGCGCTCGAGGGGAAGATCGAGAACGGAGAGACGGCACCGCTCGACCCGTCGGCGCGCGCCGACGTCGAGGAGACCGTCGCCGATGCGCTCACCGAGACCTCTCCCGCCGGCAACCGGAACACTGAAGAAGTCGCCTAGCGGCTTGGCGGCGAGCTGGTGTGATGGCATCGCTCCGCCGTCCTGGCGGCTGGCGGCTGGCGGTGATCGTGATCACGCTGCTCGCAGTGGTTGTGCGGCTGCTGATCATCGCCCACAGCCACGGCGGCAGCAACCTCGCGATCTACACGTACTTCTCGCGTCTCGCGCTTCACGGAGCGAACCCGTTCAATCCGCCTCTCCACGGGGCGATCAACCCGGTCCATTCCAACAGCCCACCGCTCGAGGTCGCGGTATTCACCGCGCTGCTGGCCGTGCACAACTCACCGACGACGCTGCGGCTGCTGTTCGTGCTCGGAGACGTCGCGGTCCTGCTGCTGGTCGGCTTGTGCTTCCCGCGTCCGCGGCGCTGGCGCCTGGCGTTCATGCTCTTCTACGCGTTCAACCCCTTCGTGCTGCTCGCCTGGACGGCGTACGCGCAAGATAAGACGCTGCTGTTCTTCGGTATCGCCGTATTGCTGCTCTCGCTCGAACGGGGCCGAGTGTGGGTCGCGTGGCTGGCCTTGACCGCGCTGGCGGCGTTCAAGTTCCTGGGCGCGTTCGCGGTGCCCGCACTCGCCGTGCACTCGTTCAGGAAGCGCCGATGGTGGGCGCTCGCGCCGGTAGCGGCGTTCCTCGTGCTGCTGGCGCTGAGCAATCTGCCGTGGTTCCCCAAGAGCCTCGATGCGTTCTCGCGCCGCGACGCGCTGCTCGCGATCGATCCGCCGCTCCACGCGAGCCCCACGCTCCTGCTCGCGAGGCTTGGGATCTACGCGCCGATCGAGGCCAAGCTCCTGCCCACGGCAGCGACCATCGTCGTCCTGTGGTTGTTCTTCGTGCGCCGGATCGACATCCGCGAAGCGGTCGCGTGGTCGCTGTTCGCCGGGTACGTATTCCTACCCGACGACGACTTTGACCGCATGCTGCTGATCGCGCTGCCGTTCCTCCTGATGCTCGACCTGTCGGTTGGGCGGTGGGTGGTGGTGTGGGTGCTCTCGAGCCTCGCTGCGCTCGCCGGCGAGGTCGCGACACATGGGGTGCCGCACGAGCTGTCCGCGCTCGCCGGAACGCTGCGTACCCTCTTCGCCCACCAGGGGACTGTTCGCTACGTGCTGTGGATGAACCTGTTGCCTGCGGTCGTGCTGACCTATTACTTGCTGGATCGGCGCGCGGGCCGCGCGCCGGTAGGTGTGGAAGCGGATGGCGCCGCTTCGATCGGGAGCTCGGCCGGCGCCGAACTCCCACGCTGACGGGCACCGTCACTCCGGCGCGAGGTGGACCTCGCCCGCGTCGAGGGTCACCCGGCCGCGGTCGGGCGTGAGCACGACGAGGCGTCCGTCGCCGTCGATGCCGGCGCCGCGACCCTCGCCCCCGAGCCATTTGACGGGCTGGCCGAGCAGGACGTCACGTGCGCGTACCTCGGCGAGCAATGTCTCCGCGTCGGCGACGAGCCAGCGCCCGAGCGTCGCCAGCAGTGTCTGCAACGTCGGCTCGATCCGGTCCGGCCCGAGCCCGAGCGTGCCAGCTCGGCCCACCAGCTCGGGCGGGAAGTCGTTCTCCGCGATCGCGACGTTGAGGCCGATCCCGACGACCGCCCAGCGCTCCTGGGGGCGTCCTTCGACCAGGATGCCCGCGACCTTGCGGCCGTCCACGAGGATGTCGTTCGGCCACTTGACGCCGGCCCGTCGCGCGAGCACCACGGTCGCGTCAGCGACCGCATCAGCCACACCGACGGTTCCGTCAGAAACCGTAAGGGCGGCGTCGGCCACCCCGGCGACCGCCACGCCCGCAGCGAGCGGCAAGAGCCTCGGCGGATCGCGGATCACGACCGAGCACAGCAGCGAGCTGCCCTGCGGCGCCATCCATATGCGTCCCTGACGCCCGCGGCCGGCGGTCTGCTCGGCGGCGGTCACGAGCGTGCCGTGGGGCGCGCCGCCGGCGGCCAGCGCGCGCGCGCAGTCGTTCGTCGAGGTGGTGCGCCGGAGGTGCAGGCGCGGCCGGCCGAGCGGTCCCGGTCCGTCGCTCATGCCGGTCTGATCCGCAGCTCGTCGCCCGAGGATAGGCGCAGGCGCGCCGCCGCGTCGCCGCCGCTCACGGCCACTGCGAGCGTCCGATATGCGTCCTCGTAGACGAGGAGCTCTCCCGCGCCGACGTCCGCGAACGTGCGCGCGAACTGGGCGCTGACCGGCTCGGACCCGGCCTGCAGCGTCACGCGATGACCGAGCCTCAGTCCGGAGTCGGCGAGATCCTCGTGGCGGACGTCGAGCTGAACGTTGCCGAAGTGATCGATATAGACCGCGTGGGCGATCAGCGCGTCGCCGTCGCGAGCCGGACGCGGCGGGGTGAGGACGACGAGCTCCGCCGGGTCAAGCGGAGTGCCCGCGTCTGCCAACGATGCGCCGGCGGTCAGTTGGGCCGCCACCGGGGCGAAGATGTCACGCCCGTGGAACGTCGCGGAGATCGGCGCGAGGCGGAACCGGGAGCGGCCGATGTCGGCCGCCTCGACGATGCCCTCGCCGCTCGCCGCCGCGAGCGACAGCAGGCCGTTGTCGGGCCCGACGAGGACGCAACCGTCGGCCAGGCGAAGCGCGACCGCGCGGCGCTCGGCACCGACGTCGGGATCGACGACCGCCAGGTGCACTCCCGCGGGCATGTATGGCAGCGCGTTGCGGAGCACGATCGCGCCCGCGAGCACGTCGTGGCGTGGCAGCCCGTGGGTGATGTCGATCATCCTTGCCTCCGGGCAGATCGACGCAATCACCCCGTGGCAGACGCCGACGAAGTCGTCCTGGTAGCCATAGTCCGAGAGGAAGGTGATCACGGGCGCGCTCACGTCCCGGAACGCTATCCGAGGGTTGGATTGCGGTCGGGCGGGGATGGGTAAGGTTGCCCTGAGGATGAGGATGAGGCAGCGGACAATTGCCGTGATCGCTGGCGTGGTGGGCGTGCTTCTGGCCGTGGCCGCGTATGCGGCTGCGGAGGGGACACCGCCACGACCGGTGTCGGTGCCCACCAAGCCGCCGGCGACGGGGCCCGGGCCGGTCGAGATCCCGGTCCCCGCCTGCACCGCCGCCAAGCTGGCCGCCAGCTATACCCTCGATCCGTTCAGCCAGGGCCTCGGTCATGTCTCGTACACGCTGATCATCCAGAACGGGGCGCGCACGAGCTGCGTGTTGCACGGGCCGCCGTCGTTCCGGCTCCTGGGGCGGCGAGAACAGGCACTACCGACCCACGCGTCTACGTCTCCCGGCGGGCACTACGACGTGACGCTCGCGCCACTTCAATGGGCACAGGCGGAGTCGCGCTTCAGTCCCGACGTCCCGGGCCCCGGGGAGGGCTCGCCGTGCGAGCCGACCGCAACCGCCCTCCGCATCGGGATCGGCGGTGCAGGAGTGATCGCGCCGATGAATCCGACCCCGGTGTGCGAGCACGGCGCGATCAGCTTCGAGCCGCTGGCCGCCGTGCCGATCCACCCCGCGTGTCGGGCCGCCGGCCTGAGGGCGACCTTCAAGCGGGTGGGCGGCCGCGGCGACTACGGGCTCGCGCTCGAGAACAAGCGCGCCGGCGCCTGTTGGCTCGATGGGGTGCCGGAGCTTCAGTTGCTCGGGCGTTCGGGACGCGAGCTGCCGACGGACGAGGTGTACAGCGAGCCCTACCTGATCGTCGTTGCGCCGCACGGCGAGGTTTCCTCGCTGGCGATGCTCTCCACCCGTCGGGGGCCTGGGGAGCCGAGACACGGCCCGTGCGAGTCCAAGGCGGCAAAGGTGGAGATCGGCCCGATCGTTGGCTTCCGGGGCCGTATCAAGGCCGCGGTGACGCCGCTGACGTCGGTATGTCACCACGGCCACATGACCCTGAGCGGCCTCGTCCAGGGCTTCCCCTTCAGCTGACGCCGCGCCCCGCGTCCGCGACGAGCGCGTCGAGCAGGCCGTCGATGTCGTGCCGGCTCGCCTCCACGTCGGGCTCGAGCCCGCGCTCGCGCAGCGCCGTGCTCGTGACGGGACCGATCGACACCAGGCGCGCGCCCTCGAGCGGGGCAGGACCGATCGCGTGAAAGAAGAAGCGGACGGTCGAGGAGGACGTGAAGGTGACGTAGTCCGCCTGTCGGGCCGCGGCGAGCTCGCTCTCGCTGAGCGGCTCGGCGACGGTCTCGTACAACGCCAGCACGTCGACCGTCGCTCCACGGGCGCGTAACGCGTCGGGGAGCAGGTCGCGTGCCTCCGCGGCGCGGGCGATCAGCGCTCGCGTCACCGGCACGCCGGCGAGCGCCTCGACGAGTCCCTCGGCGACGAACCGCTCGGGGACGATGTCGGCTCGTATGCCGTGCTCGCGCAATGCCACCGCGGTGCCGGGCCCGATCGCGGCCACCCGCGTCCCCGCGAGCGCGCGGGCGTCGTGCCCGGCAGCCGCCAGCCGCTCGAACAGCAGCCGCGCACCGTTCGGACTGGTCACGCATACGAGGTCGTAGCCTTCGAGCTCGGGGGCGGGGCCGTCGATCGGCACGATCCTGATCGCCGGCGTCTCGAGCACCGTGGCGCCGAGTGACTGCAGCCGTGCCGCGAGTTCGCTTGCCTGGGCCCGAGCTCGCGTCACCGCGACCGTGAGGCCGGCGAGCGGCCGGCGCTCGAACCACGCCAGGCGTTCGCGCAGCGCTACGACCGGGCCGAACACGGCGATCGCGGGAGCGCGCACGCGATCCACGGCGGCGCGCTCGGCGATCGTCTCGAGCGTGCCGGTCACCACTCGCTGATCGGCGAGCGTTCCGCGCTCGATCACCGCGGCCGGCTCGTCGCCCGCTCGCCCGCCCGCCAGCAACCGCTCGGCGATCGCTGCGAGCTGGCGGACGCCCATGTACACGACCAGCGTCCCCGGGAACCCCGCGAGCGCGTGCCAGTCGAGCGCCGACTCGGGCTTGGCGGGATCCTCGTGCCCGGTCACGAACGCGACCCCGCTCGCCGCGTCACGGTGCGTGACCGGAATGCCGGCGTAGGCGGGCGCGGCCACGCCGGCGGTTACACCGGGAACGACCTCGACGGAAATCCCGGCGGCGTGGAGCGCCTCGGCTTCCTCGCCCCCGCGCCCGAACACGAACGGGTCGCCGCCCTTCAGCCGGACGACCGTGCTGCCGGCGCGTGCGCGCTCGAGCAGCGTCTGCTCGATCTGAGCCTGCGGCATCGACGGCCCGCCACCCTCCTTGCCTACGTAGATCAGCTCGGCGTCGGTGCGCGCGCCGGCGAGCGCGGCGGCCGGGATCAGCCGGTCGTAGAGCACGACGTCGGCGGTGGCGATCAACTCGAGCGCCCGCGCGGTCAGCAGCCCTGGATCGCCGGGGCCCGCGCCGACGAGATACACGCGGCCGCTCATTGATCACCCCCCCCGATTTCGCCGCCAGGCGAACTCGCAAGCGACGACGAAGTCGTTGCCGTTCACGCGACCTGCGCTTCCGCCTCGCGTAGCAACTCGCGCGCGCCGGCCGCGATCAGCCGGTCAGCGACGGCAAGGCCGATCTCGCTGCCGGATTCCCCGCTCAGCCGATCGCTCATCCACGCCGAGCCGTCGGGCAATCCGATCCACGCCGTGAGCTCGAGCTCGCCGCCGTCGAGCGGACGCGCATGGGCGCCTACCGGGGTGTTGCAGGAGGCGCCGAGCGCCCGCACGAGCTCACGCTCGGCGCCGACGCAGGCCGACGCAAGCGGATCGCGCAGCCCCTCCACCGCTCCCGCCTCGCCGGCGCGGGCCTCGAGCGCGAGCGCGCCCTGGCCGGCCGCCGGCACCAGCTCGTCGAGCGTGCCGGTCGCCGCGTCCTCGCGTCCTAGGCGTTGTAGCCCGGCGAGCGCAAGCACGAGGGCATCGCACTCGCCCGCGGCGAGCTTGCGCAACCTGGTATCGACGTTGCCGCGCAACGGCACCACGTCGAGGTCCTCGCGAGCCGCCCGAATCTGTGCCGTCCGGCGCAGGCTGCTCGTTCCCACCCGGGCCCCCGGCGCCAGCGAGCGCAGCGACGCGGCCCCGCAGATCGCGTCGCGGGCGTCGGCACGCTCGGGGATCGCGACGAGCTCGAGGCCGTCGGGCAGCTCTGAGGGCACGTCCTTCGCCGAGTGCACGGCGATGTCGATCTGATGATCCAGCAGCGCCCGCTCCAGCTCTGAGACCCAGCGCGACTTGTCTGCGACCGCGGCACCGCGGTCGCCCGCCACGGTGACCGTCACGAGTTCGACGTCTGCGCCGAGCCGGTCCGCCACCCAGCGTGCCTGGGCGAGCGCGAGAGTGCTCCCGCGCGTGCCGACGCGGAGCATCCGGTCAGGCGCCCGGGTGCCGCCGGCGGCGCCGGCCGAGCTCGCGCACCTCGGCGACCTCCTCGCGCGGATCGGTCCCGCTCGCCTCCTCCGCGGCGTCGAGGCCGAACAGCTCCCGGACCAGCTGCATCCGCGCGTGGACGCGGTCTCCACGCAGCTCCTTCATGCGCAGCGTCGGTTCGTGCAGCAGCCTGGCGACGACGGCATGCGCGAGCGCGTCCACCCGCTCGCGGTCGCGTTCGGAGGCGGATTCCCACTTGCCTGCGTTCTCGGCGACAACGAGCTCGGCGATCGAGCGGCCAAGCTCGCGCAGCGCGGCCAGCGTGGGCAGCACCTCGAGCGACCCGAGCCAGGTCGCGAAGTGCTGGATCTCCTTTTCGACGATGCCCTCCGCCTTGCGTGCCTCCGCGCGGCGGACAGAGCGGTTGCGGTCGATCACGGTCTCGAGGTCGTCGATGTCGTAGAGGCTGACGCCGTCGAGCGTCCCGCAGGCGGCGTCGATGTCGCGTGGCACCGCGAGGTCGACCATCAGCAGCGACCGGTTGCCACGTGCCCGCATCACGGCTGCGACCTCCTCTGCCTCGAGCAGCAGGTGCGGCGACGCGGTGGCGGTGACGACGATGTCCGCCCTGCGGAGCTGCCCGGGAAGCTCGTCGAAGCTGACGGTCTCGCCGCCGAAGCGCTCGGCGAGGCTGAGCGCGCGGTCTCGCCGGCGGTTGGCCACGAATACGGTGTGGACGCCGCTGTCGGCCAGCGCGCGAGCGGTCAGCTCGCTGGTCTCGCCGGTGCCGACGATCACGACCTCGCGGCCTGCCAGCTCGCCGAGCAGCTCGCGCGCGAGCGTCACCGCGACCGCGGGCAGGCTGAGCGCGCCCTCGGCGATCGCGGTCTCGGTCCGGACGAGCTTGCCGGTCGCGAGCGCGGCCTTGAACATTCTGTTCGTGAGTGGCCCTGTCGTCTGCGCCGCGAGGGCGCTCTCGTAAGCGCGCTTGACCTGTCCCTGCACCTCGGCCTCGCCGACGATCATCGAGTCGAGCCCTGCGGTGACGCGGTACAGGTGCCTCGCGGCGTCGCAGTTGCGGTGCGTGTAGATCGCGGGCGCCAGCTCGGTGGGGCGGATCCCCGACTGGGCCGCCAGCATCGTCAGCGCGGCGCTCTCTGATTCCACCGGATCGCCGACGACGAGGTAGAGCTCCATCCGGTTGCAGGTCGAGATGCCCACGGCCTCGTAGATGTCGGTGCCGCCCCTGAGCTCGCGCAGGAACTCTGTCGCGCGGCCCTCGGCCAGCGCGAGCCGCTCGCGAACCTCGACCGGCGCGGTCTTGTGCGAGACGCCGATGCACAGGAGCTCGCTCACAGCGGCGAGTCCCCCGGCCGCCCGGCACCGCTCATCGGCGCCGGCTCGCGCCGCGCGTCCGGATCGCCGCCGGCGTCGCGCTCGCGCTCGGGGTCGGTGGTCATGGTCTCGTCGCGCCGCGCGAGGTCGCGGTTCAGCTCGACGAGCTGGCGCTCCATGCGGCCGAGCCGGACCGCCATGATCGTGACGTAGATCAGGATCAGCAGGACGAACACGACATAGGCCCCGGCGACGTATTTGCCCGCGGCGTGCAGCGGCAGCGCGGGAGCGATCCCGAGAACGGTCATAGCGACGGCGCCGCGCTGCGCTGGGGCGGACGGATCTCGTCGTCTCCGAGCAGCCGCCGGCGCAGGGACCGCATCTGGATCCGCGTGTTCTTGGCCGCCATCTCGTACTTCCACAGGGTCACGAACAGGAGCGTCACCCCGAGCAGCGAGACGTAGAACGTGAGCGCCATCGGACCCGGGAGGTTGCCGCCACTCAACGTCAGCACTCGGGGGTGAACGTACTGCTGCGCGAGCCGGACGGCGAGGAAGTTCAGCGGCACGAAGGCGCCGGCCACGATCGCGAACACGCTCGCGTAGCGCCCCTGCCGCTCTGGGTCCTCGATCGAGAACCGAAACG
>Ga0302326_10013528_pt1 | contig 17293 bp, 12 predicted proteins | sample Palsa_T0_3_FD_202264 | JGI IMG/M metagenome (GOLD analysis project Ga0302326, IMG submission 202264) | Peat permafrost microbial communities from Stordalen Mire near Abisko, Sweden - Palsa_T0_3 | ecosystem: Environmental > Terrestrial > Soil > Palsa > Peat permafrost | place: Sweden: Abisko... | reverse complement strand
CCGTCTCGCCCGTCGTTCCCGCCACCACAGCGCTCTCGATCGCGATTGGAAACCCCGCCGACGGCGCCCTCGCCGTCGCGACCGCGCGGGACTCGGGCGGTGCCATCTACAAGGTGCCCGAGCGTGATATCGCCCCGAACATCGCCGAGCTTGCCCGCGCCACAGGCGTCTGGGGCGAGACCGCGCCCGCCGTGACCTACGGGGGGCTCAAGCTAGCCGTCGAGCGCGGCGAACTCGGTGAGGCTGATCGCGTCGTTCTGTTGATCAGCGGCGATGGTCTCAAGACGCCGGGACTCGTCAGTCCGCTCGTCGAGCCGATCTTTATCACGGCGGACGCGGACGCGTTCCTCGGGGCAAACGCCGCCCACGTCTAGAGAACGTCCGGCTGGCTCCGGCCCCTCTCGGACGTCTCGGACCTCTTCGACGGGGAGAGTCGTGCCGCGGGTGGCGTCGCTCCGGTGCAGGGGTCGTCACCCGGGGAGCCCCACCGTGTCGGTGCGCATCCGCGGCTGGAGGGAGCGCGTGCCTCTCGATCTGCCGCCGGCGCGCGGGCCAGAGGCCCCGCCACCGTGGGTGCGGGCAGTCGAGCCGGGACTGCTGCTGCAGCACTCGTCTGGTGTTTCGTAGTCTTCCCCGGTGGCCGGGGGCGGGGAAGCGATCGAGGCGGTGGGGCTCGTACGGGAGTACCGGAAGGGACCGCGCGCGGTGGACGGGATCGATCTCGCGGTCGCCGAAGGTGAGATCTACGGCTTCCTGGGGCCGAATGGCGCGGGGAAGTCCACGACGGTGCACATGTTGACGACCTTGCTGCCCCTGACGGCGGGGTCGGCTCGGGTCGGCGGTTTCGACGTGGCGCGCGAGGGTCCGCAGGTGCGGATGCGAATCGGTGCCGCGTTGCAGGAGGCGGCGCTTGACGGGCTGCTGACGGGTCGTGAGCATCTTCGCCTCCAGTCAGCCCTGCAGGCGGTGCCACGGTCGGAGCGGCGCGCTCGGGCCGTGGAATTGCTCGAGCGAGTCGGATTATCGGAGGCCGCGGATCGGAAGGTGCGCGGATATTCGGGTGGAATGAAGCGACGGCTCGATCTCGCGCTTGCGCTCGTACACCGGCCGCGGATCCTGTTTCTGGACGAGCCGACGACGGGGCTCGACGTGCAGAGCCGTACAGCTCTGTGGGAGGAGGTGGCACGGCTCGCGAGGGACGACGGTGTGACGGTCTTCCTGACGACCCAGTACCTGGAGGAGGCCGACGTGCTCGCCGACAGGGTGGCGATCATCGATCATGGGACGATCGTGGCGGAGGGGACGCCGGCGGCGCTCAAGGCCGAGATCGGCCGGCCGACCGTCGAGGTGACCCCCGCCGAGGGCACGGGTCCCGAGAGGGTCGCGGGCATCCTGGCTCGCTTCGGCGAGCCCGTCCTGGGGACGCGAGGCGTGGCGGTGCGGCTTGGCTTGGGCGGGGCGACGCTCGCCGAGATCGTGCGTGTCTTCGACGCGGAGGGTGTCGAGGTCGAGAACCTGCAGCTTCACCATCCCTCGCTCGACGACGTGTTTCTCGCCAAGACGGGACACTCGCTCGAGGGCGCGGGGGGCGGGAACTCCGCGGTGGCGCCACCGTGAGCGATGGTCTTGCTGACCAGGTTTACCAGCTTGCACGCCGTTCGGTCGTCCGGACGGCTCGCCAGCCCGCGAACGTGGTCGGACCGCTCGTGTTTCCGCTGATGCTGCTCGCGGTCAACTCGGGTGGCCTGCGCGCCGAGACTCACCTTCCCGGGTTTCCGACGCGCTCGTTCTTCGCCTTTGCGCTCGCCGTGCCCTTTATTCAGGGAGCACTCTTCTCGACGATGAATGCCGGCACCGATCTCGCACGCGATATCCAGACGGGGTTCCTGAACCGACTCTCGTTGACCCCGATGCGGCCCGTCGCGGTACTCGCCGGTCAGCTCGGTGGCGTCGTTGTCCTCGGCCTGATACAGGCGGTCGTCTACCTCGGCGTGGGGTTCGCCGTCGGCGTCCGCTTCGCCTCCGGTCCGGCCGGCGTCCTCGTGCTGCTTGCGTTCTCGTTCCTGGTCACGCTTGGTTTCGGCGCGCTCGGCGCGTTCACCGCTCTCCGCACCGGTTCGGGCGAGGCCGTGCAGGGGATGTTCCCGCTCTTCTTCGTCTTCCTGTTCATCTCGTCGATGAACATTCCCCGCAACCTGATCGGCGTAACATGGTTTCGGGACGCCGCGACGGTCAATCCGGTCTCGTACCTGATCGAGTGCGTCCGGAGCCTCGTGATCGCCGGCTGGAATGGCGAAGCGCTCGCGCTCGGGTTCTCGGTTGCCGCCGTGGTTGCAGTTGTCTCGCTGACGCTCTCGGCGCGTGCCCTCCGCGGCAGGATGGCCCGTTGACGCGTCTCCTCTCCGTCGCCGAAGGCGTCGCGTGGCGGATGCTTCACAACGTTTTCACGAACCGCTCGCTGCTTCTGCCCGGGTTGCTCTTCCCGCTGTTTTTCTTCACCGCGTTCGCCGGCGGCCTCTCGAACATCGCTCACACGCCGGGGTTCGACTTCCCGGAGGGCTATACCGCATTCCAGTTCGCTTTCGTGCTGCTGCAGTCGGCGGTGTTCGGCGGTGTCTTCACCGGCTTTGGGATTGCACGCGATTTCGAGAGCGGATTCGGCCGTCGGCTGCTGCTCGCCGCCCCGCACCGCACCGGGATCGTGCTCGGGTACGCGATCGCCTCTCTCTGCCGCTGGGCCGTCACGGCCGCGCTGCTCACCGTCGTCGCGTTCGCCGTCGGAATGAGAGTCGGCGGTGACGGCGTCGACCTGTTCGGCCTCTACGGTCTCGCGGTTGTGATGAACGTCGCGGCGGTTCTCTGGGCGGCGGGCGTCGCACTCCGTCTGCGGACGATGCAGGCGGGGCCGATCATGCAGATGCCCGTGTTTCTCGTCCTCTTCTTCGCGCCGGTCTACGTGCCACTTCCGCTCCTGCGAGGCTGGATCCATGTCGTTGCCACGGTGAACCCGATCACACGCGTGCTCGAAACCGCGCGCAGCTTCATCGCCGGAACGCCAACCGAGACCGGGGCGGCGTTCGCGACGGCGGCCGCGCTGGCCTGCGTTTTCCTACTCTGGGCGTTGCGCGGCCTGCGCTCGGCCGAGAGCGCCGGATAGAGGTCGCTCGCGTTCTCCGTCCACGGTCCGCCGCGGTGCCCGCAAGGCGGGCGCGTACGGAATCGGCGAGGCTGCGAGGTGAACGCCCGCCGATCAGGCCGGCCTGTTCGAGCCCCGCCCTGGGGAGGGGGCAACCACTCCGGCGGGAAGGCGGCAATCGATCTCGGGATCCGTCGGGCGCCCTACCCGTCGCCCTCGGTCGCCGAGGTATCGCCCGGATCGAGCCCCGCTCGGGTCAACATTCGCCGCAGGTCGACGATCATCTGCTGGTCGATGTCCTTCCCCCCGGGTCGCTGCATGATCTCCGTCTCGGGGCCGATCACGACCGTGAACTTCCCGTTGTGTTCTTCGTTCGCCGTGCCGACCGCCTGAAGCAGGGAGAGCACTTGTCGCCACTCGATGTTGCTGCTCGACGGGTGGCTGAAGATCTTCTCGATCGTGTCGCGATGATGGCTGTTGAGCCCTGATTCCATGATGATCCCTTGAGGTTGGGGACTCCGCTCCTCACAGGCTACTCGGCCCGCGGAGAAAGGGCACGAGTCCGACCCCGAGGGCGTGAACGCCGGATGCAGGGCGACTAGAGACCCGCGCGGGTACGGCGGAAACCCGGCGGCGGATGGTCGAGGTGGGTGCAGCGAGAGCTTGCGCGCCGCACGGTCGTCCGAGGCCTGCCGCCGCCCGCCTCGGTTGCGGAACCCGTCCGCGACCGCGTTTGGCAAGCAGTGGATCCGGGCGATGCGGGACTCGAGCTCGGGCTGGCTTGCGCCGGCAGCTCCGAGGAGTCCCCGAACGAGCACGAGCGCTCTCAGACGGCGTCCGACGCCCGGAGCGTGCGGTCGAGGAGCTCCGCCACGCGAGCTGATGGCGCGTGCCGATCGTTCATCAGGCCGCCTCGGCCCTGAGCGGTTGGCGTTCGGGGAGTGCGCCGACCGCTTGGGGTTGAGGCCGGCGAACGGGCAACGTGACCGCGATCAACGCCCCGAGAAGGGCGAGTGCTGTCAGTGCGTCGAACGCGAGTTGAAATCCGTGGGTGAGGGCGGCGCCACTGAGTGGCGTGCTCCCTGCGTGGCCGCGGACGTAGCTGTTGGTGAAGGTCGCGGCGATGGTGCTGACCGCGGCGAGTCCGATCGCGCCGCCGATCTGACGGGTGGTGTTGATCAGTCCGGAGGCGATGCCGGAATCCGCCGGGTTGATGCCCGTCAGTCCCGCGATTGTGACGGGAACGAAGCAGAGAGCGAAGCCGATGCCGCCGATGATGAACCCGGGGAAAATGTCCCAGAAATAGTGACCGTCGGCCGGTAGCCGCGTGTACAGCGCGAGCGCGGCGGCCGAGAGCAGCAGACCGGCCGTCAGCGTCGGACGGGCTCCGAAGCGGGTCACGAGCTTCTGGGCGAGATTCGACCCGCCCGCGATCGTCAGCGTGATCGCCACATACGCGAGGCCGGTCGTCAGTGCTGAGTAGTGCAACACCTGCTGCATGTAGAGCGAGAGCAAGAAGAACTGGGAGAACGAGATCGACCCGATCACGACCGCGAGTCCGTTCGCGGTCGCGAGCGTACGAAGCCGGAAAATCCTCATCGGCAGCAGGGGCGCCTTCGAGCGAAGCTCGATCGCGATGAACGCAGCGAGGAGGGCCGCGGAGGCAGCGAGAAGCCCCGCCGTCTCGGGGGTCGCCCAGCCCTTCTCGGCTGCACGGGTCATGGCGTAGACGAGCAGCATCAGACCGCTCGTGGAGGTGGTTGCGCCGGCAATGTCGAGGTGACGATGGGCCACGACCGCGCGGCCCTCGCGGAGCAGCCGTGGCACGAGCGCGATCACCGTGATCCCGACGGGGACGTTGATGAAGAAGATCCACGACCAGTTCAAGGAGGAAGTCAACACGCCTCCGAGCAGCACGCCGGCAGATCCGCCGCTCCCCGAGGCGGCGCCGTAGACGCCGAGCGCGATGTTGCGGTCGCGGCCTTCGCGGAAGGTGGTGATCAGGATCGAGAGGGCAGCGGGCGCGAGAAGTGCGCCGCCGAGGCCCTGGAGTGCCCGGAAGACGATCAGGGAGCTCTCTGACCAGGCGAGTCCGGAGAGGAGCGAGCTGCCGGTGAAGAGCGCGACGCCAGTGAGGAACAGCCGGCGGCGGCCGAAGAGGTCGGCGAGCCTTCCGCCCAGCAGGAGCAGGCCGCCGAACATGATGGCGTAGGCGGTGATCACCCACTGCAGGCTCTCCTGCGAGAAGCGCAGGTCGGTCTTGATCGAAGGGAGCGCGACGTTCACGATCGCGACATCGAGAATCACCATGAACTGCGCGGTCACAATCAGCGCGAGCGCGCCCCAACGTCTCCGGTCCCAGCCTGCCGCGCTCGTTGCGTCAACCATTCGTATACCTCCTAAATCGTTTATAACCTCCACGATCGTACCATACGACGATGGGCGAGCTATAGTTCTCGTGTGATGAACCCCTCGATCGCGAAAACACTGCTCACGCCGCCGCAGGTACGGCCGCCGCAGGAGCTCCTGTCGAGCGACTCGTTTCTGCTGAAGCGGCTCGGAATGCTCGCCAAGGAACGCGCGTTCCAGGCATTCCATGCAACCGGCCTCAGCCCGTACCACCACGCCGTCCTTGCTGCGCTCGACGAGGAGGCCAGAGAGACGCAGGCGACGATCGCGGACGCGCTGGGCTACGACCGTAGCCAGCTCGTCGGCCTGCTCGACGAGCTCGAGACACGGGGGCTGATCATCCGTCAGCGCGACTCCGACGACCGTCGCCGTCACCTCGTGAGCCTCACAGCAGGCGGGAAGGAGACGCTTACGACGCTGCGCGCGATCGTCCGAGACCTCGAACACGAGCTCTTCTCACCGCTCGACGTCGCCGATCGCGAGACACTGCATGCCCTTCTTCTGAAGCTCGCGATCCATCACGATCCACGCTGCGACGCCGGACGCGGGACGGCATAGCTCCACTGGCCGAAACGATCGAGGCTCGACGCTTCCGGAGAGAGGGTGCGTGTGCGCCGGCCAATGGCGAGCCGGAGAGCCCCGGTCGCGTTCTTCGACCGACCAACTGGTAAGTACGAGCTCGGCGAGGCGCGACTACTAGACGTACGAAGGCGGAGGGCGGGTCGCCGATCGGGGAGCGCCAGGGGCAGTTGCCCGGCGAGGTGGGTGTCCACGCGCACGCGTTGAAGGCTGAGGAACACCTCGTACGGCGGCGGGGCAGTCGGTGCCATACCGGAGAGATGCAACGCTCGGGAGCGCCGGCGACGCCACCTGCGAGGGTTACCCTGCCGACACGCAGGCCAGCTTCGGAGCGCGCATGACATCTGGCGAGCGAGGGAGATGTCCGCTCGTTCGGGCCAGCGGCTGTCACGCCCGCCGGGGGTCGAGCTCACGCTCGCCGACCCCTCCCCGTTGGTCAAAAGCATCGCGACGAAGGGGAGCGGGCGTTGCGCTTGATCGGATGGGTACGAGCCACTGGCCGTGGCCGTAGCCGTGGCGTGCTCGGGCGGGTAGGCCGGGCGCGCGTCCCCCCTCGTACGCAACCCGGCACGAAGGCAGTGATCTTCGTGCAATCGCCGATCCTCTCGCGGTTCCGATCCACCGCTCGACCAACAGCTCAGCAGGTGTTCTGGGACGAGCGGCTGGCCGAAAACGAAACCGACGCGAGCGGCAGCCCTGCTCGTGGTGGGGTCCGATTGTCCGGCTCGTCCGATCACCCGTCTAGAGTCATATGCGTCCGACCCGGGCGGCCCTCCCGCCCGGACAGGTCGCCCTTCCGTCGGGCATAGGTGCGCCGTCGTCGGCCGGATTGACCATCCGAGAGCTCTTGCGCAGCGGGGCGTTCTGTACCGTCGGCGTCCGCGGAGGCTCGCCGCACTGTGCGAGCCGACGTGCCCCCGCAAGAGCTCCTCAGCACGGTCTGCGCGGTCACTGCATGCTCCGCCGCTCGTCGGAGGGCCGCTGATTGCTCGTCGTCTACTCCGCAACGCCCGATAGCCCGTTTCGCGTCACGGCCTGATCTCGAGCGTGGTGGGGTGCGCCCTGGTGATCAAGCCGTTCTCAGCGACCAGCACGACGTGCCCGTGCCTAAACCGGGCACGGCCGGTCTCGACCGCCGCGAGCGTTGAAAGCGCGACGGCCAGTCGCTTTCGCCGAATCCGGGACCGCGATCGGCGGGGTTAGGCTCGGTGGGTGACGCCGGTGGTGGCGAACACTGCGAGGGTCTGGCCCTTGACCGGAACAGAACCCAATGCGTCGTCGATCGCTTCGAGCACGTCCGCCGTGAGCTTCAGCCCCGAGGCGGCGGCGTTGGCGTGGATCTGCTCGGGACGCGTTGCGCCAGTGATCGCGGAGGTCAGCTCGTCGCGGCGCAGAACCCATGCGAGCGCCATCTCCGGGAGCGTCAGTCCGGCGCCGTCTGCGATTGGCCGCAGGCGCTGCACGGCTTGGAGCGTTTCATCGCTCATGACGATATTCATGGCGATGTTCATGGCGGCGTTGGCGGCGCGCGAGTCGCTTGGGGCCGGGGCGCCGGGCTCGTACTTCCCGGTCAATACGCCCTGCGCCAGCGGCGACCAGACGATCTGGGAGATGTGGTTGGCGAGGCAGAGCGGGAAGATCTCGGCCTCCGGTGCCTGCCAGAGCATCGAGTACTGAGGCTGGGACGAGACGAAGACGTCGGGCCCGGCAATGTCGATCGCCGCTTGAATCTGCTCGGGTGTCCACTCGCTGAACCCGAGGTACCGGGCCTTGCCGGTCGCTGCGACCTGCTGCAGTGCCTCGATCGTCTCCTCGATCGGCACGTCGATGTCGAAGCGGTGTGCCTGATAGAGGTCGACGTAGTCGGTGCGAAGGCGACTGAGGGAGGCGTCGATCTGCTTGGCGATCTGGTCTGCCGAGAGGCCGCGATCGGTGGGGTCGTCGGACATCGGACCCCACACCTTGGTGGCCAGCACGTAGGAGTCGCGCGGATGTGCCGAGAGGACCTCGCCCCACGCGGCCTCGGCTGCGCCTCTGCCGTAGACGTTGGCCGTATCGAAGAAGTTGATGCCGGCGTCGAAGGCGGCCTCGGTGCAGGCGCGCGTCTGAGCGAGCTCGACGCCGCCGGCGTATGTCAGCCAGGACCCGAGCGAGATCTCCGACACCTCGAGGTCAGAGCTTCCAAGCTTCCGATAACGCACGATGGGCCTCCTCTCGGTTAAGACATGTCCTGTTTTCGCCGCGCGATCGCCAGAGGTCGCGACGTGCGCCTGGCGATCACCGGATTGCCGCCGCGACCCGACCAGCACGAGGCGGTCGATAGGCCCCGGCGACCGTCCCTGCTACGCCGCGGTCGCAACGGCGAGCTTCGTGACCGCGTCGCGGAGTGTTTCGAGTGCGAGCCGTAACCGCTCGTGGAGTTCGGTGTCGAGTAGGCGGCCCTGGTTGTCGAATTTGTCCTGGGCTCGGGTGACTGGGAGCTCGTCGCCGACGACGCGTGCGCCCGCGAGGCCCAGGCTCTTGCGCAGATCGGCCTGCGCCCACATGGCGCCGAACTGGCCGGTGCTCGCGCCGATCACCGACACCGTCTTGTTCCTGAGTGCCGCCTCGGCGATCGGGCGGGAGGCCCAGTCGATCGCGTTCTTGAGTCCGCCCGGGAACGAGCCGTTGTACTCCGGTGTCGCGAAAAGGATGCCGTCCGCGGCGCCCCACTCGCCGCGGAGGAGCGCGACCGGCTCGCTGACCGCTGCGCCGTCAATGTCCTCGTTGTAGAGCGGGAGGTTCGCAATGAGGACCGGATCGGAGAGCGTGATCTCGAGCCCGGCTGGCGCCGCGTCGATCGCGGCTCGCAAGAGACTTGTGTTGTACGAGCCTGCGCGTAGGCTCCCGGAGACGGCGAGGATCTGCACGCTCAGCCTTGCTTGACGAGCGCGAGCTCGGCCCTGAGTTTCACGTCGATGCCGAGGTAGTCGCCGCCACCCTGGTTTGGGGCGTTCCAGTTGATGCCGTACTGCGTGCGGTCGATCGTGGTCTCGAGGGTAAGGCCGAGGCGCTCACGGCCAAACGGATCGACCGACGGTTCCGGCGCGATCGTTCCCGAGAGTTCGATCGGCTGGGTCACGCCCTTGATGGTCAGGTCGCCCTTGACCACGACGAGGTTGTCAGGCAAACGGTGAAGCTCGGTCGACCGGAACCGAATCTCGGGGAACTGCTCCGCGTCGAAGAACTCCGGTGCCTGCAAGTGCCCGCCGAGCTGGTCGTCTTTGACGTTCACGCTTGCGACCGCGCTGGAACCCTCTAGAGATGGCTGCTCGCCACCGATGAGCGTCGCTGAGAAGTCGGTGAAGCCGCCGTGGAATGTGTTCACGCCTGCATAGGCCACCTCGAATGAGATGTGGGAGTGGACAGCATCGGCGGCCCAGGTTCCCGCGGGGGCGAACTCGGTCGTGCTCTCGATGACTGACATATAGGTATCGGCCTCCTGGAATCGCAGTATGGTTGACTGGTCAAGCTTAAACTAGCAGGAATCTTGCCGAATCACGTGCGGGCCTCGCGTCTCAACGGGGCGATCATTGGCTGCGCGGAACCGCATCGCCGTGATTCGCTCCGGGCGGGTGGAACGTCTGCCCCCACCGAGCACGAGCCAGCGACGCGCTCGAATTCGCGATCGGCGGCGGGGAGTTCGTGGTCACCGTCGGAGCATTGCGACGCCGGTCACGCCGCGCTCGCCGCAGGTTGCGGAACGCTGCGCGGCCCGTCCGGGAGGTTCCGCGGGACAGGTGATGATTTTCATGTCAGTTTGAGCGGGCTCGATGCTGCAGGGTGCGCTGCCTCGGCACCGAGGTTGTGGCTCTCGCCCCAGCCGAGCTTGCCGTCCTCATGGTATGCGGCGTAGACGATCTCGTGGTTGCGGAGGGTGTGGTGATGCTCGCAGACCTTCTTTGTGGTGCCGGCTACCGGGTGCTCTCCACGGCGGATGCAAGGCTTTGTCGCTCGGCAGCGAGTGCTCCACCGAGTCCAGGCGGCGACCCCGATAGAGGCAGCGAGCGACGGCCCGACGATGACTCCGAGCAAGTTGGAGCCCCCGTTTGTCCAGATGCTGTTGCTGAACAACGTGCCCCAGACAAACATCGCGGCGATGATCGCTCCTGCGACGGTGGACGCTGCAACCACCACGCCAATCTCGTTGCGTTTCATCGGAAGCCTCCCGTGTCGACGCCCTGTTGTGCCCGGGAGAATCCTGTCAGCCGACCCCGACGTCGCCATCGATGCGAAGCCCTACCGCTCCGGTCGCGACCACGACATGTCGTCGCTCGTCCGGAGCCCTGCTGGCTGAGCCACCTGATGGCCTGATGATCGAGAGAAGACCGGCGCCGGCCACTGTCTTCGCCGGCGCGAGACTCGACGACTTTCTGGTCGGCGGGTGGACCGTGACCCGAAGCGGCCACCTCCGCCCGGAATCGCACTACTCCGGGCCGATGCGTCGCTCCTCGACCAACCGCACCGGTGCGGCCCGCCGGCCTGAGCCAGCCGCATCTGGCTCGATCTGTGGCGGAAGGTGCGGCACATTTGTGAAGACGCCTCGTGATGCAGAACTCCCGGACGCGACCGGCGAACGCAAGTGGCAGCTCAATGCGCGGCCGGATTGCTTGGCTCGAGTAACGACAGCAATCCGGCTCGCGTCCGACCTCCTCGACCGTTTGGACTACACCGTGGGAACGATTCGTAGGATTGCTACGGCCTCCGGCTCGGCCGATTCATAGTTGTATGATGAGTGACAAGGAGCGTGAACGTCTGCTCGCGGTTTACGAGGCGCACGCGAAGCGGTTCGACGCGATCGCGAGCCGACGCGCCCGGGCGGGGATCCGTTCGGCAGCACTCGTGCAGCCGGTTCATGTGCGGCCCGCTCGTCGCACCACCTGATGTTCGGAGCCGGGCCCGTGGCAGGCTGAGCTTGCGATCCAGCGTGCGAATACCGCGTTGGCGGTACTGAGCGAGAACGTCCACGAGCAACTTGAGTGCGTCTCGAAGGGCTCGTCCCGGGCAGCTGCTTGTACCACCAGCTTCTTCCGCCACCAGCTACTTCGACCACCAGAGTCACCAACACGCCCACCCGTCCCGTACGACCCGCGGTGCAGAACGAGCTGCTCGAACGATGCGGATCCCACCGCGATACCCCTCTGCCCTGACCTCGTCCAGGGAGAGCGACGCAGGGAAGCTCAGCGAAGTCGTTTCGGCACCCTCAGCCGTGGTCCGCTGAGGGACGGCACGGAGTACGAATACATCGTTTTGTGTTTCGGGTCGTGCGGCTGGTGAGCAGGCGGTTCCCGGCCTCTTCACGGCCTGGCGTCGCCCGTTACTCGTGCGCCAGTGAGCACCGCTATCAGTGGGCTTCGACGGACGTCATGGACTGACCCGGACGGCGCAAAAGTTGGCGCAAAACCCGCATGGTGAGCGGGTTTGCGCGCCATCAGCGGAGGGGGAGGGATTTGAACCCTCGTCGGAGGTTGCCCCCCGAAACGGTTTTCGAGACCGCCGCATTCGACCGCTCTGCCACCCCTCCAGCGAGACTCAGCGTACCGCCGACCAGCTTGAGCTGCAGCTGAACTCCGATCTCAGCAGGGACGGCGCAGCACCGCCGGGGCCGGAGGCGCAACACGCATCGCCGCGCCTCGATGTCGTTCGCAGAGCACGCTGTGATTCCCAGTTCCCGCCTCCGGCACCCGTATGGTCGAGCTGGAACCGCCGCGATCGCGTGATGTGCGAGAGCTCGATGCGGAGAGCGGCCTATCCATAGCGAGGGGTCGAGCAGGAACGGCGCAGTGATCTGGCCCTCGTGACAGCGCGCTGCCTGGGTCACACCGCATGCGCCGGCACGAGGCGAGACGGGGCGTCTTTCCTTCAAGGCGGACATGATCGGAGAGCTTGACGGCCGTTTTGGGCCGTGCTCCTCGTATTCTCGCAAGCTGAGGTCTGGTCGACTTTCACGGCCGGAGGAGTACCGCTGGAGGGACGAGTCGTAGGCTACAAACATCCTCCGGCTTGGGACCCTACGAGGAGCGGTCCCGCTGCTGCGACGGTCGAGGGTCATGAGCCAAAGCGCCGAGACCGGTGCCCCGTATCGACCTCGCCGGCATCCTCGAGGGCGACCCGCGCGACCGCGGTGGATATCGATCTCGTGAACGCACGGTCGGCGGCGAGTCACCACGCTGCTCGACACGGGTGTGCGGTCGACGCCGCAAAGCCAAGCCCGTCGCGTCGTCAAACATCGCGTCGTCAAACACACGCGTCAGTAACGGGTCAGGTGAACCCCATCCCTCGCTTTCGATCGGAGCCACGGGCACCCACATCGCTCGGCTCGGGGCGCAGACCGCCAGCAGACCGCCCGTCCCTCGAACGATTGAATCACCCTTCCAAGGGCTTTCGCAATCGCCAGCCAGCCGGTAGAAGTCGTGGTTCCGGTTTGAGAACCTGCCGGATTGTTCGCTGGCCTAAGCAGGCGGCCGGCAACCCATAAGAGCTGTCGACTGAATCGCAGTCGACGTCTAGCAGATGGAGTTGCCGTGTGATTGGGCCGCCAGTCGAACGACGGAGAGTGCGCCGAGTGCGGCCGCTGAAGCGCGCCGTGAATGGGCTCCGCTCCTTCTTCTGTCGCCACCGTTGCAGGCGGCTCGGGCGACGTGTGAGGGGGCTGCGCTGGTTTCACGCGGCGAGCGGAGTTCTCGGTCTGCTGGCGTTGCAGCTTTCGGGCGCGATCGGGGTCGCGAGCGCGATCGGACCGACCTTTTCGCTCACGCAGGTCGCGCCGGCGACGGTGCTGTACGGCACGCCGGCGAGTATCACGCTGACCGCGTCTGACTCCGACGCGGTCGGCTCGGGCGCCACTCCGGGCTACAACGTCAGCTTCCGAGACGTGCTCACGGGCGGGGTGAGCTACGTTGCCAACTCGGGGTCGCTCGGCAATCCGACGATCCTCCTGGACGAGCCGTCCGGAGCCGACACGACGTTGATCTGGTCGAACGTCGCCGACCTCGAGCCTGCATCGACCGAGACGCTCACCTTCTCCGTTCAGGGGCTCACCGACGGAGGCGCGGTCACCTGCGCGACGGCCTTGTGTCCCGGTGCCTCCTACACCTCGACCGCGAGCGTCTACGTGAGCAACGATCCGCGCTATGTCCCGCAGTTCAATGTGACGAGCGGCCTTCCGATCACCGGACCGCAGTTCACGAGCCAGACCGCCAGCAATTCGACGACGATCGACGCGCTCACGACGACCCTCGCGAATGACCGGCCCGACTCCGAGCTCGAGCGCGGCGTCCACGACCAGCAGCACGTCTGGACGCTCACGACGACCAACAACGCCGTCCCCGGCGTCGCCCACGACACGGTTCTCTCCGAGATCGACGCGTATCTTCCCGCCGGGCTCGAGTATCTCAGCTGCGGTAACGCACACGGGTCGAACCCCAATGGAAACACCACCGACGCGCATGGCACAAACGAGGGCTTCGCCTCCGAGTACCCGGACGCTCCGAGCATGGCGAACGCGACCCCGCTTGTGAGCGATTGTCCGCAACCGACGAGCACGACGACCGTGCAGCTGTCGGCCGGCACCGCCAATCCGGGCGGCGTCGCCGACGGTGTCTACACCTACGTGCAGTGGATCTTCGGAACCGGGAGCGGCGATCTCTCCCCGACGACGCTCGCCCCGAGCGGCACCTACGTGATCAAGTACTACGCGGCCGTGCCGCTGCGGGAGAACTCCCTCGACTGGGGGGCGGGCGCGACGGCCGGCACCGCACCGAGCGGCGCGAGCGATACCCAGATCGCGAACCTCGACAACAACCAGGGCCCTGACACCTCGACGCTCTCGCAGACGGGCGCCGCGCAGGTCTCCGCGGCGACGAGTACCGGCGTGTACTCGGGCGTCCTCAACCTCGGCAGCGCGAACCCCTCGACCGGGTCGGGAACCGACACGGTGACGATCCACGACATCGCCGTGCAGAAATCGATCACGACGACCGGCGCCGGCTGCTCGTCGAGCAGCGCGAGCTTCGACGAGGGCGACATCGTCTGCTTCTCGCTCACCTACGAGACGGGCGAGTATCGCTACGCCCCGAGCGACGCGAACTTTCCCGCCGGCGTCCAGCTCGTCGACACCCTGCCGAACGGCCTCTGCCCGATCGACGCTTCGTCGAACTACGACCAGAGCCCGGCCGGCGCGAACCACAGCGAGTGCAACCTGCGCACGGGCGTGACGCCCAGCCAGGCCTACACGAGCGTCGTTGAGGACAACGGGACGAACCATCCTCTGAACGACGGCAGGTCGGGGGCGCCGGCGGCCGGTGACTTCACGCTCGTCTGGAGCCTCGGACAGCTGTCGACCAACGCCAGCGGCAGCGTCGAGTTTCCCGCGCTCGACCGGACGTACTACCAGCAGTACTCGGCAGGGGCCTTCTCCGCGGCGGCTCCGGTACTGGCCGGTGACACGCTGGGCAACTTCTCGAACATTGCCGCCGACACCTACGCGACCTGCGTTAACGCCCCGAGCCTCGACCCGACATGCGCCAGCGCCGGGGCGGTGGCGGTCTACCCGGCCGGTGAGCCCGGGGGGAACGCACCCCCGCTCGGCGACGCGCTCGCCGAGGCCAACAGCTCCAGCGCGGCCCAGACCGCGGCGCTGCCGACGGTCACGAAGGAGGTCGGCTCGCCCGTCGCCGGGAAATGCACGAGCGGCGTGACCTACACGAGCGTGGCGCCGACCGACTACCAGGAGGGCGACCTCGTCTGCTTCCAGCTCACGGTCACCTTTCCAGCGGCGAGCTCCGACAAGGATCCGACCGTCCAGGACTACCTGCCCCCGAACTCGACCTACGACGCCGCGGCCTCGGGCGCCGACGGGACGAACACCGTGACGATTCCGGCGACGGTGCCGGCCGACGACCCGGCCGCGAGCGGCTCCGGCGGCGACGCCAACCCCGTCTACGTCGCCTCGACAGGAGACGGCGACTCGCTGACTGTCTTCATGGGCGCGCCGCAGGCCGGCTGCACGACCGCCTGCGATCTCTTCTCGAGCCCCGGCCAGCTGCTCGTCTACGACATCGGCACGACGCTGACCGGGCCGCCAACCGCGGGGAACGACTTCGACCTCACTCAGAACCTGATGAAGTTCGCGTCCTTCGACACCCCCGACGCCGGGATCGGGGACCGCAGCGAGGCGACGTACGCCGTCGCCGATCCCAACCTCACGCTCCGAAAGGGGGTCGAGGCCGTCAACGGCACCGCGATCGGCCTGGGGACGACGTTCGACTCGAACATAGACGCGGTGAGCGTGCACGACGGCGATGCGGCGACCTTCCGGGTCGACATCTCAAACAGCGGCGCGATCGCCGCGACGACCCCGACGATCTGGGACATGCTCGCGAGCGGACAGACCTGCGCCGAGATCAGCGCGATCTCGAACGGCGGCACCTGCTATGCGACCGGCTCGACCGACGTTCCGCTCGGGGTCGGATCCTCGACCGCCACGGTTACCCACGCGACGATCGTCTGGACCGGCTCGGATATCCCCCTGATCGCGGCGAGCGGCACCGACACCGAGACGTTCGTTCTCACCGTCCCGACCGCCGCGGCGACCGGGGACACCTTCGCGAACACCGCCGGCGTCGCGGCCTACATCGGCCAGCCGAACACCGGCCCGAGCGGCGACACCACCTACGTCCCGCAGACTTCCAACATCGTCACGAGCGACGGCGGCACGGTCGCCGCGCCCGCGGCGACCATCAGCGCGGCTCCCACCCCGCCCGTGGGCGACGTCGTCCAGGACCCCTCGAGCGTGCTGCTCTCGGATCCCACCGTCGCAAAGAGCGTCGCTCCGACCACCGCGACGATCGGCCAGGTCGTCGCGTACACGCTCACGGCGACGGTTCCGGTCGGAACGACGCTCTACAGCGGAACGGTCACCGACGTCCTCGGGACGTCGACTCCGCGGCTCTCCTATCAGACGGGCTCTGCCAGCGCGAGCTGCCACGGCGGCCCGATCACCGGCACGATCAGCGCCTCGGGCGACAGCGGCACGGGCAGCGACGGCACCTACACCTTTACGCTCGCCGCGAGCGCCGCCTCGAACACGGTCGCGCTCGGCTTCCCGACCCCGCTCGTGGTGACGGCGACGGGTAGCGCCGTCACCTGCACGCTCACCTTCATGGCGAGCGTCAACGACGTCGCGGCGAACGTCCGCAGCGCGTTGGTCCCAAACACCGCGAGCTTCGCCTACAAGAACAGCGCGGGCGCGACCGGCACCGGCTCGCCGAGGTCGGCGCCGGCGCCGCTGACGGTGAAAGAGCCCGACCTCGCGATCGCGGAGACCGACAACGCACCCGGGACGACCCTGCCCCACCAGTCCGGCCCGGGCGGGACTGTCACCTACACGGTGACCGTCACAGACCAGAACCTCACGAACGTCTCGGTCGCCGACGACGTTGTGGTCACCGCGACGCTCCCGACCGGCGAGACCTACGTCCCCGGCTCGGCAAGCGACGGCGGCGTCTTCGACGGGGCGAGCACGATCACCTGGACGACGAGCGCGCTCACGACGACCGCGCCGCTCGCCCTGACCTACCAGACGACCGTCCCGACCACGCCGACGGGCTCCAACAGCTTCGAGAACGCGGTCGTCGCGACCGCCGAGAGCCTGCCCACCGGCGGCCGGACCTCGACGACCGCGGCGGCCGCCGGCGTTCCCGGATACCGGGCGACCGCGAACGACACCATCACCGTCCCCGGCTCCGTGGTCGCCAAGATGGCGCTCCCGGCCGCGGTCGCGGTCGGGGTCGACTCGACCTTCACCGACACGGTCACGATCCCGGCGAACACCGTGTTCCCGGATTTCACGGCGGTCGATGTTCTCCCCGACGGCCTGAGCTTCGACGGCTTCGTCTCCACGAGCTGCGTGGGCGGCTGCAGCTCGGACCTCTCGTCGATCACGACCGAGAGCCCGACCTACGACGCCTCGACGGGCGAGACGTCCATCGCCTGGTGGCTCGGAAACGTGACCGCTGCGGCGTCGGCCCGCACCGTCGTTTTGACCTACACCGCCTACCCTTCCGAGACCTACCAGGGCGGGGCGCCGGTCCTCGCGAGCCAGGCGCTCGTGAACAACGTCGGTGTCTA
>Ga0302326_10013526_pt1 | contig 17294 bp, 18 predicted proteins | sample Palsa_T0_3_FD_202264 | JGI IMG/M metagenome (GOLD analysis project Ga0302326, IMG submission 202264) | Peat permafrost microbial communities from Stordalen Mire near Abisko, Sweden - Palsa_T0_3 | ecosystem: Environmental > Terrestrial > Soil > Palsa > Peat permafrost | place: Sweden: Abisko... | reverse complement strand
AGCATAAACGTAACCTTGTAGCCGTCCTCCGACTTAAACCAATATTCCCCGACAGCCGCCGCCTGGAAACGCCGGTGGAACCGCCGGTAAGCCCGCGCATTAAGCTCATTGATCGGCACATTGCTGACAAACGTATTGCCGGGATCACCGTACCGTTGCAGAACCTTATTGACATCCGACTGACCGTCAGCCAGTTGACCAGGCTTACTGGCGACAACCATTCCCGGTTGACCAGCGCCCCCCTGCTGCCCAATCACGACAGCCGGAAACAGAAAAACCCCCAAAATGAGGGGGCGGATTAATAAAGATTTCATAGCGAGAATTTTTAACTGATGACCCCGTCGAATAAGGACGGTCATTTAAGTTAACAATTAATTAATACACAAAAAAATAAATCTTGTCTTATCTTGAACGGTTTTTCCCTCCCGCTAGTATTGTCCACTCAAAATTTCCCGATCTTTATCGCTTGTGACCCATCAGACCCATGTCAAAAAAAAGAACGCCTCGACATTTAGCAGGGTATACCCATCATAATAAAGTGCGCCTGGTTCATGGCGGCAGCGACTATTTCACAACCCTGGTAGAATTGATCGACCAGGCAAAAACTATCATCCATTTACAGACTTACATTTTTGACGGTGACGAGACCGGCCGGCTGGTATCCGATGCGCTGCTCCGCGCCGCTGCACGCCAGGTACAGATCTTCATCCTCCTCGACGGTTACGCCTCCCAGCACCTGCCTCCGGCTATCATAAGGGAATGGAAGACCGCCGGCATCCGCTTCCGCTGGTTCTGGCCCCTCTTCAAAAGCCGCCATTTCTACCTCGGCCGCCGGATGCACCATAAAATAGTGGTGGCCGACGCATCCCGCGGTATGGCCGGCGGCGTCAACATCAGCGACCGCTATAACGACATCGATGGACAACCGGCGTGGCTGGACCGGGCGCTCCTGGTGGAAGGACAGGCAGCGCTGAAACTGCACATCGTCTGCAGGGATATGTGGACCAAGGCATATTGGAAAAAGGATAACCCGAAAAAAGATGGTTTTCCCTGGCTGCCCGGCGTCGTTCCCGACCAGGAATGCCTGATCAGGGTAAGACGCAACGACTGGGTACAAGGCAAGAACCAGATCTCCCGCAGCTACCTCGAAATGTTCCGCCAGGCGCAATCCCATGTCATCCTCCTTTCCAGCTATTTCCTGCCGGGCTCCCTCCTTCGCAAACAGATGACCCGGGCGGCAAAACGCGGCGTTAGCATCCGTATCATCGTAGGCGGTGTATCGGATGTAAAGATCTCCCGGCTGGCCGAACAATATATGTATCGCTGGCTCTTCTCGAACAAAATGCAGGTTTTCGAATACCAGGGTACCATCTTACACGGCAAAATGGCCGCCTATGACGGCATCTGGATGACCAACGGCTCTTATAACGTCAACCGGATCAGCGCCTATGCCAGCGTAGAATTGAATATGGATGTGCGCAACGACGAATTTGCATCCCTGGTGGAAAAAGAATTGGGGGAGATCATCCGGGACCACTGCATCCAGATTATCCCTGCAACTTATTTTCAACATACCGGCTTGCTCCGGCGTTTCCTCCAATGGACTGCCTACGAAACCATCCGCATCCTGTTCTTTCTTTTCACTTTCTATTTCAAACAGGAAAAAGAATCGGACCGCCCCCGATCCCCATACCTGCACCACCCACGATCCCCATCCCCACCTCTTTAATCTCCTTCTATCCGCCGCATAAAGTCACGGAACGCCTGACTGTCCCACCCCGCAAACCGCCCCCGCTGCACGACCAGCTTATTATCCTCCGGATACTGCAAAAAATAATGAAACACAAACGGCGCCCCCGGATCCGCCCACCCCTTCATCTCGCCAAATCGCAGCACATTAAAAACAAGACTGTCCTTCCAACTCCCAACCGTATAATATCCCTGGGAAAATCGAAGCAGATAGTCTACATCCTTCCGCCCGCGAAAAGGCTCCAGCGCCTTATCATTCCTGGGCTGCCAGCGAAAGGCGAGCGGCCGGCTCCGGCTATCAAAGACCGACCGGTACCCCGTATAATAGCCCCCAGACCTTCGTCGGCGAACGTCGGCAGAGCTCGTTCCTCGCTCTTCCTCGTTCCTACCCTTCGCTACGCTCGGGTACTTCCCTTGCTCCTCCTCGGTAGGGCTTCGCCCGCAACCCTCGTCGGAACTGCTTCGCGACGTTCGCTCCTCGGTCGTATCCTTCGCCTCCGGCCCGGATACTTCCACCACCACAAACCACAACCAGCTGTTCAGCGGCGTCGGCGTCGTAAAATACCGGTCATACCTCAACCCCTGCTCCCGAAAACCCCGCTCAACTACCGCGTCTATCCGCCACTTATTCACCAAACAATAGCACAGATAGACACTGCTCAGCAACAGGCCGAACCGCGCCCACCATACCCGCGCACGACTGTCCTTCCGAAGGATCACGAGCGCCAGCACTGCAATTGCCAGCCAACAGGAATAAAAGGGATCCGCTACAAATAATACGGAAAAGTTTACCCGGTAATGATTAAAAGGCTCGAACCACCCCGTGCCATAGGCATTAAAAGCATCGATAAAAATATGCGCGAACAGCTCAAGCCCGAAAAACAACCCCCAATCCCTCAACCCCATACCCGATGAGCGATCTATCCGCCGGGCAAAAACAGCTAACAGCCCCGTCATCAGCCCCACAAAAAGAAAAGAATGCGTGATCCCGCGGTGAAACCAAAGCTCCCGGGATGTATCCAGCCAGAAACCAGCCACGAAATCGATGTCCGGAAGACTATTGGCAACAGCGCCGATCAGCAGCGCTTTTTTACCCAATTTTTTCCCCGCTAGTATTTCTCCCATGGCTGCGCCCAGTACAATATGCGTAACCGAATCCATTTTGCCCGTCCTTATGATAAAGTACAAATGTAGATGATCCGGATATTATTTTCTCTTTTTGTAAATCCAGAACATCCGTCTTTGCGTACACTTGTATAACCTCCTCTTAACACATTGCCTTTTTCTCCGAATTACCCGTCTTTTTCCATGCTAAAATCTATTTGTCTAATTATCTGGCCATAATCCGTGCGCCGATCGAAACATTATTTCTAAAAATTAAAACATTTTGTGATGGAAACAACCAATTCACCGGGCCCAATGGGCCGGGCAGGCCGGTTTATTGCTACACCTGCGTCGAGAAGAAAATTTCTTCGTTATGCCGGTCTATCGGGTATCGCTGCCACCGTACTGGCGGGCTGTACAAAGGCTATCAGTAATTACAAGGGTGATGGGAAAGGTCCGACGGGCACCATTAGCTTGGGTACCGGGGATGTGGGAATACTGAATTTCGCGTATGCGCTGGAACAATTGGAGGCCGCTTTTTATACGGTGGTCGTCGCCGACCCGTATGAGAACATCGATTCGCTGGAGCTTTCCCGGCTGACCGACATCCGGGACCATGAAATCGCCCATCGGGAATTTTTCAAAACTGCCCTGGGTACCGCCGCCATACCGGCCTTAACCCCCAATTTCACTTCGGTTAATTTTGCCAGCAGGGCCAGCGTTCTGGCCACAGCAAAAACTTTTGAAGATATTGGGGTGTCGGCCTACAACGGTGCGGGGAGCCTGATCGTTAATCCGGCTTATCTTACCCTCGCGGGCAAGATCGTCTCGGTCGAAGCACGTCATGCCGCCTATATCCGGAACCTGATCACGCCCGGCAGCTTCGCCGATTCCACCGTGATCAATAGCAATGGTCTGGACATGAACCGCACGCCAGCGCAGGTATTGGTCCTGGCCCAACCTTTTATCACACAAACCCTCGACGGCAGTAGTCTACCGACTTCTTAAAACTATTGACTTCTTAAATCATTTTATTATGAACTTATTCAACCTATTCAGCGAAATCGAAACGCGTGATCCTGAGGTTTTTGAAGAGATCAGCAACCGCCGGGATGCCTTGAAACAATTCACCAGCTCGGCCGGAAAAATAGCCCTGACCGCCCTGCCTTTCGCAATCGGCAGTCTGTTTGAAAAAGCCTACGGAGGTCCTCCCCCTGCCACCTCGGTCGTCCTCACGGTATTGAATTTTGCGCTGACGCTCGAATACCTGGAACAAGGCTTTTATTACGAAGGGCTGCAATCAAAATCTCTGATCCCGGACACCGCGGATTACGACACCTTCATTACGATCCGCACCCACGAGAAAGAACACGTGGCATTCCTGCAATCGGCCATAAAGTCCTTAGGTGGGACCCCGGTTGCTTTGCCTACCTTCGATTATACCGGGGGCAGCGGCAGCGGAAATGGCCCCTTTGCAGACGTCTTCACCAATTATGAAACCTTCCTGGACCTGGCACAGGCATTTGAAGATACGGGCGTGCGAGCCTACAAAGGACAGGCAGCAACGCTTGTCGGAGGCGGAGCCCTGCTCACCGCCGCCCTGGATATACATTCCGTTGAGGCCCGTCATGCATCCGCGGTTCGTCAATTACGGTACACCTTATCATATTCCACGACCAAACCCTGGATCACCCTGGGCGATAGCGGCATTTCTTCTGCCTTCAACTCCAATTATGGCGGGGAACAGAATCTCATACAGGCAGGTATCAATATTGTCGACATCAACGGATTCAATATTAATGAGGATGCTGCATCGGAGGCATTCGATGAACCATTATCGATAACCCGGGTACAAAACCTGGTCAAGCCTTTCATAGCCTCATAGGATCCTTTCAGGGAGCCCACCGCTACCTGAACCTTTCCAGGATGCGCGAGTCGCCGCCCGGAGAACCGGCAATGACGATATCCGCCATATTGATAAAAAATCCGTCTTCCATCACCCCTGTAATTCCGCTTACCTGTTCGTGCAGGTGGGCGGGATTATTGATTAAACCAAACGACGTATCCAGGATATAATGTTGATTGTCCGTCAAAAAAGGAGTATCACCCGCCATCCGCATCCGGGGCGCGCCACCCAACTCCTGCAACCGGCGCGCAGTCAGCTCCCAGCCAAAAGGAGTCACTTCCACCGGCAAGGGGAATTTCCCCAGCAGCCGCACTAATTTGCTCTCGTCCACAATAATGATATAAAACCGCGTCGCCGACGCCACGATCTTTTCCCTCAGCAGGGCGCCCCCACCACCCTTGATCAGATTGAGCGCTTCGTCCACCTCATCCGCCCCATCGATGGTAATATCGAGATGGTCGATCTCCGAAAAAGGAACGATCGGAATGCCCAACTCCCGCGCCAGACTCTCCGACTCGAGAGAAGTCGCAATAGCCCTCACCGAAAGACCGTTCTTCACCTGCTCACCGATCCCCTGGATAGCCCAATAGGCAGTAGACCCGGTCCCCAGCCCAAGCGTCATTCCACTCCGGATATAGCCAATGGCTTTCCCGGCAGCTATCTTTTTGCCATTCACCGCAGAATTCTCCATAACTAATTATTAAAGAAGGTAATCAGACCGGCAAGTTAGGATTTTTGTTAATTTCCCGGCACGCCGGTAGGAAATTAACACCGTTTACCTTAACTTTATGCCGTCATCCGTTGTTCTTGATAATATGAACCTGATAATCGACCATAAAAATTGTTGTTGTTGCTGTTGTAGCCGATCCATGGTTATTAGGGTGGGGGATGACCTCTCATAAGCTGATTAAAACTGTTAATAGATAACTAAATAGTTAAAGCTCCACCACCAATGGAGCTTTTTTTTATTTTATCCTTTCAACGTCTCTTATGGCCACAACAACCTTTCTTCCTGCTGATCCTGCCCTGCTTTCAGGCGTCAAAGCCCTGGAAAACGAGATCGGACAGACTCCCTTATATCCCATTACCCGTCTATTCCAAAAAGCGGGCATCAGGATCTATGCCAAACAGGAATGGATGCAGCTGTCGGGCAGCGTAAAGGCCCGGGCGGCCTATAATATTATCCGCCACGCCATCGAAGATGGCTCACTCACCACAAAAAAGACATTGCTCGATGCCACCAGCGGAAATACCGGCATCGCCTATGCCCATATCGCCAAACGCCTGCATATTCCCGTTACCCTTTGCCTTCCGGAAAATGCCTCACAGGAAAGAAAAGATATCCTCCGGTCCCTGGGCGTACACTTGGTCCTCACCTCCCGGATGGAGGGCACCGATGGCGCACAGCAGGTAGCCAGAACTCTCGCCGAAGAAAATCCGGACCGCTATTTTTACGCCGATCAATATAAAAATGATTATAATTGGTTAGCACACTATCATACGACCGCACCGGAGATCTTCGCCGCCTTACCCAATATCACCCACTTTATCGCCGGACTAGGAACCACCGGCACTTTTGTCGGCACCGGCAGACGGTTGCGCGAATTGAAACCCTCTATCCGGCTGATCTCCCTGCAACCGGATTTTGCCCTGCATGGGCTCGAAGGATGGAAACACCTCGAAACAGCCGTCGTGCCCGAAATCTATGATCCCGCTGTGGCGGATGCCAACGAAGAAGTCAGCACCGAAGAGGCCCATGCGCTGATCCGGGAAGCCTGGGACAGCGAAGGACTCCTGCTAAGCCCCTCCGCCGCCGCAAACCTCGCCGGCACCATCCGGATCGCCCGGCAGCTCGAACAAGGCGTCCTGGTAACCATCTTACCGGACAACGCCGATAAATACAGCGACGTCATTCAAAAACTCATGTAACATCACTCAAAACCGCCCAAATATGATCATCATTGAACCCCGGGTCAAACAACTACTGATCGACGATGCACTCAATACCTTCCCCGACGAGTGTTGCGGGTTCCTGTTCGGCAGGGAGGAAAGCGATGGGACCCGCGTCGTGATCGACATCCTGGTCGTCGACAATTCGAAACAAGGAGATAAGACCCGCCGCTTCGAAATCTCCCCCATCGACTATATGACGGCCGAACAGCATGCGCTCGACCACGAGTGGAACCTGCTGGGGATCTACCATTCCCATCCCAAACATCCCGCGATTCCCTCCGAACACGACCGGGTAGCAGCCCAGCCTTATTTTTCCTATGTCATCCTCTCCGTCCTGGACAGCCAAACGATCCATTTCCGGTCCTGGTTGTTAAACGAAGAACAACAATTCGAAGAAGAAAAAATAACAGACTATCAATTCACGTAAATAATATAAATCACATGGCAACAGTTATCATTCCCACCCCCTTGCGGAAGTTCACCAATAATACAGCCCGACTGCAGGTTAACACCGGCACCATTCATAGCACCGTACAGGAACTGACACAGAACTTCCCCGATCTTAAAAAACACCTGCTCGACGAAGGCGGCAATATCCGCTCCTACGTCAATATCTTTATCGGCAACGACGACATCCGCGACCTTCAACGGGAAAAGACCCCGGTAAAAGAAGACGCCGTGATCAGCATTGTCCCCGCCATCGCCGGCGGAACCCCCGACCCCATCCCCGGCAGCGCCTCTACCCCCCTCTTCACAAAAGAAGAGCTCGCCCGCTATAACCGCCACATCATCATCCCCGGCTTTGGCATGGCGGCCCAGCAAAAGCTGAAGACAGCCAAAGTCCTCGTCATCGGATCCGGCGGCCTCGGCAGCCCCGTCCTGCTCTACCTCGCCGCCGCCGGCATCGGCACCATCGGCATCGTCGACTTCGACGTCGTCGACGACAGCAATCTTCAGCGTCAGGTACTCTTCGGCGTAAACGAGATCGGCAAGCCCAAGGTAGAAGCCGCCCGCAGAAGGCTCGAAGCCCTCAACCCCTATATCCGGCTCAATATCTACAACACCCACCTCAACGCGCAAAACGCCCTCGATATTCTGAAAGACTACGATGTCATCGCCGACGGTACCGATAACTTCCCGACCCGCTATCTCGTCAACGATGCATCCGTCCTGCTTGGTAAACCAAACGTCTATGCCTCCATCTTCCAGTTCGAAGGACAGGTGTCCGTCTTCAATTACCGCAACGCGCAGGGACAGCTGGGACCGAATTACCGCGATCTCTATCCTGCCCCACCACCACCGGGTCTGGTACCCAGCTGCGCCGAAGGCGGCGTCCTGGGCGTATTGCCGGGGATCATCGGCAGCCTCCAGGCACTCGAAGTGATCAAGGTGATCACCGGAATCGGAGAAACGCTCTCCGGCCGGTTCTATATCTTCGACGCCCTCAATTTCGAAAGCAGAACCTTTACCATCCGCCCACGCGAAGACAATCCTATAAATGGGAAAACCCCAACCATCACCGCGCTGATCGATTACGAACAATTCTGCGGGATGCGGGCAGTAGAAGAGGCGCCGCTAAAAGAAGTCACGGCAAAAGAGCTTTATGACTGGCAGGTCAGAGGAGAAAAATTCCAGCTCATCGATGTGCGGGAACCACATGAATTCGATATCGTCAATATCGGCGGCGAACTCATTCCTCTCGGCGCCGTTGCTGATAACAGCGACCGGATCGCCAGGGACAAAACCGTCGTCGTTCATTGCAAGGTGGGCGGCCGCAGCGCCAAAGCCATCCGCGAACTGCAGGAAAAATATGGTTTCACCAACCTCTACAATCTCAAAGGAGGTATCCTGGCCTATATCGATGAAGTACAACCGGAGTTGACAAAATACTGATCGCCGCCGCACCGGCCCGCCGCGCGCCTCAATAACCTAACAACCTGCCCAGCGCCTCTCCCACTTTGGAGGCGTTGGGCAACATGGCATTCTCCAGCCCGACATTCATCGGCACCGCCGGAAGATTCAACGCCCCCAGCACCTCCACCGGCGCATCCAGACCGGTCCAGCAATTCCTGCCGATCCGCCCGGCCAGGGCCTCCGCAAAAGAATTATTTTGCTGCTCTTCCGTCAGCACCAAACATTTACCATGCCGCCGCACCGTCGAATAAACCAGCTCCTCATCCAGCGGATATAACGTTCTTAAATCAACGATCTCCACCTGGCCGGGGAAATGAGCCGCAGCAGCCACCCCCCAATAAACCCCCATGCCATAGGTTATGATACAAACCGTTTCACCGGCTTCCACCCGGCCGGCATCCGCATCCAGCACCCGGTGCGCTTTCCCCAGCGGCAACACATAGTCCCGCGCAGGCTCGATCGTCTTCGCCCCCTCCGTCCCCGGCACCTTGCTCCAGTATAAACCCTTATGCTCCAGCATGACCACCGGATTGGGATCCAAAAAAGCGGCCTTCATCAAGCCTTTCATATCCGCGGCATTCGATGGATAAACCACCTTGATCCCTTTGATCGACAACAGCGTCGTCTCGATACTGCCGCTATGATAAGGGCCGCCGCCGCCATAAGCGCCGATCGGGACACGGATCAACACCTGAACCGGAAACTTTCCCCGGCTGAGATAACAGGACTTCGAGATCTCCGTCACCAGCTGATTAAAGCCCGGATAAATATAATCGGCAAACTGTATCTCTACGATCGGCCGGACGCCCACCGCGCTCATGCCAACGGTAGAGCCGATAATATACGCCTCCTGGATCGCCGTATTGAACACCCGGTGATCGCCAAACCTTTCCGCCAGCGTAGCAGCCTCCCGGAAGACGCCACCCAGCCTCCGCCCTACATCCTGCCCATATAACACAGCTTCCGGGTACTCTTCCATCAGCTCCCTGATCGCAAACAAAGCTGCATCGACCATCATCACTTTCCCGCCGCCGCAAGGCGAACGCTCACCCGACTCTGCCACCACCGGCGTGGGCACAAAAACAAAATCGGCAACACTGGCCGGGTCTGGCTCCGAAGCCCTAACCGCTTGCTCAAATTGTTGCACGATAGCAGACGCAACATCTGTCTCGATCTCCTGAAGCTGCCCTTCGCCAATGCCCTGTGTCAGCAGATAAGCCCTCAACCGCGGCACGGGATCCCGCCCGGCATGGTCCGCCAGATCGGCGGCGTCTCGGTAAAACTCCCGCCGCACCCCGCTGGTGTGATGCCCCAGCAACGGCACATTCGCCTGCACCAAAAAAGGACCGCCACCACCACGCATCTCCCCGATCACCCGCCCCATATGTTCATAACACCCGGCAAAATCGCAGCCATCGATACGCAACCGACCCATCCCCGGAAAGCCCCCTGCATAGTCGTACGCATCCATCACCCGGGCCTCTTCCGACCGAACACTGATCCCCCAGTTATTATCCTGAACAAGATAAATGACCGGCAATCGCTTCAACACGGCAAACTGAAAAGCCTCGCTTACCTCCCCCTCCGTAACACTGGCATCCCCCAGCGAGCAAACGACTACAGGAGACTCACCCGCGGCCCCCCTGACAAGCAAAGACGAACCGATACCCGCCAGATAGGCAAGCCCCTGCGCAAGCCCCGTGGCAGGGATGACCTGCATACCCGTAGCGCTGCTCTGATGGATAATTCCGGGCCTGTCCGCCCCTTTATAATTCGGATGGGAATAATACTCTCGACCGCCGGTAAAAATATCGTCGCCCTTGGCCAGGAGCTGCAGCATCAACTGATAAGGCTCGAAACCCAGCCCAAGCAGGATACTCTCATCCCGGTAGTAAGGGCTGACCCAATCACAAGGCTGTAAATGAAAGGCGGTTGCCAATTGAATGGCCTCATGGCCGCGGGAAGTGGAATGTACGTATTTGCAGATCGGACGATTCTTTTCATATGTGGCGGCCATCTCTACGGCAGCTCTCATCAGCCGGTAGGCCTTTAGTAAGATATCGACGGTATTCATGGGATAAGAGGCTCATTTATTTTATCTCTATCGTGAACAAACTGTCGTCTTCGATAAACCCTTCCAACTCATCCCCAACCACACACTCTCCCACCCCGGCCGGAGTACCGGTGAACACCAGGTCACCGATATTGACGGAAAAGTAATTGGAAATATAAGATACGATCTTGTCGAAGTTGTTGATCATGAGATTGGAGTTCCCCTGCTGCACCAACTCCTTGTTTTTATACATACAGAAATTGATATCCTTCTTGTTCTTCACATTCTGCAACGGGATCCACTTACCAATGGCAGCAGAATTGTCCCATGCCTTGGCCTTCTCCCAGGGCAAACCTTTTTCCTTCAGCTCCGTCTGAATGTCCCTTGCAGTGAAGTCTACGCCTGCTGTAACAGCATCGTAATACTTACTGGCAAATCGGTCCTGAATGTATTTCCCGTTCTTGGAAATACGAAGCACCAGCTCACATTCATAATGCAGTTCGTTGGTAAACTCCGGATAATAAAAAGGAGTATGGGCTTGCAGCAACGCACTCTTGGGCTTCATGAATATAATGGGCTCGTCGGGAACCTCATTATTCAACTCTTTGGCATGAGCCACATAGTTACGGCCAACACAGAATATTTTCATATTCAATCAGGGTTTTTAAATAGAAAATTCTTAAATCCAGTTTTCATTTTGGCCTGGAAAGACCCCGGGTACTACATAGGCATATTGAATATCAAAATACTTACTTATTACGGATGAATGCAATATTTATGCGAAAATAAAGATTCCCCTTTACAAATCATAGCTCAAAATCCAAATTATTGTACCGGCTCATAGTCCGTTCAATCCCAATACTGGCGAAGCTTTCAATTACTTCCACCGACTTTTCGATTTTCATCCGGATCAGGGGCAATTCTTCCGCCGTCCATCGCCCCAGCACATAGTCGATTTGCCTGCCCCTGGGGAAATTATTGCCGATACCGAACCGTAGCCGGGGATATTCATTGGTACCCAAAGATTCCTGTATACTGCTCAGCCCATTATGCCCCGCGTCGCTTCCGCCAGGTCTGAGCCTTAGCTTATTAAGGGGTAACGCCAATTCATCCATCACGACAAGAATATGCTCCGGTGCGATCTTCCCCTTGTCCATCCAGTATTTCACGGCCCGGCCGCTCAAATTCATATAGGTCGTCGGCTTGATACAGACCAGTACATTCCCATGCACCTTTATTTCCACCCTTTCGGCTAAACGATCTACCTGGAAAGCTTGCTGATGTGCAGCCGCCAACGCACTCAATACATCAAACCCAATATTGTGCCGGGTACCCTCGTATTCGGCACCTATATTGCCCAAACCAGCTATCAGGTACTTTCCCATCTTTGAACTCGTCCGGAAAAATAACAAAAACCCGGTTAACTATTAACCGGGCTTCTACTAAGAAAAAAAATTATTTTTTCGCCGCCGCAGGTTTAGCAGCAGCAGGGGCAGCAGGAGCGGCAGCCGCAGCAGCAGCCGGCTTGGCAGCTCCGGCCACAGGAACGGCAGCTTCCTCCTGTTTCAGCACACGGGTCAGCACGATCGAAGCGATCGGGATCCGGGGCGAGTTCAGGATCTCGTAATTCTCCGCCTTTACATCTTCCACCCGCACATTACCATTCAATTCCAGGTTCGTCAGATCGACTTCGATATTTTCCTTCAGATACTTTGGATACGTCTTTATTTTCAGCGCCTTCATCTTGGTGATCAACTTGCCCCCGTCCTTCACACCTTTAGCCGCGCCCGTAAATCGGATGGGAATAGTCGCTACGACCTTCTTATCTTCCACCAACTCCATGAAATCCGCGTGGATCAGGTCATCGGTCACCTTATCGAACTGCAGATCCTTCAGGATGCAACGGTAAGATTTGCCGTCTACCTTGACCTCGGCCAACTGGAAATCAGGTGTATACACCAGTGTTTTAAACGATGTCGCCAGAGCTGAAAAATTCACCTCCTTTGCACCCCCGTAAATTACACCGGGCACTTTTTCCTCAGAGCGAAGCTGGCGGGTGGCTTGTTTGCCAATTTCGGTCCTGAGTTGTCCTTCGATTGTAATCGTCTTCATTGTATGTTTGTTTAAAAATTACGCTTACTTACTTCTCCCTGCGGCTGTCCCCCATTTACTTACTCCTCAACTGCGAATGAATAAACAGTCCGGTAATACTCCTGTTCTCATGCGCATTCCTTATAGCTACCGCAAACAATTCCGCTACACTCAACACTTTTATCTTCGGACTCGGGTGTTTCAGCGGGATCGTATCACAAACGACCAACTCCTCCAACACACTGTCTTCGATATTCTGATAGGCATTACCACTCAACACCGGGTGCGTACACAAGGCCCGGACACTCCTGGCCCCCTTTTCTTTCAACAGCCCCGCCGATTTAGCCAGCGTGCCGCCAGTGTCGCACAAATCATCGATCAATACGATATCCTTATCCGCTACATCCCCGATCACCACCATACTTGCGATTTCGTTTGCCCGTTTCCGGTGCTTGTCGCAGATCACCATTTCCGCATTGAAATAGCTGGCGATCTCCCGAACCCTGTTGGCGCTACCCACGTCAGGGGCCGCAAAGGTAAGATTTTCCATCTTAAGTTGCTCAATATAGGGGATAAAAATCGCCGAGCTGTCGAGATGGTCAACCGGAATATCAAAATAACCCTGGATCTGGGGCGCATGCAGGTCCATGGTGATGATCCGGTCGGCCCCGGCAGACACTAACATATTGGCTATCAGCTTACTGCCTATGGCTACCCGAGGTTTATCCTTCCGGTCCTGCCGCGCATATCCATAATATGGGATAACCGCAACGACCTTGTAAGCGGATGCCCTGCGGGCAGCGTCGATCATCAGCAAAAGCTCCAGTAGGTTCTCAGCCGGCGAACATGTACTCTGTACCAGGAACACCATATCCCCCCGGATACTTTCATTAAAGATGGGCTGGATCTCCCCGTCACTAAAATGCTGGATCGTGATCTTGCCGGATGGATGGCCGAATTGCCGGGCAATTTTCTCGGTCAGATAGTGCGAACCCCTGCCGGAAAAAATCTTGGCTAAATGCTGCATATGCGGTAAAATATGCGCGAAGATATAAAAAAAGCAGGCCAATCCGCGCGGGCAGATGGCCTGAAAAATAGTTGTTAGCCTGCTCCGCCGCCGAACAGCCTATTACGGCAAGCAGCGTACTATGGGAAGCAGCCTATAGAACCGGCCCAGTCAGTATCGGAGCCGGCTTATTCAATAAATGCCTCTCCTGACTAAGGAGCGACCGATGCCAGTTGAGGCTTGGCAGAACTCATCATAGCCGTCTTTTCGACTGCTTTTGCCGTCGATCTTGCATTAAAAGCATAAAAAATGGAGGAACAAACAAAAATGGAGAAAAACAGGGCGACTACATACATGCCTACGCAGAAAAGTAACGGCTGCCAGCCGCCGATTGCGTTGAAGGTTGTGCGTTTCATTGGATTTTAGATTAAAGTTTTCAAAGGCCTGAGCTTTCACTCAGATTTAACTGTACGGATAAACGGGAGAAATGCCTTCTATATTATCATTTTCCCCGTCTGAAGAACAAAATAATAATTAATATTGAACAATGCAAGCCCTGGCACCAATTATCCCGATTATCCCGGAAAAGAAGCGAAAAATAAAGGATTGGGCCGTCGATGACCGCCCCCGGGAGAAATTGCTCGCCAAAGGCCCACAGGCCCTGAGCGATTCAGAGTTGCTTTGCGTCCTGATCGGAAAAGGCACTCCAAATACAAATGCCATGGAAATGGCCCAGCTGGTACTGGAAAAAAACAAGGACAACCTGCAATTGCTGGGTAAATCCACCGTCCAGGACCTGGTAAAATTGAAGATCAAAGGTTTTGGCAAAGCAAAAGCCAGCGCTATCGCAGCCGCCTTCGAACTTGGCCGTCGCAGACAGGCGGGCCTATCTCCCCGGCGCCCCATCTTCAAAGACAGTAAGGCTGCCGCCGGCTATCTGAAACCCCTGCTGACAGACTATACCCACGAAGTCTTTGGAGTCCTCTATCTCGATCAGGCCGGCAGGCTGAAACATTTCGGGATCCTCAGCCAGGGCGGGATCACCTCAACAACCGTCGACCCCCGGCTCATCTTCAAAAAAGCCCTGCAGGAAGAAGCGGTCAGCATTATTATCAGCCACAATCACCCTTCGGGCAACCTACAGCCCAGCAAGGCGGACGAGGCGTTGACAACCAAAATAAACGAAGGTGCTAAATTATTGGATATCAAATTATTAGACCATATCATCGTCGGCGATCAAGGCTATTTCAGTTTCGCCAACGAAGGCTTGCTGGCCTAATCCACTCCCATCCTGTCCCCACCCCTACCCGGTCCCCAGTCCTCCCGGTCCTCCCGGTCCTCCCCGAGCCCCAGTCCTCCCCGCTCCCCGGCCCCCAACCAGTCCCCGCCCCCCGGCCCCCAGCCCCCAACCAGTCCCCAACCCTCCCGAGCCCCGGCCCAACCCAGCCGCAATCAGGCCTGCGCCGTAGGTCCCCCAAAATTCAAAGGCAGCTGAACCTCCTCCAGATCCTGGATCTTCCCATTGGCCGCCTCGAACCGCCCCACATTCTCCGTCAGCGCCTTCATAAACCGCTTCGCATGCTGGGGCGTCAGAATAATCCTCGACCTGACCTTACTTTTCGGGGTCCCGGGCATCACATTGACAAAATCGATCACAAACTCGGCATGAGAATGCGTGATAATGGCCAGGTTCGCATATTGCCCCTCGGCCACTTCCTCACTGATCTCGATATTTAGCTGGTTATTCGGTGTCTGATCCGCCATTTTACTGATTTTAAGCAAATATAAGTCACCGATCTTATTGTAAATTTGGAAGAGATTGTTTTCAAGGTTGCATAATGATGTTAAATTTTTTTTTAATACTTAATATACTTATCGCTGCGAACCTACCCGTTTTTTCTCAATCCTGCCCGCCTTACCCGGAAGAACCCACGACGGGCATTTTGACCTATATCCGGCTGCCTGCCGCCAGCGCCCCTTCCACCATCCGCTTCCTTTACCGGCTCACCATCGATTGCGACTCCGCCATCAATTATTATGATTTGGCTATCGCCGACCTAAGGGACCCGGGCATAGTTGTCCAGGATCTCAACTTTCAACTGGACTCCGCTTCCAATGTCACCGGCGTCATCGATCCCTGTGTCGTTTTGTCCCCCCACCCTGCCGTTCCACCTACTATTATCACGCAGACGCCGCTTTACCGGGCAACGCTTTCGGTTATATCGCCTCCACGATCAACTGTTGCCGGCCATATGATCTGGTCAATGTGGCGTTGAGTTCCCAAAATAACCTCAATTTTTTTGCGAAGCGCTGGTTGGCTTCTGCGCCCCGCCGCCCGCCTGTGCTCCGTGCCTTGGTCCCATCTACAACGGCCTGGTCAGCTATATAAAAGTTCAGCCGCTTTCCACCATCAATAACAGTGCACAGATCACTTCACGCGATACGATCCTGGCCGTTTGCCAAAACCGGTCTTTCAGTTATCAGATCCAGGCAACCGATCCCGATGGCGATTCCATCGCCTATCATTTCTCCACCCCCCGGACCTTTAATCTCGCGGAATTAGAAAACCAGGTTGTCATTCAAAAGACAATCGGTTTCGTCAATGTGGATTTTAACTCTCCCTATTCCGTTACCGATCCTGCCGGTCCGAGCCTGTCCCTTGATCCCAGCACTGGCCTACTCCAGGGGTCCATCGCCGATACCGGCATCTTTGACCTCACGATCAGTGCACTGGAATACCGCAATGGCGCTCTGCTCGACTCCGTCATGTTCGATCAGTTCGTCCAGGTTTATGATTGCGCCCACCTTTCAAAACCCGAGGCTTCCCTACCGCCGCTGCTGGCCAATTGCAACAGTTTCACCGTCTCCTTCCCCAATAACAGCACCCCGCTGTACCCCGGCTTCAATTTTAACAATACTACCTTCCAATGGGAATTCGGCGATGGAGGTTCATCGCAGCAGATCGATCCGTCCCATACCTACGCCGACACCGGTGCCTACCAGACCACCCTTATCATCTTCCCCGGCCTCTGGTGCGCAGACACCGCCTACAGCAAGGTACTCGTCTACCCCTTCGTCCAGGCCTCCTTTACCCATAACGATTCCTGTCTGGGACAACCCGTCCTGTTCACCAGTACCTCCACCTCCACCGGCGGCCCCATTGTCGCTACCCACTGGAACATCCTGCTCGACAGTACCACCCTCGACAGCTCCAATAATTCCAGCATCACCTGGAATTTTAACAAGGCCCCCCAAACCTATACTGTACTGCTCACCGTCGAAACCGACAAAGGCTGTCTCAATACAGACACCCAATCCCTCAATATCTGGCCCGCCCCCATCCCCTCGCCACCCATGATACCATCCTGAGCTTTGGCGCCACCCTGCAATTACGTGCCAACGACGGCAACTATAACCACAACGGCCAATTCCTGTGGTCACCCTCCGAAGGGCTGAACAACCCCGACACCGCCGACCCCATCGTCAACTACAACCAGACCATCACCTATTCGGTCTTT
>Ga0302326_10013524_pt1 | contig 17296 bp, 19 predicted proteins | sample Palsa_T0_3_FD_202264 | JGI IMG/M metagenome (GOLD analysis project Ga0302326, IMG submission 202264) | Peat permafrost microbial communities from Stordalen Mire near Abisko, Sweden - Palsa_T0_3 | ecosystem: Environmental > Terrestrial > Soil > Palsa > Peat permafrost | place: Sweden: Abisko... | reverse complement strand
ACTCCTTGATTTATGACGATAACTAATCATCTCCCCCTTTTCCTCTTTGTGCCGAGAATACCCAGCTGTCTTTTCCCCTTTTCAGCATTAGGTGCTGAAGATAAGACGTCGTCTTCCCCTTTCTTCCTTGGTTCCGAAGATCTCCCGTTAGCCGATGACTTTAGTCATTCCATCCCCCCTTTTCATTATCAGCCCAATGATAATCCGTTAGCCGATCTACTTTAGTCGATCTCTAGTCTGCCTAGCGGTCGCATTATTGGTATTGCTGAGCTGCTGGCTCGGGACTTGCGTTTGATCGGCGTGATATCATCCATAATGCCTGTTTCCGATGTCTTTATGTGCTAGACTCCTTAGGTGCATATTCATCATTTTTGATCTTAATACAAATTGCAGTATCTTGAGATATATCTTTAATCATTTGTGAGAATATCTTTGGAATTGGCTATTAAATAGGGTCATTTGATCTCCCACTGTCAACATAGCCTGCAGACACGAGACCAGCGCACGTAATCAAGAGATAGGAATTGGAAAGGGTGGTCTCGCAAAGAACGGAAAAGCGGCACTCGTTGTTCTAGATCTCAGTATTCCAACTTGGTGCGGGACATTGAGAATTAGTGCCGCTTTTTCTGTCAACACCGAGCCATGTTTCCATCTTCGGTAAGTTGAATAGGAGTCGGGTTCGGCAAGTTCACGGCCAACCGAAGCCCAGAAAGTTGAAGGGCATCTGCGGATTTGCATGTATGGATTTGCATGTGCGACGGGCAGCGCTTACATTCGCGTCACCCTCTTCACACTGGCACAGCAATTATAAATCCCAGAGAAAACCATGAAAATCAATGCCAAAAAGAACCGACTTCCATTCTCTTCATAAAAACGTGATTTCCAAATGATCAAAACTCAAATTGAGATCGAAGCGTCCCCAGAAGAAGTTCGCAAAGTAATGAGTCTGCTCGCCGAGCTTGTGCCAGGACCCCTCCCTGACTTACCCACACCGAACAACAGTTTTTCGACTTCGAGCACTGGCTCGAGATGGGAAGTGACTTGATGCGATCCATCACCCGACTTCCTTCAAACCCCGGCGGGCCAATGAGGTTACTGTGTTGGTATGTTCCCCGCCAAACCAAGAAACTGGGATGGGGATATAAATAGATACTGATGTGTGTATTTTGGGGTATGAGAACACGGAGAAGGAGTTTAAGTGGAGTCACAGGAACGGATAATGGTACCAGGTTCCCGCGGAACATTGGTTGTGCAAGGTTACAATCCTATTCATCCTTGAGACCAGTAGTTGCCCTACTGTTCGAGTTCGGTGTGGAGGTTCCGGGCTGTCAGAGACTGAGAGTAGACTCTTGGAAACATTGCTTATCAACGCTATGACTGTGACAGAACTCTGCTACGTTTCGAATGTGTGCTGGAATGGATTCCGGTGCGATGGAACTCAAAAATTTGCTTGCGGCCCAGCAGCTGGCTGGTGTTGGTGGAAAAGGTCATGGCGTGAGGCTTTTGATCAACATACCCTGGGATCCGTTACGTCTGGAAGAGTGGCTGAAGAGAGGTCGGAAATGCCCCCAAATCTCGAGACATTTCACTACGCTTATTCTAACCTCGCTCGGCGCACTTCTTCCAGAATTTCTCCTTTTCCAATCAGCACGGCTCCCCTGTACCAACAAACGCCATTTTCACGACAGTCCATCCCGACAACGAGTCTGTGGCTTTTCACATTTCTCCTTCCGAAATCACAACGCACAGACCTGTCACGCTCTTAATACAGTACTGTACTGTAGTACTGTAGGATGACTTCCATACCTCCGTACAGGCTGGCGACTTTGTCACTCGGCCATCCCAAACACTGTAACTGCCGTCGACTACCGACAAGCGTGTGATGCTCACCTTCCAGCTGCATAGCGGGGTGGACCTTGTGCCTGAAGGTTCACTTCTGCCCCCATACAATCAATCACTACTGTACAGTAAACCTCGAGTAGGTAGGTAGCAGATCTCCCTCTCGCAGCTGGATCCCGTGCTCAACTCGTGCCCAACTCCCTCTGCGCAACACACTCTCTCATCCGTTCTCCCCGCCACCAATCTGGGTAAGCTTATCAAGTCCTCGTCCGCCATTCGCCCAGTATGCGGCGGCAACTCTCATCTGGCGCTTCAAGGCAAACACAGCCGTCGCAATCAAATACAGTACGCCCCATCATCCTCCCGCCAGGTTGAACCAGGGCGGAGCCATCCCCCCTTCTCCAGCGCCGGCGCTTAGCTTGCCTAAATTGCAGCCAATCAGTCCCGCCAATCGCCCACTGCTGCACACCACACCTCCGGCACCCCTGCGGCCCAGTACCCAACGAGCAAGTCAGCTGGATCGCCGCGGCGCTTAAGGAACACAGGTCCCCCATGCAGTTCCCAGGATGTCGGGTAGCCGTGACCCACAAGCCGTTAGCGGGTCCAAAGCTGCTTTTGAGCCATCTGAGATCCCGTCGAGTATCCAAAATTAGCGTGTATTTTTTTGGAGTTTGGCTGGGAGGAGGGGTGCGCTGCAGCGCTGCTGAGAAGGAAGCTCGCCGTTTTGTTGGTTGATCTGGAGGCATCCCGGGATTGCAGGATCAATATGTTATAGCTGAGTTATGCTTATAGCGATCTTGGGGTGCGGGTTCGATCTTGGTTGCGTGGGATGAATAGCCATTTTCGCATGTCAGGTACGCAAGGACGTGAATAGATGGCCTGCATCGCTGCTGACCTTCCCTTTGGCCCGACCGCCAAACGGGCTCTGTTTGTTGACAGCTCGTATTTCATATTCCGAGGTCTCAGATCTGGCTCTGTTTACGGGTGGCTTCAGATTCCCGTGCAAGTTCGTGCAACAGTGTGCCCGCGTTCATGCTTGATTATTGGTAAGATGTTTCCATTCATATTGCTTGTTCTAGTATCACCATATTCAACCTCCCACGCCTCATTCTCCAATACAGTCCATTCCGAGCCCGACCCAAAAGAACGCCCTGAACGCCCATAGCCGCACACTCGCCCGTAAGGAAGTTATCCTCCAATCCTTTAAAATGGTCGATAGCCCAAACCCGGTTAGAACTTTCTGCGTTACCTTACTCCAACGATGCTCCAGGCGGTGCGCCGAGCAAGATAGCTTCACATGAAGCCTGACGTTTTCCTTCCCTCCCTAATTTAAACTCTCTCAAGATTCCGGGTGTTGTGTAATTTTCGTGAAGAAATGAAGGCGTGATGTCGTAAGGTGGGTGTTGCGAAATATGTGAGATGTGACAAAGTAGATGATTTAGAGCGCGTAGAAGGGTGACTAGATATCCGAGGAATATGAAAGAGAATCGAACATTTTCTGAGAACTGGATGATATGAATCCGTTACTCTATCTTCCTCCTCTTGCCCTTGGGCGCCGGGCTCATGCGCGGTGTATATGTAACTGTCCGTGTGACGATTTCTCTGACTTGCCGTACACTTGATCGTGCTGATTTGGGCGACTTGACGTCGAAGTATCTTCCTTTGCTCTGGAAGTCCCAGTCAAAGGGTGAGCGTGCGCTTCGTGCACTGAAAGGTGAGCGAAGGGTGGAGGTTGCGCTCAGTGGTGATTCGGCTCCGGTGAAAGCTGGAGATTGAGGGATTCTGAGGCGTCCCAAACGTGCAGTCGAAGGTGCAGAGACTGGGAAGACGAATTGGGAATGAGGATGAGCTGAGGTAGGAGATTTATGGCTCTCGCAATTACATGAACAGTCGCTGTGTTCGCTGGAGCTGGTTGAGGGTGCGGAAGTAGGTGTGGTTCTGCCAGATGATGACTTGTCTCCCGCAATAGGACTGGCCAGTTTGAGGAAGTCTGTATAGGCTGTGGGTGGCGTAATAGGCGTCTTGATAGAGTCCTCTTGCTTGATGAAGTCGGCAAAGCCTGGGAGAGGTGATCGTGCGGAGAGAGCTGACAGCTCCGAGGGGAAGGTCGAAGTCATCGGGGTCTTGAGCTGCGCAAGCTTGGGCTTAGTTGAAGGCATTTTTGACTCCGTGTCAAGGTAACGAGTGTCCCTAAGATCAACGATTGACTCGGAGCACAAGAAGCCTACAAGCTGCGATGACGGGTAGTCCGTGGTGGAAGAAACGTGAGGCAGCTGGGTGGAGGGAGGTATTATAATGCGAGGGCGTGTAGCGGCCGTCGGTCCTCAGTGGAGCTGTGGCAGAAGGAGTGGCAGCGCGCGTCCGTGTGGCAGGCCTGACCAGGTCGGATATAGCAGCCAGTGCTATGGGTGGCAGTAGATGAAGGCGCTTGGGGGGCGGGAGAATGTTGGATGCACTGGGCGTGCAGAGTGCAGCAGCAAGGCGAGGAACTGGTTGTGCTGGTTGTGCTGTGCTGTCTCGTGTTTGTGGTGGGAGAAATTTGGAGCTCAAAGCAGCGGGAGGTGATGCAAGAGGCCGCTGTTTCTTGGGAAGCGAAAGGCCCTAGCAGGTGGTGCGAGGCGGGCCGGGGAGTCGTGATTGCCAGGCGGGAGAGAGCAGCCAGGTAGATAGCCAGGGAACGAGGGAGCCAGCCAGGGAACCAGGGAGGCCAAGCTGTGTTTCTGCTGTTGGTCGAGGGAGAGAGGTTGTTTGAGGCCGGGGGGCCTGTCGGAAACAGCGCTGATACGGCGGTCCTTGATTTTGCAGGCGTCAGACCGAGTACAGAGAGAGATCCAGGACAAGACAAGAAGACTCAAGAGGGCCAGCTCTTGACAAACGACAGACGTGCGGCGGCGAGTCAAAGATTCGCTGTGCGCCCAGTCGTGATTCGTGCCAGCAGCGTGCCTGGCTCAGAGCCGTATTGTCTGCTGGGATTGGACGTGATTCGCGCCTGCTGAGTGCAGATGGAACAGCGTCTGTGAGTCTGCGCACGCTGATTCGTCCAGCGCAGGAAGAGGTTAACTGGCCTATACTTAGATAGCCAGCCTGCTCTAATCCGCGGCGCGAAGAACCTCGAGGTGTCGGCTACCAGTTGATGGCTTCTGCGCAACGATTGGGCCAGAAACCAACAGTTGGAAGTCTCCGACCGAGCCGTTCGGAGAGATGCTTCAATCGGGGAAATTCCTCGACGGCGAGGAATGAGGAGTGGCCGGGATGTTCGTTCTTAATGGCACCGAAGGAATGGTTGCTGGAAACCGTGTTGCGAATGACTGCGCGTGAAGCACTCAGATTGGTAGGATACTGGCAAAGATGTTGGCAATGTGTCTGCTGCTGTTGTTGTTTGGCTGATTCAAGACCCGGGAGAGTGTTGGACGATTCGATCTTCTTTGGGACGATATTGATTGTCTTGGAGTCCCTATTCATTATGTACTTCTTCATGCTTTGCTTTCTATTCCTGGCATTGCGTCTGATACAAAAGCCCGCGCGGCACCATTTTCTTCATTTTCTGAGGAGCGGCCAGTGATCGAATCAATAGATTTGCCCAAGTACATTTCGCTGCTTTTCAGAGGTTGGGCAAGGGCGGGTCAAGGACTTGCGCGCGCTTTGAGGGGTTGCTGGGATTACAGCCGCCCGCCACAACTTTCGTGACTTAAGGATGTTGGAGAGACTCTCCAAAGAGTCATCTGAGTGGCTGCTGTATTACCTTGATCCAATTGCGGCCTGCCCTCATCGTTGTCGGCCTGACAGAGCTTAGCAGCGCGCGGGTATGCTGCACCAAGTGGCTATCAACTTGGACGGTTGGTCCCATCGAACAGGAAGCATTCAAACAGCGACATTTTCTGACAGCCTTCTATGGCTGCGTTTGTCTTCTCGTCCAACGATTGAAGAATGCCATGGTTCTGACGCCCCGAGGTTATCTGCAGCGCCTGCGCTCCACATGGAGATGTTGACTGGATCTTGAACATTAATTATGCTCCTTGTTGACCTTGTTTTTGGGTTGCTTTTCTGCGGCCAGACTTATGTCGTCTTCCAAGATCAGGCACCAATATCTAAGCTTTTGCTTCGTATGGTGCTTTTGTCGCTGTGGATATTCTGGCGGTTCCATCTAGCACTGCTAGAAATCTGTATGTCCTGTGACATTCATTGGTGAAGATACTGGGTAGAGTTGTCTCACCTCAGACATCCAGAACAAATGACCCCGCATTCAAATTTTCCTTTGTTTTCTCTCCACGTCTCTAGTAGATGGCGTCATGGTTAGCTCAAGTGTAGAAACAACCATGCATGCACCGATCAGGTGTCAGGTACTGGGCAGGCGAAGGCGTCGGAGGTCTTGCGAGACCCACCAAACCTTCATTCCTGCAAAGAATACTGCATCACAGACCCGAAGCCACAAAACAAGATCGGGACGCTTCATTTGTCGTTGATCTTGCCGCAAATTTTCTTCGGCGGGTAGGAAAAACCATGTTGACGGATTAAATCATTTGTACGCCCAAGGCGGCGGGAGTAACGGAGTGGTGTAGTCGCCCTACGGTCTGTGGCAAGCGCCTAGATGTGGGTTTGCTCATGTTGGTCACTTTTTGCAACCAGTAATTCAATGCGGCTCTTCCACACTATGGACCAACGTTCGCAGGCTCGCAAGTGTGATTTAGGGGGGTTGGGCACGTGACCAGCTGATCAGGAGTTTCGCCCAACCAACGGGTTGAATATGTTTTGAACCACATGCAGCTGACCAAAACCTGGAACGAGGCTCAAGATGATAAAACAAATTTTGACGGAAAGATACTTTTTGAATGATGCCGCTTTCAGTCGGACAAACCAAAAGCACGAGTCGTCACTTCGACGTGTTTAGTAGGTAAGACGATAAAGTTACAAATATTGCCAACGCCCTTCCAGCAAGCCAATCACCTCACGAGGCTTTTGTGATAGAAATCCTGCTCTGCTACTTCCGCGTCATGCAAAAAAACCAGCCAGTCATTTTACTTCATCACCTTACAGAGCGCGCAGAAATCATGGCCAGCTGATGCCAAATCCGGAAACACGAAGTCATGGTTGTGCAGAAGTCTGCTGTACAGTTTCGCAATCATTTGGCTTGTTGGATTTTTTTGTGGAACTGTTGATGGGTATCTCGACATCTCGCACTTCTGCAAACTGCTCGATTTCTGGACGGGCCCTGTCATCGAGCCTCGCCTTCTCTTGGGCAGATCTAGGAGCAATTCCTCTCTGGACTTATACAGAATATCACAATGTCCTCGGCCCAAAAACAGAACCAATATCATTGTACGACGAAAGTCGAAAGATTCAAAGTTTCTCCTCTGCCGCGGTCTGCCACAGGCCACTCCGTTCCCCCGCTAGCTTAAGCACTTTCTTTCGAACAGTAGCCCATCTACCTTCCAAAGACTCGAGCATTGCTACAATAAGGCTGGCTTTCCTTATCTATCGGGTATTGAACGCACGTCGTGTCAATCACGGACGGCCAGGGGAGGAAATGATGATGATAACCGCCGAGAGTTCTCTATTTCTTACATCTCAGACATCTCATACTTTGTTCTTAGTACCGACCACTCGAACAGCTATCTGTACGTTGTTTCTGCTAACGGACGGTCATCAGAAGTAGATGGCATGAGCGGCCGGCAAGGCCTCGTGAGCGAGCCTTCAAAGTCTCGCACTTTCAGGATCGCTCTGTCCCGTTCCTGATCACTCGATCATGTTCGATGCACGTCGCGTCTAATAACGCCTGCTCATCAGAGGACATGGCGGTGGTAACCAGCAAGGCTTTCTCATCGGTGCGCTGTCGGCCTTTCTCATAGTTTATTCTGGTGTCCCGGACGCTCGAAGATACTGAACGCACGTCGTGCACGATGACGGTTGGCACTATACGCTTGGAGCTCTTCATTGTTCAGCTACTTCCCGTTCAGGAAGAGAAGAAGATGTTCTCGACCTCAGATGAACTTCCAGATTAATACTCGATCGACATTCGAGTTTCCAAACCACGGACAACGACTCTCCCTCCATCTGAGTCTCCACTAACTAGCGTCAACTTGAGAGGGCCTGAACAAGCATCAGCCTATCTTTGGAAACTATTCATGTCACGGCACAGATAGGGAATTCCATGACAACTGTTGGCATACAATTTCGTTAATGCTCGTCGTGAATCCAAAACATGTACGTCCGGAGAGAGATAAAATAGATCTGTTTATTGGGGCAACTTGGAAGCAAGATCTTGTGCCCCCCGCATTACAGTATACCCTAGTTTTTGTGAGATCTTTTGCCCCTCATAATATGGAAGCCTGGCTTGTAAACAGCGTCGCCGGGACGTCCTCAGTGCAATGAACCGAGCCCTGCTAAGCCTTTTCAATGTTCAAAATAAAACGGGACTCTGAGAAGATGGGAATGTTTCTTTGCTCTCTTTTATTGCTCAGGAAGAAATGTCTTGCTCCGGATTCCCAAGCCTTCGAACCAAGCTTTCCTTTTCACTGTGCTTGAAGAAAAGTCGACGATACGGAGCTTCCAAACTGGAGAGGTGGATACACCATCGCTGCTCGCATGCCACATCCAGTACCAGGTCCCAGAATAAAGCCTTGCAGCCCTCCTCCCCGCTCATCCCATCTATTCTTACTATCAATTCCCTATACCCCCATAACAGAATGCAGCGTTATAGAAGTTACAGGAGAGATCATGAGACCGAAACAGACAGAGGACGAAACTGCTTTATAGGGGATTCCACGAGGTACCTTCTCGGTTGCGACGTGCAGCGCGGAACAACTTCAGCCTAAAATAATTGTCTGTCAGTGGATGTACACCGTGCCGTCGAACTTTGCTAGCCTCCACTGACAAATTAAGTACTAAGTGTGATATCTGTAAGTGGAAAGTATCACTGTAGTTTTCACAAACCGATTGCTTGAAGAAAAAGATTACTTTTGATGCACTTTAAATGAGTGCACTCTCTGGCAACTGAAATCCGGACTCGCGCTGGCCCTTGCACCCGCGCAAAAACCTTCCTCTAGGAGCAGGGAATTCTATTTGACCGTCGTTTAGATGGAGGTGGAGATGGCCTCGAGTTGGGGAAGCACGTCGGATACCCGATCAGGATTTGCACTATGAGAAGGTTTTTTGATACTAGTTGACACTGAGTTCGTTCGAGGGATGTTCGAAGAGGTACTTTCCGCTATCGTCGATATAAACTCTTCAGACCTGCCCGTTGTCCCCAGTTTTGAAACTTCAACGGTCATTCAAGACTGTTCCACTTCATCACACCATTACATCCTCTCCCTTGTCGTTATCAAGTCATCATGAACTTCCAACGCACGAAGAGGACTTTCGAGCTAGCCGGAAAGGAGTTTCCCCAAGTGACTTGGTACAAGCCGAAAGAAATGCGACGGCTCTATTTTGGCTTGCTGTTCGTCGTCCTCACTTCCGCAACAAACAGATATGACGATTCCATGATGGACAGGCTGCTGAGTCTTCCGTAGTGGCGGGGCTGTGAGTAAAGCTCTCAGCCATAGACCCAAATACTCAGATGGCACCGCAGATTACCACAACCCATCGCCTTCTCAGCTAGACCTTCCCAACTGCATCATGTCCATAGGATCAACTACTACGCTTCCATTCGTTCCATACACTGCAGACATCCTAAGCCGACGCACCAGAGTCATGATTCAAGCTGTACGATAGACTGTTATCAGGGTATCTAAACAGAAAGAAGAAACTCTGACTGGCTGCCGGCCTGAGCATCTGGACCGGTGCGGCAAGTGACGCAACCAGCTGTCAGTCGATCAAACCCCATGAGTGAGGTTCAACAGACAACTCTCCTTGGTGAAATTGATGTGTCGAGCGAGTCCAATCATCTCTCATTTCTTTCTACCTTCTAAACAGTCCCGGAGATCAGCTGCCGAGCGCTTTTGGCTTTCGCCAAGCTCTTCTTGCGCGGTCATAAGCAAATAGTAGGAAGCAATGCCTTGGACAGCTAAACCCGGAATCTCGAATTAGTATTGCCTATTGAGGTAGAAATTGAAGGCAACACTTAAACTTACTGTGCCAAGTTCTATATTCGCAATAGCCAGGACGACCTTCAAGCGGCACCACCTCTTGAACTCTCTCAGAGCCGAGAAGCCAAGGTGGATAAGAAGTCGTCAACTCAGCAATTCTTTTGCTTTCCCAATCCAAGAGGCTCAATCTGACTGGGACTCTGCGTGATCCGAAGCCATCAATAGTTAACTAAGATCATGTTAGGCAATGCTTGAAATTACGAAGTCTGCATTCTCTCCCTATTCTCAAAAGACTCACCTTAAAAGACCCCGTGCTGCCCACCATAGGCACACCATCAGCTGTCACCTCCTTCCATTTGTATTCAGAGAACGAAGTCCAGGTCGAGTAATCCTTGAAATTGGTTATTACAGCCCAGACTTCCTCTGCCGAAGCCTTGATTTTGATCGAAGCAGAGGAAGTGAGGACCCCATTCTCTCGCGGGATATTCGGAGTTGCAATAATACGGCTCTCATCGACCGAATTCTGGACTATGGCGACGAGAAATAAGAAGGCAATGAGCACGGCGGCTATGCTCATGTATAACAGAGTGCTGGCCATTTCCAAGGGAGAGTTAACTAATCTCCGAATGAGGTCAAATTGTGTGAATTTTGAGTTTGGATGTGTTCAGAAGAAGGTGCGTGTGGCCAGAAAAGGCCGGTCCCACAGCTGTCATATTCCAGGGTCCTTCGGTGATGACATCGGCGGAGTGCCCGGCAAGGCCCAGCTGCGAGCTTCCACTTTCAGCGCTAGCGGCAACGCCAATTTTAACGTCGAATGAAGAAGCTTCAAACCTTTTGCCAGTTGATCAACAGACCACGTCTCTACCCCAGAAATCTCTTCTTTTTCAGGAGCGTCGTATGATCGATTCCATTCCCTCAGCCGCCTCTTGAATCTAAATCTTTCTCATTTGCTTCAAAACTAGTTCATCGCGTTTCAGCCTCGGCCTATCAGTCCCCACTTCAAAGATAAGGCAGCTGAAGTAGTCGCCTGAAGTAGATTTTTCTCGCGCGCAAACAGAGCCATGGATCCAAAATCTAGTTCGATATTCAAGACCTATGAGAAGCCAAAGGGCTACTCTGCCTCCAATTCCTTTGCGAGTTTCATGATCATTGGCCGTGAGCCCATCTCTCTGAACCTGATGTTGCTTGACTGATAGAAATAGCAACATGTTTCTTCCTCGGAATGCTCTTCTCCTCCTTCCCCTACGACTACCCTCTCCTCTGGACATCTGCCGATACACCTGCTGCATACTATGACCTGCTAGAAACCCATCTCAAGTTCATCCACGCTTCGCCGCCCATCATCACGCGCATCCTACACATCACAATCTCAGTTGGGTTCTGCGGCTTCTTCATTAAGTTGTTCAAGCCATCTGAGGCCAACCTCTTGTTCGATGGCGCGTCATTGGTCCTCTATGTTGTGGGCGTGGTGGTGTATATCACGAATATCGTCAAGGGTCTCCGAATCGTAACTATTGGTGTTTACGGCGTGCCAGAATCCGGCACCGATATCGTAGTCGGCAGGGAGGACAGCCTGAGAGTCTTGGCTGCAAGCAACACCATCCTGGCGCTCGTGCTGGTTGGTGTGCTCGTCCTGCAAGCCGGACAATGGTATGCAGAGCGTAAGGAGATAGATGAGGTTGCGAAGTTCGAGCAAGAGCAGGTGGAGAAGAAGGAGGCGAAGACTCAGAAGAGCGGAGGGCATGTGACGAGATCAGCATCGAAGAAGAAGCAATGATTGCACGCATTTGGAGGGTTTTTGCTTGTTTGTGGGGGTTTCATGCTGTAAGATATTTAATTCATGCTCATGAAATTTCTATGCAAGTGATATACGGATAATACCCTTCCATAATTACGTTTCTGTTCATCAGTCCTGCCGGTAGCCCTCTCTACGTTGCTGTCTGAACTGTGTAGCGTTTTGAGATTCAGAAATATGGAGATCAGTGCTAGAAGTGAATCCTCTTCCCAGTTCCTACAAGATGAATGTGGAAGCTCATTGAGAACACTTGAGAAATGGAGATGACTGAGCCGGAATGCCATTGCTTTTCCATTTTATTGCTGATCTGGAAGCTAACCGTTGACCTACCATCCAACACCATGCGTTTCCAGTGGGGTATCTCCCAAGGTAAAAGCAAACTAATCCTACATCTCCAAATTTCTTCTACCACTTTGTTTGGGAATACTGCTGAGGCACATGCACAACGATTCTGACCTCTGGGCCCTCAGGACCATCTTTGCCCATAAACTCACCCATCATCCAGAGTCTGATCTCCATCTCAAGAAGGCCCAACTCGGCATGTCCGAATGCAACTCCATTCTCTTCCCGGATCGGAGCATATCTCCAATGCCTCAACACCATTCGATCACCCTTACGACGCTTGATGTCTCCCGCAATCTGCAGATCCAAGTTCTTAATATTCGGAAACTTGGCGATTGTTGACTTTATAACTATGGAACAGAATCTGGAGAGGGACCTACGCATCCAGCTTCTGAATCCATAGGATCGCAGTGGTGCATGGCATGGAGGGAGTTCAAGGTTGAGGACCAGATGCTGAATTTTATCAAAGAAAGCTGGAAGCCTGCCATCGGCGGGGAAGGGACTGGGCAAGATGTGCATACGTTGCAGCTTTTGGAGATAAATCAGTCGGTCTTCATCGCTGACAGAGTTTGGCAGTTGAGGGAATTGTGCCAAACTGAATACTGGATAGTGATAACCCGTTGGGTTGCCGACCTGTAGTCTAAAGAAGTCGCTGCCGTGATTGACATAGAAGTATCGGTCCTTCGAATCACACTCTGTGATAAGAAGGCGTCGAGAGGGACGCTGAGCGAGAGCATTTATGTTAATCACGGAAACACTACCATGCGGGTTGATTGCCTGGGCCATAGCAGTAGACTGATTCAGCTGAGGGCCAAGTTGGTTCAGTGTCTGGAATGCATTAGGCAACTGAAAAACAGACTGGGTAAAACTTTGGTGTGCCGAGGTTGACTGATGACTTCCACCAAATATGCTCTGTTGTTGAGGCCCGTGACGAGTTAAGCTTTGGTTTCCCAGGCCAAGATGTTGGAAGCCAAGCTGAGCGAAGTTTTGCTGTGTCAATGGCTGAGTTGAAGTTGGCTGGAGGCCTCCTCCGAATATGCTTTGTGCTATTGCAGGATGTTGAGAACCTTGCTGAAATGCACTATGAGCTTGATGACCTGAGGTTTGCTGGTGCATTGATTGAAACGGAGCAGGTCCGGCGGAGCCGAGACTTGGCTGACTTAATTGTACAGTACCGTGTGGTTGATTTGTACCTAGGTTTTGGGAGTGGTGTTGAGATAGAGCTAAAGGCTGAGCATTATATGGATGTAGCATCGAGTAATTTTGACCCTGGGCTTGTCCTTGGAGAGTCGGTTGAAAGGAAGCAAGTATGGCAGGACCATAAGTTGGTATTGGTCCGGAAGGATTATGTGGAACATTATAAGCATTGGTCATCAAAGTAGGTGCCTGGCCTTGTGTGTGGGTACTCTGTGCATGCGGACCGTTGGAATTTTGCCACGGGAGAGCATTGAGCCCATTGGTCTGATTTTGGATATGGAGGAGCGGAGCTTGGGGTGGGATTTGGAAAAAAGCTGGAGCTTGTTGGAGGAGAGGATTTTGGGGCGGAACCAGTTGCGGCGGGCAAGGTGGACTGCGGTTGAACTTCTCGGCCTTGACTAACGTGAAATGGCGAAGACCAATTGCCCGAGCACCAGAGGTTGAGTGAAGGATAGCCGGTACCGCAGGTAATCTGTGGAGCTCGAACTTGAAGATGTCATTGTCGATGAACATGGGAATTATTGCAGGAGTTGAGTAGCATGCAACTATTGTTGAGTTAGTGCATGACGAACGACCTTGAAGTTGAAGCGGAGACGACTTACATTCCCAAATTACATCTTGGAGCTCAGGGGCTAACTTAGCAAAGAAGTGAAAGTCAACAAGCGGCTGGCCGGGAGAGTTGTAGGAGATATCAGGAGGCGCGCGGATCGCCGCTTTGGGCTGCGACACGGGAACTGTTTCCTCAGGAGACATGGTTGTGCAGCTTCTTTTTTTGTTGTTGTTGTGTGGAGGCGATGGTAAAAGGAGGTGTTTTAGAAAGTTCAAAGGTTGACAAACGAAAATCGTCATAGCGAAGTGTCGAGATCGAAATGTAGACAGTGAATTCGATCCCTTCGAAAGTGAATATAGTCACAGCATTCCTCTTCGCCTGTGGAGACAAACTCGCTAGAACCTCGATATCCGTGTCTCTTGTTCTTTTGCGGCTCGGAGGAATGCAAAGAAATTCAAAAGCTCGACGGAGGCCAAGTAGTGTTGCAGCAGGCAAACGAATTTGTCTTTATCTTTTAAACCCTGTTGACTTCTTTTTTGAAAATCGTGAGAAGCAACTAGGGGTATTCCTGCCATAAATCAAACGACGGTCCCCCTTTCCTAAACGGGAAGGACCGCTAGTTTCAAATATGGGTGGATTCTTTCTGTCCAAGATTAGACTCTTCAAATCATGCCATTCCACTTCCTTCTGAAATGCCAAAGGCTCTAACTTGTCGATACTCGTCTCGAAACTTCCCAGTGGGTTATAACCAGACCTAAAGGTAGTAACTTGTCACTTCGTCCTCATTGTCAAGAGGGGAGTCGTAATGATATAGCAAAGGCAGGCACGCCGGATATTTTTGTGCAGCCTTGAGAGCAGAATTCGGGAAGAAATATATGTAGCTATGGTAAACTGAGAGCGCATCACTCATAATGAGACGATGACTGCTGCCGTGCCTTTCATATCGCGTGCTAGTTCTTGTCACAAGAGCAATTCTAGTGACTCAAGGTCGTGGTTGAACACTCTTATTTTGCAGGATACTAAACTAAAGAGAAGAGGAGCTTGAGGGTGTACGGGTTTAAGTACGAAAGTACAATTAGCTAGCGCCAACAGGCGAGCACGTGACAAGCTAAGCCTAATCCGGAACTACAACCCAGGTACAGTAGAGCGGTAGCAACCGTAACAGTTCTGAGCGGACCTAAAATGCGACGGAACCCATCCTCGATCTCGCCAATTGAGGACTGTTTGCCATCTATTCCAGTCGTCCTGACGGTTCGAATACTCAACGTCGATATGGTAGGTTGTCTGGGCTGGGCCTCTTTACTAAGGATTCGACCCTGCCATCAACAGAGGCCCAAGACCAAGAGGGAGCTCGGTATGCTATTGGAGGCCTACGTTGCTGAAACGAGAGATACCAAAGTAGATTTCTAGCAAAACCACTTCCTCACAGACCTGTATAGTAGGAGTCCTTTACTTCTTTCAAAGTCTCTCTCGCCAGACCGGAAATAGCTACCAGCTTGTCGTCCGCCCTCGCCAGGTTGGCATTAGTATGGAGCTGAACAATCTGGTCCCAGTGCTCAGACAATGGATATATGACGACTCTACCTAGCATAAGATTTAGGTTACTGCTAAATTTCTTCTCTTGGCCGCCTCGTTTGTCAATCCTACTTTTAATAGCTAGCTGGGCCTCAAGCTCCATAGGCTTTGCTCGTCTGGCACTCCTAAAACAGCTATGTCTTACTAAAATGAAGTATTCGTGATGAGAGCAGTCGCTTTTGGAGGGTCCAGGTACGCTGACCGAGTGGACTTGCATCAATTCTGAAGTCCAAAGATCCGTCTAAATTGTTCGAAAAGTCATTTCAAGAACAGAGAGGCGCTGCCTCATGATTTGGGCTCTTTGGCGTGCAGAAAGGCGAGGGTGAAGAAAGTTGGGTTCATAATCTTCCCAAAGCGTACTTTGTAGCTATGCAGTTATTTTTTCGACTTGATTTTCGGCCACACTTTTCGTGTTAGACAAGTTCTCAAAGTCAACGCCTTCAAGGGGCGATGAAGACTTCGACGAAGCGAGTTTCACTGGAGCCTCACTGATTAATCTTGGGGTCGTAAAGTAGTCTCAGGTGCGCTCTGGGTGGCTGCTAGTACGGGCAATATGTTTTAATCTTGTTTGAAGTAGGCACCGGTTTCTAAAACATCCCTCTTCTCCAGTCGCCGCCATCAACGTCAATATAGCGATATAAGCGTTCTTATAAATGTTCCCCATATTTTGTGACTCAACTTGCCAATCAGCCCTGAGGTCCTGAATGATACATAAAGCACCAATCCACAGATATCTCACGCCAGGGAAGCAGGTGAGATGGATCGCATCTTGATTGGTCTTTAGAAGCAAGCAAACTGGAATTTCTTCGCAAAGAACGGGCAGTGACGCTTGCGTCGACAGAATAGTGGCTTTCCCTAGCGGTAGCTAAGTGCTATATGTAGCACATATTTATGGCCTTCTTGAGATATCCAGGGACGATATTTAGCAGATCCAGCTTTCGTTCCCACATTGATCAAGCAAGTTGGGAGGCGACGAGTGTCCTTCGTTCCGGGATGGATACATTTCCTATGGTAGTTACTGCAATGCTTTATCCACCGAGCAGCGAGAGCAAGTGTCTCTGCTGATCCCGTATGCGCAGATTCCACCAGTTGGGGAAATCACCCGGGATGAACTCAATAACTATTATTCTTGTGAACAAGTAAACGATGCGCAAGGCTGAAGGGATCTTACATCTTTGCGGCAGAGCATGAAGCTTAACCATCTGAAACAGTTTCTCACCAACCTGCAACCAAACAGAAATCACGGCCTCGAGATTCCCACTCAGTGTGATCATAGGATCCTGCTGTTTCAACTGGTACGCAAATTCACTCTCCTCTTCTTTACCCAACAGGGCCTCCGCAAAGGAACCCGACACGTTGCTGAAATATCATATCACAGATCTGACATTCTGCACCGGGAGAATGCATTTCCCCATCCTTCAGACCTCCTTTCCCAATAAGAGTTTTCCACCCCAGCAGCTGAGGCTCAGAAATATCTCTATTGGTATCATATACAGGACCCTCGGCTTCAGCCGTGTTGTCGGCGCTTTGGAGGCCTTAACGGACTAGATTTTAGTGTGTGTACGTCGAGACAGCGTTCTGAAAAGTGAACAGGAGATGGCAGTACTTGTAGAACACTGTGAGTTCATGATGTCTATGGACTTGAGGTAAGATTGAATTAGATTTATCATGTTCTCCTTTTTGGAAGTTTAAATGGGCTGTGGTTCTGCTTGGAGGTTCTATGTAGGGAGTCGTCTGACTTGTGCAGGTTTAATGCATGCACAGCGAGTAAGTCATATACAAGGCACGTGATTTGCACAAGTCAATTAAAGTAAACTTGTTCCCTATTTATTTTACTCAAGCATTTCACATGTAAAATAAGATGATTATTCGAAAAGATTATATTCACAGTAAAGGTATCGAACAATAAAGTAAACGAACCACCAACACCGCGCAAAATGCCGCACGCTCGCTCGCTGAATATCACGTTTCAAA
>Ga0302326_10013523_pt1 | contig 17296 bp, 16 predicted proteins | sample Palsa_T0_3_FD_202264 | JGI IMG/M metagenome (GOLD analysis project Ga0302326, IMG submission 202264) | Peat permafrost microbial communities from Stordalen Mire near Abisko, Sweden - Palsa_T0_3 | ecosystem: Environmental > Terrestrial > Soil > Palsa > Peat permafrost | place: Sweden: Abisko... | reverse complement strand
TGGAAATTGCTCCTTCCAGTCCATCCAAGCGCTCTATAATCATCGCCAATTGATCTTCCTCTTCTTCGACAAATTGAAGGTACTCTTCTACATCCAGGGCTTTCCAAGCTGGCCCTTGCTTGTTCAGACGCGGTTCAAACAACTGGAGCAATACGGACTCGAATTCATCAAGAGCAACGGCGTTGTCCTTTACGAACGGCTTCGATTCATGCGATTGTCCTTCATGAAGGTCTCCACTGTTAGTCGTCTGACGCACCCCGAACCAGGAGAAATACTCCCAGCGGTCCCGCAGATGGTCGCGCGTGTGTGCTTTGAGACGATCAAATAGACGGTCGTTTTCGCGACCGCCCGTTTGACCTAAATACACAACCTCACGATTTCGATCATAAAGTATATATATAGCAATTTGGGTTCGAAAGTTTGCAACAAAGCTTCGTTCGTCACGCTTGAATCCACTTAAATGTCCTGAATTTCCCTTTCCTGGTGTGCCCCATTGAATATGACTTCGGCTCCAAAAGTGCCCAAAGTTTTTGATCATCCCCATGGCGATACCCAATTCTCCGATCGGCAAAAAGGGACGAACGGCAAGCTACGCGTTGGCTGTATTCAACACACGGGGATACCCTTATCATTTTTCAATTCGATTGACCACCGTGCCGTCCGCGAGGGGCGCGGTCACCCAAGTGACATCAAAGGCGGCGCAACCAGCATCGCAGAAAATGCCTGCGCTGGGCGCGCCCGTTAGGTCTTCCATGCACCCCCACAACCACACGGCTTAGCAGCGGACTATTCACTTCGCAGCAGCCGATGCTCGCTTAGCGAGCCCTTCGTCGCGTCTGCGGTAAGCTGGATGGTCCTGAGGAGCGGCAGGTTCGACGGGACTGCCCCGCTCTGGGGAGAAGTATCCTTGAGTCCGTCGTAGATTTCGTGGATTAGCTCGCGCACCGTAACGAGGCGAGCGCCGCCGATCGACCGCACCTTTCCACTTGCAAATTGCAGAACTAGGACCTGCTCCAGTTTGTCTGGAACGGGAAGGCCGCGAAACACCTCCTTGATGTAGCGCCGGCCACGATCGAACTTCGCCTTAAAATGAGGCTCTCGCTTCTCAGCCGATAAGGCGTCCAGTGAGCACTCTACGTGCAAAAGATGATTGGCTGGAAGTTGATCGCCACCACATCAAGCTCGCCCTCGAATCCTCCCTTGGCTCGTGCGCCAACTTGCACGGAGACGCGCACAAAGTAGCCTCTATATTCCAGGCCACTCCGCAACAAGCTGTTCCAGGTGGTTCATGCGACCTTCTTGCCCTTCTTGAAACACCATCGGGCTCGACCGGCGGTGCCCAGACTTATCTGCCCTGATCCAAATGCCGGGGCCTTCACGCGGTCATTGCAATCGTCAAATCAGCGTTTTGTGCGGACGACGCGTGATCGAACGGGGGGCGGTGAGGAGGGTCTCTGCGGCGCTTCGGCAGATGCCTCTTTCAACAGCTTGGGCACGTCCGTGGTCTTGATGAGCACTGTATCGAGGTCTTCAATCGGCCAAGACAGGAATTTGGTGCGGGCCATGCGTTCGATCGTAGACCGGTTGTCGAGAAACTTCTGGATGCGCCCGTCCTGGCTCGAACCGTTGGCCCCGAAGTGATCGGCAAGCGCTTCGCGGCTGATGGCACACGTAACCGGATTACCGAGCGTTTCACCCGCAAACATTACGATATCTCGCTTGAAATCGTAGTGTGCGGGCGGATTGCTGAATGTCAGGTCGAGCCCCGGGAACATCGCGCGTCGCCCGTCTATGACCTTGATCAGCAAGTCGCGACTCTTCGGCGCGAGTTGAGTTACGGCCTCGGCAAGCAATTGACGCCACGTTTGACCGCGATTGTATGCCTCTTCCCAAGCGAGCTTCAATTCGTGCGGTCGCCTGTGTGCCAAGGCCTCCAGCAGCGCTTCGGCCTGTCGAAGGTCCTTGTCCCGCTTGGCAAGTCCTTCGGGGCGGCGCCTCGACACTATCAACTTGTGGACAGCGTACCGCTCGGGTGCCGGGACGTGAACGTACATGCCGGCGTTGTGCAAAATCACTGCTGGCGCGGGTTCGTAAATGAGGTAATCCAGGAACCGCAACGGTTGCGCGTCCGTCCGAAGAGCCGGAAGTGCTTGAGGTTGGTCCGAGTCGGGTCCCTCATTGGGTGTAAGAAAGTCAACCCGCAATCCGCCTTTAGCGACATAGCTGGCCACTCGCCGGCCATCACGAATGTGAGGAACGGGACGGAATGTTTTGTCGACCTCCTTCAAAACGTCGAGCACGGGCGGCGTTTGATCCTCGATCGCGACCGAGACATTCTTGAACTGTGCGATGTCGATATCGCCGGTCTGGAGAGTTGAGATGGGGAGCCTGACGCCGAGCATGGCCGGATAGGCTTGATACGCCACCGTACCGACGAGAACGCTGCGAAGGCGAAAAACGCCGGCCTTGGCGAGAGCAGCTATGGCTTCGCCTATCTCATGAATGGGGCGCGGAAGTCCGAATGAACGCACAAGGGTGGATACAAGGGCGCGACGTTCGCGTTCGTCGTTCCTCGCTTGCTGGTGGTGTACGATCTGCTCCAACAATTCGGGAGTTTCTGGACCAACGTACCTCTGTTGACGTGCCTCGCCGGCCCGCACTTGGAAATACCAGTAGCGACGCCCCTTGACGGTCTTGGGTACGAAGGTCCCATCTTCGGGAAATGCTTCGCTGAACGCTGCTCCTGCGCAACGCTCCAGGAGTTCGGCGTAGGTCGTTTGGATCACCAGCTGAGGAGCCGGCATCTTGCTTCTCCAATTATACTCATTTCGCAATGTGAGTATAACAAGAACGCGCGCAGGCCGCAACCGAAATTATACTCAACCCGCGATCTGAGTATAACGGCCAAGCGGAATCCAGAGCGTTCAGGTGTTCAACTGCAATGTGGCGCTTAGAGATTGCCAGATACCATTCGCGGGACTGGCGCTCTCGACTTTGGGCCGCCGACAGTCGAAACGCGCCGACGAGCCCCGCAAAAGTGCCCGGTTTTGCAGGTTTCCCCATCGACCGCTCCGCCGATTAGCCGTTATTCGACCCCGTCATCGAGCACTTGCCAGTCAAGACCATGCTGGAAGATGGAAACCAGCCCAAATATATGCAACTGGCAATGCACTCGCGAAGAAATTCAATGAATTCAGGTGATCCATGCCGATGAACAAGCCGCATCTCGAATTTCATCCCGTCGACATGAGCGACGGCTGGCATACGCCGGCCGGCTATCCCGCCGGGATCAAGCAGAAGATCCTGGCGAGCGATCTCGACGAGACCCGGAAGATGGGCAGCCGCTCGCGTCTGCTCAAGTTCGATCCCGGCGTCTACACCACCGCGCCGTTCGTCCATGACCACTGGGAGGAGGTCTACCTGATGTCCGGCGACCTCATTGTCGGCAACGATGCGCAAGGCAAGGGCGGCGAGCCGTTCGCGGCGCCGACCTATGCGTGCCGCCCGCCCGGCGTCCATCACGGGCCGTTCAAGTCGGAACAGGGCTGCATGCTGTTCGAAATGCATTACTACGACGAGAGCAAGAAGTAGGCGCCTCTTCTCCCTCCCCGAAAACGGGGAGGGAAAAGTAAGCCCCGAAACAATCTGCGAGGTCTCCTGCCATGAATGCCTCCGACGCGACGCGCCCGGTGCTGCGGCCCTATCTTCCGGCCACCGCGGGCTTCGCCGCGGGCAAGGACTCCCCGCGCGAATTCCTCGAGCGCTGCCTCGTTGCGCTCGAGGCCTGGGAGCCGCGGATCGGCGCGTTCGTCACGCTCAATCTGCCCGAGGCCCGTGCCAGCGCGGACCGGTCGACAGCGCGCTGGCGCGCCGGCAACCCACTCTCGCCCATCGACGGCATGCCGCTCGGCATCAAGGACATCATCGAAACCATCGACATGCCGACGCAGAACGGCTCGCCGCTGTTTGCCGGCTTTCGCAGCGAGCGCGATGCCGCGAGCGTCGCCGCGCTGCGCGAGGCCGGCGGGGTGATCGTCGGCAAGACCGTGACCACCGAGTTCGCGGCGACCGAGCCGCGCGGCACCCGCAACCCATGGGATCCCTCCCGCACCCCCGGCGGCTCCAGCAGCGGCTCGGCGGCGGCGGTCGGCGCCGGCGTGATCCCGGTGGGGCTCGGCACCCAGGTGATCGGCTCGACGCTGCGTCCGGCGAGCTTCTGTGGCTGCTACGGCTTCAAGCCGACGGTCGGCGCGCTCAACCGCGGCGGCAGCTATGATGGGCTCAGCCAGAGCGCCACCGGCATGATCGCCGCGAGCCTGCCGGAGGCTTGGCAGGTCGCCTACGAGATCGTCAAGCGCACCGGCGGCGATCCCGGCTTTCCCGGCCTCTATGGCCCGGCGACCCCGCCGGCGCCGGCGCGTCCGCGCCAGCTCGCCTTGCTCGAAACCGACGGCTGGGCGGACGCCTCGCCGGGCGCGCGAAAGGCGCTGGACGATGCGCTGGCGCGCCTGACGCAGGCGGGCATCGCCATCGCGACCCGCTACGATCACGCCGATATCGCAGCGGCGGAAACCGCCATCCACGGCGCCCGCGAGCTCTCCTTCGACATCAACGCCTGGGAATCGCGCTGGCCGATCAACACCTACAGTGCGCGTGATGCTTCCAAGCTCAGCAAGGCGATGCGCGACCGCCTGGTGCAGGCGGAGGCGATGACCGTCGAGGATTACCGGGGAATGCTGACCGAGCGGCAGAGGCGGCGCTGCGTCTATGACGCGCTGGCGCCGGAATTCGATGCCTGCATCACGCTGGCGGCCACCGGCGCCGCGCCGGTGGGCCTGCATTCCACCGGCAATCCGGTGTTCGTGGTTCCGGCCTCGATGCTCGGCATCCCCGCGATCTCGCTCCCGGTGCTCGCCGATGGAGGCCTGCCGCTCGGGCTTCAGCTGATGGGTTTCGCCGATCGCGACGCCGCGCTGTTTTCGTGCGCCGGCGGCGTGCTGGCCTTGCTCAAGTGAGGTATCAACCTACCCCCAACGGTACGGCCAGCCGGGAGAAAGTCTACTTTGCATGGGGTTGTTTTCAAGAAAATGTTGGCGCGTCGCTATCGAGGCGCCGTCCATGACAGGCAAACGCGATCGGAGTTCCACCAGCCCTGCTTATCGCACGGCACCGGAGCCGGGTCCGCAATGGGTGCCCGCACGGAGGAAGGGCTCCAGCGTTCGGCGACGTAAGCGGGTTGGATCAGCGCCACCAGCGTACCGGCAACGGCCACGGCGAAAACCGGAAATACAAGGCGTTTGAAGGACATTTGAACCCCCCGTCCAGAAGTTGTCCTTCGGTAGTAGCAGTGCCCCATCCGATGGTTCGAAGCGTGAGCTACATTTTTAATTGCTGATCCAATCCGGCTCCCCCGGGAGCTTTCCCAGGAGGGCCAATGTCGCGCGATTCCGGGCTGGTTCTGGCTGCCTGTTGCCTGGCGATGCTGGCAGTCGGCGAGAACAGCACGGCGATCATGGCGGCGCTGCCCGCGATGACGAGCAGCCTCGACCTGGCGCCAGCGACGGTCGAATGGGTCGTCAACGCCTACCTGCTGGCATCGGCGGTGTTCATCATCCTGGGCGGCGAAGCGGCGGACCAGTTCGGGGCGCGCCGTTCCTCGGCCGCCGGGATCGCACTGTTTGCCCTTGCCTCGCTGATCATCGCCGTCGCCGACAATGCCGCCGCGGTGGTCGGCGCCCGAGCGCTGCAAGGGTTCGGCGCCGCCTTCGCCGTTGCGGGCACGCTCGCCGCCGTGACCGAGGCGGCCCCGGATTCGGACCGCGCCCGGGCGATCAGTGCCTGGACCGGCTTCCTGATGCTCGGCTTCAGCATCGGGCCGCTGGTGGGCGGAGCGGTGACCCACTACGCCGGCTGGCGCGTCATTTTCTGGCTGAATGTTGTCGCCATGCTCCCGGCGGCGATGGCGCTCTGGCTCTGTCCGGGAACCGGGGGCGGGCAGAGGCGCCCCATCGACTGGCTCGGGCTCGGCCTGCTCGCCGTTTTCATGGTGACGCTCATCTCCGGGCTGCACGCATTGCCCGCCGTCCGTTCCGATCCGAAGGCTGCGATCGGTCCGCTCGGACTGGCAACGGTCGCCTTCGCCGCGCTGGTTTGGGCGGAGACGCGCCATCATCGGCCGCTGCTCGACTTCGGGCTGTTCGGCAACCGGAACTTTGCGCTCGCTTGCGCGCTGGTGTTTCTCCTCATGTTCGACATCATGAACATCCTTCTCTACTACAACCTGTTCGCGCAGGCGCCGGATGGGCTGGCCATGACTCCCATTGCGGCCGGCCTCTCGCTCATGCCCCTCTCGGCCGCCTTCTTCGGGTTTGCCCGGGTGGCGCCCTGGCTCGCGGTCAAGGCCGGAACGATGAGGATGATGGTGGGCGGGTCGCTGCTGCTCGCGGTGGGCTGCGCCGTTGCCTGGGCGGCTGTCGAAAGCGCCGGGTTCACCGTGCTGATGCTCGGCCTGTTCGCGGCGGGAGCCGGCATCGCGCTGCCCTACGCTTCGACGCCGCGGATCGGCCTCGCGGCACTGCTGCAGACGCAGGCCGGAAAGGGCTCGGGCGTGCTCAACTCCTGCAGCTTTCTCGGCGGCACGGTCGGTGTCACCGTCGGCGGGATCGTATTCGACTTTGCCGGCTTCGGCGGCGTCCTGGCGCTGGTGGGACTTTCCGCGCTCCTCGCCGCGGGCCTTTCGCTGCGCTTGCGCGCAGCGTAACCGCTCCGGCACACAAAACGCTGGCAATTCCGCGCACCGCACGTGTATTGCCACCTGGACGGACCTGTGCCCCAAGACCCAAGTAAGTCATCGCGATGAAGCTCGCCGTGCCCGACATGATCTCGAATTCGTACTTCCCGGCGATCGCCGCGGCCGAGCTCGGATTCTTCGAGGCGGAAGGGCTCGACATCGATGTCGAGCTGATCTTTCCGGTCGACAAGGCCTATATGGCGCTGCGCGACGGTGCGGTCGACTTCGTCGGCGGCTCCGCTCATTCGGCGCTGGCGGCGTTTCCGCAATGGCAGGGCGTCAAGCTCGTCTGCGCCCAGGCCCAGGGCATGTACTGGTTCCTGGTGATGCACCGCGACCTCGGCGTCGCGCGCGGCGACATCGCCGCGGTGAAGGGCCGCAGCATCGGCGCCGCGCCATGGGTCGAGATGGGGCTGCGCCGCCTGCTGGCCGAAGCCGGCATCGATCTCGAACGCGACGGCGTGAAGATCGCGCCGGTGCCCGGCGCACTCGCTGCCGGTGTGAATTTCGGCGTCACTGCGGCGAAGGCGCTGGAGGACCGCAAGATCGACGGCTTCTGGGCGAACGGGATGGGGGCGGAGGTGGCGGTGCGCCGCGGCATCGGCACCATCGTGCTCGATGTCCGCCGCGGCGACGGCCCCAAGCCCTGCTTCAACTACACCATGGCATCGATCGCCGCCACCGACCGCCTGATCGAGCGCACGCCCGAGACTGCCGCGGCGGCGGCGCGCGCCATCGCCAGGACCCATGCCGCGCTCAAGGCCGACGTGAATCTCGCAACCGGCATCGGACGCAAGCTGTTCCCGCCCGCGGAGGCCGAGCTGATCGCCGAACTGATCCGCCGCGACCTGCCTTATTACGACGGCCGGATCAGCCCGGAGTTCGTCGCGGGCATGAACGCCTTCGCCCGCGACCTCGGCATCCTCAAGGGCGATGTGCCTTATGACCGCGTGGTTGCGACACAGTTCGCCGAACTCGCCGCCGCCCGATCGGCTTAGAATCCGAGGTTTCCATGCTGCCGACCTGTCTCGTTGGTTCCTATCCGCAGCCGGAATGGCTGATCGACCGGGCCAGGCTGTCGAAGCAGGTGCCGCGCGTGCGTGCCCGCGACCTCTGGCTGATCGGCGCCGACCATCTGGAAGCGGCCCAGGACGACGCCACGATCCTCGCCATCCGCGACCAGGAGCGCGCCGGCATCGACATCGTGAGCGACGGCGAGCAGCGCCGCGAGAGCTATTCCAACCACTTCGCCACCGCGCTGGAAGGGGTCGACACCGACAATCCCGGCCGCGCCATGAGCCGCATGGGCCGGCCGATGGCGGTGCCGCGCATCACCGGCAAGATCAGGCGGCGTGGCCCGGTCGAGGTGCGCGACGTGGCGCTGCTGCGCGCCAGCACCGACCGCAAGATCAAGGCGACGGTGCCGGGACCCTTCACCATGAGCCGCCAGGCCCAGGACGACCATTACGGCGACGAAGCCGCCGTCGCCATGGCCTTCGCCGACGCCGTCAATGCCGAGATCAAGGACCTGTTCGCGGCGGGCGCCGACATCGTCCAGGTCGACGAGCCCTGGATGCAGCAATATCCGGTCGAGGCCCGGGCGTTCGGGCTCGACGCGCTCAACCGGGCGCTCGCGGGGGTCGGCGGCACCGTCGCAGTGCATCTGTGCTTCGGCTATGCGGCCGTGGTCCACGACAAGCCGGCCGGATATTCCTTCCTCGCCGAGCTGGAGAAATCGACCGCCCAGCAGATCTCGATCGAAGCGGCGCAGCCGCGGCTCGACCTCGCGATCTTGAGGAAGCTGCCGTCCAAGACCATCATATTGGGCGTGATCGACCTGTCCGACATGACCGTCGAGACGCCGGAGATCGTGGCCGGCCGCATCCGCGCGGCGCTGCCCCATGTGCCGCCGGAGCGGCTTGTGGTCGCGCCGGACTGCGGCATGAAATACCTGCCCCGCGCGGTCGCATACGGTAAGATGAAGGCCATGGTGGACGGCGCCCGCATCGTGCGGCAGGAAGTCCAGCGATAGATCGTTCCGGAAGCAGTACGGAGAGTTCCATGCCCTATGTGACCGAGCAGAATCTGACCGATGTCGTCCGCGAGCGCTGGCAGGCGGTGCCCGACCCGCGGCTGCGCGAGGTGATGGCGTCCTTCATCAAGCACGTCCATGGATTCGTGCGCGAAATCCAGCCCACCCAGGCCGAATGGGCGACGGCGATCGATTTCCTCACCCGGATCGGCAAGAAGTGCGACGACAAGCGCCAGGAGTTCATCCTGTTCTCCGACGTGATGGGCGTCAGCATGCTGATCGACGCCTTGAACAACCGGCTGGAGAGCGGGGCGACACCGACCACGGTCGAAGGCCCGTTCCACGTCCCCAACGCGCCGGCCATCGCCGACGGCGGCAACATGGCGGAGAAATGCCCGGGCATTCCCTGCTTCATCACCGGGACGGTGCGGGGGCTGGACGGCCGGCCGGTCGCCAATGCCTCGCTCGACCTGTGGCAGACCGACGGCGAGGGGCTCTACGAGGCCCAGCGCGACGTCACCGAGCCGTGGATGCGCGGCCTGTTCCACAGCAAGCCGGACGGGTCCTACTCGGTCCGCACCGTCGCGCCAATTGGCTACTCGATCCCCATGGATGGGCCGATCGGGGACCTCGTGAAGCACACCGAGGTCTCGGAAATGCGCCCCGCCCATATCCATTTCTGCATCGAGGCGCCGGGCTATCACCGGGTGGTCACCCACCTGTTCCAGCGCGGCTGCCCCTACATCGAAACCGACGTGGTCTACGGGGTGAAGGCGCCGCTGATCGTCGATTTCGTCGAGCATCCGCCGGGCATCGCGCCGAACGGCGACAAGATCGACACCAAGTTCTACACCATCGCCTACGACTTCGTGCTGCAGCCGAAAGCGCAGGCGGCCGCGGCGTAGGATTTACCCTTCTCCCTCCCCCGCAGGCGGGAGAGGGAGAAGTGCTGCGGCGCGCGGACCGCAATTGGGAACACATCATGACCCGTAGCCTGCGTTTTGCGATCCTCGCGGTGGCAATGAGCCTCGTTGCCGCCACAACGGCCGCCGCCCAGACCGCGGGCGCCCCGTCCTGGCCCGCCAAGCCGATCAAGGCCTTCATCCCGTTCGGCGCCGGTAGCGCGACCGACATCGTGCCCCGCGCCGTGTTCGATCTCCTCGCCATGGAACTGGGGCAGCCCATCGTGATCGAGAATCGCGGCGGCGCCGGCGGCACGCTGGGCGTCGGCGCCGTGGTACGGGCGGAGCCGGACGGCTACACCATCCTCGCCAATTCCTCCGCCCACGCCATCGCGCCATGGATCGTGCCGAACCTCCCCTACGACACCGCCAAGGACCTCGCCGGGGTTCTGATGATCGGCCAGAACGCCAATGTCCTGATCGTCTCGCCCACCAAGGGTTGGCACACCGTCCAGGACCTCGTCGCCTTCGCCAAGGCCAAGCGCGGCACCATCAATTACGGCTCCGCCGGCGTCGGCACCGCGACCCAAATGAGCGCGGAGCGATTCCGGCTCAGCGCCGGCATCGAGGCCGTGCATATCCCCTACAAGGGCGGCGCCGAGGCCCTGACCGACGTGCTGGGCGGCCGCATCGACTTCTATTTCTGCCCGATCTCGACCGCGCTGCCGTTCATTCGCGACGGCCGGGTGCTGGCGCTGGCCGTCAGCACGCCGGCTCGGGCGTCCGACCTGCCGAACGTACCGACCACGCTGGAGGCCGGCTATCCGGATTCCGACACGACGATCTGGTACGGCGTGTTCATGCCGGCGAAGACGCCGCGCGCCATCATCGAGAAATTCCACGCCGCCGGCATGAGACTGCTCGCGACGCCGCAAATGCAGGAGAAGCTCAAGCAGCTTGCGGTCGATCCGATGCCGCTCACGCCGGTGGAAATGGACACGTTCGTCGCCCGCGAGATCGCGGCCAACGGAAAGTTGATCAAAGCCGCCGGCATCCAATGAACGCACCGGAGCCGGTTGCCTTCGGGAGAGTGACGAATGGACATCAGGAAGATCACCGATGAATTGTCGGTCGCGCCGCAGATCCAGGCCGCGGAGGTGCCCGCCATCGCCGCGGCGGGATTCCGCGCCGTCATCTGCAACCGCCCCGACGGGGAATCGTCGGACCAACCCAGCGGCAGCGAAATCGAAACCGCGGTGAACGCGAATGGGCTCGTCTGGCGCTCCCAGCCGGTGCTGTCGGGCGGCGTCACCCTGGCGGATGGCGAGGCGTTCGGCGCCCTGCTGGCGGAACTGCCGAAGCCGGTGCTCGCCTATTGCCGCTCCGGCACGCGCTGCGCCGCACTGTGGTCGCTCTCGCAAGCCGGCAAGCGCCCGCTGGCGGAGATCGTCAGCCGCACCAATGCCGCCGGCTATGATGTCGTGGCACTCATGGAACGCATGCTGGGCCCGGGGACCTGACGGCTTCGCCCACTGCCAGCCGGCGCCCGGTTGCCCCGCATCAATGCGCGCAAGGGCGGCATCCGCCTGTGCTGCAGTCGGACTTTTCCCATTCCTCGATGGATGCAGTGTGACGCGACGATGTCGCGTTGCAGCGAACCCTATTATACCTAGGGAAAGGCCGCCTTGCCCCTAAGAACAATTTTGCTTCGTGCCCAGTAACGTAAGGTCTTTGGGCAACGTCGCACCAGCATCGGCTCTCGCCGGGTGCCGACGTGAGGTCCAGGCAGGGGTTACCCATGGGGTCGCAGCACGGGCAGCGGTATCGGCAGATCGTGTGCCGAATCGAAGAGCTTCTTCGTACCGATCGCGGCGAACAGTTGCATGTGGACGACCTCTGCCGCGCCGCCGCGGTGACCGAACGCACCCTTCGCAATGCATTCCGGAAGGTTCACGGCGTCTCGCCCTATCGCTATCTGCGCGGATTTCGGATGACCCAGGCCCGACAGGCGCTGCTGTCGGCCGCTTCCAGGCGCGGAACCGTGACCGAAGTCGCCATGCAGTTCGGGTTTCTCGAGCTCGGCCGGTTTGCCGTCGATTACCGTTCCGCGTTCGGCGAGTGCCCGTCGGCGACGTTGCGACGTGCGCTCGAGCGTGATGTTCCGGCAGCGCCGCGGATCGGATATGGCCCGGCTCCGTTCCCGATCGAGGCCATACCGCCGTCGCAATATGCAGGCGCCGTCCAGCACGCCGCCGCCTGAGGGCGTGGGTTTCGCGCCCGCCCGCCGCGGAGATCGAAATTAACCTTGTCTTAAGAATGGTGCCCCGTATCGATCCAACGAGCCATTCCAAGTGAAGGTTTATCTTCAAATATTATCTAAAATCGAGGTATATTATCTTTAACTGGGGTTGGCGCCGTATCGAAACGGCACGTCGCATCCGCGTTTTGTTCGATGCCATATAGTGGAGGGCGGGGCTGTCGTCCTTGAACTATCCGGCCGCGGCGGCATTCCACCCCTTTGAGGAGGCGGCGGATGCAGGAAGCGTCACACGTCATTCATGTCGTCGACGACGATTCGTCGTTCCGCTCCGCCGTCGCACGGCTGCTGAGCGCGGCCGGCTACGAAGTCGCACTCTATGAGACCTCGCAGCAGTTGCTGGAGAAGCCGCCGACGAACCTGTCCGATTGCATTCTTCTCGACGTGCAGATGTCGGGCTTGTCCGGACCGCAACTGCAAGACCGCTTGTCGCTGTTGGGAAACCGGTTGCCGATCGTGTTCCTGACCGGGCATGGCGACATACCCACCAGCGTGCGCACCATCAAGGCCGGCGCGGAAGACTTCCTGACCAAGCCGGTCACCAAGGAGCGGCTGCTCGACACCATCAAGCGCGCCCTGGAGCACGCCGATCAGCTGCGGGCGCGGGCAGAGGAGACGGATGCCCTGCTGGCGCTCGTCCAGAGCCTCACGCCGCGCGAAAAGCAGGTGTTCGCCCTGGTGGTCCGCGGCATGCTCAACAAGCAGATTGCCCATGAATTGGGGACCTCCGAACGCACCGTCAAAGCCCATCGGCACATGGTCATGGAAAAGTGCGGGGTTCGCTCGGTCGCAGAACTCGTCCTGATCGCCGAGCGCACCGGAATCATGCCCGCGGACAGTGTCACGGCAAAGAAGCACGCGCCGCGCACCAAGAAAATGGCAGCGAACGCCTGCTGATTTCGAACAGTCTGCGTCGGCGCCGTCATTGCCCCTTGGGGCAATGAGCGGAGCGTTTGCGGAGTGATATACCGAAGCGATCACCGGCGCTTGGCCAGCACCTCTGGCCGCCGTTCTCCGGGACGCGATGTTGACGCAAACCAAAACCGTGGCCGTCGTGGACGACGACCGCAGCATGCTGGCCGGCGTCGAGCGACTGCTCAACGCCTATGGCTACGCGACGAAAGTCTTTGCTTCCGCTGAGGCGTTTCTCGACCCCGGGGCGCGGACGGACGCCGACTGCCTGCTGGTGGACATCGATCTCGGCGGCATGTCCGGCATCGAGTTGCGGCGCCGTCTGGCCGCGTGCGGTCGCGCGGTTCCGACCATCTTCATGACGGCTCTCGACGACGACGCCACGCGCGCGAGCGCGCTCCAGGCCGGCTGCATCGCCTATCTGCTCAAGCCGTTTCTGGGCCGCTCCCTGATCGACGCCGTCGAGACCGCAGTGGCTCATAATAATAGTACGTCGTAGTTTGAATCGTATTGATATCATCGATCGACCTCGTCCTGAGAAGCGCGCTCTTGCGCGCGTCTCGAAGGACGGCCACAGGCGAGATCGTGTTGGCGGCCATCCTTCGAGACGCCGTGCTGCGCGCGGCTCCTCAGGATGCGGTCAGTAGTTTTGCTTCGATTTACCCGAATTCGTCGCCACCGCCGGTTTCAATTTCAGCCCGGTCGCACGATACCCCGTGGCGATTGCCCCTTAGGACAATTGACGCTTATTGCCGCTCCATTAGGTTAATCATCCGTTAATTCGATGGGGCGTAGCGGGTGGGGCGTCATGGAAAATTCAGGGCCGGCGAGGGTTATCGTCGCGACCGACCGGGCCGCAGCCGCGGCGGCGGTGCAGGCGATGCCGACACGGGAGTTCGACGTGGTCGGCGTGGTCTGCGACGCCGACACGCTGCTGAGCGAAGTGCTTCGCCTCGAGCCCGACGTTGTGTTGGTCGAGGCGGCCCTGTCGCTGCGGGATGAATTCCGCACCACCAGGGAGATCATGCGCCGATTGCCGCGTACGAAGATCATCCATCATGTGTCCCCCGCCTTGGCGACCCGAGCTGAGGACGTCCCGCAAGGCGACGAATTCGAACGGGCGGGTTCGCAACGGGCGCTCGCGCAGGCCTTGCGTCTGGCCGGGACCACGGGGTGCTCATCGGCGGATGCGGGCGAGCCATCTGCGATCGCCGCCTCGCCGCCAGCCCCAACGGTCGGACTGACCGCCCGCGAACGCGAGGTGCTGGGGTTGCTGGCCGGCGGATTCGCCATGAAGGTGATCGCCCACCGGCTCGGGATCACCTATCGGACCGTCGCCTTCCACAAGTACAAGATGATGCAGCGGCTCGGCATCAGGACCAATGCCCACCTCACGGCCTACGCGCTGCGGACCGGCGCGCTCCAATCGGATCACGTCACGAGTGCGGAATTTGCGCGGCGGCCCCGACATGACCGCGCCCCGGCGTCGCCGCGCCTGCGCGCGGCCGGATAGGGCGAGAAGCCCCCGAAGGGTGAGTGAAAACGGCAACTCCTCCGCGAAAAGGCGACACGGCGGTCAACAATTCGGCGGATTCCGGTCGACTTAATCTACCGCCTGTGGTCCGAATCGGACTCGGACAGGCATGTCTAACCATGTCCGCCAACCGCGTCGACGAGCCATGTCGAATCTGACGCCAGCGAGGAGAACTCCCATGCCGAGACGCGCCGCAGTCCTGGGCCTGCTCGCCGCCGTAACATTGGCGGGCCTTCCGGGTTTCGCCGACGCTGCTGATCGCGATGCCACAGTGAACGGCCCCAGGGTTCGCCCGGCCGGCATAAATCGGCCGGTGATCGTGGGCGCGACCGGCTTGGGTGTCGCCGCCAACAACTGGGCGTTCTATGGCGGCGAATATCCCTCCTATGCGAGTCCTTATTACCGCGGCTATTACGGCACGCCGTATTTCGCGGGCTACCGTGGCGGCGGCCCGTATTTTGGGTTCTACAAGACGATGGAATGGGGATGCGGCTATCTGTGCTGACGGTCGCCGCGCGCGTCCGCGGCGGCGAGGTGCAGATGGTGCGGCCGTGAAGTCCGTGCCGTGCGGCCGGCGCGGCGGTGGCGACCGGCTCGCGCGGATCAGGTGAGCCGGCGCGGCGGGTGGACCGCGTTTGCTGACGGTTGATATCCCGAGGGCATGCGCTTGCTGGGCCAAGGGTGGATCGGGCGCGTCGCGGCACGGCTGGGTCTCGCCGTTGCGGCGGCTCTGTCGATCGCAGCAACACCCGGCGCGGGCTCCGACCAGCCCGGCCTGTGGCTTCAGTACCGCAGCGAAATCATCAGCATTACCGCCGTCGTGGTGCTGCAGACCCTGTTGATCTCCGTATTGCTGTTCGAGCGGCGTCGCCGCGGCCTCGCGGAGGCGGAATCGCACCGGCGGCTGATCGAAGTCGCGCATTTGAACCGCGCCGCCACCGTCAGCGCGATGTCGGCCTCCATCGCCCACGAAATCAACCAGCCGCTCGGGGCGATCCTGAGCAATGCGGAAGCGGCCGAGGAACTCCTCAAGTCGGACCGGTTCGACCGCGGGCAGTTCGCAGCCATTCTCGCCGATATTCGCCGCGACGATCAGCGCGCGGCCGAAATCATCAGGAGCATGCGCGGATTGTTGCGGCGGAGCGAGATCGTGTCGCGGCAATTCGACCTCAACGATTCCATACGGGATGCGCTCGGCATGATCGGGCCGGAGGCGCGCAGCAGGCGCGTCGTTCTGACCGCCGACCAGGAAAGCGGAGTGCTGCCGGTGTGCGCCGATCCCGTGCACCTGCAACAGGTCGTGTTGAATCTCGCGATCAACGCAATGGACGCCATGCAGAATTGTCCGCCGGAGGGGCGCGCGATGGAGGTTCGCGCCGCGCGGACGGGGAGTTCCGAGGTCATGGTGACGGTATCGGACACCGGCACCGGCATCCGCGCAGACGAGCTCAAAACCATTTTCGAGCCGTTCTACACGACCAAGACGCAGGGCACCGGCCTCGGCCTGTCCATTGCGCGGTCGATCGTGGAAACCTACGGCGGAAGCATCTGTGCGGAGAACCGGCAGGGCGGCGGGGCGGTGTTTCGTTTCACGCTGCCGCTCGCCGGCGGCCGGACCGGCGAAGCCGCGTAGCGCGGCCAGGACACGCCGCAGTCGGGGTCACTTCTTGAACCGGGTCGAGCGGCGGCCCCTTCGATCACGCGGTGTGTCCGGGATCGTCGTCGCGCTCCAGCGTCATCTCGTCCTTGCGTTGCGCCTTCGGTTTAGCCGGCGGGAGTTCCGGCGACCCGCGCGTTCCGCCGAGAGCGGCCCGGGCATTCTCGTCTTCCGTCTTGCGATCGTCGATGCGCTCGGATTTCGGTTTGTTCTGCATGGAAGCGTCCTTGCCCTGGTGGTGCGACCCAAATAGATGGTTGCCGTCTGCTTGGACAAGTCGGTCCACTCGCCGTTCTGATCAAGCCCTCGCGCGAAAAATCGTTCCGCGCAAGTGCCGCCCGGAAACGGAGGGTAGTGCCACTGCGACAAACGCAGATCAATCTTTAGCGATCTGTCGGGCGTAGAAGTTTCGATCCAAAAAATCGCGTGCATCCACCGACCTCCGCGGTCTGCCCATGTGAGGCAATGCTTCGGCATCCGCCTTGGTTTCGCCTTTTTCCGTCCCATTCGCGCCGAAATTTTGCGATTTGTGTAGATCGTGGGGACGTTACAGTTCCACCTCGATTCCCGCCGCCTGTGCAAGGAGACCAGCATGCGTCGCCTCTACGCCTTGTTTACGCTTCTTCCCGCCTTGGCGGTGATTGCGCCGGCGCCATCTCACGCTCAGATCATTTCCATCACGATTGCGCCGCCCGTGCTGCCGGTCTACGTGCAGCCGGCCATTCCCGCCCCCGGCTACATGTGGACGCCAGGCTACTGGGCCTATGGCCCGGACGGCTATTTCTGGGTGCCCGGCACCTGGGTGCAGCCGCCCTCCGTCGGCCTGCTGTGGACCCCCGGCTACTGGGGTTGGAATAACGGTGTCTACGCCTGGAACGCCGGCTATTGGGGTCCCACCATCGGATTCTACGGCGGCGTCAGCTACGGCTTCGGCTATGGCGGGGTCGGCTTCGAGGGCGGCGTCTGGCGGGGCGGCGTGTTCAGCTACAATAGAAGCGTGACCAATTTCGGCAGCGTCAACATTACGAATGTCTACAACAAGACCGTGATCGTCAATCCTGGCGCGAGCAGGGTCGCCTTCAACGGCGGTGCCGGCGGAATCGCGGCGCGGCCTACGCCGCAGGAAGAGGCTGCCATGCATGAGCAGCATAT
>Ga0302326_10013522_pt1 | contig 17296 bp, 18 predicted proteins | sample Palsa_T0_3_FD_202264 | JGI IMG/M metagenome (GOLD analysis project Ga0302326, IMG submission 202264) | Peat permafrost microbial communities from Stordalen Mire near Abisko, Sweden - Palsa_T0_3 | ecosystem: Environmental > Terrestrial > Soil > Palsa > Peat permafrost | place: Sweden: Abisko... | reverse complement strand
CCGCGGATCGCCGCCGGCAGGTCGGTCATCTGCTGCGGGTCGCCGATCAGGCGGCCGTAGTACTGATGCGCGAGTTGCTTGGCACGAAACGGCGAAAGACCCAGTGCCACGACGGCCTCGGCCCGCCCGGCTTCGTCGAGGTCGGCCAGATGCCGCGGCGGCAGCGCCCGGCGCGGCGCCTCGAATACCAGCTCTTGCTTCATGGGTTGGCCGACCTCAGCCCAGCAGTGTCAGGACGGTCCAGGTGGCCACCGCGGACGGCAGGGTTCCATCCAGTCGGTCCATCAGGCCGCCGTGGCCGGGCAGGATGCGGCCCATGTCCTTGATGCCCAGGTCACGCTTGATCTGCGACTCCACCAGGTCACCGAGGGTTGCGGTGGCCACGATCGTCAGGCCGAGCAGCAGTCCGATCCAGACCGGCCTGTGGGCTAGCAGAGTGGCTGCCAGCGTGACCGCGGTGATCCCGAAGAACAGCGAACCCGCCAGCCCCTCCCACGATTTGTTCGGGCTGATCGACGGGACCATCGGATGCTTGCCGAAGAGCACGCCGACGAAATAACCGCCGCTGTCGGAACAGACCACGCCAATCATCAGGCAGAACACCCGGACGGACCCGTCGCTCGGATAGACCAGCAGCACGCCGAAGGCGCCGAACAGCGGCACCCAGGCGGCCAGGAAGACCGTCGCCGCGACGTCGCGAAGGTAGTTCGACTGCGGTGCCTCGGCGCCATCACCCGCGGGCGCTTCCTGCAGCGCCAATCGCCAGAACATGCAGACCACGGCCGTGACGCCGAAGCCGGCCAGCGCGCCGACCGCATGGAAGTGCCAGGTCAGCCAGATCATCAGTTGGCCGCCGGCCAGCAGCGGTATAACCGGAATGACGTAACCGGCATCGCGCAGCCGCCGCACCACCTCATGAGTCCCCATCGCGACGCCGGCGGCGACCAGCGGGACCCACAGGTATCGGTCCCAGATCAAGATCGCGACGATGCTGAGGCCGATGGCCGTACCGACACCGATCGCCGCCGGTAGGTTGCGGCCGGCCCGCGACTTCTTCGGCTGCTTCAGCGAGGGCTCGTGCACCGAGCCCCCAGCCGGGGTATCTGCACCGGTATCAGTGTCTGCCACGGACATCGTCTGCTGAGCGGCCGCTAGACCTCCAGCAAGTCGCCTTCCTTGTGCTTGACCAGCTCGTCGATCTGACTCACGTACTGCTGGGTGGACTTATCCAGATCCTTCTCCGCGCGGGCGACGTCGTCCTCACCGGCTTCGCCGTCCTTGCGGATACGGTGCAATTCCTCCATCGCCTTCCGGCGGATGCTGCGCACCGAGACCCGTGCGTCCTCCCCCTTGGCTTTGGCCTGTTTGACCAGCTCGCGGCGGCGCTCCTCGGTCAGCTGCGGTATCGCAATCCGGATCAGAGTGCCATCGTTGGTCGGATTGAGCCCCAGGTCGGAGTTGCGAATCGCGTTCTCGATGGGCCCGAGCTGGCTCGTCTCGTACGGCTTGATGACGACCAGCCGCGCTTCGGGAACGTTGATGCTGGCCAGTTGCGTGATCGGGGTGGGCGAACCGTAGTAGTCGATGACGATGCGAGAGAACATGCTCGGGTTCGCCCGGCCGGTCCGAATGGTCGACAGGTCGTCGCGACTCACCGACACGGCTTTTTCCATCTTCTCTTCAGCGTCAAAGAGAGTTTCGTCAATCACTGCGCCGCTCCTCCCTTCAACTGGTGACCAGCGTTCCGATTTTCTCACCTGCGACCGCCCGAGCGATATTCCCATCGGTCAGGAGGTTGAACACCAGGATCGGCATGCCATTGTCCATGCACAGGCTGAATGCGGTGGCATCGGCTACCCGCAGCCCCCGGTCGATGACTTCCCGGTGGGTGATCGCGGTGAGCAACTCGGCCCGGGGATTGACCCGCGGGTCGTCGGTGAACACGCCGTCAACCGCCTTGGCCATCAGCACCACGTCGGCACCGATCTCCAGAGCCCGCTGCGCGGCGGTGGTGTCGGTCGAGAAATACGGCAACCCCATGCCGGCGCCGAAGATCACCACCCGTCCTTTTTCCAGGTGCCGCCGGGCCCGCAGCGGAAGGTAGGGCTCGGCGACCTGGCCCATCGTGATCGCCGTCTGAACCCGGGTCACGATCCCCTCTTTTTCCAGAAAGTCTTGCAGTGCAAGGCTATTCATGACCGTACCGAGCATGCCCATATAGTCTGATCGGGTGCGTTCCATGCCGCGTTGCTGAAGCTGTGCGCCACGGAAGAAGTTGCCGCCGCCGATCACCACGGCAACCTGTACGCCGGTGCGGACCACCTCGGCGATCTGACGGGCGACCAGTGCCACCACGTCGGGGTCCAGTCCGACATCTCCGCCGCCGAACATCTCGCCACCGAGTTTGAGTAGCACGCGGGCATATTTTGAGCGACCCGCCGGTCCGGGGTGCTGGTTGTCCGGTGAAAATGCCTCGGCGCCGTTGGTGCCCAGCGGCTCCTGCTCCGTCATCAGACTCCTCGAATCGGGCGCCGTCCGGCTAAACCCCTGGACAGCACGTCCTATCCTGCCCTATCGCCGGCCTTCATTCGCTCGGGGTTACTCAGAAATCATGGTTGCCTGCGATTGTCGCCCGACCGGCGGGCGCGGAATGCGAAAACGCACGAAACTTCGCCGGCAAACCGGGATCGGTGGATCGGATCCCGCGCCATGCGACGCGGCCGAGACGGCGTACGACGTTGCGGTCGAGGATGTTTCGAGCACCGCACCGCGGTCGTTACACGACGCGGGGCAACGTGGGCGGTATCACTGCGATCCCCTGCGGGCCCTCGACCAGCGGTGCAATGCCGTGGCTGTCGTCCCGCGGAAGCCCTGGCCGCGTGCACAGGTTTGCCCGCCCGGCGCCGTGGGAATGTGCCTACCTACGGCGCGAACAGGCAGGCTAATGCGCTTGCTACCGCGCCGGATCGGTCCAGCCGCGGGCCAGTAGTAGTCACGCAGCTCAGTGAAAAGAGCCAAGAGGAGGACTTATGTCTGACAACAACAAGAGCGGGCCCGAAGAAGCCATCAAGGGCGTCGTCGAGGGTGCCAAAGGCCTAGCCAAGGAAGCCGTCGGTGCCGTAATCGGCAACAAGGATCTTGAGAACGAGGGCGAGGCGCAGCAGGACAAGGCGCAAGCCCAGCGTGACGCCGCTAAGAAGGAAGCCGAGGCCGAGGCAGCTCGCGCCGGCGCCGCGGCAGCCGAAAAGCGTGAGCAGGCCCACCAGAAGTAGCTTGTCAGCCAGCGAGGCCCGGTCCATCGTGGACTGGGCCTCGCTGCACGTTTCGAGCAGTCAGCCCAGGTGCGCGGACAACAGCCAGGCGGGCCCGGAACTGCGCCCGTCGCCCTCGTCGCGGACATCGGCGAACGGAAACTCGGGAAGATCGGCGCCCGAGAAATTGGCGTGAATCCTGGCCGGCCGAATCTCGTCGATGGCCCAGTACGGCGAGACCGCGTCGCGCAGCTCATCTTCGGTGACCGGGTTGGCGGGACCGTCGGGCATCCCGTGTCGGTCGAAGACCAGTACGAAGTACGACGCGCCAGGAGCAGCGGCCCGGACGATTGAGCGCTGGTAGCCGTCCCTCAGCTCGACCGGCATGGAGTGAAACAACGTGCTGTCGACGATCGTGTCGAACCGGCCCTCGGAGCCAGTCGGATAGCTGGCGAAGTCAGTGATGTCGGCCACCTCGAACGAGGCTCGCGTCAACCCTTGCCTGGCGGCCTCGGCCTTGGCCAACGCGATCGCCGTGGGTGAGGCATCCAGGCCGACGGTGTTGTGCCCCAGCGCCGCCATGTACAGCGCCAACGCGGCCTCGCCGCAGCCCGCGTCCAGCACGTCGCCCTTGATCTTGCCCTGATCGATCAGTGCGGCGATCTCCGGCTGCGGCTCACCCAGACTCCACGGCGGTCGCGCGTCGGCGAAATGGGCAGCCTCGCCGCGATAAGCCGGATCGAAATCGAAATCGAATTTCTGTGTTTCAGTCATCACCCAGGTATATCAATCGTCCTGATATGTGTCAAGATGGTTGATATGGTCACCGCCGATGACGCGCCACTTGGATACCTCTTGCACCAGACCATGTCGACGCTGCGACCCGAGGTGGCCGCGGCGCTGACTCCGCTCGGCCTATCTCTACCCGAATTCGTCTGCATGCGAATGCTTTCCACGGCCCCAGGGGCATCCAGCGCCGAGCTGGCCAGGCTGGGCAATGTTTCACCGCAGGCGATGAACACGGTGTTGCACAAGCTGGAGAAGGCGCAGATCGTGACCCGGCCCGCGTCGGTGGCATCCGGTCGCGCGCTACCGGCGTCGCTCACCGCCGACGGTCGGACGCTGTTGAAACGCGCCGAGGCTGCCGTGCGAGAGGCCGACGCCCGTGTGTTGGCCAAGCTGTCTGCGTCACAGCAGCGTGAATTCAAACGGATGCTGGCAGCCCTGGCACCCGACTAGACGTCGCTACTGCTGGCCGACCTCGAAACGGACGAACCGCGTCACGGTGACGCCGGCCTCATCGAGCAGCGCCTTCACCGTCTTCTTGCTGTCAGACACCGACGCCTGCTCCAGCAACACGACGTCCTTGAAGAATCCGCCCAGCCGGCCCTCGACGATCTTGGGCAGCGCCTGCTCGGGTTTGCCTTCCGCGCGAGAGGTCTCCTCGGCGATGCGCCGCTCGCTGGACACCACATCCTCGGGTACGTCGTCACGGCTCAGGTAGCGGGCCTTGAGCGCGGCGATCTGCAGCGCAACGGCATGCGCGGCGTCGGCTCCCGACCCATCAGAGCCGCCGGTGTATTCGACCAGGACACCGACGCCCGGCGGGAGGTCGGCGGCACGCTTGTGCAAGTAGGTCTCGACGTTGCCGTCGAAGAACACGGCCCGGCGCAGTTCGAGCTTCTCCCCGATCTTGGCGGACAGCTCGGCGATGGCCTGCTCGACCGTCGTTGTCGCCTGACGTCCAGAAACCGAAGCGGCTTTGAGGGCATCGACGTCAGCGGCCTTGGACGCCGCCGCCGCGCTGACGATCTCCTCGGCGAGCTTCTGGAACTCTGCGTTCTTGGCGACGAAGTCAGTTTCGCTGTTGAGCTCGATCAGCGCGCCGTCCTTGGCGGCGACCAGGCCCTCGGCGGTGGCACGCTCGGCGCGCTTGCCGACATCCTTGGCGCCCTTGATCCGCAGCGCCTCGACGGCCGTGTCGAAGTCGCCGTCGGTTTCCACCAGGGCGTTCTTACAGTCGAGCATTCCGGCGCCGGTAAGCTCCCGAAGCCGCTTGACATCGGCGGCGGTGAAGTTGGCCAATGCTCAGCCTTTCCTATGAGGGGTCTGTGGTTGATTCTGCTGCGACCGCGGCGGCTTGTTCTGCCGGAGCGGCGGTTGCCGTCGCCGAGGCCAGCAACTCCTGCTCCCACTCGGCCAGCGGCTCGGCGGCTGCCGACTCGGGCTTGCCGTCATCGCGGCCGGCGCCGGCGCGGGCCTGCAGGCCTTCGGCGACCGCCGAGGCGATCACCTTGGTCAGCAGGGCGGCCGAGCGGATCGCGTCGTCGTTACCCGGGATCGGGTAGTCGACCAGATCGGGGTCGCAGTTGGTGTCCAGGATCGCGATGATCGGGATGTTCAGCTTGCGAGCCTCCGCGACCGCGAGGTGCTCCTTGTTCGTGTCGACAACCCAGATCGCCGATGGAACCTTCGCCATATCGCGGATACCGCCCAGGCTGCGGTCCAGCTTGTTCTTCTCGCGGGTCAGCATCAAGATTTCCTTCTTGGTGCGGCCCTCGAACCCACCGGTCTGCTCCATCGCCTCGAGCTCCTTGAGACGCTGCAGGCGCTTGTGCACGGTGGAGAAGTTGGTCAGCATGCCACCCAGCCAGCGCTGGTTCACGTAGGGCATGCCGACGCGGGTGGCCTCGGCTGCCACGGACTCCTGCGCCTGCTTCTTGGTTCCGACGAACAGGACCGAGCCGCCGTGGGCGACGGTCTCTTTGACGAACTCGTACGCCTTGTCGATGAACGTCAGCGTCTGCTGCAGATCGATGATGTAGATGCCGTTGCGGTCGGTGAAGATGAACCGCTTCATCTTGGGATTCCAGCGACGGGTCTGATGCCCGAAGTGGGTGCCGCTGTCCAGCAGCTGTTTCATGGTTACTACGGCCACGGTGGAGCCTTACGTGAGTCGGTTGTCGCCCGGCATCGGTTGAGGTCGGGCCCTGGCGGCTGCGGCGATGCCGGACCCGTCGTGAGACGGGACCGCCCGGCATACCGTGCGAACTCTCCTAGTGGAACAGGAGACGCGGTACAGACGCGCGAAGTCAGCTCGTAATACGGGCTGCGCAGAGCAGTTTACACGCTACGGCCAGGTGCTTTGTCCACAGCGCTGGCTGGCCGCTTTGCAGGTGCCGCGGTGAACTGATGCGGTGCGATGGGCATCGGGGATTTTGGGGATCCTGGCCTTCGCGCTGGTGTGCGCGTTCCCGGCCGGCGGCGAGGCGGTCCGACTGCAGTGGCCGTTGCGGCCGCCGCCGGCGGTGCTGCGGACCTTCGACGCCCCGTCGCCGGACTGGAAACGCGGCCACCGCGGGGTGGACCTGGCGGGCACCCCGGGTCAGCCGGTGTACGCCACAGGTGACGCGACGGTGGTGTACGCCGGGATGCTGGCCGGCCGTCAGCTCGTCTCGCTGGCTCATTCCGGCGGTTTGCACACCAGCTACGAACCGGTGCGAGCGACGGTACGGGTCGGGCAATTGCTGAACGCCGGAGCGGTGGTCGGTGAACTGCTGACCGGCCACCCAGGGTGCCCGGTCGCGGCGTGCCTGCACTGGGGAGCGATGTGGGGGCCGGCCGCCCGCGCCGACTACGTGGATCCGCTGGGATTGCTGGCAGCTACGCCCATTCGGCTGAAGCCGCTGCGAGGCTGAGCACCACGTGTAACACCCGCCACATCAATCTCTGCAATCTCTGCAATCTCCGCTCCGGCCGGCACCCGATGTGCCCGTCTCTGCGCGACAACTCTGCGCGGGGTCGGTAGGCGGCCGGAAGAAGTCGCTGAGAGGCGGGCACATGGCCACATGGCCTTATCGCCCCTGCCCCCGAGTGACGGCTGTGACGTGTGCGCTCAAGCCCGTGGATGGGCCTGGTCGTGCACCGCCCGCAGACGGGCGACTGTGACGTGGGTGTAGAGCTGCGTGGTGGCCAGGCTGGAATGGCCGAGCAGTTCCTGCACGATGCGCAGGTCGGCCCCGCCCTCGAGCAGGTGGGTGGCCGCACTGTGCCGCAGACCGTGCGGCCCCATGTCGGGTGCGCCGTCGACCGCGGCGACGGTCTGGTGCACGACGGTGCGGGCTTGCCGCACGTCGAGCCGGCCACCCCGGACGCCCAGCAGCAGGGCTGGGCCGGACTCCGCGGTGACCAGCGCGGGGCGCCCACCGTCCAGCCAGGCCTGCAGCGCCTCGGCGGCCGGTTCCCCGAACGGGGCGCTGCGCTGCTTGTTTCCTTTACCAAGCACGCGCAGCAGCCGGTGCCCGGTGTCTATGTCGTCGATGTCCAGGCCACACAGTTCGCTGACCCTGATGCCGGTGGCATACAGCAACTCGACGATCAACCGGTCCCGCAATGCCAGCGGATCACCTTGCAGCGAACCGGATTTCGCGGCCGACATGGCGGCGAGCGCCTGGTCTTGCCGCAACACCGCCGGCAGCGTGCGGTGCGCCTTGGGCACCTGCAGCCGGGTGGCCGGATCGCCGGTCAGCAGCCCTCGTCGCACCGCCCACGCGGTGAAAGCCTTGACCGCCGACGTGCGGCGCGCCAGCGTGGTGCGGGCCGCCCCGGCGCCGGCCCCTGCGGCCAACCACGACCGCAACACCGGCAAGCTCAATGCCTGCAGGCCGGTTCCGGACGCACGCTGATCGAGGAAAGCGAACAGCGAGCGGAGATCACCCAGATACGCGCGGCGAGTATGCGCCGAACGACCGCATTGCAGTTTCAGGTAGTCGTCGAACTCGTCGAGGATCGCCTGCACTACCTCACGGTCGCAGAATCCGGCGGTCGGGTTCAGTCGACGCGCCGCAGGGTGTCCGGAGTGAGATCTGCCAGTGATCGATAGCCGTCGACGGCCAGCGTCAGGTCGGCCTCGGCCAGCAAGGACCGCAGCACGTGCACAATGCCATCGGCGCCGCCCAGCGCCAGGCCGTAGGCGTACGGGCGGCCGACGCCCACCGCGGTGGCGCCGAGCGCCAGGGCTTTGACGACGTCGGCGCCGCTACGGACCCCTGAGTCGAAGAGCACGGGCAACCCGTCGGCTGCCTCCACCACGCCCGGCAGGCAATCCAGTGCGGGCAACCCACCGTTGGCCTGCCGGCCGCCGTGGTTGGAGCAGTAGATGCCGTCGACGCCACCGTCCTTCGCGCGACGGGCATCGTCGGGGTGGCAGATGCCCTTGACGAGCAGCGGCAGCGTAGTCAGTGAGCGCAGCCACGGCAGGTCGGCCCACGTCAACGGGTTACCGAAGACCTGTGCCCAGCGCAGCACAGCGCCTTGCGGGTTTTCCTCGGGGGTTTGCGCCAAGCTCGCTCGAAAGACCGGGTCGCTGGTGTAGTTGGCCAGACAGTGCCCGCGCAACTGAGGGAAGTTCGACGTGCTCAAATCCCGCGGGCGCCAGCCGGTAACCCAGGTGTCCAAGGTGACGACGATGCCCTTGAAGCCGGCCGCCTCGGCGCGATGCACCAGGCTGGCGGCCAGCTCGCGGTCGGTCGGGGTGTAGAGCTGGAAGAACCCCGGGGTCTCACCGAGCTCGGCGGCGACGTCTTCGAGCGGATCGACCGTCAACGTCGACATCACCATGGGCACCCCGGTGCGGGCGGCGGCGCGGGCGGCGGCCAGGTCGCCGTGGCCATCCTGGGCGCACAACCCGATCACCCCGATCGGCGCCATGAACAGCGGGCTCGGCAGCGTCAGCCCGAACAAATCAACCGAGAGATCACGTTGTGCGGCACCGACGAACATGCGTGGCACCAGACCCCAGCGCTGGAAGGCTTCAGAGTTGGCCTGCTGGGTGCGTTCATCGCCCGCCCCGCCGGCAACGTATGACCACACCGACGGCGGCAAAGCCTTTTCGGCCTTGGCTTCCAGTTCCGCGAAGACCATCGGCAGCGATGGCACGACTCCGGCTAAGCCTTGGAAGTAAATCTCGTTCTGATAGTCGCCGAATGCCATGCGTTGAGCATGCCAGCCGGGCAGTCAGGTTGACGAGGCCCTAATGAGCCCCGGACTCGGCTGCGGCGAGTTCCTTCTTCCACTGGCGGAACGTCTCTTCGGTGCGACCGCGTCGCCAATAGCCCGATATCGACGCCCACTTCGCCTCGACTCCACGATCTTTGCGGATATAGGGCCGAAGGTTGTGCATGACCGCCTGCGCTTCACCATGGACGAAGGCATGCACCTGGCCGGGCAGCCAGAGGGCGGATTTCACCGCCTCGATCAGCGGCGCCTGGTCGCCCGCCCGGTCCTCCCCGACCAGGTCGGCTCGACCGCCGCGGTAGATCCAGTTGATCTGGACGCCCGCCGGGGCGGTCAGCGGGATTTCGTCCTCCGGTTCGGCCGTCTCGATGAACGCCTGGCCAATTGCGTTGGCGGGCAACGCCTCCAGTGCGACACTGATCGCCGGCAGCGCGGTTTCGTCGCCGGCCAACAGGTGCCAGTCGGCTGCCGGGTCAGGGGCGTAGGCCCCGCTGGGCCCCATTAGGTAAGCCGGCTGTCCGGGGTGGGCCGTCGCTGCCCACGGGCCTGCTGCGCCGTGGTCGCCGTGCACTGCGATGTCGACGGTGAGTTCGCGAGCGGGCGCGTCGGCGTTCCGCACGGTGATCGTCCGCACCACCGGCTTCTTAGTGGCCGGCAGGTCGGCGAAGCTGTCCAGCGTCAGCGGTTGCGGCAGCGCGGTCACGTCGACGTCCTCGTCAATGAAGATCAGCTTGACGTAAGAGTCGGTGAACTCGCTGGGCGTGAAGGTGTCGAAACCGCTGCCGCCGAGCACAACTCGGATCATGTGCGACGTGAGCTGCTCGCTACGCAGCACTTCGAAGGTGTGCACTGGTCGACCGGGCACCTGGTTCCTCTCCTTTTGCGCTGACCTTTTCGACTATACGAGTCACCCGCTCATGCCGGTTGCCTACGGTTCCGGACGATTCGCCAGCAGCCGCCGTGGCGCTCGGCCAAGCCGGCGACTTCCAGCATCGCCAGCGGGGCCAATATCCGCGCCGGCTCTACCGCGGTGGCGACGGCGATCTCGTCGACCGTGGCGGCCCCGCGGCCCGGCAGCGCCTCGTACACCCGCCGCTCCTCGTCACTCAACTCGTCGAGCGGAGTCGCCGGACGGGGCAGCTCGGCAGCCAACTCGCCGATGCGACCGACCAACTCGACGATGTCTGCAGCGCGCGTCACCACTTCGGCGCCCTCTCGCAGTAGCGCATGACATCCGGTCGACGCGGAGGAAGTCACCGGACCGGGCACCGCGCCGACAACTCGGCCCAACGCCCGCGCCCAGGCGGCTGTGTTGGCTGCACCACTACGCAATCCTGCCTCCACCACAACCGCCGCCCCGGCAAACGCGGCCACCAAGCGGTTGCGCGTCAGGAACCGGTGCCGGGCCGGCCGCACCCCCGGAGGATATTCGGTGACCAATAGCCCGCCGCCGCCGATGCGATGCAGCAGAGCGGAATGTCCTGCCGGATAGGGAATATCAAGCCCGCCGGCCAGCACTGCGACCGTGACGCCTTCGGCTGCCAGCGCCGCGCGATGAGCCGCGCCGTCGATGCCGTAGGCCCCGCCGGAGATGACCGCGACGTCGTGCTCGACCAGACCGTCCGCCAAATCAGTAGCCACCAGCTCGCCGTAGCTGGTCGCTGCACGCGTGCCGACGATCGCAGCGGCCCGCTGCGCCGTCTCGTCGAGCCGCACCGGGCCCAGCGCCCACAGCACCAGTGGCGGCCTGCCCTGCGGCTTGGCAGCGGCAGCGCCGCCGAACGCGGCGAAAGCCATTGTCGGCCATTCGTCATCGCCGGGCGTGATCAGGCGGGCGCCACGCCGGGCAAGTAGTTCGAGATCCTCAGCGGCCCGGTCGATTTCACGTCTTGCTTCGGTACGCTGGGCTAGCGCGTCGCCGACCTCGCCCCGTCGCACCCGCTCGGCCGCTTCGACCGGCCCGACCCGGCCTACCAGGGCGGCCAGCTCGGCACAGGGCGGCTCGACGACTCGCGACAGGTAAGCCCATGCGCGCAGCGTGACATCGGTCATCGCGAGGCTCCCGGTTGCCGGAAACTGAGCGCGACGGCCACCTCGTCGCGTCCGGGGGCCGTGCGACCGGCCAGATCGGCCAGCGTCCACGCCACCCGCAACGTGCGGTCCAGCCCGCGAACGCTGAGCAGTCCGCGGTCCAATGCGGTCCGCAGCGGCTGCATGGCCGCGTTGCCTGGCCGGAATCGACGGCGCAGCAGCGTTCCGCTGACTTCGACATTGGTGCGGAATCCGTGAGCGCGCCAACGCTGTGCCGCGGCATCGCGCGCCAGCGTCACCCGGTGACGCACTTGTTCCGTCGACTCGGTGTCCTCGGCAGTCGCAAATGCGCTCATCCGCACCGGATGCATTTCCACCCGCAGGTCGACGCGGTCCAGCAGTGGCCCGGACAACCGACCGAGGTAGCGCCGTTTTACCGCGGCCGCACATATACAGTCGCGCGGATCGGCCGGCGCGCAGGGACACGGGTTAGCGGCCAGAACAAGTTGAAAGCGGGCCGGATAGCACGCCACCCCGTCGCGTCGTGCGAGGCGAATCTCGCCCTCCTCCAACGGCGTTCGCAATGCCTCCAACGCGCTGACACCGATCTCGGCGCACTCGTCGAGAAACAGCACCCCGCGGTGCGCCCGGCTGACGGCGCCGGGCCGGGCCAGTCCCGAACCTCCGCCGACCAGTGCCGCGACGCTGGAGCTGTGATGCGGCGCCACGAACGGCGGCCGGGTGATCAACGGCATGGCATCCGAGAGCAGGCCGGCCACTGAGTGAATCGCGGTGACCTCCAGCGACTCACTGTCCGAGAGCTGTGGAAGAATCCCCGGAAGTCGTTGCGCCAGCATGGTTTTACCCACACCCGGCGGACCGGTGAGCATCAGGTGGTGCGCGCCCGCAGCAGCCACCTCGACCGCGAAGCGGGCCTGCGCCTGCCCCATCACGTCGGCCAGGTCCGCCGGCGGGTCAGCGGCCGGAGTGGTCCCGCTGATCCGATCGTCCAGCCGGGCCGAACCGCTGAGCCAGCCCTGCAACTGGGCCAGGGTGCGCACACCCCAGACCTCGATTCCGTCAACCAGGCTGGCTTCCGGGAGATTGTCCACCGGAACCACTGCGGTCCCCCAGCCCGCGACCTTGGCCGCCAGCACCGCCGGCAGCACCCCGCGCACCGGTCGCACCCGTCCGTCTAACGCCAACTCGCCCAACACGACAATCGTTTCCAGCTGCCGCCACGGCTTCTTCCGCTGCGCCGACAAGACCGCGGCTGCCAGTGCCAGGTCGTACACCGACCCCATTTTCGGCAGCGTCGCCGGCGACAGCGCCAACGTCAGCCGCGACATCGGCCATCGGTTGTCGCAATTCGTGATCGCGGCACGAACTCGATCTCGCGACTCCTGCAATGCCGCGTCGGGCAAGCCCACCAGATGCACACCCGGCAGACCAGAGGTGATGTCGGCTTCGATCTCTACGATCTGACCGTCCAACCCCAGCACCGCAACCGAGAACGCACGCCCGAGCGCCATCAGCCGACACCTTGCAGGTGCATGATTTCCGGGGTGCGGCGGCGACCGATCCGCACACCGATCACGTCGATCCGGACCGCCACCCAACGCCGGTCCTGGGTGGCCAGCCAGATCGCCGCCAGCCGACGCAGCCGGCGCGCCTTCTGCGCGGTCACCGCCTGGGCCAGACCACCGAAACCATCGCCGGTGCGTGTCTTGACCTCGACGAACACCACAGTGTCGGTGGCCGGTTCGGCGGCGATCACGTCCAGCTCGCCATAGCGGCAGCGCCAGTTGCGGGCCAGGATCCGCATTCCGAGCCCGGTCAGGTGGTCGGCGGCCAACCGCTCACCGAGCGCTCCGATCTCGGCTCGCGTCAACATCGTCATGCCGCCACCCTGCGGCAGCGGACCGACGCAAATCTCCGCTGAACCGCGATCGCCGCGGGACGACAACCGGTTATCCCCAGTCAAGCCTCAATCCACAACCTGAACGCGATACCCGTTGCCGCTGGCGTTCAACCGCCGTTAACATCGCGTTCAGGCGATGAGGCCCGCCTTTATCCGCCGAACCAGCTGATGGCTTCTACCCAAAGGGCGTTCCGGGTCAGCGGGGTGGAGCCGATGAGCCAAAGATCGGAGTCGGCCGCAATATTGCGCGGCATATTCACCGAATTCAATTGCTGGCATGCGGTATTCACCCATACCCGGATGCCACTGGGCACGAATTATCAACCCTAACGAAAGGAAGACCGATGTCATTCGTCACCACACAACCAGAGGCGCTGACCGCCGCCGCCACCACCTTGGCGAGTGTCGGCAGCACGATGAGCGCGCAGAACGCCGCGACCGCGCTACCGACGACGGGCGTGCAACCGGCCGCTGCCGACGAGGTGTCGGCACTGACGGCCAGCCAATTCGCGGTCCATGCGCAGATGTACCAGGCGGTCAGCGCCCAAGCGGAGGCCATCCACCGCGAGTTCGTCAGCACGCTGTACACGAATGCGACGTCATACGCGGCCGCCGAAGCCGCAAATGCCCTAGCGGCCTGTTAAGACGAGACAGCACAATGTATTTCGCGATGCTACCGCCGGAGGTCAACTCCGCCAGAATGTATGCCGGCCCCGGGGCGGGGCCGATGTTGGCAGCGGCTGCGGCCTGGGACGGGCTGGCCGCCGAACTCCAGTCGACCACGGCGTCCTACCGCTCGGTCATCGACGAGCTGACCGGCGGGCCGTGGCTGGGTTCGTCGTCCGCGTCGATGGCGGCAGCGGCCGCACCGTATCTGGACTGGATGACCGCGGCGGCCGGGCAAGCGGAACAGACCGCCACTCAGGCCAGAACGGCGGCGGCGGCCTACGAGTCGGCGTTCTCGGCGACGGTGCCGCCAGCGCTGGTCGCGGCTAACCGCAGCCTGGCAGCGACATTGATTGCCACCAACGTCCTGGGGCAGAACACCGCGGCGATCGCGGCCACCGAGACCGAGTACGCCGAGATGTGGGCGCAGGACGCCGCGGCGATGTACGGCTATGCCGGCTCGTCGGCGGCAGCATCGACGTTGACGCCGTTCACTTCTCCCCCGCCGACCACCAACCCGGCCGGCCAAGGGGCCGCGGTTGCCCAGTCAGTCGTGTCGACGGGTTCGCGGGTGATCAACGCGGTCCCGCAGGCGCTGCAGGGGCTGGCATCGGCGTCGAGCGCGGCGGCTGCCCCATCGGCGAGCACACTGTCTGATCTGCTGGCCCCGATCTCGATCGGCCTGACGCTCCTGGAACTTCCCCTCAGCACGACTTCGGTCGGCTCCTCGGCGACGAGCATCTCGACCGGGTTTGCCGGCATCTTTACCAACTTCCGTGGTTTTTCGATCAATGCCGACCGCGACTTCTATGCCGGAAAGGGCCCGTTCACGGGCTATGGTCCAGGTGCCGCCAACCTGCCGAACTGGTTCTTGAACGGACAGGGCAGCGTCGCCGCTCCGTCGGACGCCTCGACGGCGTCGTTTTACGCCGGCTCAGGCCAGGCAAACACCGTCGGCCGATTGTCGGTGCCGGCGAACTGGACGGTGGCGGCGCCCGAGATTCGTCCTGCCGCTTACACGCTGCCGATCACCGGGGCCGCGGCCGCCCCTGAGATCGAAAGTTCAGGAAACCTGTTCAGCAACATGGGCCTCGCCGGTGCGGCCGGGGGCGCTGTGGGCAGCACGGTGTCGGTGGGGCGCGGCGGCGATCAGCGGATCAGGCAGACGGCAAACGGGAAGAACCCGAAGCCACCGCAGCTGCCACCGAACGACGCGGTCACCGAGATCGCCACCGAGTTGCAGGAGCTTGCCACGCGCGCACAATCGCTGCTCGCCAAGTTGGCCGACTCCGGGCTGATGACCACCGAGGAGGTCATCAAGCACAAGCGCCGCTTCCTCAGCTGAGGCACCCGGCCTCTAGGCTGACTTTTGGGAGGTGCGTTGTGAATCCGGCAGGTTACGGAGCCCTACTGCTGTGCGGACCGCTGGCGGCCATCGCCGCGGTGTGGCTGGCCGACCGGATCGGCGTGCCCTATCCCGTCCTGCTGGTGGGCGTCGGCGCGCTGCTTGCCTGGCTGCCGGGCGTCAGGGTGCCGCAGCTGGCACCTGATGTCGTCTTCTATGTGTTTCTCCCGCCGTTGTTGTATTACGCGGCGTATTTCATTGCGCCAGACGACCTTCGGGCCAACGCCCGGTCGATAGGGCTGCTGTCGGTGGGGCTGGTAGTTGTCACCACGGCGACGGTCGCCGGCGTTTTGGTGGGCGTCGCGGGCGTGCCATTGGCGGTTGCTCTGGTGGCCGGCGCGGTGCTGGCGCCGACCGACGCGGTCGCGGCCACGTCCGTATTCGCCCGACTGGACGTACCGGAGCGGCTGGTAACCATCGTCGAGGGTGAAGGACTCACCAACGACGGCAGTGCGTTGGTGCTCTACACCGGTGCCGTGGGCGCCGTGATGATCGGGGCGCTGCGGCCCGGCCCGCTTGCGGTGACGCTGCTTGTCGGTCCGGCGGGCGGTGCCGCGCTGGGTCTCGCCGTCGGGTGGCTGGCCGTGCACGTGCGGCGTCGAATCGACAACCCGCTACTTGAGATCACCCTCTCGCTGGTAACGCCGTACCTGACCTATGTGCTCGCCGAGTCTGCCCATCTCTCCGGCGTCTTGGCCACGGTTGCCGCCGGGATTTACGTGGGTTCGCACCTGAGCCGCATCTACGCCCCGGGGGCGCGGTTGCAGGCCTTCGCCTTTCTCGACGTTTTGGTCTTCTTACTGAACGTCGTGCTGTTCACCTTGGTCGGCATGGAACTTTGGCACTCGCTGCACTGGGTGCCGGGCATGGCGGCGGGGCGGGTCGTCGCGGTGATATCTGCCGTCGTCGTCGTGGTGATCGCATCGCGGCTGGTGTGGATGCTGTCCGGGCCGGCCACCGCGCGGCTGTTCGGGCGCGCGACGGATGAGCCGGTGTGGCGTGAACGCGTGGTCGTGGCGTGGGCCGGCATGCGGGGCGGTTTGTCGCTGGCAGCCGCGTTGGCCATCCCACTGCAGCTCGCCGACGGGACCCCGTTTCCCGATCGCGACTTGGTGATCGTGGTGGCCGCCGCGGTGATCGTGACGAGCCTGCTCATCCAGGGCACCAGCCTGCCCTGGCTGCTGCGCCGACTCGGTCTTCGGGCTGAGGATTTCGGGACCGAGGAGAACAACGCCCGCCTGAAGGCGGCCCGTGCCGCGTTGGCGTGGCTGGACGATCAGAGCCACGCGGACGCCGCTGACGAGGCCACCACATCGGCGCGCGCGCTCTACGAGGCCAAGGTGCGGCGCCTGGAGCTCGGCCCGCCGAGCGATGCGGAGTCAGATGACGCCCAGGAGATGGAGCGCTATCGGGCGTTGCGGCTGAAACTGCTTGGCGTCGAGCGATCGGTGTTACTGGCCTTGAGGAGCGACGGCCGCATCAACGCGACGCTGTTGCGCGGCATTGAACGCGACTTCGACCTCGAGGAAGCGCGGCTCAGCGGCTCCTGAGCGGGTCACCCGGGGGTTGGCAACTCCCTCAACGCTTTAGCGTCATTCTTCTGCGAACGGGCCACGGCCGTCGCCTGCGAGATCCGCGACCCCACATCGTAAGCCACGATCTGCGCGGTGGCACCCGGGACCCGGCTGATCGCCGCGGCCAGCTTGTCGGCGGTACGGTCATGCAGCAGCCGGCCCACCAGCGGCGCATACGTCCGGCGCGGCAACAACACCGTCACCTTGGTGCCTGGATGGTCGTCGATGTCCTGCATCACCAGCTCTTGTGCCACGCGACTGAGGTTACGATCCGGGCACTCGAGCAACCGCAGTGGAATCTCGTCCTCGAAATGCTCCCAGCGCTGCTGCAGCCGCGTGGCATGCAGTGCATCGATCACGATATGCACCGCAGTTAAGTTGTCGGCGTGCAGCCCGCTGGCGTAATGCAGGGCCTCGACCAGATCGGAAGAGC
>Ga0302326_10013521_pt1 | contig 17296 bp, 12 predicted proteins | sample Palsa_T0_3_FD_202264 | JGI IMG/M metagenome (GOLD analysis project Ga0302326, IMG submission 202264) | Peat permafrost microbial communities from Stordalen Mire near Abisko, Sweden - Palsa_T0_3 | ecosystem: Environmental > Terrestrial > Soil > Palsa > Peat permafrost | place: Sweden: Abisko... | reverse complement strand
CCTGGCGGCCGTCTGAATTGCCCATCATTACCGTGGGCAAGGGTTCATTGGTGGTGATCTTCACCACCGCCAGATCGGTATCCTTATCCACGCCTATTACCTTGCCCACGCGCCCCTGAAAGGCTTCCGGGTCAGTGGAAAGCTTCACATAAATGCGATCGGCCTTCTCCACCACGTGGTTGTTGGTAATGATGTAGCCGCGGGGGTCCACAATAAAGCCGGAGCCGAGAGACTCCCGCACCTGGTCGCTCTGTTCGCCGCCACCTTGACCCTGTCCGCCAAAGAACCGGTTGAAGAAATCCTGAAAGTTCTGGTCAGGACCCTGACCACCCTGGTCCTGGTCGCCATTTTGGTCATCGTCATCGCCCGGCGGAACGGTGGGCGCCGCATGAGGGGTGCGGCGGCGGGAATGAGTACCTTCCTGAGGCAATGTCTCGGTATTGATATTTACCACTGCCGGGCCCACATCCTTGGCGATTTGGGTGAAAGTCGTCGAGAGGGTGACCGGATTGGGAATCTTCAGCGGGGTGGCATCCGAACTGTCGGTCTGCGTTTCGTTTCCGCGGACCCCGTGGACAGCAACAGATCCAATCAATATGCCGGCTGAGAGCGTGCCAAGGATAACAAAGGTTGAAGCGAGACGGCTCTTGCGAAGCCGTTCGAGCAGCGATTTCATGGTGGGTCTAACCTCGTCGGTTGGGAAGCATCCAAGGGCTGGCGGCGCTAAGAGGATGGCACCCCATAGAGCAATCACACAGTTGGTGTGAGCCAGGGAACGAGAGCGGTTGCAAAACTGGTCTTCCGGCTAGCCCGGGGCGAATGTCGTTCATGGCCTCAGCAGATCACCGGATTCATGAAACACGCTCGAACTCGACGCCGCCGATGTTCTCCCAAAGAACGGCGGCACAAAACAAACCCTTGCTGCCACACAGTCACTGTGTACTCTCTCCAGTATAGCCAAAAGCCGGCGATTGGGGCGGCGACGTGTTGTAGCGGCTGGTGCAGCAGCAACATATTGTTAGACGCGACCGGGGCGCCAGGAGTTACACCCCCGCTTTGGCCGGGCAAACCGTCACAACAACCGGATCTCCGGCTGTATCAGGTCACGGATCGTCTCCCGGCGGCGAATTAACCGCGCCTTCTTTCCTTCCACCAGAACTTCGGCGGCACGGGGGCGGGAATTATAGTTTGAGCTCAAGGACATGCCGTAGGCGCCGGCATCGAGGATGGCCACCAGATCGCCTTCCCTGACCTGGGGCATCTCCCGGTCGCGGGCAAAGAAGTCGCCAGACTCGCAAACCGGGCCGACGATGTCGACCATAGCGCGCTTTGCCTGGGGATCCTGGATCACGGGCAAGATCTCATGGTAGGCCTGATAGAGCGCCGGCCGGATGAGGTCATTCATCCCGGCGTCGGTGATTACGAAAGTCTTGCTCCCATTGCGCTTGAGATAAAGCACTCTGGCCAGCAGAGCGCCGGCCTGCGCGATAAGGAAGCGGCCGGGCTCGAGCAGCAGCCGGACCTGCAGCCCAGCTAGGGCACGGTCGACCTCAGCCGCGTACTTCGCCATTTCGGCGACCGGGTCGAAGTTGGAATTCCCGTGGTAGTCGATCCCCAAGCCACCGCCGGCGTCGACGGACTGGATCCGGATGCCCTCGCCTTCCAGTTGGCGGATGAGGTCGGCTACCCCGTCGAGGGCGGCACCGAAGGGTTCGGCGGTCTGGATCTGGGACCCGATGTGGACACTGATCCCAACCGGATCAAGGTATCGCGATCTTTTTACGTCCTGGTAGACGGCGCGGGCCGCCTGGATGTCGATCCCGAATTTATGTTCGCGCAGTCCGGTGGATATATAAGGATGGGTCTCGGCAAAGACGTCCGGGTTCACGCGCAAGGCGACCCTGGCGCGAACGCGCATCCGGCGGGCCCGTTCGGCCAGCAGAGCCACTTCGGATTCACTCTCGACATTGAAAATCAGAATTCCGGCAGCCAGCGCCAAATCGATCTCTTCCGCCGTCTTACCCACGCCCGAGAACACGACCCGGCTGGCCGCCTTCTTATTCACCTGGAGGACACGGAGAAGCTCTCCACCGGAGACGATATCGAATCCCGAACCCTGACCGGCAAGCAGCTTGAGAATAGAGAGATTGGAATTTGCCTTCACCGAATAGCAAATGAGGTGATCCCTATGAGCAAAGGCATTGGAGAAGAGCCGATAGCGATCCAGAATTTGCCCTGCGGAATAGACATACAGGGGTGTCCCGTACTTCTTCGCCAACCCAACCAGCGAAACATCTTCACAGTGCAATAGGGATTTGTTCCTGGGATAACGGAAGGGACGATCGGAGAACGCGGTCTCGTATTTCAAAAGCAGGTGGCCTCGCACGAATGGGAGTGGCGCATGAGCCTCAGCCTATCGGGGTTAGTTTCCGCAAGCAAGGCGAGGCCGGCATTCCGCTCATGTGCAATCTTAAGTTGTGATGTTGAGATTGGATGTCGGAGCCACCATGGGCGGTTCCTCGGGCACCATCACCCAAAACAAAGCGTAGGCCACTAAGCCGATGGGGAAAACCAATACCGCCAGCAGCACGGCGATGACCCGGGTCAAGGTGATATCCCAACCATACTGATTGGCGAGCCCTCGGCAGACACCCGCCAGCTTCCTTCCCGCCAGGGGCCGCGTCAAAGGTCCCCACGGTGGCGACGCAGGCCGGGAAGCAAAATCGGCCGCGACCGGGCCTGGCTCGATGACGGCCCTACCGCAGGCCGAGCAAAAGCGCGCGCCGCCGGGCAGCGATACACCACATCCGGAACAATATTGAGCCATTGTAAGCCTCCGTAAAGCCATTGTAATGAACTACTTGACAGACAAGAACAAGCTACTGCGCGGTGAACGGTGATTTAAGGTATTTGCGCGCCCAATCGGCCTGTGCCGAGTCGCCGTCCTGGCGGAGCACGACCTCATACTGTCTCCGCGCCATATCTCGCTCATTCAAAAGATCATACATCTTGCCCGAGTTGAGATCACAGCGGCTCTTGAGATCTTTGCTGATAGTCGGCTGGGCAGTGGCCTCATTGTAGGCTGCTGCGGCTTCGGCATAGTTTTTCTGCCCCTGGAGTGTGTCAGCGAGACCGAACCAGGCGAGTTCGAGATGGGCCGAAGGGAAAAAGCCTGGTTTCCTGGCTTCCGCCAGCAGCTGCTGGTACTCCGTAATGGCGGCTTTGCCTTGCCCAGCATCCTTAGTAAGGTTGGCCAGTTCAAGCCGGAAGAGAAAGTCCCGCGGGTACTGGTCGGTCAGTGAACGGGTAACGGCAATGGCCTCATCATATTTAGCCTCCCGGCGAAGGAACAGACCGAGCGCCGTCCGCGCCTCCACCGAGGTGATCACTCCTCGCCCTCCCGCGTCTCGTAAGTCTTGTATACCCTTGGCTTTAGAGCCGGTGATCCCGGCCGCACCGGCGAGTATCTTCAACCCAAAAGGCAGACTTCCGGTGACATACTGGTGGACCCCGACTACCAGCTTGGCGTCAATATACTTGGGATCCAGCCGCAGCACCTTCTCGTTGTCGCTGCGGGCCTGCAAAGCAACGTGGAGCGCGGAAACAAAGCTCCGTTCCAACAGGCCAATGTACACGGCGTGCAGGCTGCGCGCCCACCCGCGCGCAAACAGCGCGTCGACGTCCTCCGGGTTCTTGCTTAGCTGCTTGTCAGAGAGATCCATCGCATTGGCAAATAAAGAGTTAACGCGTTCGGCAACGGTCCGGTCAACGGCCACGGCATGCTTGCCGTTAAGAAAGCCGTCGTGGGCGTAGAACGTGGTATCAAGCAGATCGAGGCGATAGAGCTCGCGGAAGATGACCGCGTCGAGGACAAAATCCACAGCCAGGGGATTACCAGGGTTTTGCTCCTGCACTTTTTCGAATCTCGACAGCGCGCCATCGTAGTCGAGAATGTAGAAGCGCTCAAAGGCCTGGCGCACCAACGGGTCCATCATGAGCGGATTGGTATCAACCCCCGCAGGTGTGGTAACGGCGCCACGCGCGCTGGCGGTAAGAAGCGCGAGAAAAATAGCTAAAGCAATGGTTGCGCTAAGCTTAGGCCGGGGCGGACGGGCATCTCCTGAAGTCTCACGGTCCCGCAAGAGCGAGAGGTCAACCGCCACGGGACCAATGGGGGGTGCTTTGGGGCAAGTGACGGAACGAATTTTCTTAATAAATTTCATTAACCAGTAGTAATTACGGAGACTCTTGGCGCATAAATATGTAACTAAAGGTACAACGTTCCGGGGGCTGCTTAGCAACCTGGATAGAGAATCCCCTGACGTTACCTGCGGAAACCAGGAGAAGCTATGACCAGGCAAGAGCTCCTTCGCGTCGTCATTCGCCACGCCCGGGCCAACGGTTTCCAGTTCCGCAGATGGTTTCAGAAAGCGATTGACCCCTCCTGGACCAACTTTGAGGACGCCGTGGAGCTGCTTGCTCAAGGGCGACGGTACTATGCACTCCTTTTTGCGCACGAATTTGGCCGGGCGTTCTGGAAACAGGGATCTCAAATCAGTTTCGTGGTTCCCGAGGCCAGCTACACTCGCCGTGACAAGGAAGGCCGCATCGTGACCGTGAAGCGGAAACCGTTCACCCGTCGAACCCTCAAGGCCGACGTCTGGAAATACCATCTGCGTGAAATGGCGGCTCACGACGAGCCACTGCGGTACATTCGACGTTTCCTTGTTATAGAGGGAGACGAGCAGCAATCGAAAAGTGTCGCTTCCTAGTTACCTTCCGGTGATTTTTTCTGCGACACTTTTGCGACTAACGAGTGATATACTCCCGCCTCCGGACAGCCTACTCTCGGCATGTAGAAATCGGTAGAGGAATGATCGTCCGGTAAGCTAAGTCGCGGCAACCCCGCAACCCCGTTTCCGCCCGCCCGTTCCGCCAAAGCCGCATTTCCGCCCTCCCCCAAGTCACGGTATCAGGAAGACATGGCTTTCGGTGTCCTTAAGCGAAATGCGATGAGCACTCTGCCCGCAGATCCTGCCGGGGGGAATTAGATCATGAAGATAGCTCTGGCTGCGCTGTTTGCCGCAACGGTCGCCACAACCACCGGATCAGCATTCGCACAGGACGTAGCTCCGCTCCCTACGGAGCTCGTCCCGGCGGGTGTTCCTCTGCGCGTGGAACTCGACAAGAGCTACTCCATGCGGGTGGGGACCAGGATTGAGGGTCACCTTACTGAGCCGGTTTATCTCATCGACCACGTTGCCGTTCCGACTAACTCCAAGGTATATGGCACGATCACCGGGAAGCACGGAGTCGGCCGCCAGGCACGCACTGCGGCGATGTTTAACGGCGATCTGACACCTCTCAAGAACGCGGACGTCACCTTTAGCGAACTTGTAACCCCGGACGGGCGCCACTTTGGCATTGAAACGGATGCCACCGAGCGGACGACGAACGTGGTGCGCATGACCGCCCCCGACCAGGCGCCGCGCCGGTCCCTGGTACAGCGGATCGCCGCGGCGTTCAGCTGGACGAAGCGGGAAACTGCAGCCGGCTTCAGCGCTCCGCACAAGATGGATAAGGCGAAACAGGCTCTTTATGCACAGATTCCAGTGCACCCACAGGAGCTTTGGGCAGGCACCCAGTTCGATGCAGAATTGAAGCAGCCATTGGAGTTAGCCGGACAAGAGGCGCCGGCTCCCGTAGCTGTCGCGGACTTGAGCGAGTTGAAGCTGACGGGGAACATCGAGGCCCGGCTGGTTGATCCGGTGGACTCGGGCACAGCAACAGCCGGCATGCCGGTCGAAGCCATCCTGACCCAGCCTCTTTTCGAAGACGAACCCGCTGCCACGTTGCAATCGACCGATACGGCGGCTCCGGTTGCGCCCCAGGCTCACGGGAAACTGCTATTGCCCGAAGGCACGCACCTGATCGGAAGCGTGGTACAGGCCAAGCCCGCGGGGATGTTCGGACACAACGGGAGCTTGCGGCTGACCTTCCGCAAAGTGGAACTGCCCGAAGGCGACGAGAGAGTGGTGCATGGCCGCGTGATCGCCGCCGAGAGCGTCAAGAGTGACCGGCTGCAGATCGACAACGAAGGCCAGATCAAGGCCAACAGCGCCAACCGATTCCTGGCTCCGATCACCCTGGGCTCGCTGGCTGCGGTCTCGGATAGCACCGGCGCCGGCCTGGTCAAAGAAGCCATGACCAGCAACGGCCTCGACCTGCTGACCCGTGTCGTAGGAACGGCCGCGTCGAGCGGAGGTTTGATCTCCGGCTTCGCCTATTACGAGGTCGGTAAGGTCGTCTTCGACACCTGGATCGCACGCGGGCACGAAGTCGTCTTCGCCAAGGACACGCGGCTCGAAATCGAACTCTCGCAACGATAGGCCTAGCTAGTCCCCCTAACTTGAACTCTTAAACCGGTTCCCCCGCCGGATAGATCTTCGGTCGATCAACACTCGAATTATCCCTCCCCCAGAGATTCGAGTCGCAACCCTAACCCATAAACCAACTCGCTCGGGTTCAATCAAAAACGGCAAACCGCATTTGCAGGTAGGAAGGCTAAAGACCATTCCGCCAATTGCGGCCGCAGTAACAACTGAACCGACAGCGTCATAGATGAAGACCTGAAAAGTAAATGCAACCCGACTCCGCATGTCAAATGAGCGAAGTGAATGAGAAACGGCAAACCGCATTTGCAGGGATGAAAGCCCAAAAGCGATTTGGCCAATTAGCAACCGCAGCAGTCATCTGCACCGACAACCCACAGAGATGGGATGGAAAGGCAAGTAAAACCTGACTCCTCGGACGAATGAGCGGAGTGAATGAGAAACGGCAAACCGCATTTGCACGGACGATACCCTAGAGCGATTCGGCCAATTAGCAACCGCAGCGGTCATCTGCTGCGACAACCCACAGAGGAGGGATTGAAAGGCAACTGCAACCTCACTCCTCGGACGAATGAGCGGGATGAATGCAAAATGGCAAATCGCATTTGCAGGGATGAAACCCTAACGCGATTCGGCCAATTAGCAACCGCAGCGGTCATCTGCAGCGGCAACCCACAGAGGAGGGATTGAAAGGCAAATGCTAACTCGCTCCTCGAACGAATGAGCGGGGCGAATGCAAAACGGCGAACCGCATTTGCAGGGATGAAACCCTAAAGCGGTTTGGCAAACTAGCAACCGCAGCAGTCATCTGGATCGGCAACCCACAGAGGAGGGATTGAAAGTAAATGCAGCCTGACCCATCACGCCGGATGGAACGGAAAGAGATGATTCATGGGCCCTTTCCCTCTCCCAACCGGATAGGCCGAACGAAGCGCTTCTGTGACGTACTGCTTGGCGGCGGCCACAGCATCGCGCGGAGACTGGCCGGAAATGAGTTCGCACAGCAAGGCGCTCGAGAAAGCGCAACCTGTTCCGTGGGTGGCATTGGTGACGATCTTTTCTCCCGCAAGCCAGCTCTGCTCCCCCGAGGCAGAGAGCAGGAAATCGTCAGGGCGGCTGAGGTGGCCGCCGGTGACCACTACGTTCAGCTCATGATTGCCCAGCCGCGCTGCCATCGCTCGCAGGCGGGCGGCCGCCGCCGGGACCTGTTCAGGGCCAAAACTATCGGCGCCCCCCACGCCCCCGCCGGTCAGTATGGCCAACTCGTCAAGGTTCGGCGTGATCCATCCAACTCGATGGAGGAGCTCCTCGCGGATGACGCGAACTCCTTCCTGATCGATAAGCGCTGTTCCCGAAGTGGAACGCAGCACCGGATCGAGAACGATCCGTTCCCGCCCGATTCCCCCGGACTGGGCGGTCAGAAAGGAGGAGACTTCGGTCGCTACGGCGGAGGTTCCCAGCATCCCGATCTTGACGCCGGATAAGGAAACATCCTCGGCCAGGCATTCCAGCGTCTGCCGGACCAGCATGGCCGTGAGCGACTCGACCGCCCGAACACCAAGCGTCGATTGCACCGTTATGGCCGAAATGCAGGCTACGCCATAGATTCCGTGGGCCGAGAAGGTCTTGAGGTCGGCGGTAATTCCCGCTCCCGAAATGGGGTCAAAACCCGCAATGGTAAGCGCCACCGGCCGGGAAGGAACAACTGAGGTCATTTGGGATTCAATCCGGGGGGACCCCATTAGGAGGACTCCAAGCCCTTTTTTAAGGGCAGCTCTGGAAATCTTAGAGCTGCAAGTGTATCCTGCGCCCTCGGGGTTTTTTTGCCCCGTTTCCGCTGCCAAACGTCCGATTCCGGGCCTATGACTTTGGTGAGGAAGGGTTACCAACGACCCGCATCGCGAGGCATCCGGATCCTGTCTAATAAGCGTGGCCTCATTGAGGCTCAAATCCACCCCTCGCCTGTACCATACCCAGGGCCATTAATCAAGGAGGAGACCTTTAATAAGTAGTTGATAGATTTTGACTTAGGGACCAAGTGCTCCATACAATAAAGATAGGAGAACAATGTCAACTATCGGCAGCCAATCTCATTGGCCCATAGGGCCCGCAATCCTCGCCGGCGCGGTACTATCCGCGATGTGCATCAGCCCCGGTTCTACGTTAGCTCAACCTGATTCCCCACTAGCAGACGCGCCGCAAGCGGCGACCGCAAGCCCTAACCATCACCACTGGCGTCAATTCGGACGAGCCTCCTGGTACGGACGTGAATTCCAAGGTCAAACCACTGCCAGCGGCGAACCCTTCAACATGAACTCCATGACATGCGCCCATCGCAGCCTCCCGCTCGGGGCTACTGTCCTGGTGACCAATCTACGCAATCATCGATCGGTGCTGGTCCGGGTGAATGATCGTGGTCCCGTCCCGGAAAATCGAGTTCTCGACCTGTCGTATGCAGCCGCCAGGATTCTGGGTTTCCGCGGCGTTGCGCCGGTGAGGATCGATCTGGTTGATCCGTCGTTGAGCCCAGCGCAAATCGCAGAACTCAGCTGGCCCGCGCAATTCCAACGGTAATCGGCCCAGGTTTTCTTTACAATCAGCACGTGGCACCTTCTAGCGATTCCGCAGACGAACGCCTGATCGTGGCGTTAGATTATCCGGACGCCCGGTCTGCGCTTGACCTGGTGGATCGATTAGAGGGAGCCGCGCGCTGGTTCAAAATTGGCCTGGAGCTTTATGTCGCCGAGGGTAATTCGCTGGTGGCCGAGTTGCAGCGGCGCGGCTACTCAATATTTCTCGATCTGAAATTCCACGATATTCCCAACACTGTGGCTTCGGCGGTGCGGTCTGTCGCGCGCCTCGGTGCGCATATGCTGACCGTGCACGCTGCGGGTGGGCCAGCGATGCTGGCGGCGGCAACGGAAGCGGCGGCGGAAAGCGGCGCCGGCCCGATCCTGCTTGCGGTCACCGTCCTGACCAGCATGGATGATGGGCAACTGGAAGCAACTGGGATCCGGGCGAGCGCGGCGGTCCAGGTGGAAGCGCTGGCAAAGATGGCCTACGCCAGCGGGGTCCAGGGATTCGTGTGCTCCGCCGTCGAAGTAGCCAATTTGCGCAGCCAGCTGGGCAGCAAGCCATTGCTGGTAATCCCGGGAATTCGTCCGGAGGGGGCAGCCACCGGTGACCAGAAGCGGGTGGCTACCCCCGGGGCGGCGATCGCCGCCGGGGCAAGCTATCTGGTTGTTGGGCGACCGATTACCCGGGCCCCTGACCCGGGCGCCGCGGCAAGATCCATCCTGGCAGAGATGCAGGCCGCAAGCGTGACTGCATAGGCATCCGGTTAGAGCTTCTCGTAGAAATCACAGGCTGAGCAGGATATGTAAACGCCTCCGGGAACTCCGCGCTCCCGATCCTTTACTCGTTTCACAATGCGGGTTGCCTTGTTGCATTTGGGACACTCAACGCCCTTGGAAGTGTCCATCATCTTCGAACGGTCAGCGGTCTTGGCGACTTTCGCCATGGTGTTATCTCCTCTTAGACAGGCTTAGCTGTCGGCACGCAGTCTCTCTCAAAACCTCGTTCCGGCTTTGAATGCGATGGGCGGGACGAATCGGAAGGGACTGCTGCTAATTATGTTACACGATCCTTTGTTTGGCTCCAGAAAAGGCATGATTGGAGGGCGGAGAGAGCGCTCAGCGGCTGAAGCAGAATTCATTGCAAAGCATTTAGGTAGATTAAACGGCTGCGTCCACTAAGAAATCAGTCCCGCAGGGACGATTGAGAGTCAGGCTTGTCCAAACTAGCGAATAAATGGGGCTTGGTGCGCGGGTAATCCGTTGGATGGTGTGGAACCGGGTTAATCACAATGAGAATCGGGATGATTGCCAATCAGCAGTCACGTAGGGTCCAGGTTCACCCAGGACTGACGTCCTGGGGCATTCTCAGTCGTCCCTACGGGACTGGTCTCGGTGGGAAATGTACACCCAGGACTGACGTCCTGGGCTACTCTCAGCCGTCCCTTCGGGACTGGTTCCGATAGACACTGATAGCTGATTTGTTTTCAGCCTAGGGCTGAGAATATCCCAGGACGTAGTCCTGGGCATCGTCACCCGTTTCGCGAGATTGCAAACCCAGGACTGGCGTCTTTCAGACGTCCCCTTCGACACGCTCAGGGCAGGCTCTGCGGGACTAAATCCGAACCGGCAGTTCTCACCTAGAGTCCTTAGCCCGGACCTACAACAGCGAGTTTTTTCCGCAGCCCGTCAAGACCGGACACTTCCATCAGCTAGCTGGGTCCGGTATCAGTCGATACGTCTACCAGCTGCGAAGGAGCGGTACCGGGAGGTGGAGGAATCGGCTTGGGCTTCTCGTCGTCGGGAAACTGCACCGGCTTCAGTTGATGATCGTTGTCAGTCGCATTGGGCAGCTGTTCCCCTGGCTGGCGCAAGCTGGGCGCAGCTGCAGGAGCGTGCTCCTGGTTAGGGGCGGTTGGAGGCGCGTCGCCCAGGCGAACCTGGTGCACGAACTGGCCGGCGAAATAGCCATCGGTCTCATCTTTGTCGCGAATTACGGGGGGCTGGCCGACATCGGCGATCTCCAGCCGGATTACGCGGTTACCGTTGAAACGCACGAACTGGACTTGGTGCGGCGGCTGGCCATAAATCCACTCCTCGAACGGCATCTGCCCGTCCATTTCACGAACCTTCTGGTCGGGTTGGCCCACGGCCTTGAGCACCATCTCACGGTTCATGCCAACCAGAACTTCGTGGTTCAGGACAGCGCCCTTAAGTTTCGGGGGTAATGTATCGGCAAAGGCCTCGACCGGACTCTTGAGCGAAAAGTCGATCATGGGAATGATCAGCTTGCGCACGTCGGACGCAGTCATCTCCGGGACGAACTTGTTGAAGACCAGCGTCATCCGCGATCCAATCGGAACATGGCCGTCATCTTGAGCCAGCGGCGCCATCCCACCCATGCCGCCCACTTCGATGTGTTGCATGATGTGATGGTGCTTCTCCGGCCCGTCGTTGAACTCAAACAGGATGCGGTCCGGCTTCACTTCGAACTTGGTGATCACCACCCGATCGCCCGGCTTGGACGAGATACCGTACTTCTGCAACTCTTCCGCGTAGGCACCTCCCGACGGGCTGAGCGGTCCATTGGCGTGAAGCACAACCCCCTTCGTACCCAGCGGAAGAGGCCGAACGGCAAAGGCTTCATCTGCCTGGAAGGTGCGGATGAGCTGCTGCTTTGTGCGCTCGGTGAGCGGCGTGGTCGCCAGCTGGACGGAAGTCGGCTGTACGGTGGTGAGATTGGCTTCTTTCGGACCCAGTTTTTCGCGCTGCACGGTAAACACCTGTGCATTGCAGACGGTCCCACAAAGGGTGGTTACCGCCAATAAGACAGCGGCGCGACGCACTCCGCCTGGAGCACTGGCAGGAAGGAATTGTTTGGTGGTGAGGCCAACCATGGCGCTTTCCTCATGCGCCAATAATGGTCCCACTTATAGTGATTTGCAAGTAACGTTTCGTGGGCAAAGGGAAGAAAGTTTCAGGGCAGCAAATCAGAGCATTTTCTCTGCCTATTCGGGCGGCTCTTGTGGCTCGGGGCCAGCTTGGGGCGGGCTAGAAGATACGGGCAGGGACGGGGTCTGGGATGGCGGGGAAATGGACTCGATCTGAACCAATGTGGCGCCGGCCGGCGCGGCTTGGGGCGCGACCGGGTGGTGCGGAGCGAGCGTGCTGCTCATGGCGTCGAGGTCGACGGGGATGCCAGCGGGGACAATGACCGGTTGGGTGTAAAGATACGCATACCCGCGGGTCGTGCGGTAGACGATGAAGATCCCTATGAGGAGCACGATTGCGGTCACCGTGCTGGCTTCCGGACCATAGTCGCCGCCGGTCATCCAGGTAGGTCCCACGGTATTGCTCTGAATGACGGGAGAGAATTCGGTGATGCCACTTACCGGCAGTCCAAAGACAACACACATACTGGCGTTCCAGGCAAAGTGCCAACCCCAGCAGACCCAAAGCGCACGGGTGCGTAGATAAGCCACCGACAGCAGCCAGCTGCTGAAAATCGTGATCACGAAGCTGGCGCGGCTGGCGCCAGGATTGAAGATGTGCAGACCAGCAAAGGTGAAGGAAAAAACCAGGGTGGCCAAGGTGGACCCGATGGCCTCAATCAAACGCTGGAAGGGATACCCGCGGAAAGCAACCTCCTCTGCCAGCGAGGCCACGGCGAGCAGCAGGAGATCGATGAAAAGACTCCCGAACTGGCGCGGAACCAGCCAAAAGGTGATGATCAATCCGCCAGTAAGAACCAGAGGCAGGATGCTCGCCACCAGCATGCCCCAGCCCAGCGCGACGCCCAGGCCGAATTCCCGCTGCCATCCGGGACGAAAGACCAGGCCCATTCCACGGATGGGTTGGCGCTGGCGGTTCAAGACCCGCGCCATCGCGCCGTAGCCGATCACCAGTAGAAAGAGCAGCGCACTGCGTTCGATGACCGGGACCCACACTCCGTTCGCCAAGCCGTTGGCGGCGTGAACAGCAATGCTTTGGGCAAAATAGAAGTAGATCGCGGCGAGGATGACATAGCCGAACGCGCGTACTCGATCGGCAGCAGTGAGATCGGTCAAGCGCACGCCCCTCGCACGAACCATGAATACAGCGAATACAGCGCGCCTTGGGGGCAAGATGCTGTGGACATAAGGCGTCTCAGGCGTTCTTGTAGAATTGGGCAATCTCCCGGAACTTAGCCAGACGGCGTGCGATCCGTTCCTCTACAGGGAGGGCCTGCAATTCACTGAGATGCCAGGTGAGTTTTTCATCGAGCATGGCGGCGGCGGCCACGGGGTCATTCTGGGCTCCGCCGGGGGGTTCCGGCACTACATCATCGACACAACCCAAGCGGCTTACGTCTTCGGAAGTAATCTTCAAGGCCGCAGCTGCCTGGGCGCGCTTACCGGCATCCCGCCACATGATGGAACCGCATGCTTCGGGAGCAATCACGGAATAGACGGCGTTTTCCATCATCAGAACGCGATCAGCAACCGCCAGGGCCAACGCACCGCCCGAACCACCTTCACCGGTAATGGTGGCAATGGTGGGCACGCGCAGCCGGGCCATCTCGCGCAGATTGCGAGCGATGGCTTCCGCCTGGCCGCGTTCTTCGGCAGCGATACCGGGATTAGCCCCGGTGAGATCAATAAACGTAAAGACTGGACGATGAAATTTTTCCGCAATCTTCATCGCCCGCAGCGCCTTACGATAGCCTTCCGGGTTGGGCATGCCGAAATTGCGCCGCACTTTCTCCTTGGTGCCCCGCCCTTTCAGGTTGCCGATCGCCATCACTTCCTGACCGTGGAAGCGGGCCAGACCGCAAGCCATGGCCAGATCGTCGCCGAAGGCCCGATCCCCGTGGATCTCCGAAAAGTCAGTAAAAATACGCTGGATGAAGTCCATCGGATAGGGCCGCTGCGAATGCCGCGCGAGTTCAGTCTTGATCCAGGCGGGATTCGTCGGTTCGGCGACCACCTGTGTCTGCTCAAGATTTGCTGGTGCCGGATCGGTCATGAGACTTTGCATCGCCTATGCCAGCGCGGGAAAGCCTGCCGCTTGGCCTGTGCTTGTGTCGACTGTATGGATTATAGCGGGTCCGAAGTTGCCGTGGCTGGGACGAAGGCTGCCCTCAACATAAAGTGCTATAAACTCCGGGGCCCCGCCCCCCGGTGCTTCCGGCCCCGGGCAGATTGCCTTAAAAGGTCAGCCGCAAAGCTGCCTGGTTTTGCCGTTGCGGATAGTGAGTATTGATGGAGGTGATGGCCCCGTAGACTCCTGCGCCGGCGTTGACATTGGGATTGGGAAATCCTAATTCCGGATGGTTGAGAGCATTGAATGATTCAAAGCGAAATTGGAGACTCAAGCGCTCAACTTGTATGTTCTTGAAAAACGAGAGATCGAGATTTGCAACACCTGGAGAGCGCAGCGCGTTACGCGGGGAGTCGCCGAAGTATCCATCCGGCGGCTGGGTAAAAGCGGCAGTATTGAACCACTGGCCGATGCTCTGGTGAAAACCGGCGGGAGAAACGCCGGGTACAACATTGGCCCGCAATGCGTAGGCTTCGTTCACGTACCCATGATCGTTGGCAGTGACGGTGAATGGAAAACCGCCTTGTACGGTGGCAATTCCGTTGAATTGCCAGCCACCGATCAACGCGTTCATCGCGCCGGTCGCGCCGCCTCCCATGAGCTGACCCTGACCGAAGGGCAGGTTGTAAAGGAAGCTGGCGACAAAACGCTGGCCTACATCGTAGCTGGAGCGCGCATAGTCGCACGGAATGCACTGGCTGTTCTGCGGACCATAGGCGCCGAAGGCATCTCCGCTCACGGCCGCCGCTGCCGACTTGACGTCCATCATCTTCGACCAGGAATAGGCGGCAAGGAGAGTAACATCCTTGGCGCGCCGCTGTAGTTTGAGATTGAACGCGTTGTAGTTCGAATACCCATTCCAGCCCTCGTAGACCATGAGACCGAGATTCGGATACGGGCGGCGCAATTGTTTGCCGGCGGCGCTCTGGTTGAAAGAGCTGTCGGGATTGCAGTCGGTGGTGGCGTTGCACGGCGTTGGCTGGTTCAACTCTGTGCGGATGTTGAGATGCGTCGCCTTGTTACCAACATAGTCGAGGTTGAGGATGGTCTTTGGTCCGAGTTGCCGCTCCACTCCGAAAGACCAGTCCTGCTCATAGGGGTCGAGCTTTCGGGTCGCGGCAATCTGCAGAACACTGTTGAGAAATGTGGCCTGCGACACGGGGCCGACGGTAAGCGCAGGAAAATCAGAGTTGGTGTCATAGATAACCCCAGTGGTGCTGGTGGAAGAGGTGTAGCTCTGGGTTGGAGCGAAGGGGTAGACGGCCGTTGAGGAAACAAATTCGTTGGTTTCGAATTGGTCGTAGAAGATGCCGTATCCTCCCCGAACTACCAGGTTTTCGCCCCCGGTGGGACGAAAGGCAAATCCTATGCGGGGGGCGAATTGATATTTCTGCGCCGGCCCCGGTCCCCGCTGGCCGTTGTACGTATACAGGCTGCCCCCATAGTTCTGCACGATGAACTGGTTAGCCACGAAAAGGCCTCCGCCCGAGGCCGGGTTGAACCACGCCAGGTGGTTTTGCTCTTCGTGGGGGACGGCGGAGAATTCATAGCGCATGCCCAGGTTCAGCGTCAGCTTCGGAGTCACCTTCCAGTCGTCCTGGAAGTAGGGAGCCCAGCCTTTGAAGACAAGGTGGGTTACATTCCCTACCGCAACGTCGGAGACGGGTCCGGGTTGCGCGACCTGTGATTTGATCGGGGTCCCTAAGAGAAGATCGGCGATCTGGTTGTGCGTGAGTTCCCCGTCAAAAGTGAAGTTGCCTTGAGGATTCACGGTGCTTTGCCGGTCCAGTTGGAGAGCGTGGAAGACAAAGCCGAAACCGATGGCATGGCGCCCGTGGGTCCAGGAAGCGGAGTCAGAGAAATCCCACGCCGGCTGTAGACTTCCTGTCGGCAGGTTGGCGGCCCCTCCAGCGGAGGAGAGCGCCTGGGTTGCGCCGACCGGATTGGAACTGCTCACGCCCGAAGCCAGCGAGATCACCGGGTAGTTCGCGTTCTTCATGCCAAAGACATTTTGGAAGCCCAAGGTGGAAATGTCGGCGGCGGTCATGATTGGACCCTGCCGGTACACCTGGGACTCCAGATATCCCAAACGCACCTGGTTCAGCAGATTGGGTGTGAACACGTGGGTTTCAGTGATCTGGTAGTTCCTGACCACTTGCAGGATATCCGTGTCGGTATAGATGGTCGGCGCGGCAGGAACGGTAACGTTCACGTCGGAGATGGAGGCGCGGAAGAAGGTCGAGTCCTTCTGGCCAAGGATCTGGTCGATGCGGTAGGTCTGCTGGTCCTCATCCACATTGTTCTGCAGATTGGCGATGTAGTTGTATGCGCTATTGCCGGTTACGTTCGGCGCAGGGAAAAATCCTCTGACGATCGCCAGCTGCGCGATGTGGGAGAAGCGGCTTTGCGGGATGACGAAAGCTCCAGAGGAATTCTGGGGAAAGGGTAATCCGGTGTAAGGATCGATGATGGTCCCGGTAGCAGCATGGGCGGAGTTAAACGAGGAAACCTGAAAGACGCCACTCAGTTCAGCGGCCGTGGGTACGTTGCCGGTTTCAGTGGCCTGGGAACGGATACGCTGCCCTTCGTAGTTGGCAAAGAAAAACGTCTTGTTGAGCCCGTTGTAGATCTTCGGCAGGGTGACCGGGCCACCCAGAGAATATCCGAACTGGTTCTGCTTCAGCGGCGCGACGGGCTGCGGAACACGGTTGAAATAGGAGCGGGCATCGACCGCAGTATTGCGAATGAATTCGAAAGCACTTCCGTGCAGACTGTTGGTGCCTGACTTCGTACTCAGGTTGATCTGGTTGGCTCCAAAACCGTATTCGGCGCTGTAATTCTTGGTCTGCTCCTTGAATTCCTGAATGGCGTCGATGGAGATATCGAAAGCCGGCGTATCGTAGCCGGTGTCGGTAATCATGGTTCCGTCGAGTGTGTAAGCATTGGATGCGCTGATTCCGCCGCCAATGCTGATGGCGTCTCCCGCGCCGTAGCGGTAGGTAGATTGCTCGCCTCCTGTTTCGACGGCGCCGGGCTCGAGAAAAAGCAGGTTCACAAAACTACGCCCGTTGAGGGGCAGTTCGCTCACCTGCTTCTCGTTGATGGTTTGCGCTACCGCAGCTGTGTCTGTATCGAGGGTGAGCGCACTCGCGGCAACCTCCACTTTTTCTGTCGTGCTGCCGACATCGAGTCTTAGATCAGCGCGAACGGTCTGATCCACTTCAAGCGTGATGTCATTTTGTATCGCGGTCT
>Ga0302326_10013520_pt1 | contig 17296 bp, 11 predicted proteins | sample Palsa_T0_3_FD_202264 | JGI IMG/M metagenome (GOLD analysis project Ga0302326, IMG submission 202264) | Peat permafrost microbial communities from Stordalen Mire near Abisko, Sweden - Palsa_T0_3 | ecosystem: Environmental > Terrestrial > Soil > Palsa > Peat permafrost | place: Sweden: Abisko... | reverse complement strand
CTCGGCAGCCGGAGAGGTCGGCGGTGGCGACCGCGAGGGCCGGGGTGCCGGGGCCGGCCCGGAACGTCAGCACGAGACTGCCGCCGAAGTCGGCCGGGCAGTTGAACGAGCCAGGTGGGAACAGGGCCAGGCCGTTGACCAGCGCCGTTAGCGTGCGGACGGTCGCGCTGTCGGTGATCGTGACCGACTTCGGCGGCTTCTTGCCGCCCTGGTTAAGCCCGACGTCCAGCGAGACTGTCACCGCCTTGGCCGCCGCCGGGATCTTCTCGCTCGCCGGGCGGGCGGGCTGCCAGGTCACTTGCGCGTCGACCCGGATGGCGGTCTCGTCACCGTCTTGCACCGCCGTGACCACCAGCTCGCGCGAGTCGAGCACGGCCGGAATGTCGGGCAGCGAGGCGATCCTGGTCCAGGTCGTGAATCCGGGCCCGGAGCCGGTACCGGTGCCCGCCGCCGAGAACCGGTGCGGCAGGTGCCTGGCCTCCCAGCCGAGCACGCTCTGGGGCGCGCCTGGCGCGATCCACCACTCGGCCTTGTCCACCAGGTCGGGCGACCCCGGTAGCTGGGCGGGCGACTTGAGCACGCCGTCTTCCACGGTCGGGGCGGCGGAGAGCCTTCGCGCTCCGGTCGGCACCGCGAACGAGGCGAGGATGGCGCCGGCGTCCGCCGCCGCGCGCTGGCTCGGTGTCGGGGCCGCCTGCGCGGGCGATTTGGCCGAGGTCAACGGGACCCCGGTTGACCCGATCCGGACGCTCGCGGGGTCGGTCGGGCCGGACGCGGTCCCGCAGCCGGACAGCGCGACCGCGGCGGCGGCGCTCAGGGCCAGTGCGGCGAGAGCGGCGGAACGGCCGGCGGGGGCGCTTGCGCGAAGTCTCATGCCACTTGGACGGCGGGCCGGGCGCTCGCGGTTCCGCCCGCCGGGTACCGAGTTGGCCGGGGTCCGGCTTGGTCTGGGTGGCCCGGCTTGGTCGGGGTCGGGGTCGGGCTTGGTCTGGGGTCGGGGTTCGCTGAGCGCGGCTCGGGCGGCGTTCACCGGCTACGGCAGCTTCCATGGGAGGGCGGCCAGCTTGAGTATCTGGCCGTCGAGCGTGGGCTCGTTCTGGAGGGCGGGCTGCTGCTGGCCGCGGACGGTGAGCGCGACGCCGCCGCAGGGCTGGTCGGTCTGGACGGTCGCGAGCGCGGGGCCGCCTGAACGGGCCCGGAACGTCAGGCTGAGGAAGCGGCCGAAGCTAAACGGACAGGGGGTGTCGGGCGGGATCGTCGACAGCGGCAGGCCGTTGATGAGCGTCGCCAGCCCGCGCACGGTGGCCGGGACGGTGATCGTGACCGGGGCCGGCAGACGCTTGGCGGTCTGGCCGCCTGGGCCTATCGGGCCGCCGTTGGACAACTCGGCGATGGTGACCGTCCGCGCCGTGGCCGGGATCAGGCTGACGGCCGGACGAGGCGGCTGCCAGGCCACCCACGCGTCCACCCGGACGCCGGTCTGGCCGTCGCCCGCGCTCGCGACCTCGACGTCCAGCTCCCTCGTGACCAGGGCGCCTTCGGGGGCGAGTTCGAAGGTGCGGTCCCAGGCGGGCGGCCCGAAGTCCGCGTCGCCCAACGTGAACCGTGCCTTGAGGTGCCCCCGTTCCCAGGCCAGCAGCGCCTGCGGATTGCCCGGCGCTTCCCAGAAGCCCGTCAGGTGCACCTCCCAGGTACCCCCGAGGTAGCTAAGCGGGGTCTTGAGCACGCCGCCGGGCAGGTTCGGCGGCCCGGCGAGGCGGTGACCGCCCGGCGGCACCGCGAAGGAGCTGAGGACGGCGGCGGCGTCCGCCTCGGCCCGCTGCCTGAGCGTCTCCCCGATGGCGGCTCCCGTGTCGCCGGCGGCAAGCGAAGCGGATCCGCGAGCGGCGGACGTCAGCGAGTGTTCCGCCGCCGACGTGCTTCCGCTCGCGCAGGCAGTCAGTGCGAGAGCCACGCAGGCAGCCGCGAGGGCCGCGGCGAGCGGTCTTACGTCCATGGATCTCATCCCTCTTGGACTCCAATTACGGTGCCACGGTTCCGGCCGATTCGTGTGTCTCTAGCCTTGGTTCTTGTGCGGAGTTTTTTCGGTGGTCAGCTCGGGGTCCCCGACTGGGTTGACGACGTGGTGCCCGAATGGCTGGCCGAGGTCGTCCGGCCGAAGAAGGCACCAACTCCCTGGGGGACGATGGCGCGGGCGGTGCTCGCGCTCTGGGTGCCGCTGGCGGTGGCGTTCCTCACCGGGCGGCGCGAGCTCGCGCTGCTGCCCGCGCTCGGCGCGTTGCTCTCGATCACGATCGACAACGGCGGACCATACTGGGATCGGGTTAAGCGGATCGGGACGTCGGCGGTCTGCGGGGGCGCGCCCGGCCTGCTCATCGGCATGCTGATCCACGGCCGGGGCTGGGTCGCGGTGGCCGTGGTCGTATTCGTGGCCGGGGTCTCCGCGATCATGGCCCGGCTGGGCGGGATCGGCTCCATTACCGGTCTCCAGCTCTTCGTCTACAGCACGCTCGGGCTCGGGGCGCTCGGCGCGCTGCGGCCGTGGTGGGAGGTTGCGGCACAATGGGCGGTCGGGGTCGCGTGGGCACTGCTGCTGATCACCCCCGGGTTCCTGCTCTCGCCCCGCAGCGCGGAACGGAAAGCGGTCGCCGCCGTTTACCACGAGCTCGCCGCCGACCTGCGCGCGATCGGCACGCCAAGGTCGAACGACGCCCGGAACGCGGTCGTCACCGCCCTGAACGCGGCGTACGACGCGATGCTGACCGGGCGCGCCTCGTCAAGCGGGCGGTCACGGCGAGACATGCACCTAATGGCGGTGCTCAACGCCAGCCACCAGCTCACCGAGGCGACCGCGACGCTGCGCATTACCGGGGAGAAGGTGCCTCCGTGGGTCAGCGACACCGTCGACCGGCTGGCCGACGCGGTGCTGGCCGGGCACGGGCCGGGCTCGGGAATGCTCGGCTTCGGCGGCTCCCGCTTCGGCCGATCCCGATCTCGCGGACACGGTCTCGGCGGGCATCACTTCGCGGGCCATCCCGGGCGGCGGTCCGACGGCGTGTGGCTGCCGATGGTCCCGCCGCAGTGGTCTTCGTCGCCGGGGGCGCTGGAACTGCGGGACGGAATGGTGGCGCTTGAGGGGGTGATCTCGGGGAACTGGGGGCCGCCCGCAGGGCCGGCCCAGACGGGCTCCCCCAGCCTCCGCGCGCGGCTGCGCGGGTCGCTCATCCACCTGGGCGAACAGCTGGTCGGCGGCCGGCTGGCGTGGGAGTACACGATCCGGCTGATGCTGTGCACCGGGGTGGCGGCGGTGCTGAGCGAGGTGCTGCCGCTGCAGCGGTCCTACTGGCTGGTGCTCACCGTCGGGATCATCCTCAAGCCCGACTTCGGCTCGGTGTTCGCGCGGGCGCTGCAGCGCGCCCTCGGGACCATCGTCGGGGCGGTGCTCGGCGCGGCGATCCTCGCGATCGTGCCCTACGGGCCGTGGCTGCTGCTGCCCTTCGGGGTGCTGGCGGCGCTGCTGCCGTTCGCCCGAGCGCGGAACTTCGGGCTGGTGGCGACGTTCCTGACCCCGCTCGTGGTGCTGCTCATCGACCTGCTCGACCAGAGCGGCTGGCGGCTGGCGGAGGCCAGGCTGGTCGACACCGTGCTGGCCAGCGTGGTGGTGGTCGTCGTCGGGTACGCGCCGTGGCCGTCGGCCTGGCAGGCGCACCTGCCCGGGCAGTTCGCCGAGTCGGTGCGGGTGGTGGCCGACTACATGGACGAGGCGCTGATCACCGGGGCGGACGGCGCGGAGCGGCCGGCCCGGAGCGCCGTCCAGGCGGGCGGGCTGCCGGAGTGGCCGTCACGGCTGCGGCGGGCGGCGTCGCGCGCGCTCTCCAACGTGCGGTTGGAGTTCCAGCGGACGATGTCTGAGCCGACTCGGGTGAGTCGAAGAGCGTCGGCCTGGTGGCCCGCCGTGGTCGGCCTCGAGGAGGTGACGGACGCGGTCACCGCGACCGCGGTCGCGCTCGGCCGGGGGGCCGAGCCGCCGTCTCCCGCCGCCGTCCGCAAGCTATCCGGCGCGCTGCGCGCGGTCGCGGACGCGATCGAGGCGGACCGGCCGCTGCGGTCGGCCATCCCGCTCCCGGCCGATCCGCAACTGGAGTCGGTGACGGCCGGCGTCCGCTCGGTGGTATCGATGCTCACGCGCGGCGGCGCCGACCCGGCCAAGGGCGAGCCCGCCCAACTCGCCCCGGCCTAGGCGTACCGCCAAGGTCGAGGCCGGGTCGTTGGCGTAGCCGACAGACCACGTTTGGGGTCGGTGGCTTAGGTGACAGCGCGGGTGGGCTTAAGGGTGGGCGGGGTGGGCTAGAAGTTGTACTTGAGGTAGTTGGCCTTGGTGAATTCGAGGGGGGCGGAAAAGATGATCGTTCCCGTTGCCGGGGAGTTGGAGACGGTGAAGGTCCCGAGGCTGCCCGCGGTGAAGGAACCGCCCGCGGCAGGCATCGTGCCGTCGTAGATGTCGCGGGCGACGTAGGCGATCAGCTCGCCCTCGCCGACCTCGTTCCAGAGGAACAGGCCGGTGAGTGAGCCGTTGGCGAAGTACTTCTGGTTCGGGTTGGGGTCGCCGATGCCGAAGACTCCGATCTTCCCGTCCTTGCCGAGCGCCTGGACTGCCGCCAGCGCGCCGGGCACGGCGTCGCCGTCGATCGGGATGAGCGCGAGCAGGTCCGGGTTGGAGTTGATCAGGTTGGTCGCCTGGGTCTGCGATATCGACTCGTTCGACTGGCCGTAGCCGATGGGGCCGATCTTCAGGTTCGGGTACTTCTGCGCGACGTAGGCCCGCATTGCGCCGATCCAGGCGTTCTGGATGGTGGCGTCCGGGGTGGAGGACAGGATGCCGATCGTGCCCTTCGAGCCGAACTTGGCCACCACGGCGTTGATGAGCGCCTGGGCCATCGCCGGGTAGGCCGTGTCCTGGATGAAGTAAGACCGGGCGCTCGCGGTCACGTCGGAGTCGAACCCAATGACCTTGATGCCCGCCTTCGCGGCCGCCTCGAGCGCCGGGACCTCCGACGTCGGGTCGTTGGCTGAGTAGGCGATCACCTGCGGTGGATGGTTGCTGTGGACAAGGCCCATGATGACCGCGGCCTGATCGGGGCCGCTGGCGTCGACCGAGGCGGTGTAGTCGATGGACTCGCTCAGGCTCGGCGCGACTTCCTCGGCGCCCTTGACGTTCGCCTCGAACACGGAGAGCCCCAGCAGCTTGGGCACGATGGCCACGGTGATGTGCGTGGAGGCGAGCGACGACGCCGACGCCGACGTCGAGACCGACGCCGCGGCCGAGGCGGCCGGGGCCGAACTGCTCGACGAGCTGCTGGTGACCGAGCAGCCGGCGAGCGCGAGGGCGGCCACGGCGGCCAGCGGCAGGACTCGCCGTGGCACGCGTCCTGCAGATGTGATCTTTCCGGACATTCCGTTCTCCCTTTGGGCGTGACTGAACCTTTGTTTGGTCTGCTTCAAGGCGCGTTTGACCGAGCAGCGGACCATCCGGGGCCAGCGTCCGTTGCCGTCAGTCAGAAGGTGCGGCTCACCCGCACGCGTGGCTAACCATGCGCATCCCGGTGCAGAGGGGCTCTGAGGCGACGCATTCTGGCGTTCATCCGCTGCCGGAAGTTCCGCTCGAACGCGAACTTGACGACCAGGGCGCCGATTAGCACGAGGCCCGTGATCATCGTGATGGACAGCGAACTGTCCCCTTCGATCAACATCCCCTGGCTCATGTAGCCGAGCACGAACACGGCCAGGACCACCTCTCCGATGCGGCCCCGGCCGCCGAAGATGTCCATGCCGCCGAGGATCACGGCGGTGATGCCCGGCAGCAGCAGATCGGCCCCGATGTCCGGCTGGGCCGAGTTGTAATAGGCGGCGAGCAGCACCCCGGCCACCCCTGACAGCGCCCCGCAGAGGGTGAACGCTGAGGTCAGCGAGCGCCTGATGGCGATCCCCGAGTACCGCGCCGCGCTCGGGTTGTAGCCGATGAGCGTCAGCGAGCGGCCGAGGCCGGTGTAGCCGATCGTCACGATCACGGCGATCGCGATCACCGCGAAGACCAGCAGGGCGATCGGCACGTAGTCGATGCCGCTCTGGCCGATCAGCGTGAACGAGCTCGAGAACCCGAACGGCGGGGACGCGCCCGCCACTGAGGTCGCGACCGACGTGATGATGAACTGGGTGGCGAGCGTCACCAGCAGCGAGTCGATCCCGACAAAGGCGACGAGGACGCCGTTGAACAGGCCGACGAAGGTGGCCACCGCGACCGCGGCCAGGATGGCCGCGGCCGGGCTGCCGCCCTTGTCGAGCACCGTTCCCGCGATGACCGCGGCGAGGCTGGCGTTGGCGGCGCAGGACAGGTCGATGTTGCCGGTGAGGATCACCATCGCCAGGCCGAGCGCGAGGACGCCGGTCGGCGCGAACTGCTCGGTCAGGTTCAGCATGCCCTGTCCGCCGCCGGCGAACTGCCTGGTGGTCAGCGTGAAGTAGAAGAGCTCGGCGATGATCGCGACTAGCAGGCAGGTACCCCAGCCAGGCACCCGCCAGCGGCCCGGCAGCGCGAGGGTAGCGGGGGCCGGACTCGAGGTCGGGGTGGGGCTCGTGGTCGTCATCGGGTGCCTCCCTCACCCGGGAACGCGGGCGAGGACGACCGCGCCGTCGCCGACCGCGGCTGTTGCCCCCGTCGTCGCTGCCCGCGCGCGCGGCGCCCGCCGCCGGTCCGGGAGAGTGAGCGGGAGCGGGAGCGGCTGTCGTAGACGACCGCAAGCAGCACCAGCACCCCGACGCCGGCCGGCTGCCAGACGTCGGAGACGTGGGCGAAGCTCATCGCGGTGAGGGTCACGGTGAGGAAGACGCTGCCGACCAGCGCGCCCAACGCCCCGCCGACCCCGCCGGTCAGCGCCGTCCCGCCAATGATCGCCGCCGCGATCGCCGTGAGGTTGTCGTTGATGCCGCTGGTGGAGGAGGCGCCGCTGGTGTAGATCAGGTAGGCCACCCCGCCGAGCCCGGCGAACAGGCCGGAGACAAGGTAGGTCGAGAACAGGACGCGCTGCACCGGGATGCCGGCCCGGTAGGCGGCCTCGGCGTCGTCGCCGACCGCGTAGATCGAACGGCCGAAGGTGGTGTACCGCAGCACCCAGGCCGAGATGAGCACGAACGGCAGGGTGAGCAGCAAGATCACCGGGACGCCGGGCAGCACCGTGTCACTGCCGAGGTTGGTGATCGAGTTCGGGATGGTGTCGACCTGGTTCCCGTTCGTGACGACGAACTCAAGGCCGGAGTAGACGCTCAGCGTGCCGAGGGTGGCGATGATCGGCGGCAGCCGGACCACGCCGACCAGGATCGCGTTGCCGAGGCCGAGCACGATGCCCACGCCCGCGCCGAGCAGGACGGCCGGAAGCAGGGAGATCCCGTCGTTCTGGATGCGGAAGCCGACGAAGATCGCGGACAGGCCCATGATCGCGCCGACCGACAGGTCGATCCCCCGGCCGATCATGACGAAGGACTCGCCGAGCGCGAGGAAGGCGATGACGACGGAATCGGCGAAGATGAAGGCCAGGTTGCTCGACGCCCAGAAGTACGGGTGCGCGGCCGTGGACGCCGCCACCACGACGACGATAACGGCGGTCACCAGGATCTCGCGGCGGCGCAGCAGCCAGCTCCACCTCGGCGGCACGGCCAGCTCCCGCCTCGCCCCCGACGCCGTCCCGACGTCCCCGGCTGTCGTCATCAGGCACCCACCACGAGCTGCCCGAGTGTATCGAGGGTGATCGTGTCGCCTGCCACCTCGCCGGTGATGCGGCCCTCGTAGACGGAGTAGACGCGATCGCAGATCCGGACCAGCTCCTCGAGCTCGGACGAGATCACCAGCGCGGCCAGGCCGCTGGCAGCGAGCGAGGCGATGATCTCGTAGATGGTCTCCTTGGCGCCGATGTCGACCCCGCGGGTCGGCTCGTCGAAGATCGCCACCCTCGGCTTGGCCAGCATCCACCGGCTGAGCAGCGCCTTCTGCTGGTTGCCGCCGGACAGCGTCCGCATCGCGGCGGTGATCGAGCTGGCCCGCACGTCCATCTCGACCGCGGCCGACCTGGCCAGCTCTTGCTCCTTGCGCGGACGCAGGAACGTGCCCGCGAGACGAGGCAGCCGCCCGAGGATGGCCGACGTGGCGTTGCGCCCGATGTCGACGTCGGCGAATATCCCGTTACGCCCGCGGTCTTCGGCCAGGTAGATCAGCCCGGCGTCGATGCACCGGCGCGGGGAGGCGCCGGTGATGTTCGCGCCGTTCACGGTGACCGTGCCCCCCGCACTCGAGCGGATGCCGAAGATCGCCTCGGCGAACTCGGTCCGGCCGCTTCCGACCAACCCGGCCAGGCCGACGACCTCCCCCGCCCTGACGCGCAACGACATCCCGTCGACCTCGGGCGGCGAAACCAGGTCCTCGACCTCGAGCATGACCTCGCCCAGCGCCCGCGGGCGCTGGGTCCGGCGGGTGATCGTCAGCGTGCGGCCGATCATCGCGGTGACCAGGTTCTCCCTGGTGGCGGTGGCGCGATCCTCCCGGGCGACGACAACCCCGTCGCGGAGCACGGTAATCCGGTCGCTGATCGCCTCGATCTCGTCGAGCCGGTGGCTGATGAACCCGAGCGTCAGCCCCTGGTCGCGCAGACGGCGGATGAGCTCGAACAGCCGGACAGCGTCGTGGGCGGTCAGGGGCGAGGTCGGCTCGTCGAAGAAGATGGTCCCGCAACCGTGCGACAGCGCCCGCGCGCACTCGAGCAGCTGCTGCTGCGCCAGCGAGAGCCGCCCGGCGGGCAGCCTCGGGTCGGCCCGCAGCCCCACCGTCGAGATGAGCGAATCGGTCGTGTCGATCATCCGCCGCCAGGCCACGGCGCCGATTCGACCGGTCGGCAGCGCGCCCAGGTACAGGTTCTCCGCCACCGACAGGTCGGGCATCAGCCTCGGCTCCTGCGGCACCAGGTAGATGCCGTGCCGCTGCGCGTCCCTGGGGGTGAGCGGTGGCAGGGTCTGGCCGCCGAGCGCGAGCGTGCCCGCGTCGCTCGGGTAGACGCCGGCCATGATCTTGAGCAACGTGGACTTGCCCGCGCCGTTCTCGCCGATCAGCGAATGGACCTCGCCGGACCGAAAGTGAACGGTCACATCGCGGAGCACGGCAATATCGGCGAACGTCTTCGTAATGCCCAGGGCCTGGTAGTCAGCGCCTGCGCCAGCCTCGGGGTCAGCCATCATCAGCCTCCCTTACCAACCGTCGTTGTTACCGGTAACATTCAGGCCGGGCCAACGCCTAGGCCCAGTGGAGCCGACCGCTAACATGACGCTGATGGTGAACGTGGACGCATCCCCGGTCAACCGCCTCGGGTTACAACATGATCACTTTTTGCGAACTTCGCGGCTCGCCGGCCGACCCGACACGGGGTCGGCCTCGTACCGGTTTCCCAGGCCAGCGGAGGTATGCGATGCTCGATGTGTGCAGGAGGCAGCAGTGAGTCGCGAGGGCGTCAGCGAGCCCCGTCCCCGACCGGCGAGCATCCGCGATGTCGCCCGGCTGGCCGGCGTCTCGCATCAGACGGTCTCGCGGGTACTCAACGGGCACGCCAGCATCCGCGACGTCACCAAGTCGCGGGTGCTCGCGGCGATGGACGAGTTGCAGTTCCGGCCGAGCCGGGCGGCGCGGATGCTCTCGACCCAGCGGTCGGAGACGATCGGCGTGCTCGCCGCCGCCGTCGGCTCTCACTACGGCCCGGCCAGCAGCGTGAGCGCGGTCGAGGACGCGGCGCGCTCGCGGGGCTACTACGCGACCGTCGCCCATCTGGCGTCGGTCGCGCCCGGTGCCATCACCGCGGCCATCGAAGAACTGCTGAGCCAGAACGTCGAGGGGATCGTCATCGTCGCGCCGCGGACGACGGTGCTGTCGCGGCTCGCGGCGCTGTCGATGAACGTGCCGATCGTGGCCGCCCAGGGCGAGCAGAGCGACGCCGGCGGCATCCCCGTCGTCTCCGTCAACCAGGCCACCGGCGTTCGGCTGGTGCTCGACTATCTCCTCGGCCAGGGGCACCGGCGCATCCTGCACGTGGCCGGCCCGCCGGACTGGAACGACGCGCAGTCCAGGCTCCGGGCCTACCAGGCGGGGCTGCGAGCAGCCGGGCTGCCCGCGTCGCCGCCGCTGTTCGGTGACTGGACGGCCGACTCTGGCTATGAGATCGGCCGCGCGCTGGTCAGCGACACCGGACCGGGCGACCTCCCGTTCACCGCGGTGTTCTCGTCCAACGACCAGATGGCGCTCGGCCTGGTGCACGCCTTCCGCGAAGCCGGGCTCGACGTCCCGCGCGACGTCAGCATCGTCGGTTTCGACGACATCCCCGAGTCCGCGCACTTCTGGCCGCCGCTGACCACCGTCCGGCAGGACTTCAGCCAGGTCGGCGAGCGCTGCGTGAGCATGCTGATCGAGGCCATCGACCGGTCGGACGATCCGATGCGCCAGCCGGAGCCGGTCGACGCGGCCCCCATGGTGGAGCCGAAGCTGATCGTCAGGGACTCGGTCGCGCCTGCTTAACCGCCCCCGGCGATAGCACCCGCCGCTACCTGTCGGCTACGCCACCGACAGGATTGCCCACCTGTCACCTACGCCAGCGACATGGCCTATCGGGGTCGGTGGCGTAGCCGACAGGGCGCGTACGGGGTCGGTGGCGTAGCCGACAGGGCGCGTACGGGGTCGGTGGCGTAGCCGACAGGGGCGGTGACAAGGGCGGTTTGGGGAGCTTGCCCATTGCGGCGGGATAAGCGACGGTTGACGGGGATGAGGATCTCTGAGATAACATGACGGCAGGTGAATGTGACCGGTCACATCACTGGGGAACGAGGAGTGCATGGGCGGCGAGCAGTACGTCATCGGCGTGGACTACGGAACGCTTTCCGGTCGGGCGCTGGTAGTGCGGGTCAGTGACGGTCGCGAGGTCGGCACCGCCGTGACCGAGTACCCGCACCGGGTCGTCGACCGCGAGCTGCCCGGCGGCGGGGAACTTCCGCCGGACTGGGCGCTCCAGGTCCCGGCCGACTACGTGGCGGTGCTACGGCAGGCGGTTCCTGAGGCGGTCCGGGCGGCGGGCATCGACCCGGCCGACGTGATCGGGATCGGCACCGACTTCACCGCCTGCACGATCCTGCCGGTCTTCGCCGACGGGACGCCGCTGTGCGAGGTCCTCGAGTACCAGGACCGCCCGCACGCCTACGTGAAGCTGTGGAAGCATCACGCCGCCCAGCCGCAAGCGGACCGGATCAACGCGCTCGCGGCCGGGCGGGCGGAGAGCTGGCTGCCGCGCTACGGCGGGCTGATCTCGTCGGAGTGGGAGTTCGCGAAGGGGCTCCAGCTGCTCGAGGAGGACCCCGAGCTCTACCACCGGATGGATCACTGGGTCGAGGCGGCCGACTGGATCGTCTGGCAGCTCACCGGCAGCTACGTCCGCAACGCGTGCACGGCCGGCTACAAGGGGATCTACCAGGACGGGCGCTACCCGAGCCGCGAGTTCCTGGCCGCGCTCAACCCGGACTTCGCCGACTTCGCCGAGCGCAAGCTGGCGCACCGGATCGGCCAGCTCGGCGAGGCCGCGGGAACCCTCACCGCCCAGGCGGCGGCCTGGACTGGCCTGCCCGCCGGGATCGCGGTCGCCGTCGGCAACGTCGACGCGCACGTGACCGCCCCTGCCGCCCGGGCGGTCGAGCCGGGGCAGATGCTCGCGATCATGGGCACCTCGACCTGCCACGTGATGAACGCCGAGACGCTGGCCGAGGTCCCGGGCATGTGCGGGGTGGTCGACGGCGGGATCGTCCGCGGGCTGTTCGGCTACGAGGCGGGCCAGTCCGGGGTCGGCGACATCTTCGGCTGGTTCGCGGAGAACTTCACCCCCGACGGCTACCGCGCCGACGCCGAGCGGTCCGGGCGGTCGGTCCAGGAGCACCTGACCGCGCTGGCCGAGACCCAGCCGGTCGGCGCGCACGGCCTGCTCGCGCTCGACTGGGAGTCCGGCAACCGGTCCGTGCTGGTCGATCACAGCCTGTCCGGCCTGATCGTCGGGCTGACGCTGGCCACCCGGCCGGAGGACGTCTACCGGGCGCTGATCGAGGCGACCGCGTTCGGCACGAGGAAGATCGTCGAGACCTTCGGTGCCAGCGGCGTCCCGGTGACCGAGTTCGTCGCGGCCGGCGGGCTGCTGCGGAACGCCTTCCTGATGCAGACCTACGCCGACGTGCTGCGGATGCCGGTGCACACCTCCGTCAGCGCCCAGGGCCCCGCGCTCGGCTCGGCCATCCACGCCGCCGTCGCGGCCGGCGCCTACCCCGACGTGCGGACCGCGGGCGACGCGATGGGCGGCCGGGGGATGCGCGTCTATCGGCCCGACAAGGCCGCCGCCGACGGCTATGACCGGCTGTACGCCGAGTACACGCGGTTGCACGACTACTTCGGCCGGGGCGCCAACGAGGTCATGCACCGGCTGCACGCCATGCGACAGGAGGCCTCCCGTGACAACGCCTGAGGCCACCAACGCGAGCCATCCGCCGAACGCAAACAACGCGACAGGAGACCTCCCGTGACCGCGTCTGAGGGCATTCTCGCCGCCATCGGCCAGGTCCGCGCGGACGTGGCCAGGCTGCACGCCGAGCTGGTCAGGTACGGGCTCGTCGTCTGGACGGCGGGCAACGTGTCCGGCCGGGTGCCGGGGGCCGAGCTGTTCGTGATCAAGCCCAGCGGGGTCGACTACGACGAGCTCACGCCGATGAACATGATCCTGTGCGACCTCGACGGCAACGTCGTCGAGGGCAGCGCCGGGGCCGAGCTCAAGCCGTCGAGCGACACCGCCGCGCACGCGTTCGTGTACCGGAACATGCCCGAGGTGGGCGGGGTGGTGCATACCCACTCGACCTACGCCACCGCCTGGGCGGCCCGCGGCGAGCCGATCCCGTGCGTGATCACCGGGATGGCGGACGAGTTCGGGGGCGAGATCCCGGTCGGGCCGTTCGCGATCATCGGCGACGACTCGATCGGCCGGGGCATCGTCGCCACCCTGGCCGGCCACCGGTCCCGGGCCGTCCTGATGCGCAGCCACGGCGTGTTCACCATCGGCGGCAACGCCAGGGACGCGGTCAAGGCGGCCGTGATGACTGAGGACGTCGCCCGCACGATCCACATCGCGCGGCAGGGCGGCGAGCCGGTGCCGATCGCCCCGGAGGCGATCGACGCGCTCTTCGCCCGCTACCAGAACGTCTACGGACAGCCTTCAGAAGGAGCAGTGCACTGATGTCCGCACCGAACGCGTTCGCCGGCCTCGAGGTCTGGTTCCTGACCGGAAGCCAGCACCTCTACGGCCCGGAGACGCTTGCGCAGGTGGCCTGGCAGTCCGCGCAGATCGCGGGCGCGCTCGACGCCGCCTCGGCCGTCCCGGTCAAGATCGTGTGGAAGCCGGTGCTGACCCAGCCGGACGAGATCCGCCGGACGATGCTGGCGGCCAACGACAGCGACACCGTGATCGGGGTCATCGCCTGGATGCACACCTTCAGCCCGGCCAAGATGTGGATCTCCGGGCTCAGCGCGCTCGGCAAGCCGCTGCTCCACCTGCACACGCAGGCCAACGTCGCGCTGCCGTGGGCCGACATCGACTTCGACTTCATGAACCTGAACCAGGCCGCGCACGGCGACCGCGAGTTCGGCTACATCCAGACCCGGCTGGCGGTGCGCAGGAAGACCGTCGTCGGCCACGTGTCCGACCCGCGCGTCATCGACCAGGTGGCGACCTGGACGCGGGCCTCGGCCGGCTGGGCGGCGACCCGCGCGCTCAAGCTCGCCCGGTTCGGCGACAACATGCGGTTCGTCGCGGTCACCGAGGGCGACAAGACCGAGGCCGAGGCGGTCTTCGGGGTCCAGGTCAACACCTGGGGCGTCAACGACCTGGCCAAGGCGGTGGCCGACGTCGATCCGGCCGACGTCGACGCGCTGGTCGCCGAGTATCAGGACAGCTACGACGTCGCGACCGAACTCCAGATCGGAAAGGAGCGCCATCAGTCGCTCCGCGACGGCGCGGCCATCGAACTGGGGCTGCGGTCTTTCCTCGACGCCGGCGGCTTCGGCGCCTTCACCACCAACTTCGAGGATCTGGGCGACCTCAGGCAGCTGCCCGGCCTCGCGGTCCAGCGGCTGATGGAGGACGGCTACGGATTCGGCGCGGAAGGGGACTGGAAGACGGCCGTGCTCGTGCGGGCGGCCAAGGTCATGGGGGCCGGCCTGCCCGGCGGCGCGTCGCTGATGGAGGACTATACCTACGACCTCACCCCGGGCCACGAGCTCATCCTGGGCGCGCACATGCTCGAGGTCTGCCCCAGCCTGACCACGTCCCGGCCGACGCTGGAGATCCACCCGCTCGGCATCGGCGGCAAGGAGGACCCGGTCCGGCTGGTGTTCAGCGCCGATCCGGGTCCCGGGGTCGTCGTCGCCCTGTCCGACCTGCGCGACCGCTTCCGCCTGGTCGCGAACGTGGTCGAGGTGGTGCCGCCGGTCGAGCCGCTGCCGAGGCTGCCGGTCGGGCGGGCCGTATGGCGCCCGACGCCCGACTTCCAGACCTCGGCGACGTCATGGCTGCAGGCCGGCGCGGCTCATCACACCTGCATGTCCACCGCGGTCGGGATCGAGGCGTTCGAGGACTTCGCCCGGATCGCGGGCACCGAGCTGCTCACCATTGACGAGTCGACCACCGTGCGGGCGTTCGAAAACGAACTGCGCTGGAACGCGGCCTACTACCGGCTGGCCCGAGGGATCTGACATCGGCCCGGAGGGTGAAATCAGGGACCGTTCGGGAAAGTTCAAAAGATTTTTCCCGAACGGACCGTTCGCTTCGGCGGTACCGGCAGTTGCCGCGGCAGTCATCCGACCTTCCGGTCGCCGCGGCGCGCAATTTTTGCCCGCCCGTTTCCGTCGGAATGCCCGCGCGTCGCGCGAATGTAACAATCAGGGCGCACGCCCTTGACGCGCCTGATGAAGCCGATTTACTCTCAATGTGACCGTTCACATGTGACCGTTCACATGTGACTAAGCAAGGTAAAAAGGCGAAAGGTCACAGCAATGTGACCGCTCACAAGTCCGATTCGTTATCTCGGCATGTCTTTGCAATTCCAGACCGCAACAAGGAGGTTGTCCGTGCACAGAAAGTTCGTGACAGCGATCGGCGTAGGCGCGGGCGCGCTGCTCGCCCTGACTGCCTGCTCATCGAGCAGCAGCTCGTCGTCATCGGCGCCAGCCAGCGCGCCGGCATCGACGCCGGCCTCGGCGACCGCATCGGCATCGGCGGCGGCCTCGACCGGCGGTGCTTCCTCCATCGTCGGCTCGTCCTCGTTCAACGACGCGGCCCTGCAGGCGCTGACCGCCAAGATCCAGTCCGCGCTCGGCAGCAAGAGCGAGTCCGGGGTCAAGATCGCCATGGTCACCAATGGCAACTCGGCCTACTGGAACGAGGCCAAGGCCGGCTGGAACGCGGCCATGAAGTGGCTCACCGCGAAGGGCGCGACCGGCACGTTCCAGGAGCCCACCGCGTCGGAGGCGAGCGTCCAGGTGTCGCTGCTCGAGACGCTCAGCGCGCAGGGTTACTCCGGCTGGGGCGTGTCCGCGGTGACCGCGTCCTCGCTGACCACGCCGATCGCGGAGGCCGTGGGCAAGGGCATGAGCGTCGTCGCGTACGACTCGCCGCTGCCCGGCACCGACGCGCAGATGTACATCGGCACCCCCAACACGACCGCGGGCTGCAACGCGGGCAAGGCCATGACCCAGGCCATCGGCTCGGGCGACGTGGTCGCGATCAGCGGCTCGTGGACCGCGGCCAACACCCAGCAGCGGGTGGCGGGCTTCGAGCAGTGCGCGGGCCCGGGGATCAAGGTCGTCCAGAAGATCAACGACAACCAGGACGTCGCCACCGCGGTGTCCGACCTGCAGGCCGCGCTGCAGGCCAACTCCAGCATCAAGGGCATCTACGGCGTCTACTCCTACGACGGCGGCGCCGCGGGCCAGGCGGTCCAGGGAGCCAGCGACGCGGGCAAGGTCACCATCGTCTCCGACGACGGCGAGGCGGACACCATCGCGGACGTCAAGAGCGGCCTGATCGCCGCCTCGATCCTGCAGCGGCCCTACTACCAGGGCTACATGCTCGCCTACGTCCTCGCGGCGGACAAGGTGCTCGGTGACAGCGCCACGATGGCACTGGTCAAGCCTTACTTCGTCGCCGGTCCTGGCAACACCCTGAGCACCGGAGTGGGCGTCATGACCAAGGCGAACGAGAGCGACTTCGCCAGCTTCTGGAGCAGCATCGGGATCTCGGCCCAGTGACAGATTCACCAGTGGAGCACGGGGTGCAGGGCGACGCCGGCGGCGTTTCCCTGCACCACGTGTCTAAGACCTACGGACTTGCGACGGTGCTGCAGGTCGAGGATCTGGTCTTCCCGTTCGGGAAGGTCGTCGGCCTCGTCGGCGAGAACGGGGCCGGGAAGTCGACCCTGCTCGGCATCCTGGCGGGCACGGTGACCCCGAATCCCGGCGGCGTCGTGTCCATCAGCGGCGAGGAACTGGCGACCGGCTCGCCGATCGCGAGCCAGGCGGCCGGGGTCGCGATGGTCTCCCAGGAATTCCCCCTGGTGGGCCAGCTGAACGTGACCGAGAACCTGACGCTGGGAAACCGCCCCAAGGACGCCCGTCGTCTCTTCTACGACAAGAAGGCCAGCACCGCCGCCGCCCGGCGGATGATCGCCGCGGTCGGGCTCGACGTCGATCCCCGGGCCCCGGTGTCCTCGCTGTCCATCCCGACCCGGCAGATGCTCGAGGTCGCGAAGGCGCTCGGCCGGGACCCGCGGCTGCTGATCCTCGACGAGCCCACCTCCGCGCTCGGCCCGACCGAGGCCGACGCCGTGATCAGGATCGCCCGGGAGCACGCGGCCCGGGGCGGCGCCGTGATCTTCGTCGGTCACCGGCTCGAGGAGGTCAGGGAGGCGGCCGACCAGGTGGTGGTGCTCCGCAACGGCCGTCTGGTGGCCGAGATGGACGTCGCCGAGGCGACCGACGAGCGGCTGATCAGGGAGATGGTCGGGGTCGAGCACCTCGCGTCGGTGACCGCCGACCGAACCGGGCCGGTGCTGCCGGTGCCCGTGTTCACGGCGACAGCGCTCAGCGCGCCCGGTCTCGGGCCGATCAGCCTCAGCGTCAACCAGGGCGAGGTGC
>Ga0302326_10013519_pt1 | contig 17297 bp, 11 predicted proteins | sample Palsa_T0_3_FD_202264 | JGI IMG/M metagenome (GOLD analysis project Ga0302326, IMG submission 202264) | Peat permafrost microbial communities from Stordalen Mire near Abisko, Sweden - Palsa_T0_3 | ecosystem: Environmental > Terrestrial > Soil > Palsa > Peat permafrost | place: Sweden: Abisko... | reverse complement strand
CCACCCATCAGCTCGAACAATTTTCGCAGGTCTTCAATTTGAACGCCGCGAATCTTGGTAGTGCGCGGCCAGCGGTGTACGCCCGGCGGGAATTGACGATGGTTGGTTTGGTGGCCGGCGCTCGCAGCCAGGAAGAAGCCGATAAGCTGTTGGGCCAGATGCACTCCGCAATTCACGTGACTTGGAACGAGCCGAGTGCTTCGTTCACCGAGCCGGGGATTGGGCCCATCATTGTCGGAATTATCGTCGGAACGGGAGTTATCTGTTTGTTCGCGGTGATTGCGGGTGTGGCGTTTGGGGGCGTGCGGCTGCTGGTGAAGCGGCTGCTGCCGGGCAAAGTGTTCGATCGAGACAGCCAATTGCAGGTGCTGCAGCTCGGCTTGGGCAGTAAACCCATTCAGGTGCAGGATTTCTACGGGATCGCCAAGCCTGATCCCGCCAAACCGCCCGCGGAGTAAGCAACAAGGCTCTCCATCGCTCTGGTCCATCTCGGACCGCCTGGGGCGACGCTGGGCGCGCACGAAAGTTATTCGCCGCGGCTGCGTGTGCGAACCGCCGGCGGGACGTTCTCGGCAGCCAGGAAAGAGCCTTCCACGATCTTGCTGACGATGTGGCCGATCAAAATGTGCGATTCCTGGATGCGCGAGGTGACGTCAGACGGCACGCAAATGCACAGATCAACGCTGCTGGCGAGCTTCCCGCCTGTACGGCCAGTCAAACCGATAGTGAATGCGCCCAATTGCCTGGCGGCGGCCGCGCCGCGAAGGACATTTTCGGAGTTGCCACTGGTGGAGATGGCCAAGGCTACGTCGCCGGACTTGGCTAGAGCTAGCACCTGGCGAGCAAACACCTCCGCGAAACCATAATCGTTGCTAATCGCGGTCAGCGAGGAACTATTCGTGGTAAGGGCGATGGCCGCGAGCGCTTTGCGGTCCGCCTCGTAGCGGCCGACAAACTCCGCGGCGATATGCTGGGCGTCGGAAGCGCTGCCTCCGTTACCGAAAATAATCAACTTACTTCCCTCTCGCAGACGGCGCAGGATGATCGCCGCGGCTTCGGCAATGGGGCCGGCACAATCAACTGCGAGTTGTTGCTTGACGGCCGCGCTGGCTTCAATTTCGCTGACGATCTGAGCTTTAATGTCCATGGTTGCCTTCCGCCGGGCCGATGAAGCGCTCGGTACGCGCGGCATAAAACGGCATTTTAAACATTCTCAAGGTCCTAAAAAACCGAGTGCGCGGTTCGCACAAAAATCGGAAAAACCATTCGGCGCCGATGAATTCCACCCACTTCGGCGCCCGCGGCTTAAGACCAGAAACGAAATCGATGGTGCCCCCGAGGCCGTAGGCGCAGTGAACGCCCATGGAAGCCATGGGAGTGGCATTGTCGTCGATCCAATACTCCTGCTTCGGCGGTCCGAAACATACCACTACATGATGGGCGCGGGAGTGTCGAATGCGTTCGAGAATCTGTTCGTTCGCCCGGAGATCGAAAGGATACGGCGAGATCGGCGGGGAGTAGCCGGTGATCTCCATTCCAGGGAATCGTTCGCGCAGCGCGGTTACGGCGCGGGCGTTTGATTCCTCGCTCGCGCCCAAGAGAAACAGACGTTGCGAAGTGCGCTGGCAGTGGCGGGCCAGGTCGTCCACAAAATTCGAGCCGTTTTGCCGGGTAATTTCGTAAGCGGGATAGAGAAGTTTGCAAACCCCCTGCAGTACGCGGCCGTCGATGGTGTTTCGTGAGCGCGCTAGAATTTCTTCCAAGCGCCGGTCTTCATGCGCCAAGGCAAAGATTTCGGCATGCACCGTGGTTACGTGCACTGCCTGTCCCGCGCGCGGCGCGAAAACATCCTCGAGCGGGATGGATTCCAGAATGATTCGTCCGCATCGCAACCGGTAGCCGACGCTGGGATGGGCGCCATGCGCCGGCGCCGCTTCAGGCGGGAAGTTCGCCGCGCTCATGCGATGTTGGCCTCCCGGTGAGGGTGAGACCCAGACACGTCCCCACCACGAACCAAATCATCAGATACTCGCTGAACGCAAATGGATACTGCGAGGTATGCATTACGATCAGGATACACACGGGCACGGCCTGGGCGATCAACAGCAGCGGGTTCAAGCTGACTTCCCTGCTGCGGAAATGCGCGAACAGCGAAAAGCAGAACCAGATGAAACTGGCGTAGGCGGCAAACCCGAAATGTTCCAGCAGGAACGCGTAGCCGCTTTCCTGGATTTTTCTGACGTCGTCGCTGGTGCCTTTTCCCAGAAGGTTGCCGGGGTCGGTGAAGCCGCGTTGATAGAACCAGATCAAGCCTTCGGCGTGGCCGCCGCCGGGACGGGAGCTGGTGAGCTCGTTGGTTTCGGAGTTGGCGAATTCGGCGAGCGGGGTAATCGCGATGGTCGCCACGATTATGGCCGCAGCCAAACCGGCGATGAGTACGTATCTCCGCCTACGGAAAAAAACGTAGCCAACCGCAAGGGCGACAAATATCCAGGCCGAGCGGCTAAAGGTAAAGAACAACGCCGCGCCGGAGATTGCCAGCATCAGGTAATTGAACCAGCTGAGGCGATAAAAATAGGTGAGCAGCAACACCGGCATAGCCAACGCAAAGCCCAAGGCCAGCGGATCAGCGAACGTACCCATCGCGCGAAATGACGACAAAAACAGGAAGGCTTCCCGGCCCATGGCGGTGGCGGAGACACCTTGGTCTTCCAGCACGCTGCCCGCAGTGTCGCCCTTGACTTCCAAATTGTAGCTGGCGATGTCCGCATTCTTCTTCCAGAAATCGACACGGGTAAACAAGAACAGTCCGATGGCGATGATGGCCAGTGCGGCGATGAAAATGGTCATATGGCGAACGAAGCGCTTCGAGAATTCCGGGCGCAACCAGGTGAAGACCATGGCCACGGTGAGGATTTGCAGTGGGTAACACATCATGCGAAGTTTGCGAATGCCGTCCACACTGAAGTCGTCAAGAAACAGCGCGCCAAACGTATATCGCAGCACGCAATATCCGGTAAAGAAAATCAATATCAGCATCGGGCGAGGCCACTTCCATTGATATTCGTGAGACAACAATACCAACGCATAGAAAAACAGGCCCAGGAGCAGGATTTCCTTAAAAAAGATCGCGCTGCGGCAAAAATCCCGCCCGGCGATTCGATTGGTGTACAGGTAGGCCAGAAAGAAATTCTGGACATAGGCCGCCACGAAAACAAAATACAGGGCGTTCTCCTTCCAATACCACAGCACCAGCAAGGCCGCCACCAACACTAATGAGGAATAAAGCGCCAAAGTTACTCCCGTCCCCGTGCATTCATCGATTTACGCGCGTCCGCCGCGAACCAACCCGCCGCACCGGGAATCACGAGCCGGCAAACGCTTCGGCACGTTCCGCGGTCTCCTCAAACGCTTTCATCATTTCGCACGCGTAACGATCCCAGGTAAATAGTCTGGCCCGCTCCAGCCCGCGCTCGATCAGCACTTGGCGCAGGGCGTCATCCTGCGAAATTCTCTCGATCGCCGAGGCAATCGACGCCACGTCTTCGGGATCGGCATGCACCGCGGCCTGGCCGGTTACCTCGAGCAGCGCGCCGCGGTTGGAAGTAACCACCGGGCAACCGCAGGCCATGGCCTCGATGCACGGAAGCCCGAACCCTTCATAGAGCGACGGATAAACGAAGGCTCGCGCCAAGCTGTACAGCCCGGCCAAATCCTCGTCCGCAACGTGTCCGGTAAAGACTACGTCATCCTTGAGGCCCGCGGCGAGAATCTCCGCGAAGATGCGGTCATACAGCCATCCCTTGCGCCCCACGATCACCAGTGAGGCAGCGGTGCGGCCGCTCTGGCGGAGCGACTGGAATGCATGCAACAGCCGGGACAAATTCTTGCGCGGCTCGAGCGTGGCTACGCACAGCAGGAATTCCTGGGGCAACCGGTGCTTTTGGCGCAGACGGCCGAGGGCGGCGACGTCTTCCACCCGCCGTAGGTTCGAGCGCACCGCCAGATCGATCACCCGAATGTCGCCACATCGGCCGGCAAAGAACTTCAGCAAATCGTTACGTGCGGCATGGCTATCGGTGACCAACAACTGGCTGGTTCGGATGGCGTGTCCACCCAGGGTTTGAAAATAGATACGCGACGTCCGCTTCATCGTTTCCGGGTAGAGCCACGGGGTGGCGTCGTGCACCGTCCAGCCATGCGGGCAGCGGCACCACAGCGGCGGAGGGAAAATCGGAAAGTGCAGGAAGTCGAGCTGCGAGACGGCCGGGCTAAAAGTAAAAAAGACGTTCTTAGAGAGCAGCTCACTCCGCACCGGGAATACCACCGGCTGAAAATCGCCACGAGCATCGGCAAATGCGGGATGCACGTCTTCGGAAAAGAACAAAACGTATTCGTTTTCCTGGTCCAGACGCAACAGCGCCCGGGCCATCTCGATGGCGACCCGTTCCATCCCGGTAACGGGGCGCCAAATTGCGGTCAAGTCGATGCCTACGCGCATTCCACCTGCTTCCCAATACCCTGGCCCGCGACGAGTCCTGAGACCACTTCCAGCATTTTCGAACCTTGCCGGCCAGCGTCGAATTCGCGCGCAGCGCGCTGGCGAAGGCGCTCGCCGCGGGCGCGCGCTTGTGCCGGGTCCCGCAGTAGCCTGGCGATTGCGCCGGCGAGCGACTCGGGATCAGCGACGCTGGCGTAGGCGGCGTCTTCTCCCGCCACTTCGCGGATCGAACCAGAATCAAAGGCCACCACGGGCAAGCCGCAGGCCATCGCTTCGACCATGGCAAATCCGAACTGCTCCATCCAATTCGGGGTGATCAGGCTGGGCTGGCAAAAGAGATCGGCGGCGGCCATCTTTTCCCGCACTTCGTGGTTCGAGAGTGCGCCGAAAAATTTCACGCGGTCGCTCAGTCCCAATGAGCTAGTGAGTTTTTGAAATGGCTCGGGCGAGCCGCCGCCGACCACCCATAGCGCGGCATTCTGTTTCATGCGGTCGCGCAATGTCTGCATCGCCCCGAGCAACAAATGGAGACCTTTGGAGCGCTGCAGGCGCCCCACGAAAAGTATCACCGGCAGCGCGGCGCCGCCGTTCGACTCTGAACGGTGCTCCGTGGCGCTCGCGCCGGAGGCGGGCGGCCGCGAGTCCGTCTGATCCACGCCCGGATAAATCTGCGTTACGTTCCCGGCAAACCCCGGCGGCAATTCCAGCGCCGCCCGCGCGGCGTGGGTGGCGCAGATAATCACGTCAGCGCGCTTCATCACCGCGCCCGCGCGGCGCGCCGCGGTCCATATCCGATGGTAGCGGCGCGGAATATTTTCCCAGCACACCACCACCAGCTTTTGTTCGGGATGAATGGCCCGCTCGATTTGGTGGGTGAAGCCGAAGATGGGGTCGCTGACATTAATGTTGTCGTGCTTGAGGACGTCGTCCAGGTGGTTGAGCATATACGATCCGATTCCGACTTTGTAATCGAGCCCCCGGCGGACCCAGTTCCACGGCGCCAGGTCGCTGACGCTGCGGTAGCGCACCAAGCGCATGGCGCTCAGCCCGAACGCGTTCAGTTGCGCGCGGCACTCGTCTACCGGGGTGCCGGCAAAAAAGAAAGTAAGGTCCCAGCTCCCGGCAAACGCACGGTACGCGGCAATCTCCGCCAGGTTCGGCCGCGACGCTCGCACGATTGCCATGGACTTCTTCGGAGACGCCATTTTCGAGGTATTGCCCCACTCGGCCCGACCCGCATGAAATGGCTGGCCGCCGTTCGCTTACCTCCCGGTGCCCTTCAACACCACCAGCGCGGTACGCAGCAGGATCTGCAGGTCGAGCCGCAAATTCCAGTGCTCGATGTACTCCATATCGCATCGCATATTGGTTTCGAAGGATGGATCCTGGCGCGCCGCCACTTGCCAGAAACCGGTGATTCCGGGACGGACATCCAGGCGTCGCAAATGGTCGAGATCGTATTGCTCGTAGTCATCCAGCGGATGCGGGCGCGGACCTACCAGGCTCATCTCGCCGCGCAGCACGTTCCAGAGCTGGGGCAATTCGTCCACGCTGTATTTGCGCAAAAACTTCCCGAGCCGAGTGATGCGCGGGTCATCTTCAATTTTGAAGCATGGCCCATCGCGTTCGTTGCGGTCGCGCAAGGCATCCTTGAGCGCATCGGCATTGGAAACCATGGTACGCAGCTTGAGGCAGGCAAAGGTGTGACCTTTCTTGCCCACGCGCCAGGACCGATACAGGGCTGGCCCGGGCGAATCCAGACGAATCCAAATCGCGGCGATGGCTAGGATCGGTGCGCAAAAAATTAGCGCGAGAGACGATACCGTGAGGTCCAGCAAGCGCTTGGCAAACAGACCGAACGCGGGGATGGGCTGCCAGTGCAGCTCCATCACCGGGAAATCGCCAATCTGGCGGACGGGCGCACGCCATCCCAGGCCGTCGTACAGGTCCGGGACTACTTTTACGTCCAAGCGGTGGAAGCGCGCTTCCATGAAAACCTGTTTGACCAACTCGCGTTCCGATGGAATGGTAATGAATACTTCGTCGATGAATTCGGCCCGCGCGACCCGCGACAATTCTTCGATCTTCCCCAGCAGGCGAGGGTCGTCGCAATGGTTGCCGTCCAGGAACCCTTTGAAACGGTAGCCCAACAGCTTGTTCGATTGCAGTTCACGAGCCAGCGCCTGGCCCACCCGCCCGGCGCCCACGATCAAGGCATTACGCGCCCCGATACCCTGCTCGATCCGGCGCAGCAGCAACTGATGTTTGGCGTAGCGCCAGGCCACCAGGGTAAGCACGTTGAGCAGCGACGCGATCGCCACGATCATCCGGGAAACCACCTTGACCCCCGAAAGATAGATAAACGCGGTGAGCAGCAGGGTGGCAAAGAATACCGCGTTCACCACCGCGCGCGATTCTCGCGAAGACGAGCGCGTAGGCGGCGTGCGATACAGGTCCTGACCCTGGCAAAAAAGCAGAATCAGCGCGACGTACAGCAGCAAAAATCCCCAGTACTGCGAGAACGCCTGGTGGTCAGGCACCCGCAGCCGGCCGGTCATGATCAGGCTGCGCAGGTCCGCTGGCGCAAACCGCAGGTAGAAGGCCAGCACCGCGTTCATGACCACGCAGGCAATATCGATCAGCGCGTAGGCGGCTTGAACCCAACGACCCAAACCTTTGTATCTTCGCCGCCCAACACCTTTTCCGATCGGCTGGGCGCCGTTTGGACTGGGCCAATCCGGACCGGCGGGCGACCCGGGACGCGCAACCGGCTCGGCCACTGGCGTGGGATGCACGCCAGCGACGCCGACGGCAAAAGACGCCGCATTCCGCCAAGATGAGGAGTGTGAGTGCATCAATTCACCGTTGCGGCTGCGTCCTTGGTCTCGATGCAAATGCGCGAGACGCGGCCGGGGGAGACTTGGCCCAGAATGGCTTCCACCTGATCACGCCGCTTGGTTCGGAAATACCAATCCATGGTGCGATGCAGGCCGTCAATAAATTTTACCCGCGGTTCCCATCCCAGACGCTCGCGCGCCAGACGCGTATCGGCGACGCGGTTCATGGGCCCGGTGGGCATTTCCGGATGCAGCTCGATGCGCGCGCGATGGCCGGAGTACCGCAGGATCTCTTCGGCGGCGTCCCGCACCCGGGTGCCTTCGGTGGTACCCAGGTTGATGCACGCGGCATCGTCAACCAGTTCCGCCGCGCGAATGGTTCCTTCCACAATGTCGGCGACGTACGTCCAGTCGCGCACCTGCTCGCCATTGCCCCACACCACGAATGGGTCCTGCTTGAGGAACGCCCGGGCGATCATGGCGATCATGGAGTGCTGTTCCCGCGCGCGTTCGCCGTACACCGTAAAATACCGGCAAGAAACGGAGCGTAAACCAAACTCGCGGTGATAGGCCTGCAGGGTTTGCTCGGCCATCACGTTGGCCCAGCCGTACATGTTGTCGGCGTCGAAGGGCGGCCCTGCTTTGTCTTCGCTCAGCCGCAACACCTGATGCGGATCGGTCTGCAAGTAATTGGGATAAACGCAACCCGAGGATGCGTAGACCACTTTGCGCACCCCGGCGCGCGCGCAGGCCCGAAATACCTGGCCATCCAGAATCAGATTGCCGGCGCAATCCGCCTGGTGCCGGCTAACGTAGCCGCGTCCGCCGTGATCGGCGGCCAGGTGAAACACGATGTCCATTCCCGCCACCGCTTCGCGGACCACCGAAGGCTCGAACAGATCGTTTTGCTGAAACTCGATGTCACAGAACTTCAGGTGCTGCCGCAAATTCTCGAGCTTGCCGCTGCTCAAGTTATCCGTCACGCGCACCCGCGCGCCTCGCTCGACCAGCGCATCGACCAGCGCCGAACCGATGAATGACGCTCCTCCTGTTACTAGCACCCTGGTGTGGTCCCAGCGCATCGCTCCCACCTCCCCGCCCTGCACCGCTTCTCGAAATTCTTGCGCCATTGCCTGGTTACCTCCGGTCTTCGCGGCCGGCGCCGGGGCGCGGCTCGTCGGGCGGCACTACGGTGCGCTCCGAATGCCCATTACGCGTGCCGTTATGCAGCATCCCGCGCACGCTGCCGCGGACGGTGGTAAACACTTCGATCGCCAGAGTTTTTGCGGGGTCATCGGCATCCCGCGAATCCCATCGCTGGGTTCCGAACGTCCACGCGATGGCCGTGCCTAGTCCCAGCAGCGCGCCCAACAAGGTCAACAAAGAGCGTGGCGGAAAGGACTTCTTTTCCGGAACCTCGGGGGCGTCGAGCACCTTCACGCTGGGGATTTCCTTGGCTTCCTCGACTTTGGCCAATTCGTATTCGCGGGTCAAAACTTCGAAAATCGCTTCCTCGACCTTGCTCCGGCGCAACAGGTCCGCATAATCCACCCCCAGCAAGGGCAGCTGGCGGATGCTGGGATAGAGCGAATCGAGGTCTTGCGCCTCGGTGGCGGCGCCGCTGCGGCCAACGGACCCACCCGGACTCGCGACCGCGGTACCCGCGCCGGCCGGGGCGCCTTCTGGTTTTCCGCCCATTTTCAGGATCTGGCGTTTCAATTCGTCGATACGCGCTTGAGTCGAGCGGACGCGCACGTTGTTGCTGGTATAAACCTGCTCCAACCCCTGCAGCATGGTTTCCGCGCCGATGAGCTGCCCTTCGAGCTGCCCAGCCGCCTCGAGCATCGCTTTGCCTTGCTCTTTGATGTCCAGCGCCCCTTCTTTGCTGGAGAACTGGCTGAACTGCTTTTCGGCCGTTTCCAGATCCTGGCTGACCTGGGTCAAGCGGCCCTCCAGGAAAACGCGCTCGCGGTGCGCCGATCCGGTGTTGAGATTGACCATTACCTGGTTCAGTTGTTCAATGTATTCCTGGCCCATGGCCGCGGCGCGCTGACGGTCGTGATCGGTCACCCGCAATTCGATAATTCCGGTTTTTTTGTCGATATTGATTTCCGTTCGCGAGGCCAGAGTATGGCGCGCGGAATCCAAGCTGCGGCTGCCGTACAGCTTTCGCAGATCGAATTTCGCCACCAGATCGTTCTCCACGGTACGGCTCTGCAACACCCCAGCGAACAGGTCTCCGGTGGTCTTGAGCCCCAGCAAGTCGCTGCCGATGGAGGTCAGCGCGCCGCCTCCCCCGCTGGAGCTGGAACCGCTTCCGCCGCTCAACGCGGAAATCATCATGCCGAGTCCCGAGCTTGAGCTATCGGGGGGCATCAGCCGGGCGACCGCCTCAAACCGCACCGGAATCAACCAAGCCAGCACCAGGAACAACAGAGTCCCGCACAGCGTACATTTACCGACGAAAGAGCGGCGCTCCCACAACAGCCGGAGCTTGGCGATCGCCTCGGCGCGCGCGGGCCTGGCGCCGCCATTTCCCGGATAGGGGTCCCCGCCGCTGGGCCGCGCGAATTCGAACTGTTCGCGCTCGCTCATGCTGTCCGCCGTTGATCGCGACTTCCCCGTCATAATCCGCCTAGATTGCCGCGCGCCTCGAACTGCCGGTAAGGCCCCTGCGCCTCACTTTAGGATGCGCGGCTCGAATGTAATGGCAATCGAAGACGTCCAATTCGATTGCGGTGTTGCCGCCAATATTGGGTATACCCAATTCTCGTGTTGCACGAAAGCTTCGAAGTGCCATTGCTGGTGAAACGCGTACTGCGCGCGGAGCGACAGGTCCTCGAGCGAACCGCCGCCAGGAATAAAATCCTTGGCCACCCGGGCGTGGCGGCCAGACGCTTCCAACCAAGTGCGGGTGGTAAAGGAGTAGCGCGCCCAAAATTGCTCGCCCTGCCCTTCGCGGCCCACCCAGTTGCCGATTATGTTGCGTTCGTTGGTGGAAAGATCGTGATAAAACAAATCCCAGTAGAGAAATTCCCCGTGATTGCTGCGCGAGGTGTGCACATCGGTGTATACCCCTTCGGCGCGCAGTTCGAGTTTGGGGATCAGCGGCACGTGCGACAAATACAATCCTGGGTTCAAGGCGGCGCGCCGCGGCGCGTCCACCGGCGAAGGATCGTCCGGCGAAATCGAATCGAGATACAGGGTCAGCCAGTTGCGCACGAACGGAAGACGGTAGGAGAAATCGAATCCGCCGGTACGCTTGCCGGGATTGTCGTTGGACGAGTAGTAGACCGACGACTTCTCAAAGCCGGTATACGAATTGAACAGCGCGGCGAACGTGAATGCCCGGCCGACCCCGCCGAACTCCGCCATGCGGCTCCAACCCAGTTCCAGATTTTCGGTAGGTTTGAAACTCACCTTCTCGGCGTGCAGCATCGGGCGCGCCGGAAATTCATTGCCGGAAAGCTTGCCGAAGAACGCATCCACCTTCATCGGACCGAGCAGCGAGAGCACCCAAGGCAGCCGGAATGGCTCGACGCGGCTGACCCGAAACATATATATCGGCAGCGCGTTATTGCTGATCATCATCGCACCGCCTTCTCCGGGACCCCACCACAAACTCTGTTTTCCGAAGGACAATGCCCAGTTGTCGGCGGTGGCGCTGAGGTAGGTATCCAGCAACTCGAAGCGGTCGACCCCGGGAACGGGCGCTGCGGGTTGAACTGGATTGCGGTCGGCGCTGGCAATGGCTTGTTCGGCGGCGCTGGAAAGCGCAGGAACGCCCGGCGCGACTTCGAACTCTCCGCGCGAATACAGCACGAAGCGCCCCTCCCCGATCCATCCCGAATAGCCCGTGTCGTTGTTATAGCCCTCGCTGTACGGCCGGCCATAGTCATTGGTTATAGTCTCACCAAAATGGTAACTATCTTCGACCGGTCTTCCGGCAATTTCCATCGAACGGGTATACACCGACTCGAGCCGCGCGCGCATCGCCTGGTCCCCGCCCGGAGCGGAGTCGCGAAGCTCGCTCGCGAATTCCACCGCCAGCGCGTCATAGATTTTTTCGGCTTCCGCGGATTCATTGTCTTGGCTGCGGAGCCGTTCGCCGGCATCGGCCACTAGTTGCGCGCATTCGGTCCGCGTCCACGGCCGAATGCCCAGAAAATCTCCCTTTACGAATCCCATCGAGGTGAGCCGCAGGATCGCCGGATAAACCCAGCTATCCACCGGAACAAACGCGGTGCCGGTGAAATGACGCCGACCCCCGGAAGATGCTTCGCGCGACTCGGCGTACGTATTCCAATCGCCGCCGCCAACCTCGGGATCGTGGTGGTGGCGATAAACCTGCTGGCTGCTGAGGTAACCCAGCGCTTCGCCCACCAACACGTCCGTGGGAAAATGCTGCTTGCCGGTAATTCGTGCGCCGCCTATCGCCGCCGCAGCGCCGTAGGCCACTAGCGACGTGAGCGGACCGGGATACTCGTGGGTGATCACACCGGCAATCGCCGACGCCACCGCCGCATGGGTCGACGGGAACGAAGTGCCGCTCTGCCAGAAGCGCCCGCGGTAGTCATCCTCGAGCGGCCGCTCGCGTCCAAAGCCGTATTCGAACGCCTTGGCCAACGCGTAACTGTTGAGCGCGGCTTCTGCGGCCAGCAGCCCGGTTTCGCGTTTGTGGTCTTCGTGGGTCACTTCGCCTAAGAGGAAAAGCCCAGCACCGGCGGCGCCCAACGCGCCTACGCCGTAGTTCGATAACTTGTCGCTATCATTCAATCGTTTGGGGGAATTCGATAAATGCTTGCTGACTTCGGTGTCGGTGGCGAACGATCCGCCCAGCACCGCGGCCATCGGCAAAAGCCAGTCGGCATCCTCCCAGCGCGTGTGCGCCGGACTGGTCCAGATCGCTTTTTGATCTTCGGCCAAATGTTTAAACAAGTGCAGCCCCAGACTGTTGTCGGTTTCCTCTGACCTCTCCGGCGGGTCAGGTTCTCGTTTCACCGGCGCTACCGTAGCGGCCGGCGCTGTGGTGGTGGTCGTGGCCGTGGCCGCCGCACTCGGTGGCGGACCCGCCGCCCCGGCGTCTTGCGGGCGGGCGCGAGCCTCCGAGGCGCTACACACCGTCGCCACAATCCCCAGCGCCACGCTGATTGTCATCCGCAGCCATCCTCGCTCCATTAACACGATCCGCTAGTAGTGCAACGCGATGAATACGGTGCTGGCCACCGAAGCCGCGATCTGCGCCGACTGGAACACGTTGGACCACGGGAAACCAATCGCCAGCGATTTTTCCGGGACCACCACCGCGTCTCCCGGCGCCAGGGTCACGTTCAAATCCTGGCCGCTCCACATCGAGAGGGTCCCGTGCGAGCCGATTACCGATCCGTCGGCACGAATTACGAAAATCTCTTTCTTGGCGGCCATCGAGGTCGGTCCTCCTGACTGGCTGAGGTACCATCTCGCGCTCTTGCCGGGGCGGTAGGACACCGCCGCGGGATTAAATACCTGTCCTTCGACCATGACGAAGCTGGGCCGCTTGGGGATCAGGATGGTGTCGCCAGCGCGCACTTCGATGTCGTCATGAGTATTCTTCCAACGATCGATTTTCGACGACACGCGGATGTTCACGCGTCCCACCGGCGGCGTATTGGCCAGATGATCGAGGGTGTTTTGCCATTGCTGCAGGGCGGCCGCCTTGGCTTCCTTCTGCCGCGTGTCGGTGTCCGGCATCAATTGCAGGTTGGCTTCGGCGTCACGGACGCGGCGGACCATTTCATCGCGGGACTTCTCTTCGAGCTCGCGCACTTGCACCCGTTGCAGGATCGCCCCGTAAGGATACGCATCGGGCTGGAATCCGCCGGCGCGTTCGAGCACTGAACTCAAGCGCTCTCCCGGACGAATGCCGTAAGTTCCGGCGTGGCTCACTTCGCCGCGCACCGCGATCGACGCTCCCAAATCCTGCCAGCCGGGAATCTCGCGAATGGTGAGTACGTCGCCGTTATGCAGCGAAAGGTTCGCGTTGGGATCGCCGGAGAGCGCCGAGGCAATCGATACGTTTTGTTGCGCGGCGGTCACCTGCGAGCGTTCCCCTGACGAATACTGGGTCAGGTCGGCCAGTTGCGGGTCCGCGCTGGCCTTCAGTCCTCCGCCGACCTTAATGAGATCCGCGACGGTCATGTTGGTAGTCAGGGGGTAGCGTCCGGGGCTGCCTACCTCGCCTTCGACGTATACCGTGGCGCCTTCGATCGCCGCGGGCTTGCGATGCACCAGCAAGCGGTCGCGCGGCGCGAGATCGATATTCGCGGCCACGTCTCCGGCCATCGCGCCCTTCAGGCTCACGCTGAAGATTTTCAGATTGCCGTCGGGCAGGTAGCGAAACACCTGCGCGTCGTCGGCTTCGGCTTCGTCGGAAAGCCCTCCGGCCAGATGCACCGCATCGCTCAAATGAATTTGTCCGGTCGTCGGATAGGTTCCCGGCCGGCGCACTTCGCCGACCACCGAAACCGACGGCGGATTGGCGAAATCGAAGCGGCTATAAATGCGCACGGTGTCCATGGGCTGCAAGATCGGCGACTGCGCGGGCTCCTTCAGCGCATCGCTGAGATCGAAACTGGTGACCGTTGGACGGTAGTCCGGGGCGTTCAGATGAATGATTTCGGCGTATTGCGAGTCGGGTTCGGGCAGGGTGTCTTGGAAGGAGCTCACCACGTCGGTGACGTGCATCCCTGCGCGGTAGGAATATTTGCCCGGCCGCAGCACATGGCCTTCGAGGTACACCACATCCGAGTTGTAGTCGGCGATCGGGAAAATGCGTACCGCGTCGCCGTCCTGGATCGTGAACGCTTCGAGTTTGCTGCGGATCGCGTCGGGCTCCGCGGAGTCCGGAATATCCAGGCTGAGCATGGTGCGCTTTTCGTGGGCAATCAGCCGCTGCACTTCGATGTGCCGCAGCGTGGCGATCGGCAGAATTCCGCCGGCCAAGTCCAGCGCCTGAGCCAGGTTCTTTTCTCCCTGCAGCTCGTAGATCGCCGGACGCCGCACCATCCCCTGCACGGTGACTTCCGGCCCCAGTGGCGGGACCATGATGCTGTCGCCATTCTCGAGGGGTGCGACGCTATCGCGCACGCCGTGCAGCAACATATCGTACACGTCGACGTCCTGCACATCCTGCGCACCGCGCATGTGCCGCAGCGTGCGCAGCGAACCGCGCGCGGTGGGCCCGCCCGCTTCGAACAACGCGTTGAGCGGGGTGGACAACGCAGAAATATCGTAAGCCCCGGGCCGCTCCACATCACCGACCACGTACACGCGTATGGTCCGCAGGCGTGTGAGTGAGACCGATGCGGAAACGTCGCGGAACTGGCTGCGCAGCACCTGCTGCACGGAATCCTGAACGTCCGAAAGCTTCTTGCCGCTGACCATCACCGGACCGACTTCCGGCAGGCTCACCCGGCCTTCGCGGTCGACGGTGCGGCTAAACCGCTGGCTCATGCCGCCCCACATGTCGAACGACAACCCGTCGCCGGGACCAACCACATAATCCGGACCCGCCGGCATGTCCATGGGAATCAACTGCGAGTCCCGGGTGCCGTTTTCAAAAACGTCCAGGCCGAAGCGGCGCAGCGTGGGCACGCGTGGCGAAGCCTGAATGTACATATCGTAGAGCGAGGGCAGATCGGGATAAGGGCTAGCCTTGCGCACCAGTTGATAGCCGACGTTATAATTCTGGGTAAAGTACGGCCGCATCTGCGGGCCACGGGGAACGAAGCCGCCGCCGCTCGCTTGGTACGCCGCGTACGGCGAATAAGGATTGTAGGTTCCCATCCCCGACCCGGCGGGAGAGTAACCGCCGGCGGAAGCCAAACCGCCCTGGCCGGAGCCGGCGAGCATCGAGGCAATCGCTTCGGTATCCAGTCCCGGCGTGGGCACGCCGGTCAGGCCGCCGGAAAGGTCCGACCCGCCGCCCAAGCCTCCGCCGCCCATCCCCAGTCCTGCCCCGCCCAGACCGCCGGACATCCCCGAAGATTCGGCGGAAAGGCCCGCGCCGAAACCGCTCAGCGCTCCCTGACCACTGCCGGTCCCGGACATCTCATCCACGTCGTCGCTCGCGCCCAGTCGCGTCTGGATCAGCGAAGGTTGCGACGACGAGCCGGGCTGAAACTGAAACGGATTGAGCGGGTTTTGGGGTTGAAACTGGTCGTTCGGCGTTGCCGGCAAATTGTATTGCGGCTGCGTCGGAAGCATTTGCTGCTGGCCGGCTCCGCCGGGCAGGCCGCCACCCTGGTTCTGCTGCAGTCCGGTGGCGCTGGTGGTCGCGGATTGTGCCGGGCAGTCTGGGTCCGATGTAGGAACGCAACCGCGCGCCAGCGCGAGCTCTTCGCGCTGCTTTTTTCCTATCGCGAGGCGCTCTTGTTCTTCGTCTTGGGCGACATACTTGGCGCGCTCCTGAATCACCAGGTCCTGTTCCTTGGCCATGGGCGAATCCGGATTGACGCGCGGCTGCAGGTATCCGAACTTGCGTAACAGGGCGGTAGCGACGGCACGGAGGTGCACATCGGTCTGCAGGCGGTCCATCACCGCTATGTCGGTGAGGTCGGTGTCGGTGAGCACCTGGCCCTGGTTGGTGGCATCGCGCGCGATCCATTCCTTCAGTTCGACCATCAGGCCCGGGTCCTGCTGCAAAACCGTAGAAATTTCGGACGCCGAGGCCGCCACCATACCCAGGTTCTCGCGCGCCAAATCCGTGGGGCGCGGGTTCGGTTTGGCCGCGGTATTCTGGGACTGGGTTTGCGCATCGGCCGGCTCGCCTAACCACACCCCAGCGGCGCACAGCAGCGCCACACCAGCCACTGCTGCCATTACCCTGATCCTCGAGCGGCGTATCGATAACACGCGGATAATTCGGCCTTGCGAAGTTTTTTTTCGTTCCATTGTGATCTTGTCGTTCGCCTCAGAATTCGCCTGGAAAGTGAGAGTCTGCTGAACCTGGGCAGGGTTGCTCATACCAACTGCGCGCCACCGCGAACTGCACCGAGCATGCCCTCTTCGGAGGACTCCACGCGATTCGATCGAATTTCCATGGAGAGCCAATAGCAAATCGTCGCGTCGCGGTTGGGCGCGATACCCAGAATCTTCAAGCGCGGGTGGGTGACCAGCATCTCGACGAACGGTTTGGGCAGCTGGTCGGAGGAGTCCAGCGCCACGATCAGGAAATCGGGAGCGGTCGATTCCACCGCCGCTAGCACCGCGGCGTCTTGATCCACCTGCCCGACCACCTCAATGTCCGGCTGGTCAGACATGGTAGCCAGCACCAGTTCCCGCATTAAGCGCGGCTGGTTGGCGACCAGTACCCGAATAAGCTTCATGGCACCCTCCCCAAGCGAAGGGCAATTGTCTCGTGGGGGGGGCTCGAGGGGTAGGCCCAGGCAGGGTACAATTCGGGTTCAGTGTGCCGCGAGGATGCGGTACCAGGTTTGGTACTGGTTTCGTACTGCGTAGAAACCACTGCTCTTGCGCGGAAATCCCTGTACGATTTTTGCACGCTGGCCCGCGGTGGAGGCCACACCGCGCACGGGGTGGGTGACCGGCCAACGACCGGTGGTGCGCCTATCTGTTCCCAGCCGCCCTATCCCGGGCCCGGCAGGTGCACTCCGATCACTGCCCGCCAACTCTGATGCTCGTGCATCATCGCGCTATCGGCGGCCCGCGCTAGTTGTTGCAGCGGCGAGAGATTTGTCTCCGTGGCGGATATCACGGCGGGGCGCGGCACCTGAATCTGCTCGCTGATCTTCTTCAGATACTCGCTCATGCCTTCGTAGCGCTCCGCGATACGGTAGAAATGCCGGAACACGCTGATGCCGGCGATCGCGCTGGCGATTGCCGGGAGCCCTAAGGCGACCACCGACAATTTATCCTCCGAACCATGTTCGATCCACTTCTGAATTCCCGGCCAGCCAGCC
>Ga0302326_10013516_pt1 | contig 17298 bp, 16 predicted proteins | sample Palsa_T0_3_FD_202264 | JGI IMG/M metagenome (GOLD analysis project Ga0302326, IMG submission 202264) | Peat permafrost microbial communities from Stordalen Mire near Abisko, Sweden - Palsa_T0_3 | ecosystem: Environmental > Terrestrial > Soil > Palsa > Peat permafrost | place: Sweden: Abisko... | reverse complement strand
CGACGACCACTACCGACCCCCGACCGCCTCCCACCACGAAGCCTCCCACCCCCCCACCGCCCACCACGCCACCTGCCACAACCAGTGCCACAACAGCCGACGTGCACCCACCGCCGGCAGGAGGCCTTTGGCTAGAACTGCGCGACTGTGAGTCAGGCGACAACTATCAGGAGGACACCGGCAACGGTTTCTACGGGGCCTACCAGTTCTCTTGGCCTACCTGGGTCGACCTTGGCTACCCCGGTCGGCCTGACCAAGAGCCGTACTGGATGCAGGACCAGGCAGCTCAGCGTCTCGAAGCAATGGACGGCTGGAGCCAGTGGCCATCTTGTAGTGCGGCCTTGGGCGTTTAGGTCAGCCGCGAGCGCTAAACGCCCGCACCGGTCCTGACTTGGTGGCAGCGTCCAGCGAGGACCGCCCAAGGACGGCCACCTGCTCGGCGGGAAGGGGTCGCGCCAACAAATAGCCTTGGCCGGTGTCGCACCCGAGCGCCGTCAGTTCGCCAAGCTGGCGGGTTGTCTCGATCCCTTCGCCGACGACCGACATCCCTAGGGCGTGGGCCATCGCGGTGATGGCAGCAATTATCTCGCGATCGCGGTCGCTACCACCGATCTGCTCGACGAAGCTGCGGTCGATCTTCAAGATGTCCACGTTAAGGCGCTGTACGTGGGCAAGCGTCGAGTAGCCGGTCCCGAAGTCGTCGAGGGCAATCCTCACACCAAGCTTCGAAAGGTCCGCCAGAGTCGTCGTCGCCTCGCCAAGCTCCCCGATCAGGGCGGTTTCGGTGATCTCGAGGCAGAGCTGGCGGGCGGCAACTCCGTGGCTTTTTATCGATGAAGCGACACGCTCAACCAGTTGCGGGTCGGACAGTTGCCGTCCCGACAGGTTCACCGCCATGGTGAAGTCATCGGGCAGCACCTCGTCCTTCACCCACGCAGCCAGCTGGCGGCACGCCCCGTCGAAAACGAAGGAGTCGATGCTCCCGATTAGCCCGCGTTCCTCGGCGAGCGGGATGAAATCTCCGGGAAGGACAACACCGCGTTCGGGGTGCCTCCAGCGGACTAGCGCCTCGACCCCGCGTAGGGACTGGTCGTCGAGCGAGAAGAGGGGCTGGTAAAGCAGGAACAGCTCCTTCTTGTCGATCGCTTTACGCAAAGTCGCGTCGAAGTCGTGGTTGGCCATCGCCCGCACCCGAAGCTTGCTGTCGTACAGGCGGAAGCCGTCGCGGCCGGCGCTCTTTGCCTCGTACATGGCGATGTCCGCCTGTTGCAGCAGCGTCCCCGGGTCCGAGGACGGGTCGGCGGTCACGATGACCCCGACGCTCGCGGTCACCGTCAGATCGTCACCCTCAGACGAAAATCTCTTTCCAATAGCCCGTACCGCCCTGCTCGCGATCAAGCGGACGTCTTCGTCGGCACGAAGTGAGCACAGCAACACGAACTCGTCCCCGCCGAAGCGGGCAACGGTGTCGCTCCGCCGGCAAATCCGTCCGAGGCGCCGGCCCACCTCGACGAGCACCCGGTCGCCTGCCTCGTGGCCAAGTGAGTCGTTGATCGTCTTGAAGTTGTCGAGGTCGATAAAGAACAGGGCGACCTGGCCGTGGGCCCGGTCGAGAGAGACCAGGGCCTGCGATAGGCGGTCCATGAGCGCCAGCCGGTTAGCCAGCCCCGTGACGGCATCGTGAAGAGCCTGGTGGGCAAGGGCCCGCTCCGCCATCACCTGTGCGGTCACGTCGCGCGAGACACCGAAAGTGCCAACGATCTGCCCGTCGGGGCCAAGCAGGGGGAGCTTGGTGGTCGAAACCCAGGCGTCCTCGCGGTCGTGAAAGGTCTCCCGCTCGATCTTCGCCACCATCGGCTTGCCGGTTTGGATGATCCGCTGCTCGTCTTCGTACGCGGCGAGCGCGTGCTCGTCGCTGAAGACGTCGAAATCGGTCTTCCCGATCAGCTCCTCGACACTGAACCCGTGCGGTTGGTCACCGGCCAGGCTCTCGCTGACCAGGAGGAACCGGCTCTGGAGGTCCTTGAAGAAGAGGCGTTCCCCCGGCGTGGCGAGCAGGTTGCGAAAGCACAGCAGCTCCAGGTCCTGGTGCTCTAGGGACATGTCTGAGCTGGCTTCCTTGTCGGGGTCGGCCACGGCACCTCCTTTGGATGACCAAAAGGAGTATCGGCGCAGGCCCGGGAGACATTAGAACGAGGGTCACGCCTGGTAGGCGGCATGTTGACGCTCAGATGCGACACTTCGGAGCGGGCTGGGTAGGTCTTTGGGACGCACGCTCCCAGGGCCACCGGAGCCACGGGCCCCGACTTGGGGAGCACGAGCGAGTACCCCGGCCGCACCTCAGCTCGCTGGGTGACCCTCGGCGTTGCGGGTTCCCTGGTAGCGGTCTATGTACTGCTGGCTTTGGGACGCAGCTCCCTGGCGCTAGGGGCGAGCGCCCTGTGTGCGTCGATGGCAATCGTTTGGGCAGTGCTGTTTTCAGAGCCTCTCCGTGCCCCGGGCGGCGAAGTACCGGCCGGCAGCAACGTCGGCCCGTCCACGGGGAACCTCGGCCAGGATGGCTCGGGCAGCTACCTCGACATTCACGCTGTTGAAGTGAAGGCGGTCTACCTGCTCGGCGATGAGGTCTTTACACACCTGAAGGGGGGCGTTGGCAGCATATTGGGCCCCTCTGGCCTACGGCTGGGCCGTGCTTGACCGGACGTTACTGGAGTACTTGACAGCTTTCTAGCTAAGTGGCTAACTAGCTAGGTGGCTGCAGATGTGGACGAGAGCGCAGTTGCGTCGGTCTTTAGGGCGCTGGCGGACCCCACGAGGCGGCGGATCCTCCAGGCGCTCCGCAAGGGCGAACTGGCCGCAGGCGACATAGCGTCCCGCTTCCCGATCTCGGGACCGTCGGTATCGCGCCACCTTGCGGTGTTGAAAGCGGCCGGGCTCGTCACCGAACGGCGCGAGGCCAACCGGGTTATCTACTCTCTCCTCGCCGATCGTCTGGCACTTTGTGTCGGGTCTTTCCTGGCGGCCGTTTCTCCCGAGGAGATGCCGGCCCGCCATCAGGGGAAGAAGAAGGCCAAGGCTCCCGACAAGGCCAAGGCTTCCGAGAAGGCGGCGGCCAGGACCGGAGAGAAGCCATCTGGCAAGGACAAGCACCGACGGGGGGAGGCCAAACCAGCCCCGGCCAAACCAGCCCCGGCCAAACCAGCCCCGGCCAAACCAGCCCCGGCCAAACCAGCCCCGGCCGAGGCAGCGCCTGACGAGCCGACCTCGGCCGAACCAGCTCCGGCGCTCGCCGACGCCACCACGGACTAGCTCAGCGCCACGGTTTGAGCTCGGGGGCTTCGAAGCCCCCTACTTGGGTAGCGCGGCCGGTCACCCAGGCGAGCAGCTCCCCAGTAGTCCCGGAGATCTCGACCGAGGTCCCGCTGCCGGCGACCCAATGCTGCCCGGCATCTGAAGCGGTGAGCACTACCGCCACCCCCGTCGGCAAGCGGGTCGGAAGGTCCAGCATTGAACGCTCCATCTCCTCGACCACCCAGGCGAACGGCCAGTCGTCCGGCCCGTAGCCATAGGCAAGGTCGACGTGGTGCACCTCGACTTCGCGCAGCCTTGCTACGACCAGTCCCGCGCCGACAAGCACTTCCCCGGAAATACCGATGGCTGGTGAACCCCAAACCTCGTCCGGGGCCGACTCGAGAGCGGGCCCCAGTCGCTCGTAGGAGCGGCGAAGGCGAGCCTGCAGCTCTCGGGCGGGCAACGCCCGGCCCGCCTCGATCTCGCCGTCCCGTGCAGGTTTACCTCCGGGGTAGACCTCTCCGATGTCACCTCGGGCGGCCGCCTCAACGGCACGCCTAACCCCGTCAGCGTTAGCGCAAAGATGGACAATCACCATCGAACGGTCCCAATTGGGCAAGAGGCTCGCCGCAGAGGCAGCTTCGTCGTCCAAGCGTGAGACGGTCTCGGCCAACTTCTTGGTCGCCGCGTCGATGCGCGGCAGGTAGCGGTTGTTCACCGCTCGTAGCCTAGGAAGCTCGATCAGCTACCTGCGGTGCTACGAGGCCAAGGGCCTCCCGGGCATCGGCGATCGAGATGAGCTCCGAACCGCTTGCAGCCGACCACGCGGCAAACCCGAGCCGCTGGACTTCCAACGGGGAACCCACGGCTGCATCGCACAGGAGCTCCAGTGCCTCCTCGTCAAAGTCGACACCGCGCTCAGCCGCAGGCACGATAAGCGCCTCGCGTGCCTCGCCATCGTCGAACCAATCGAGACTGGTAGGCCAGACGCACCCCGTGAAGTTCCCCGCACGTGCAAATCGTTCCGCCAGCTGCGGCCCGCCGCTCAGCAGGAGGGCTACCGGCAGGCCATCGCGCGACAGGGCACGTGCCAGATGGCCCAGGGACTCGACCTCGCCACCACCCAGTCGCTCGGCATTGTCGAATACCAAAAGAACGCCTCGAGAAAGGCTCCGCGCGAACAGGCCCGCCAACCTACAGAACTGTTTCAACGTCGCCCAAGAGATCTCGCCGTCCAGACCGAGAAATTGGGGCACCGCCAAAGGGTTGGAGGGGTGGAGATGGGCTCCCACTGGCACGACCGGCGTTGCTCGGTACCCAAAAGCAAGGACTTCGCTCGCAAAGCGGCCGGCGTGCACTGGCCACCGTCTCAATATGGCCGACTCGATCTCGGCGGCAAGGGATCCCAGTGCGCGTTCTTTGGGCTGGCAGCTATGAAAGCACACGGCCCAACCGAGGCGCCGGGCGGCCTCGTGCCCAATCGCGCGCAGCAGCGCTGTCCTGCCCATGGCGGGGCCGGAAGTCACTAGGCGGTGAAAACGTGGGTCGCACGGGCCGGCTGCGAAAGCTGCGATACTCCCGGCAACTACACCGCTCTCACAGATGTCTTCGCCCTCAGCTCGGTCCACAAAGTGGGGTGGCTCGGCGCCGCGCAAGGGGCGGTACGGGGGTGGGACGTTGGTCATTTGTCGGCCTTCTTTCTCTGGAGTTCAATTGACGGGGGACGAGTTGGGGAAGGTCGCGGGGACCGGGAGAGGTCCGTCCGGGAAGGCGGCGGCGCCGGGGGACATCTCGCCGTCGGGGACAATCTCGCCGTCGGGGAAAATCTCGCTGCCGGGACAAGGGCGTTTGCCGGGACGGGCAGCGGAACGGGCGCGGTCGTTGGCCAATCGAGCCTGCTCCTCCTCTTGGCGGACTTGCTCCCAGTCGGGGCCCTCAGAGAGCAGGGGTAAGTGGGCCAGGACAGGTGGCAACCTGCTCCAAAGCAGCAGAGCCATCCCGGCCTGGAGAGTCCGGATCTGGTCGGCCCGCAAGACGGTCTCATTTTCCCAACTGATGGTCCGTGAATGATCCCGGCCGTTCCTCCCGCCGCTCCCGCGGTGAGTGGAGACCCGGCGCACTCGCCGTTGGCCGCAGATCCTTTCCAAGTCGGCGAGGTCGGTCGGGGAAGTGAGGCCACCGAGCACGGCCGTTATGGACGTCGCGTTGCCCATGGTCTCGGCTCGCTGCGCACCCCAGCGCGTCACCGCCTGAGAAAATGACTGCATCGCATAAACGATCACGATCCCCCGCCCGCGCCCGTCGGCGAGCAGTTCGGGGAGGCTCGGGACCGGGGCGATGCTCGGTGCCTCGTCCAGCAAGCCGAGCAAGGGTGGGTCGAGGCGGCGGTTTGGCATTGTTGCTGCCAACCTTTCGGCGCAGTCGAACACTTCATCGGCAAAAGCGGTGATCAGCGGTGCGACCGCGCCGAGCCGGGAGCCTTTCCCGAGGAGGTAAATGGTGCCGTTATCAATCAGGAACTGTTCGATGTCGAGGTCCTCTCCGGGCCCCGGGCAGCACGCCTCGATCACGGCCTCGTGGCTGAAGCACGCGAGTGCCCTTGCCACATATCGCAAAACGCCCGACGTCGTCTCCGGCGCCCCAGTGGTATGCAGCCCCACCAGGTCGCCCCAGCCTTCGGCCGCCAACGGCGAGGAGAGCAACACCTCCGCCGGAGCCGGGTCCTCGGGCCGGCGGGACCAATCGAGCACGGCCCGGATGTCGAGCCCCTCCAGGGCTGCCGCGTGAAGATAAGCCTTCAGCAAGTCGCGGGCCGAGTCCCGGAAGAAAGCGCCATTTTGGGCATCGCCGTCGTCGCCTGTTGCGGCTACCAAGGCCGCCGCCCTGCGCTCGGCCACCTCGCTTTGCTCGCAGCCGCTGACGGGCGACCAACGAGCCGGCTCAGCGGCCGGGGCGAGAAGGTCAGGGTCGAGAGCGAACACCGGCCCCCGGCGCCTTCGAGCGATCGCGCTCAGCTCGTAGAGGTCGGCCTTGGTAGAGGTGGCGATAGCTGGGCCCGGGTGCTGGCGCAGCACCGGTACCAACGCCCGGAACGTCTTGCCCTCGCCCGGGGGCGCGACAAGCCGCAGGGAAGCCTCCCAGCTCGGCCAGAGCGGGATACCTCCGGGATGGGCGCGCCCGAGCGGGTACCCAATCTCTTCAGGGCGCAAGCGACGCTTGTTCGCGCGGAGGGACGGGCGGGTCTGAGCCGCCCGCTTGCGGGCGGCGGCCACTGAGGCCTCCTGGCGCAGTTGGCGCGAGCTGGCGAAACCGTGGCGGTCCCTCCTGTCCACAAGGGGCGACCGTTTGATGAGGGTGCTCGCCGGGAGAAAGCCGCCCCGCCGCACTCGTGTCCGGGACAACCGGCTCTTGGGCTGCCTCTGGCCGCTCCTGGCCTGCCCGCTCCTAAACGACCTGCTCGGGTACTGGCTTGGGGGGTAATTGGGCGATTGGCGCGCCGGGTAACCCGGAAAGGAGCCCCTGCGCCAGCCCTGCCCGCGCCCTGGCGCCGGCCGTGAGCCCGGTTCTCTCCAGTGGGCCTCCCCCGCCGCCGGCTCCCCGGTGCTGACGGCCCGCCACGCCCCGCACGCCAGGCCCACCAAGACCACCGCGGTCACTGCGACCACGAAGCCGGCAGTCATTGCGCCCTCAAGCGCTCGAAAATCTCCACGGCCCCGAGATTGGCGCGCGGCCTTCCCCGGAAAGTTCCCCAATCTGTTCCCCGAAGAGCGAGTTGCTCGGGGAAGTTGTGCGGGACGACTGGGTCAGCCGCGGTCGAGGGCGGCGCGGATCGTGGCTACGAGGTCGCCGACCTCGGTGGGAGAAGCACCCTTGAGCGCGGCACGCATCAAGGCCGCGCCGACTACAACGCCATCGGAGTGCTCGGCGGCCGCTACGGCCTGCGTCGGCCCCGTGATCCCAAAACCCATGAGGACTGGTTTGTCGGTGGCCGCCTTCATCCGCTTGGCGAGCACCGACGAGCTTGTGGACAGGCTGTCCCGCTCGCCAGTCACGCCCATCAGGTTGACCCCGTAGACAAAGCCGTGAGAATGCTCGCAGATGACCGCTAGGCGGTAGTCGGGCGTAACCGGGGCGGCTAAGAGGACCGTTTCGACCCCGCCGGCAGCGGCGTCCGCCTCCCACTCTGCCGACTCCTCAAGCGGGAGGTCGGGCACGATCGCACCCCTCACGCCGGCACCGGCCAGTTGGGCCGCAAAACGCTTGGTCCCGGCGCGCAGGACCAGGTTGCAGTAGGTCATGACGACGAGGGGCACGGGCGCTTCGAGGGAGCGCAGCTCGTTCAGTACCGACGTCGGCGTCGTGCCACGCTGCAGCGCCTGCAGCGACGCCTCCTGGATCGTTGGCCCGTCCATCATCGGGTCAGAGAACGGGAGACCGACCTCGATCGCGTCGGCTCCTGCATCAGCCATCGAGCTGAGGATGGCGACCCAGTCGTCCCGCAGCCCTCCGGTGACATAGGGCACCAAGAGCTTGCGGCCCTTGTCCCGGGCCGCGCGAAGCACAGCTTCAACCGGGAGGCCCTTCATGATGCGCCCGCTGCCAGCAGCTTCATCACGTGCTCCGCGTCCTTGTCGCCCCGTCCTGACATCGTGAGCAGGACAGTGGACCCGGGTGGCACTTCTCCTTGGCGGGCGGCGCGTACCAGCCAAGCGAGGGCGTGAGCCGGCTCCAAAGCGGGGATTATCCCCTCGGTGCGAGCGAGCAGCTGGAGTGCGTCCAGGACTTCAGAGTCCTCGGCCGACCCGTAGCGTGCCCGGCCGACCTCGCCGAGGTGAGCGTGCTCTGGCCCGACGCCGGGGTAGTCGAGCCCTGCCGAAATCGATTCAGCCTCGAGGATCTGGCCGAACTCGTCCTGAAGAAGGTTCGACCTCATGCCATGGAGGACCCCCGGGACACCTCTCGGCCCCATCGCGGCGCCGCCGGCGGCTTCGACGCCGACAAGGCGCGCTGAGGTGCCGACAAACCCTGCGAAAGTACCAGCCGCGTTGCTGCCGCCGCCGACGCAGGCGACCACAAAATCGGGGGCACCCCCCAACAGCTGCTCGCATTGCAGCCGGGCTTCCTCCCCGATTACCGCCTGGAACTCGCGCACCATCCAGGGGAACGGGTGAGGCCCCATCACCGACCCGATGCAATAGTGCGTCGAACCGACGGTTGCCACCCAGTCCCGCAACGCCTCGTTAACGGCGTCTTTCAGTGTGCGACTGCCTGAGCTGACGCCACGGACCTCGGCGCCCAGCAGTCGCATCCGGAAGACATTGAGCTCCTGGCGTTCCATGTCGACTTCGCCCATATAAACAACGCATTCCAGCCCGAACAGGGCGGCCGCTGTCGCCGTCGCCACCCCATGTTGGCCGGCACCAGTCTCGGCAACGAGGCGCGTTTTGCCCATTTCGAGTGTCAGGAGCCCTTGGCCAATAACGTTGTTTATCTTGTGGCTGCCGGTGTGGTTCAGATCTTCGCGCTTCAGCAGGACGCGGACACCGAGGCGTTCTGAGAGGTTCTCGCATTCGGTCAGCGCGCTCGGCCGACCGGCATAGTCGCGCAGGAGCATGTTGTAACGCTCCTTGAAGGCGTCGTTCGCCCAGGAGGCACGGAAATCCCGTTCCAAGTCCTGGCAAGCGGGCACCAGCGCTTCAGGGACGAAACGGCCGCCAAAATTCCCGAACCGACCAGTCGGGTCGGGTTCTCCCATGAGACCGGTGGGATCATTGGCGCGGGCCGCTGGCGCATCGGGCGGCAATTTCATTCGTCGTCAGCCCAGTCGTAGGGGTCGCCGAGCGCGCTTTCAGAAGGCTCGCCTTTCGCCTCGGCAAGAGCGGCTTCGGCACGCCGAGCCGCCTCCACGAACGCTTTCACCCTCATGGGGTCCTTCAACCCCGGCGCAGCTTCGACGCCCGACGTGGCGTCCACCCCCCACGGCTTCGTTCTCGCTATGGCAGTGGCCACATTGTCCGCGTCCAGGCCACCCGCGAGAAGGAGGCGCTGGCCCTCCGGCAGTTCGCTGGCGAGTTCCCAATCAAAAACCTGCCCGGAACCTGGGTTTGGCGCGTCCAACATGATGACATCTGCGCCAAAGTCGGCAGCCCGACTTACGCGGAGGTCGCCTGCGGGGAAGGCCTTGATCACCATCGGGACCCTCTCGCGCACCCATTTCACATCGTCTGGGGATTCTCTCCCGTGTAGCTGGGCCGCCTGCAAGCCGGCCGCGTAGACGACTTCCACGACTCTGCGCGGGGCGTCGTCGCGGAACACGCCGACGGTCAGGATGTCTTCTCGTGGAAGCCGTTTTACGATGTCCGCTACCCGCTGGGCCGATACCTGGCGAGGCGACGGGGCAAAGATAAACCCGATCGCATTGGCTCCCATGGCAAGTGCCAGTAGGGCGTCGTCCTCCGACGTCGTGCCACAGATCTTTATGATCACGGCTTGGCGGCTCCCAACTAACTGGCCGCCCCGGTCAAGGAGGCGAGCGCCGCCCCCGGGTCCGATGCCGTTACAAGCGCTTCGCCCACCAACACTGCGTCGAAGCCCGCGTCGGCCAGCCGCCGGACGTCGTCGCGCGTACGGATGCCCGACTCGGCCACGCGCACGACGGTACCGGGCAGGGCGGCGCTCACGCGGACAGCCCGGTCGGTGTCAACAGAAAAAGTCACGAGGTCGCGCTGGTTCACCCCGACCATCTCCGCGCCAGCGGACAAAGCCAGCTCCGCTTCGACCTCGTCGTGCACTTCGACAAGTGCGTCGAGCCCGAGGTGGCGGGCCAGCTGCAAAAGCTCTGCGAGTTCGCCCGACGAGAGCGCCCCGACGATCAATAGCAGGGCATCAGCGCCCATCAAGCGCGCGTCGCAGACGTCGGCGGCACTGACCGTGAAGTCCTTGCGTAACACGGGCAGCTCCACGGCTGCGCGGGCTTCGGCAAGGTCCTCCGCCGAACCGCCGAAGAACTCGTTATCGGTCAGGACCGACAAGCAAGCCGCTCCCGCTCCGGCGTACGACTTGGCGACGACGCCCGCTACCAGGTCCGGAGCCAGGGGCCCCTTAGAAGGGCTACGCCGTTTTATCTCGGCAATGACGGCCGGGCCGCCAGGTCCCACATGGGCACCGTTGCGCAGGGCTGCGGCGAAGCCCCGCGCTGGCGGGCACTTCTGCGCCTCCACCACCAGCACTGGCACGTCACGGTTGTCGGCGCGTGCCGCCCCGCGGTGACTTGCGAGGATCTTGTCGAGGTACGTGGCCATCTTGCCCATCAGCGTAGCCCGAGGCCGTTGCGGCCCAGGCCTTAGAGGATGAGTCGCACACTCGCTGCCCCCGGTAAGGCATGCTTGGCTATATGGGCACTGACCTGGGGACGATCGTGGTGGTCGAAGATGACACGAACATCTCCGACCTCGTCGACCTGTACTTGCGCCGTGAGGGGTTCAGGGTCATCCAGGCTGGCACCGGGGAGGCCGGGCTGGCCGCGATCGAACGTGAACACCCCCGGATGGCGATCCTGGACGTCGGGTTGCCGGGCCCGATGGACGGGCTGGAAGTCTGCCGGCGGGTGCGCGCGAGCCGTTCGCTGCCTGTATTGATGCTGACGGCAAGGGACGGCGAGGTGGACCGCGTACTGGGCCTCGAGATGGGTGCCGACGACTACGTGACCAAACCGTTCTCTCCTCGCGAGCTTGTAGCGAGGGTCAAAGCCATCCTTCGCCGCTCAGACGGCGGGACGCAAGAGCGCAGCGAAGTCCTCGTTGCCGGGCGCGTCGAGGTGGACGTCCTGCGGCGGGAAGCCCGGGTGGACGGGGTGGTTGTCCAACTTGCCTCAAAGGAGTTCCAACTGTTGCAGTTCCTCGCCGAACGGCCGGGGAGGGCTTTGTCACGCCAGCAGCTGCTGGACGGTGTCTGGGGGCAGGGCTGGTACGGCGACGACCGAACGGTGGACGCGCACGTCCGCCAGCTCCGCAAGAAGCTTGGTGACGCCTTGCCGCTCAATACGGTTTGGGGCATGGGCTACCGGCTCGGGTAGGCAGACAAACCCATGAGGCGGCGGCTGAGCCTGACCATGGTGGTTATGGTCGTGGCGGCTCTGGTGTTCGCCGGCCTGGCCACTCTGGGCCTGACGGTGCTAAACAGCGTCCACCAGACACAGGCCGAGCTGGTGGTGTTGGCGAAGAAGCTCGCGGCGGGGTTCAACACCGACGTTGCAACCGACAAGCACCACGATTCCTTGGCGGTCCTGCGCGGCGAGCTGAGCCTCCTGAACAACCCTCTCAAGCTGCAGGGCGAGGCGGTCCTCGCCGTCAGGCCCGATGGGTCGTTCGTAAACCTGTTCTCACCGGGCCCGACGCTGACCTTGCCGAGCGACCTGTCGGTAAACCTGCTGCAGAACAACGTCCAGCTCATTACCGGCACCCAGCCGGTGAGCGGTCATCTGGGGCGCCTCGCCTGGGCGGCCTACCTGTTTAACCCGCCCGCGCCCGTCGCCGGGATCCAGAACTTCGTCGTGGTACTGACTCGCGAATCCCCCGCTGGCGTTGGCGAGGCTGCTGACTGGTTCGGCCTCGCATCGCTGCTCACCGTGATCGTTGCCCTCGTCGCTGCCAACCGCCTCGGCCACCGCATCGCCCGGCCGCTCCAGCAGACCGAGGCGGTGACACGCCGTATCGCAACCGGCGACCTCGAGGCGAGGGTCCCGGTCACAGCGCAAGAGTGGCCGGAGCTCGTTTCGCTCGCGAACTCGGTTAACCAGATGGCAGCGAGCCTGGCGCGGGCGCAGGGTACCCAGCGCCAGTTCCTCATGTCGGTGTCGCACGACCTGCGTACCCCGCTGACCTCGATCCGCGGCTTTGCCGAGGCGCTCTCCGACGGGGCCACGACAGACGTCACCTACGCCGCCGGCGTCATCGGGTCCTCGGCTCGCCGCCTGGAACGCCTCGTCACGGACCTGCTGGAGCTCGCCAAGCTCGAGTCAGGAGCGTTCAGCCTGCACTCTGTAACGCTCGACCTTTCTGACGTAGTCAGCCAGGCGGCGCAGGCCTTGGAGCCGGCCGCCGCCGGCCTGAGCCTGTCCATCGAGCTGGAGACGGAGGGAGAGGCACTTTGTGTTGCCGACCCTGACCGGGTGGGCCAGGTCGTAGCGAACCTTGTCGAAAACGCCCTGAAATTCGCCACATCGCGGGTCACTGTTGGCACGCGACGTTCGGGCGACGGCTGGCTGGAAGCGTTCGTCGAGGACGACGGTCCAGGCATTCCCTGGGCAGACCTGGAACGGGTCTTCGAAAGGCTCTACCAGTCACGCCTTTCAGCGGGCCGCGAGCTCGGTTCGGGGCTGGGACTTGCGATCGTGGACGAGCTTGTCAAAGCAATGGGGGGCAGAGCCCGTGCCGAATCGCCGACGGGGCCGAACGGCGGTACGCGTGTGGTGGTTGTCCTCCCGGCCGCTGCAACTGTTCCCGGATAAGCCTTACGCGTTGCCGGGTAACGCTGTCCCTGCCCCACGCCTGCGGATCCCGGGCACCATCGGGCTGCTGTGCGGGCGGCGATGAGGCGGGAGCGTCTCGGTAGATGCCCCTTCCACGACAAAGCCGGCGTCGGCGATCATCTCGAGGTCGGCCGAACCCGGTGCACCCTCATAAGTGAGGTAATCCCCGAGGAAAATCGAATTGGCAATATGCAGCCCGAGCGGCTGGAGGCTCCGGAGGTGCATTTCACGCCCACCAGCGATGCGCACCTCGACGTCTGGGAAGACAAAGCGGAACATCGCAAGCACGCGCAGGCAATGTGGCGGGGTCAGTTCGACGTGGCCGGCAAGTGGCGTTCCCTCGAAGGGCACCAGGAAATTGACCGGCACCGAAGCGGGGCGCAACTCACGCAAAGCGAACGCCACGTCGACGAGCGAAGTACCGGGCTCGCCCATGCCCACGATTACCCCCGAGCACGGGGAAAGCCCGGCTTCAGCGGCTTCCCGGACCGTGCTCACCCTGTCGTCAAAAGTGTGCGTCGTGCAGATGTCCCCGTAAAACGAAGCTGCGGTGTTGAGGTTGTGGTTGTAGGCGTACGCCCCCGCCTCTTTGACGCGGGCAGCCTGCCCGGGGCCGAGCAGGCCGAGGCAAACACAGACTTCGAGCTCGGGGTGCCCGTCACGGATCGCACTGATCGTGTCGGCGATCCGGTCGATATCACGTTCGCTTGGCCCACGCCCGCTCGCCACGAGGCAGACCCTTTTGGCGCCGCGGGCAGCGGCAAGTTCGGCGGCAGCGGCGGCGTCGGCCGGCTTGACCCAGTTGTACGTGAGGACGCCGGTCTCCGACCCGCGCCGCTGCGAGCAGTACGAGCAATCCTCGCCGCAGAGCCCGCTTTTCATGTTCACGAGATAATTGAGCTTGACACGGTTGCCGAAGAAGGCCCGGCGCACCCGAGCGGCCGCGGCGACCACGTCGATCAGCTCGTCGTCGCTCGAACGAAGGACGGACAGGGCCTGCTCGCGCGTCGGGCATTGCAGGGCCAGTGAGCTCTCGGCGATCTCGTCGAGCCACCCGGGAGCGAGGCCCGTCGTTGGGAGGGCGCTGTCGTGCATGCCGACGACCTTAGGCGCTCGAGCTTCGCTCACGAAACAAGACCAGCTACCTTAAGGGGGGTGAAACCGACATCCCAGGCTGCGCGCTGATGCGCGCCGGTCAGCTTTTCGAAATCAAAAGTGGCGACCGTCAAGCGATAGTCACCGAGCAGGGTGCAACGCTCCACAGGGTGATCTGGGCGGGCACCGACCTGCTCAACTTCGCGAGTGACGACGGCCACGCAGTCCACGGCGGCTACGGCCAACTGCTGGCACCCTGGCCCGGGCGCATCCGCAATGCCGTCTACGAGTTCGACGGCGAACGCTTCGAGCTAGCGGTCAACGACCGCAAGGGAGGATCGGCGATCCACGGCTGGGTGCGCTGGTTCACGTGGCAGCTGCACGAGCACACGGCAGACAAGCTCACCTTGCGCTGCCGCGTGTTCGCATTGCCGGGGTACCCGTTCCCGCTCGACTTCGAGCAGTCTTACGGATGGCAAAGTTATGGGCTGGAAATCGTCACGACCGTAACGAACCTCGGCGCTCGCACGGCGCCGTTCGGGTGGGGTGTCCATCCCTATTTCATGGCCGGCTCGCCGGGGATCGACGAGTGCTCGCTCCACGTCCCGGCTGGCAAGTACTTCGGGTCCAACGACGATCTGAGCCCGGTGCTACCGGCCGTGCCCGTGGGCGGTACCGAGTTTGACTTCCGGGAGCCGAGGACGATCGGGACGAGCCGGCTCGACGTCACCCTGACCGACCTTGCCCGGGACGACGAGGGCAGGACCGTCGTCAATTTGCGGGCACACGACGGCAGCATTTCGGTTACATGCAAGTACGACGACCCCATAAATTTCGTCCAGCTGTTCACCGGCGACACCCTCTCGGAGCACCAGCGCGAAGGCGTCGCGATCGAGCCCTACACATGTGCGCCCGATGCCTTCAACAATGGGCTCGGGTTGATCCGGCTCGCGCCTGGTGCCTCAGTGAGGGTGCGCTGGACGATCAGCGCTGATTAGCCGGCACTGACCGGCTCGGCCAGGGTCGGCTCGGCCAGGGTCGGCTCGGCCAGGGTCGGCTCAGCTGGGATCGGCTCAGCTGGGGTCGGCTCGACCTGGCCTGAAATTGGCTACGGCCTCGGCCAGTTGTCGAGGGCCCACCGTCACTACGATGCCGTCACGCTCGGCCAACCACTGGCGGTTGCGCTCGTGCAGCTCCTGAGCCGGGTCGTAGCGGTTGAGGTACACGATCAGCGGCTGCGCCCCAAAGGCCCTGGCTGCGAGGCGCACGTCGCTCAAAATGCCCAGGCCGGCGCCCGTCACCAATACGACCAGGTCGGGGCGAAGCAACTCGACCAGGTCCGTACCGTCGCCGTCGTCGGCCAGGGGCGACCCGGGGCCACCGGCCAGTTCGACGATACCGATCTCGGCGCCTGACGGCCAATGCAGTTCGGAGACGAGGTCTACCAGGGTAAACGGCTCTAGCCCGAGGTGCTCGGCCGCCATGGGCGGGGCCATCGCGATGGGGTACCAGCGGTGGCGCGGGCATACATCGGTCACAGGTGCTCCGGTGACCTCTGCCAAGAGGTCGGCATCGGTAAGGCCGTCTGCAGGGTCAAAGGACTGAACGGGCTTGCGGGCTACCACGCGCAACCCCCTGGCGCGCAGGTCCGCCACGAGCTGGCAACCGACCCAAGTCTTCCCGACCTCGGTACCAGTGCCGGCGATGACTACGAGCAGCTCTGGTCCTTGCGTCATCGGCTGGCGACGAGGGCGGCGGTGCGCCCCGGGGAGGCTGGAGGGGCCGCGCGTTCAAGTGCGACCGAACCAATGATCAGCAGCACAGCAACCACCATGAGCGCCGGGCCGAAGTCTTTCAGGCCGTAGTGCTGGAACACGACCCCGAACACAGCGGAGATCCCGGCACCGCCTATCCACGCCGCTCCGATCTGCCATCCGATCACGTGCCGGGCCATCTCTTCCCCGACCCTTTCAGGGGTCAGTGCAACCAGCGCCGGGAACACCCCTGCGAGCGCACCTCCGATGATGACGAGGCCCAGTAGGGCAACCACCGTGTCGGGCCTCCACCAGACAAGGGCCGCTCCCAAAACGGCGATCGCGCACCCCCAGCGCACCACGGCCAACGGCGCAATTCTTCGCCGTGGTACTGCGAGCCCGAAGCGAGCGAGCGTCAGCGCCCCCCAGTACCCGAAGGTCGACAGGCCTGTTGCGGCGGCGCCGAGGCGGAGAGGGCCCCGGTCGAAGCTCGCCGCCCACTGCCCGGCCGAGGCCTCGAAGCCCGTGTAGACCATGAACACGATCAGCCCCAGGGCAACGACCGTGACCAGGCGCACCCTTGTCAGGCGGGTAGCCGGGCGAGGCGCACCGGGCCCCGGCTCGGCCGGCGCTGCTGCGACTTGCGCTGCTGCGACTTGCGTTGCCGCGACCGGCGGCGGTGCGACCGGCGACGCCCCGGCGGCCGGGACACCGTCGGTGGGTGAAGGACTGCCGGCAACGTGTCGCCCGGCCAGCCACCACCCGGCGACAAGGCTGATGTCCGCAACGAAGAGGAACCCGTACGCCGGGCGCCACGAGACAGCGAGGACGGCCGCCGTCACTACCAACGGGCCCACGGTTGTGCCAATCCCGTAGGAACCGTGCACCAGGTTGAGAAGCCTGTTGCGCCCCGCTAGCGCGATGGCGGAATTTATCGAACCGTCGATTAATGCGGCTGCGAGCCCAATGGCCGCCCCGGCGAGCACGAACGTCCAGAACACCGGCGACGCGAGGAGGCCGAGCGCGCCTAGGGCAGCCACCGCTCCACCGAGCATGACCGTCCGTGCAATGCCGAGCCGCGCGATCACGAGCCCCGACACCGCAGAGAGGGCCACGGCACCCACGGTGCCTGCGAGCAGCACAACCCCGAGGTCCTCGAGCGGGACGTCGAAGCTATGGCGGACCGAGGGCCACGCTGTGCCTAACATCCCGTCCGGGAGCCCGAGAACAACGAAGGCGTACATCGCGAGGGCGTCGACGGACTTGCGCCGGTGTGCCGTGGCGAGGTCGACCCGCCTTCTACGGGGGCTCTCGGTTTGGGCATCGGGGGCTCCGTCCACTCCCTTGATGGACGCGTCAGCGCCAGCTGAGCGGAAGAAGCTGCACCCGTGCCTGCACGTCGCCGATTTGGTCTCCGGCATCCCTCACCGCGAGCGTCGCCCCTGGCTCGACCGACCGTCCGACATAGCCAAGCGCAACCCAGCCCAGGCGCGGAGAACGAGCCACGCTCGTCAGCCGGCCGACCTCTTTGCCGACGCTCCCAGGGGCGTCCGAGGCGACTGGGGCCACTGCGAGGTCGACAAGCCGTGCGCCCGTCTCGGCCTGCCCCGAAAGGAGCAGGCCCCGCAA
>Ga0302326_10013515_pt1 | contig 17299 bp, 15 predicted proteins | sample Palsa_T0_3_FD_202264 | JGI IMG/M metagenome (GOLD analysis project Ga0302326, IMG submission 202264) | Peat permafrost microbial communities from Stordalen Mire near Abisko, Sweden - Palsa_T0_3 | ecosystem: Environmental > Terrestrial > Soil > Palsa > Peat permafrost | place: Sweden: Abisko... | reverse complement strand
CGAATGAAAAAGGGAGCAGCGAGGGCCGCGCTGCCGGTGTTGCGGAGAAACGATCGTCGATCGGTCATTACGGGATTATTCTACTTGGTTTAGCGAACTCAATTCATGCAGAACCATCGCAATACCGCTTATTTCTCGTCGTGGGGCGGCCAGTCGTGGCCGCAGCCGCCTTTCCAGGCGGCGGGACCGGCTGGAAAGCCGGTCCGCGGGCAAGATTGCCCGCCCCACATCGGACCGCAATGCATCCTGCATAAATCGAGCAAACAAACTAAGGTGACCCTGGGTTAGCAACCCGCCCCATGGGCCGTGACCTCGAATTCTGATACAATCGCCCCGGTAAGGAGACTTCCGGAATGAAACGTCAGTTATTTGCTGTGGCGGCGGTGGCATCGCTCGGGGTGGTGTTGTATCAGGCAAGAGGCCAGAATCCGGCGGGACAGGCGGCTCCCTCAGGACAAGCTCCGAGGCCCAACGCCGATCCCTACGCCAATAATGCCGACCCGGGAAAGATGCAGTTTCCCCTCGCCGCGCCAGCCGGCAAGGATAGCGGGGCCATCCGTACCCCGCTTCCCGGCGGTGTCAATCTGGGACTCGTCGATCCCGCAACCTGGAAGTACGGGCATAACTACGACGGACCATCCAACGCCAAAATCTGGAATCCGGTGAAACTCAAGATGATGCGGGGCGAGAAGGTGACCGCGGGCACCGTGTTCGCCGCGACCGATCCGGCAATCTACTGCGCCATGGCCAACGCCGGGTACGACTTCATCTGGACCGAAATGCAGCACTCGCCGCGCGACTGGGAGGCGGTATCCCGCATGTGGCGCGCCTGCCCCGATGCCAAAGCCGTTCCGGGCGTCCGCGTGGCCTACGCCGACGAACGTGAAATCCAGCATGCAACCGACGCCGGCGCGATGGTGGTCGTGATCCCGACTGTTCGGAACCTGGAAGAAGGGACTGCGGGCCGCAACTGGACTTACTTCCCGCCATTGGGAAAACGCAGCACCGGCGGTGGCCAGGCGTTCGAGCTCTATGGGAACGTTCCCGGCGGATATCGCAATACGTTTAACGACAACGTCGTTCTGATCGAAATGATCGAGACGCTTGACGGCGTGAAAGATGCCCGCGAGATTGCCGGAATCGAAGGCGTCACGGCTTTGTTTGCAGCCAGCGGGGATCTGGGGAATTTCTCGGGCTATAAGCAGGGGACGCCGGACTACGAACGCCTGATCAACGCGGTTCACGATGCCGCCATCGCGGCGGGTAAACGGTTGTGCGGTCCGTTCTCATGGCGCGACCGGCCGGATTTTACGTGCTTCCAGAACGGCAGCGAAACCGCTGCGATCGCGCGCGGCGTTGCCGCCGAACTGGGCACATTGAAGGATACTCAGGCGAAGCCCGAAGTCGGGCCATGGGCGCCAAAGAAACAGTAATTCGAAGCAGTAATTCGTCGCTGTAGGGCAGCTTGCCAAGCGGCGCGGGTCTGGCGGCCACAGGTGCTATAACTGGGGTTGAAACCGCCTCCGGCCGCGCCGGTCAATAACACGGCGCCCATACCCTCTACGCTCTTTCACCCCGGCGCCCTGCGGTTCTGGCTCGCCGTTACGCTCACTGGAATCGGTACCGGCATTGCCGCCGCCCTGCTGACCATGCTGCTGGAAGCGGTCCAGCGCTTCTTCTGGGGTGGCTCCGGGCGGGACATACTTTCGACAGCCTCGCATGCCACACCCCTGCGCCATATTCTGGTGCTGCTCGGCGCCGGCGTGGCCACCGGTCTGGGGCAGATTGCGCTGCGGCAGCTTTCGAGCGGCAACGGCATCGATACGTCCGCTGCAATCTGGTTCCACGCCGGGCGTTTACCCGCCTTACGCACCCTGGGCAGTGCCGCACTCTCTGTAATCATCGTTGGCATGGGCGTGTCGCTGGGCCGTGAAGGCGCGCCGAAGCAGGCTGGCGCTGTGTTTGGCAACTTCTTTTCCGATCTGGGTCGTCTTTCGGATGAGCAGCGCCGGCTGCTGGTGGCATGCGGCGCCGGAGCCGGGATGAGTGCGGCCTATGGCGTCCCCCTGGGAGGTGCGCTCTTCGCCCTGGAGGTGATGCGCGGCGTCCTGGCGCTCCGCTACGTCTTGCCCGCCATCTTCGCGTCGCTGGTCGCCACAGCCGTATCGTGGATCGCCTTGCCGGACGCACCCACCTATCTCATCCCCGCCTACAAAAGTTCCGCTTCGTGCATCGTATGGGTTCTCCTCGCCGGTCCCGTTGCCGGCATCGTCTCGGTTGGCTATGTCCGGGCGGTCACCTGGGCATATCGCACGAAGCCGAAGGGTTGGAAGCGGATTGTGGCGCCTGTGGGAGGCCTGGGAATTCTGGGGCTGATTACCATCTATTTCCCTCAAATTCTGGGAAATGGGAAGGATATTTCCCAACTGGCGTTCACAGGTAACGTTTCCGCCGCTTTACTGGCGCTCCTGCTTCTGCTGAAGCCTGCGGCGATTCTCTTATCCATGGTATGCGGCGCGCCCGGCGGGCTGTTCACGCCTTCTTTAACTCTTGGCGCGCTCCTCGGCGGCGTGCTGGGCTTCGCCTGGTCTTTCCTGTGGCCCGGTGTGCCGGCCGGGCTGTTCGCTTTCCTCGGCGCCGGCGCTGTTCTTGCAGCCACCACGCAGGGACCCATCTCAACCGTTGTGCTCCTGATGGAACTCACTGGCCGGGACCGCTCGTTCATTTTGCCGCTCCTGCTGGTCGTCGCAGCGGCCACGCTGGTGGCGCGCAGCATTGAACCCCGTTCCGTTTACGACGCCCAACTCACCGACGAAGAATTCGCCGAACGGCAAAAAATCCGCCAGTCAGGTTAAGGCTTACGCCTGGCGCGGAGCATCCTTCCCTCCGGTTCTTTCTCGGGTATGCTGGAATATCTCAGATAATGAAAGCACAATTGTTTTCAGGGGCGTCGCCCGCGGAAGCCCCGTGGGTTTCCGTCATAACACCCGCCTTCAACGCGGCAGCCACTCTTCCGCGAGCGTTCCGCTCGCTCCAGGCTCAGACCTTCGATAGTTGGGAGCATATCGTCGTCAACGATGGCAGCACCGATAACACCGCAGGAGTTATTGGCGACTTTACCGACGCCAGACTCAGGCCTGTAATTCAAACTGCCAATCGGGGTCCGGGATCGGCTCTTAACGCCGCAATCAGCCGCGCCAGGGGGCACTACTTCGCGTTCCTCGATGCGGATGACGAATTTCTCCCCACGCACCTTGCATCTCACGTCCTATGCATGGAAAACCAGCCGGGCGTACGATCTCCTGTGGGGAGGCATTGAACTCGTAGTCGGAGACGAGGAGCAGGCATGGGTACCCGACGTCTCGCGCGGCCACGGATACGTTCATGCCACCGAATGCATTGTTCAGGGCACTCTGTTCATTCGGCGTCATGTCTTCGACAGCATGACTTTTTCGGAAGATCGATGCGTGTGGTACCAGGACTTCGACTTCGTCCGCAGAGCGGAGTCGGCATCGTTCGAGTGCCGGCGCTTCGAGCTCCCCACCTATCGCTACTACCGTGATTCGGGCAACAGTCTTGTCGATCTGGCGAAAGCCGATATGGCTGTAGCTGGCACTCGAGGCGAAGATCGAACTCACCCTTCGGCGCTTCAATCCTGAGACCACCCTACGCGACCGCCAGGTCAGTCAACAACACCCCAACTACGCCTCAGCGAAGATTCGCCAGCCAGTAAGGAACCCAAATCACCGCCAGCGCGATATCGAACAGATAAGCCCGCCGGTTCGGCGGCTCTCTCCACGCCTTCACCGCCGCCGCGATCCCGAACCCGGCAAACACAAACACCGAAATTACGAACCAGTAATAAAACGGCAGAAACTCATACGGGTTCATCCGTCCACCCGACTTGCGGGCGACCCACATAATAATCACCGTCACGGCAATCAAAGCACGGAAAACAATTCGGGACATAACGAAAGCGAGATATTCCGATTATCGTTTATCCCTATCGCCGCCGCATTCTTACCTCGTGCCCCACTCCCAAATCCCGAACCCCGCGCTCTTCGAAACCGGATGCCCCACCTGCCGCGCCAGCATGCAGACCTGTCCCCGATGATGCGCGTCATGCGCCAGCAAATAAGCAAGAAAACTCCCGGCACCGGGCTTAAAACCGGGGATTCTGCCGTCCCCGGATAAGGCCTTCCGCAGCACCGCATCCAGCGCCGCCGCGCTTTCCCGCAGCGCACTCACCGCATCTTCTTTCGAACACGTCTCGCCTTCCAGCTTCAAGGGAAGCGCGGCGTTCTTATCCACGCTCTTCAGCCACATCAGCCGGACATTATGCATATGCGCAAACATCGAGGCGATATCGCGTCCCTTGCCGTTCGGCGGCTTCGCCCTCCAGGCTTCCTCCGGCACATTCCCGATCAGATAAACGTCGATCCGGTTATTCGTCGCCCACGCCCGCAGCAGCGCGTCTACGGGTTCAAAAGCGGTTTGTGCAGTAGCCATTCAGTTCACCCTTCTCCCAGCCGCGCTCTTTTACGGCAAAGCCTTCTGCGCCAGCCGGCTCCACTTCGCCACCGATCGCTGCAGATATCGCGGCGCAGACCTCGCCGCCTCCACCGCCCGCCGGTACATCGATACGGCTTCTTCGTTGCGCCCCAGGCCCCCGAGCGCGCGCCCGCCATAGTACAGTCCCTCCGCGTCGTAAGGCCGGCGCTCCACATAAATCGATAGTTCACGCCACGCATCCCCGAACTGCCCCGCGTCGAGGTAAAGTGCCCCCAACTCGCGCAAAATCTCGCTCTGATGATGATTCTCATCCTGATCGAGCACGGTCTGGAAGTGTTCCAGCGCATCCTTCAACCGCCCCTGCTGCCGCGCAATCCGTCCCAGCTGAAAATGCGCGTCGGTTTCCCCTACCTGAATGGTCACCGCATTGGTAAACCGGCGGATCGCTTCCCCGTACTGCCGCCGCTCCTGATAAATCAGCCCCAGCTGATACTGCGCTTCCGCATCGTGCGGATTCACCGCCGCCGCGTCCAGCATGCGCCGGAAGTTCTGCCGGCTGCGCAGCCCCGCCCCCAGATTGCCGAGTTCCCCGCCCAGGTAATACCACGCATAGAACAGGAAGAACGGCGACGCCAGCCAGCCCAGCACGAACCGCAGCGGCCCCCACAAATACGTCGCCGCCACCAGCGGAATCCATGACAGCCCCACAATCGCCCCCGCCACGCCATTCTCGGTTCCGAACACCGTACGCACCACGAAGAACATCAGCACCACAAAATACAGCGCCAGCAGGATCGCTGCCGAGGGCAGCAGGGTCCGCGGGAGCATCCCCCACCCCACCAGAAAGCGCGCTATCGGAAAAGGCGCCGCGGCAGCGCTCCACGCCATCGCGGTGCAGGTCAGCAGAGGCGAATAATCGCGCTGAAACACCGTACCCAGACTGCCGCCCAGCCCGGCCAAAATCTTCCCGAGCAGCACGATTCCCGGCACGTAAAACAACGCCAGCACCAGCAGCGGCATGTAGAACGGAACCGGCATCTGCAGTATCAGCGTGGCCGCCATCACCGAAATGCTGGCAAACAATAAACTTCCCTGATCGAGAATCCCGCTCATTGCTGCCACCGGGTTCGTATACACGCGCATCAGAAGCCTGACATGATCGATCAACCCGAAAGCATACCAATGACGAAGGATCTTTCGCGACTGATCTTTCACGATAAGATGCGTGATGCCATGCTCAAACTCGCCGCCTCACTCGTCCTCGCTGCCCTCCCGCTGCCCGCCGCAGTCTTCGATGTCAAGACTTACGGCGATATCAACAAAGCCATCGAAGCGGCATCCGCGGCCGGCGGCGGCACAGTCTATTTCGCGCCCGGCACCTATGTCACCGGCTCCATTCGCCTGCGCAGCAACATCACCCTCCAGTTCGAGCGCGGCGTGATCCTCGAAGCCAGCGCAGACCCCAAAGCCTATGATGCCGCCGAGCCCAACCCCTCCGACAAGTTTCAGGATTTCGGCCACTCCCACTGGCACAACAGCCTCATCTGGGGCGAAAATCTCAACAACATCGCCATCGTCGGCGGAGGCTTGATCAGTGGGACAGCGCTGGTGCGCGAGCGCGGCGGAGCGGGCGATAAAGCCATCGCGCTCAAACAATGCCGCAACGTCACCCTGCGCGATTTCTCCATCCTCAACGGAGGCCACTTCGGCATTCTGGCCACCGCCGTGGACAACCTGACCATCGATAACCTGACCATCGACACCAACCGCGACGGCATCGATATCGATTCCTGCCGCAATGTCCGCATCTCCAACACCAGCGTTAACTCGCCCAATGACGACGCTATCGTGCTCAAGGGAACACACGCGCTCGGCGCGGCCCGCTCCACCGAAAACGTCACCATCTCCAATTGCCTCGTCGCCGGTTACGACATCGGCTCGCTCATCGATGCCACTTACAAGCGCACCGTCGCCAAAGCGCCGGATCGGGACGGCCCAACCGGACGCATCAAAATCGGCACCGAATCCGAAGGCGACTTCCGCAACATCACCATCTCGAACGTGGTCTTCGACCGGTCGCGCGGCCTCGCGCTCGAATCGGTGGATGGCGCAATCATTGAAGACATCGCTGTCTCGAACATCACCATGCGAGACGTCTCCAACGCGCCCTTTTTCTTCCGGATCGGCAGCCGCATGCGCGCGCCGGAAGGCGTGGCGGTCGGCGCCATCCGCCGCGTCAACATCGATAACGTGGTGGTCTACGGCGCGGACCCGCGCTACGCTTCCATCATCAGCGGCATTCCGGGACATGACGTGGAAGACGTGAAGCTCACCAATATCCGCATCCTTGCCAAAGGCGGACTCACGCTCGACCAGGTCGCCAAACAGCCGCCGGACCTGGTGAACACGTTCTTCTTCCGCGCCACCGGCGGTGTCCCGCCGCGTGAACCCTTCGCCACGCCCGAACGCGAAAAGGAGTATCCGGAGCCATCGATGTTCGGCATTCTGCCCGCCTGGGGCTTCTTCATCCGCCACGCGAAAGGTATAGAACTGAACGGGATCGACCTCAGCACTATGCAGGAAGACCATCGCCCCACCTTCGTTCTGGACGATGTAAAAAACTCAGATTTTCAGAACATCAAAGCGAAGAAGACCGCCGGCGTTGAACCGTTCGTTCAGATGAACGTTCACGACACCAGGATCGACGAAGCCGCCAGGTAGGACAGCCCGTTTGGCCTGTCCACAACGATGAGTGAGTTATGAAGAAATCACTGTCAACTGGGTTGGTTCTTGTGGCAACCGCTTCCGTTGCCCAAAACCCGAATGTCGTGGCGACGCAAAGATCCGAGTGGATAAAATTTAACCCGGTCACCCCGCTCACTGCGGCATCCTTCGCCAGCCCGCCGTTGGCAGATCGGCCGTGGGTGCGGATGAATATGCCGGCTACGGCCGATCCAGCGGAACTCGCCGCGGAGGTCCGTGAGTTGCGCGAGAAGGGCATCGCTGGAGCGGAGGTAGGGCAGGGCGCTTTCCCGGACAACGATCAGCTTGTCGCACTGTACACGGCGGCCAACCAACTCGGGTTGAAAGTGAGCCTGAGCCACGGCCCAACACAGAACCTCTCGGGATATTCCATGGACAAGCGATCACGCGCGCAAGACACTGGTCTTCGGCAAGGCGGCAGTGAACGCGGGCGCGACGTTCGCAGGACCTTACCCTCGGGCACTCTGACAGTAGTCGGGCGCGGGGGATTCGGCGGCGTGGGCGGGGGCAGAGCTGGAGCGGGAGCACCGGGCGGCGGAAGAGGAGGGGCTCAAACAACCCGCACTACTCTGATCGCATTGCTGGCTTACCCCTGCACTACCGGCCCCGCCGAACTGGACCGAGCCTCGGTAGTAGACCTGACTTCTGCCGTTACCGGCAGGAATAACTGCCGGCGTGCTGGGCGGGACCACGGCTGGCTCTGTCCGCTGGACGGCTCCTTCGTCGCCGGCCGGCGCCCAGTGGCAGTTGATTGCATTCTGGACCAAAGGGGCTTTCGCCCAACCGGACCCATTCAGCGATGAGAGTTACCAGGAGTTGCTGAACAGCATGGAGACGAGCTTCAGCCCACAGGTCAAGGAATTGATGAAAGCCAACGGCGGCGATCTTTTCTACGATTCCCATTCCAGCGATCGTGGCAGTCCGGACGAACTCTGGACGAACCGGATGTCCGAGGAGTTCAGTAAGCGGCGGCAATACCCCTTGATTCCGAATCTCCCGGCCCTCTTTCGCGAGTACTTCGAGTTCAGCGACGGCAGCGGGCCGCGCGTCCGTAACGATTTCTATGCGGTTCGGGGCGACATCTGGATCGAAAAGCAGATCCAGCCGCTCCGAGCCTGGGTTCGAAAATATAACAACCTGCTTCGCGTGCAGGTGGAGGGAGAGGCGAACCTGATCGTTCCGATCACCGACACGGTGTTGGCTACCGCCACGGTAGACCGGCCGGAACACGAAAATCTCTTCTTGGGCGACGAAGTCGATAACTATCTGCCGATGGCCTCCGCGAACCACATGACGGGCAACCCCTGGTATTCCACGGAGTGTTGCGCGGTCCTCGGCAAGAGTTATGCCGAAACCTTTCAGGATGCCGTCATCCACATGCACAAGAGCTTCGTCGGCGGTATCACAAAACTGGTGTATCACGTTTATCCCTATCGCGACGGCGCAACCTGGAAGTGGCCCGGCTATCACAGCTTCGGCCAGACGGGGTTCTCCAACGCGTGGGGGCCCCGCAATCCTTTCTGGGTGGATGCCCGCCTCTACAACGACTTTTTTGCCCGCAATCAGCAGGTTCTCACGCAAGGCGATGCCCGCACCGACGTTGCCGTTTACATGCAGAACTATCTCTATCCGCCGTCTCAGGGCATCAAGACTCGACACTGGGGCGACCTGAAACCGCAGGAGGCTGGCTACACCCGCGATTATCTGAACCCGGCCATGCTTGAGCTGCCCAATGCGACGGTGACGGGAAACCGTCTAGCGGCGAACGGACCGGCGTATAAGGCACTGATCGTCGACGCCGAGCAAGGGCCGCCCACCGATCCGGTGAAGACGTCCATGCCAGTGGAAGTCGCGCGCAGGATACTAAGCTATGCGCGTGCCGGCCTGCCCGTTATCGTCGTGGGAACGCCGCCGGACCGCACACCCGGCAATACGCCGCAGGACGACCCCGAACTGAAAAGAGCGATTGCCGAACTCCTCACGGTAAAGACGGTTTCACGAGTTGCCCATGAAGCGGACGTGCCGGAGAAACTACGCTCGCTGGGAATCCGGCCCGCCGCGGAACCTGCGGCGCCGTCGCCCATGCTCAGCGTCCGCCGCAGGGACACCGCCACGAAGACCGACTACTACTTCCTCTATAACCAGGGCATCGCAAGTCCGCCGGATGAGCCCAATACACTGTTCGAGCCGGCAACTGGAGCGCCACTGGATCGCGAAGTCAGTCTGGAAGGGCGTGGGCGTCCCTACCTGTTGAACGCATGGTCGGGCAAGATCGCGCCCATCGTGAACTACACGTCTGACGGGGACCGAATCACAGTTCGAATTCGCCTCTCCGCGATGACGGCGCGCTGATCGCGATCGGCGAGGACCCGAACCGTTTTGGGCCCGCGGCTCCCGCCGTTTACGTAACGAAGACCGATGCCGACGACGCCGCGACGAATCGAGACATCATCGTGATTCGGGCTTCGAAGGCCGGAACCCACACGATGACGCTCAGCAACGGCAAATCGGTCCGCACCGCGATCCGAAGCGTTCCGCCGCCTCGGGATCTCACAAGGGCGAAGTGGCGCTTATCCGTCGAGGACTGGCAGCCAGCCCATCCCTATGACACAACCTACGGCGCGGCAGCGGCGGAAACGCGAAAGACCAAAATCGAGCTGGATCTCGATGTGCTGAAGGCGTGGCCGGAGGTCCCGCAACTTCAGAACGTCTCTGGCCTGGGCACGTATTCGACTACGGTAGATATGCCTGCCGGATGGAATTCCGCGAACGGGGCGATGCTGAATCTGGGTGAGGTCTTCGACAGCTTTACATTGGCCGTGAATGGGCGGGCGGTTTCGATTAATCAGCTTTCCGCCGCCGCCGATATCGGTCCGTACCTCAAATCAGGCCGAAATTCGATTATCGTGCGCGTGGCTACTACACTGAACAACCGGTTGTCGAAAATCGACGAGAGTGTGGCAAATCGCGGGTTGGTACAGCCTTACGGTCTGGTGGGCCCTGTGGTCTTTACGCCGTACACTCAGTCCGCTGTTTGGAAGATCGGCGACAAGTGAGCGCCAGGCATAATCGCCTGTCGCTCTGATTATTTCGTCTGCAGCGTCACACCCATCGGACTCGTCCGCGCGCTGCTGCCGCTCCCCGATTGCAACTGAATCTGATGACTTCCCGGATTCAGCTGCGGGACCGTGAAATTCACCTGCAGGACGCCGTTGATCAGGTCGGGTGCGCCGCCGGAATACAAAATATTGCCGCTGCTGAGCGGTTGTCCATCGATCAACACCGTCACCGGGGTCGCGGGCACCGGAAGCTTACTCGTAACCACCGTTCCGTCGGATACCGCGGTAGCGGCCGTTGCGGCGCCGTAACCCTCGCCAAAGAGGATCAGCGTGTCGCCCACCGACGCCGGATTAGAAGCGCCGATCACGTCGTACGCCGGAAAGCGTTCGATCGCTCCGTCGCCCGTACCCGAAGAATTCAATGTGAAAATGGCAGGATTCGCCGCCCTTACCGGGAAATTGAGGTTACTGGCCGGTTCCGTTCCGTTATAAGAAACAGTTATCGACACGGTCGGCAGGCTGCCGATGCCGTAGGGAGCGACCACGCTGACCTGATTGTACGACGTATAAATGACCGGCGCAGCCGTGCCATTGAAGAAGACCTGAGTGCCCGCCAGCGAGTTTGAGAAAACGCCGCTGGCATTCGGAGCGTTGACTGTTAGTTGTGACGGTCCCAACCCCGTTCCGAAAATCGCGACGATCTCGCCGGGCGAAATCCCGGTCAGGCTGCTGGACGCGAAACTGGCAGCGCTCTCAAAACCCTGCGAAGTGATCACGGGCACCGGGACAATAGAATTGATAAGAACGAAAGCGTTGTTGCTGGTAAGGGGCACGGTCGTCAGATCCGAAAATCCTGTCGACTCACTCAGATCCTCCGGCGTAAGTGCGTTGATCTTGTTCAGGACGGCGATTCCCGCAGCGTTCGTTTGCCCGAACACGGTGAACAGCTGGCTGTCGAGCTGGCCGCCGTTACTGACCAGATTGAAAAACCATTCGCTGGTAGCGCTGTTCGGCTCGGCGACGCCACTCGAGTTCGACGTCAGCGCCATGGCGATAGTACCTTGCGCGTTGGTTACGTTAAACTCGTTCGGAATCGCGGCGCCTGCCGGAATCGGTGTCAAAGTTGAGTTTATAAGCTGGTAACCACCGCCCTGCGCAACGAAACCATTGACCAGGCGGTGGAAAATCGAGTTGTTGTACAACCCCTGATTCACGTAGTTCAGAAAGTTCGCCACCGTTTGCGGAGCCACGTTCGGCGTCAGGACGACGTCTATATTCCCAAGATTCGTGTTAAATCGATAGGTAGGGTTCGACGTCTGACCATACAGAATGGCCGACCCCGCCAGAAGAATAAAAAGAGCGGATGTTCTATGCAGCAACCTCGAATTGTAACTCACGTCACTCAAACCAGGTCACTCCAGCTGGGCGAACCCGTACCAGCGGGACTCTGCCGAATATTTTGCGTTACCGAAGAGAGACTTGCGCGGCATGGTAGTGTTCAGTGGTATATGCCTTCGGAGGCTCTGGCGCCGGTAGTGATGGTGGTCGACGACGAACCCATGGTGCGTCAGTTCGTCACGTCCGTCCTTTCGGCGTCCGGATATGACGTTTTGGACGCGGATTCCCCCGCCCAGGCGCTCCGGGTGCTGGACCTGAATCCGCATCTGGATCTTCTGGTTACCGATGTCGTGATGCCCGGCGGCAATGGCCGGGATCTGGCTGACGCGATGCAGCGCCGCAAGCCGGGTTTGCCGGTGCTGTTTATATCCGGGTATGATCCGCCGGACGGCAAGGCCCTTCCGAAGGCAAGCTTTCTGCAGAAGCCTTTCCGCATTCCGGACCTGCTGGAGCGCGTCAGGACAATGCTGGATTTTACTGCTTGCTCTTCAGTTCCGCCTGCAGCTGGCGGAAAGCCGAGTCCTCGAACGTCGTTTTAATCCGCTCGCGCCCTTCGCTGCGGGCGTCGCCGACGCGTGGCCCTACCTGCTGCACACACCTTCCGAGGAAAAACGTGGCATCCTGATCGTTCGCCGAACGCTCCAGCGTCGCCCGGAACTTCTCCGCGGCTCTGTCGAAATCGCGCTGCTTCCATAAGGCGAAACCCAGATTGAACCAGTAGTCGGGGTCCGCCTCGTCTCCTTCCAGCGCCTTCTGGAAATTGTCGGCGGACGCGGCATCGTTCCTGCGCGACAGGGCCGCGCCCAGATTGTTATAAACCTCGTTCAACGGAAGTTCCCGCAGCACCATGCGGAACTCCTGAATCGCGCCGTCGAAATCGTTTTCGTAATACCGGCAGATGCCCAGCAGAAATGCCCCTTCCATATAATGCGAATCGGTTTTCGTGACTTTGGTAAGCCATAGCGTTGCCGTCTTGTATTCTTTGCGCTGAAAATACAGCCGGCCGAGTTGAAAGGAAGGTTCCGAAAAACGGTCGTCCAGCTTGATCGATTGCGAAAACAGCTTGATCTTCTGATCGGGATCCGACGCCATCAGCCCGCGGACGTAGCTTTCCATGGCCTCGACCTTCACCACCGGCCGGTTGCGCACAAAATCCGCCAGCGGAGGCACCGAACCCGGCGTCACCTGCTGCAAAATTTGCCAAACCAGATTCATTTCCATCTGACTCAGATTTTCCAGCGGGCCGAGCTGTTCCAAAACGGGCGATTCGTGGAACTTCTTCAGATCGATGACATGCAGCGCAATACGCATGCCGGATTTTACGCCGCGCACACCGTTTTCATCCGCGCCCACGTCGAACTCGCCATAAACCGTCAGACCGGCGTCGAGGGTCTGACCGATCTTGATAACCGTGGCCTTCGTCAGCAACGCGCCCGAGCGAACGGCCATGCGGCGATAGACTTCCTCGCGGTCTTCACGGCCCAGAACCAGCACTCCGGAAGAACTGAGCGTTTCCCGGACAGTTTCGGCGACGCTCTCGCCGATCCAGTCGAGATTGGCGGAACTGGCCTGATTGATATTGAACAACGGAAGTACCGCTATCGTATCGGCGGCCCTGCACGGAATTACGGCAAGGGTGAGCAGCAGGAATGTGAAATACTTCAATACCTTTCAGGATATCGTGGCGCGCGCACTCGCGCATCCGTGTAAGCCCGGATCTTTGGGAACTCGCCCCGATTGACTCGAATCGATTGCTCTGCAAACCGCTACGAAATCGTGGCGCGCGCACTCGTGCGCGCCGCGCCGAGACTCCTCTCGACGCTTGCGCTTGACCAGGGAAACTGCGTCGGATCAGCTGCCAGCCCTGCCTTCACAGGGTTCGTTTCGATGTAAGTCCGGATTCCTCTCGAACTCGCTCCGATTCCGCACCCAGTGGTCGTAAGACTCTTTCTGCCAGAACGGCTCTCCGGTCCTCCCCAACACGCGATTCGCTTCTCGCGCCGTGGCGCCTTTCAGCGATTTCAAAAGGTGAACTGGAGATATCTCGGGTGTGATCAGCAGATGAACGTGATTAGGCATGACTACCCACGCAGCCGGTACGTGGTGCCCTAAGTCAGCGCCCTTCCGGATGAAGCAAGACGATTCGCGCGATATCGGCTCGCGCAAGCCACCTTGGCCCGTACAGCCCGGCGTCCAGACGCCGGTCCAGCCACACAAATGCCCGTCCGGAGGTCAAGTTGCCTGCCGGAGGTAGTATCGATGAGGGAAAAGTTCCATGCAACCTCCAGGTGAGGAATAAGGTACGTTTTCTGGGTATATGTGCAGTAATCGGCGGTGGTGCGGAGCCATCATTAACTACTCTAAAAAAGCCCTTACCAACTGTTCCGCGCGTTCCATGGTCGCCGTCTCCTCCCCGAACCCCCGAATCACCTCCAGCCCCGGCTCCTGACGAAACCACGTCATCTGCCGCTTGGCATAACGCCGCGTGTCGCGCCGTGCATAAAAAAGCGCATCTTTCACCGATAGCTCACCCTTCACCACCTGCAACGCCTGCTTGTATCCGATAGATTCAAACGGTTTACAGCTTTCCGGATACCCCATCGCCAGGATCGTTGCCGTTTCCTCCAGCAACCCCTCCACGAACATCTTTTCGAGCCGCGCTTCCAGCCTTCCGTACAACGTTTCCCGATCCGGAAAGAGTCCGATCTTCAACACCGCAAATCCCTCCAGCGCATCCCGCCCGGCCTCAAACACCTCAGCCGCCGGACGCCGCGACGAAAGACAAATCTCCAGCGCCCGCATCACCTTCGGCACGTCATTCGCGTGCATTCGCGCGGCGGTCACGGGGTCGAAGCGTCGGAGCAGCCGGTGCAGCGATCCCGTGCGCTTTTGCTCGCGCGCCGCCAACCGCACCCGCAGAGTCTCGTCCCGTTGCGGACCGGGCGCCAACCCATCGATCAGCGCGCGCACGTAGAAGCCGGTGCCGCCGGAAACGATCGGCAGCTTTCCACGCCGTGTAATCTCATGTAAAATCCGCCTCCCCGAACGGGAAAAATCGCCAGCTGTGAAGATTTCATCGGGGTCGAATGCATCTACCAGGTGATGAGGAATTCCCTCGCGCTCGTGCTCCGGCATCTTAGCCGTTCCGATGTTGAAATACCGGTACACCTGAACCGAATCGCAGTTCAGAATCTCGCCCCCGAATTGCCGGGCGATTTTGAGTGCCAGATCGCTCTTTCCGGAACCGGTCGGTCCGACGATTGCTACCAAAGAAGGAGTTATGCGCAACGGTTCATCCAATCGGGGCGTTATACAATAATGAGAAGGTTAGCGGAGTTTAACGGATTCGGTGCACCCGACAAAAAGCATCGGCAAGGAAGGCTAATGAATATGACGGGTTACGCACGCGTTGCGGTCGCTTCTCTGAGCTTGGTATTTTCGTTCGCCGCCCCGGCGTTTAGCCAGACGCCCCCGGCGCCAGCATCTCCAGGCGCCGCGAACCAGGCTGGGGACCGGTCCAACGCCTACTATACCTTCGCGATGGCTCATCTCTACGCGGAACTCGCCGGCGCTTACGGCAATCGCGGCGAGTACGTCAACAAAGCGATCGACTTCTATAAACAGGCGATGAAGCTCGACCCTGCTTCGAGCTACATCGGGGAAGAACTGGCCGATTTCTACATCCAGACCTCGCAACTTGAGCGCGCCACGGCGATCGCGAACGATCTGATCAAGACCGACCCGAATAACGCCAACGCCCATAAAATCCTGGCCCGCATTTATGCCCGCCAGATCGGCGATCCGGATCAGGGCAAAATCGATCAGGCCATGCTGAAATCGGCGCTCGGCGAATATCAGAAGATCACGCAAATCGATCCGAAAGATACCGAAAGCCTCTCCATGCTGGCCCGGCTCTATCGTGTCTCGAAAGACGACGCCAGCGCGGAGAAAACCTACCAGACGATTCTGGCAGCCGATCCGAACGATGACGATGCTCTCACCGGCCTTGCGTCCGTTTATGCGGACCGCGGCGACATCGCCAACGCGATTTCCACCCTGAAGCTGGCGGCGGACAAAAATCCCGACGTACAGAAAGTCACCGCGCTGGCCGAACTTTACGAGAACGATAAGCAGTTCTCAGCCGCAGCCGACGAATGGAAGATGGCGCTCCCGCTCACCAATGACAACATTCAGGTGCGCCGCCACTACGCAGCTTCTCTGATCGCCGCGAACCGTATGGATGAAGCGCTGAAGGCGTTTCAGGATCTCGCCGCTGACGACCCGAAGAACGTCGAACTACAGATGCAGCTGATGGAGATTTATCAGCGGAAACGCGATTTTGTCAGCGCGCATGCGGCTCTCGCTAAGGTGCAGGCTACCAATAACGGCCCGGATGTAAAAGTCGCCGAAGCCGAACTTCTCGATGCTGAAGGCAAAACGGCGCAGGCCATTCCTGTGCTCGAGGGCGTTCTTTCCCAGACCAAAAAAGCGCAGTACAGCGACGCCGAAAAGGGCCAGCGCATCCAGATCCTGAGCACTCTCGCCGACTGGCAGAGAGTCGCCGGCAAGACCCAGGATTCCATCGCCTCCCTGCATCAGATCGCTGAGATGGACCCTCGCACCGGGCCAACCGTCGAAGTCAAAATCGTGGACGCTTATATGGCCGCGAAGGATTTCAAAACCGCGCGCCAGGCTGCCGAGTCCGCTCTGAAAAAATACCCCGGTGACCGCGGCGTAACCCTCGAACATGCCACCTTATTGGGCGAACTGGGCCAGACCGATGCCGCGATTACCGAATTCAAGGCTTTCCCCGGCTCTTCCAAAGATCGCGAAGTGCTGAGTCTGATGGCGCAGGTGCAGGAAAAAGGCAAGCGCTATGCGGATGAGCAGAAGACGCTCGACAACATCGAAGCGATTTCCACCACCGACAACGAAAAGCAGGATGTAAGTTTCCGCCGCGGCGCCATGTTCGAACGCGAGAAGAGCTACGACGATGCCGAACGCGAATTCCGCAAGGTTCTGCAGAAAGATCCGAACAACGCGGAGGCCCTGAATTACCTCGGCTACATGTTCGCCGACCGCGGCGTGCGTCTCGATGAAGCGCAGCAGATGATCGCCAAGGCGCTCGAAATCCTTCCCGGCAACGGCGCGTTTCTCGACAGTCTCGGCTGGGTGCACTTCCGCCTGAACCGGCTCGACCAGGCCGCCGACGAGCTTCGCCAGGCGCTGGGCGCCATCGGCAACGACGACCCGACCGTGCACGATCACCTCGGCGAAGTCTACTTTAAGCAGGGCAAGTTGCGCGAAGCGATTCAGCAATGGGAGGCGTCCGTGGCCGGAATGAAGGCTGCCGCACCCAGCGAACAGGACCCAGAAGAACTAGCCAAAATTTCCAAGAAGCTCGAAAACGCTAAGGTCCGCGTCGCCGAACTGAAGTAGATCTTTCTCTGGTTACAGAACTGCAAAGGAACAGGCGTGGTAGCGAACACCCGCCTGTTCTCTTTTTTTGTCTTTTGCACTCTCGGTTGGGCGCAGACTCCTGGGCTGCGCAATTTTCATCAGGTGAA
>Ga0302326_10013510_pt1 | contig 17301 bp, 13 predicted proteins | sample Palsa_T0_3_FD_202264 | JGI IMG/M metagenome (GOLD analysis project Ga0302326, IMG submission 202264) | Peat permafrost microbial communities from Stordalen Mire near Abisko, Sweden - Palsa_T0_3 | ecosystem: Environmental > Terrestrial > Soil > Palsa > Peat permafrost | place: Sweden: Abisko... | reverse complement strand
AATCTCTGTAAGCATTTTGCGAGCGGGTTCGGGGGCATTGGCCAGGTAGGCTTCAATCGATTCCATATCGGAAGAACCCGAAGAAGCGGGACTGCGCTTAGCATGCGCTGCCTTCACGGCCGTCATTGGAATCCTCCTGTTGGTCGAATCTCATGGAGCCAAATCCGCTAACCGGGCTTCTTCAACTCACCCCGCACCTGCGCAAGAATTTTGAGATAAGCGTGCGCTGATTCGGTGATCAGCTCCGGCGTTCCTTCATCGATAGCGGCCAGGTTGACCAGGTCGCCGCCCACGCCCAGCGCGCGCGCGCCGGCGCGGATGAAACTCGCGGCCGTCTGTTGCGTAACGCCGCCCGTGGGAATGAGCTTGAGATGCGGAAACGGCGCCAGCAGCGACTGCAGATAACTTGCGCCGCCCATCGCGGAGCAGGGAAACACCTTCACGAAGTCCGCGCCCGCTCGCCATGCGGTGATCACCTCTGTGGGCGTCAGCGCGCCGGGAATCGACAGCCTGCCAAGTGCGCGGGTGGCAACGACCACATCGGGATGAAAGCTGGGGCTCACGACAAACTCCGCACCGGCCTCGATGGTGGCCTCGGCCTCCTTCGCAGTGGTTACCGTTCCGGAGCCGAGCAATACTTTCGTTCCGTACTCGCTCTTGAGCTCTTTGATAAGATCGGTCGCACCGGGCACGGTCATGGTGACTTCAACCACCGTAACCCCGCCCGCAATCAGGGCTCTTACCACTGCGTGTGCCTGCGCCGCCGACCTCGCGCGCAGCACCGGGATCAGTCCAACACGTTCGACGATTTCTTGCGTCGATTCTGCCATTCAATTCTCCTACCGGGCGATGCGCGCCGAGCCACCCAGCATGGCGCGTTCCACCTCGGCCAGCGTGGCCATGCTGGTGTCGCCGGGCGTGGTCATGGCCAGCGCGCCGTGCGCCACGCCGCAGCGCACGGCCCACTCGATCGGTTTGCCCGCGAGCAGACCGTAGATGAGGCCCGAGGCAAAACTGTCGCCGCCGCCCACGCGATCGAGAATGTCGATGTCGCGCTGCGCCACGTGAAAGATCTTGTCCTCGTAAAGCGCAATCGCGCCCCACGCGTTGCGGCTGGCGGTGTGCGCGGTGCGCAAGGTGCTGGCGACGAGTTTGAGGTTCGGATAGCTTGCGGCCACTTCGCGCAACATCTGCTCATAGCCCGCGATGGGCAACTCCGCAAAGTCCTCGCCCACGCCCTTGATGTGCACGCCCAGCATGGCGGAAAAATCTTCTTCATTGCCGAGCAGCATATCCACCTTGCGCACCAGTTCGCGATTCACTTCCTGCGCCTTGGCTTTGCCGCCGATGCTCTTCCACAGCGAGTCGCGAAAATTCAGATCGTAGGAAACCGGCGTCGAATGACTGCGGGCTGCATCCATGGCCTCGGAGGCCACGGCGGCGGTGGATGCGGAGAGCGCCGCAAAAATCCCGCCAGTGTGAAACCACTTCGTGCCGTTTCGGTTGCCGAAGATCGAGGGCCAGTCGAAGTCGCCTGGTTTCACCTGGCTGATGGCGGTGTGGCCGCGGTCAGAGCAGCCTGCTGCGGCGCGCACGCCAAATCCCCGCTCGGTAAAGTTGAGGCCATTGCGCACGGTGCGGCCCACGCCGTCGTACGGCGCCCATTTGAGCAGGGCCGTGTCAATGCCGCCTTGAAGGATGAGGTCCTCGACCAGCCGTCCGACCGGGTTCTCGGCCAGAACCGTGGCAATGGCGGTGCGCAGGCCAAAGCAGCGGCGCAGGCCCCGCGCCACGTTGTATTCGCCGCCGCCTTCCCACACCTCAAACTTGCGCGTAGTGTGGACGCGGCCTTCGCCTGGATCGAGGCGGAGCATCACTTCGCCCAGGCTCAGGCAGTCCCAGCGGCGGGCGGAATCGGGCACAAGGATCGGTTTCATCGCTGTCATTTGTCTCTAAAGCTTGTTTCAAAAACCTGTTTTGTGTCAGGGCACGACTTGAGTCGTGCCGAAAGGCCCTCCATAGAAGGTGGGCTTTAGCCCCTGAGGGATTGCACTACCGATCGACGGGACCATTTTTGAAACACGCTCTACGCATTCCTCAACGACACTTTATCGCATCGGCCTTCTATCGGCGATTCGTGGCGCGAAAGGACCATAGCGCTTCGGCCCATTCGGCGCACATGATAATGTGTGTGGGGCGGGCGTTGCTGGGCAAATCTGCGGCCAAATCGCGGTGTTCGCTGCAAGTAGAAGAGGAATCCAATTCATGAGCCTGAATCTTTTCGATTTGACCGGAAGAGTGGCCGTAGTGACCGGCGGCACCACGGGCCTGGGGCACGCCATCGCGCTGGGCCTGGCGGGCGCGGGCGCCGCTGTGGCGCCGAGTTCGCGACGACTTGAGCAGGTAGAGAAGACGGCCGCCGAGATTGAAGCGCTGGGCCGCCGCACACTGCGCGTGGCCAGCGATGTGCTGGACCGCGCATCGCTGGTGGCGCTGCACGATGCGGTGATCGCGGAGTTCGGCAAGGTCGACATCCTGGTGAACGCGGCCGGTGTGACGCACAAAGCGCCGACGCTCGAAGTGGATGAGGCGGATTGGTCGCGTGTCATTGAGACGAACCTGACAGGCACGCTGCGCGCCTGCCAGATCTTCGGCGGAACCATGGTCAAGGCGGGCTACGGGCGCATCGTCAACATTGCATCGCTCACATCGTTCCGCGGTTTTTATCGTGTGGCTGCGTACTCGGCCAGCAAGGCCGCTGTGGCATCGCTCACCCAGGTGCTGGCCATTGAACTGGCAAAGACGGGAGTGAATGTGAATGCGCTCGCACCCGGAGTCTTCCCGACGCCGCTCAATGCTGCGCTGATCCAGGGCACGCCACGCGGAGAAGAGCTGATCCTGCGCACGCCGATGGGCCGTTTTGGCGAGCCGCGCGAAATGGCGGGGGCCGCTATCTTTCTCGCCTCCGAGGCCGCGTCGTTTGTTACCGGCGAAGTACTGGCCGTCGATGGCGGATTCCTGTCCAGCGGCGTGAATCAATAGGTCAAAATGATTGTCCAGTTATAAGGCGGAGCACCCGTTAACATGAAGATCGTCAACGCGTATGTGAATATCACATCACCGGGCCGCAACTTCGTTACTCTCAAGATAGAGACGGACGAGGGAATCTATGGCCTGGGCGATGGTACGCTGAACGGGCGCGAACTGGCCGTGGCCAGTTATCTTACCGACCATGTAATTCCGTGCCTGATCGGGCGCGATCCATTCCAGACGGAAGATATCTGGCAATATCTTTATCGCGGCGCGTACTGGCGTCGTGGGCCGGTCACCATGTCTGCCATTGCGGCCGTCGATCTTGCGCTTTGGGACATCAAGGGCAAGGCTCTCAACACGCCGGTATATAACCTGCTTGGCGGCAAGAGCCGTGACGGAGTTCTGGTTTATTGCCACGCGACCGGGAAGGACATCGACCAAGCGCTTGAAGATGTGGCGCGCCACCAGGAACTGGGCTACAAGGCAATCCGTGTGCAGAGCGGCATTCCCGGTCTCTCCACCACATACGGAATCTCAAAAGGACCGGGACGTTACGAGCCTGCGGAGCGCGGGTTGCCTTCGGAGTATGAGTGGTCCACGGAACTCTATCTGCGTCACGTTCCCACGCTGTTTGCGCGGGTTCGCGAGGCATTCGGCGAGGAGTTGCACCTGCTGCACGATTGCCATCACCGGTTGACTCCGATCGAGGCGGGAAGGCTCGGCAAGGAGCTCGAGCCGTTTCATCTCTTCTGGATGGAGGACCCCACGCCAGCCGAGTTGCAGGAGGGATTCAAATTAATTCGCCAGCACACGACAACGCCGATCGCGGTGGGCGAAGTGTTCAACTCCATTTGGGATGCGCACGATCTGATTCGCAACCAATGGATCGACTACATCCGCATGACGCTGGTTCACTCCGGTGGATTTACTCATCTGAAAAAGATTGCCGACTTCGCCGAGTTATACCACGTGCGCACGGGCTGCCACGGAGCCACCGACCTATCGCCGGTAAGCATGGCGGCTGCGCTGCACTTTGATACCGCGGTGCATAACTTCGGAATCCAGGAGCAGATGCCCCACAGCGAAGAAACTGACGCGGTGTTTCCGCATCAATACACTTTCAAAGATGGAATGATGTATGCCGGAGACGGTCCCGGTCTTGGCGTTGATCTCGACGAAGCGTTGGCGGCTAAGTATCCCTACCAGCGCGCCTTTCTTCCCATCAATCGCAAGCTCGATGGAACGTTAACCGATTGGTAACCGAATGAAAGAGACGATCCAACACGTGGATCAGGCAGAGGTCCCGATCGACCCTCCCGCGTTGCCGGGCCGCTGGACCATCTGCGCCATGCTGTTTGTGGCCACGTCGATCAATTACATGGACCGCCAGGTGATCGGCATCCTGAAGCCTGTGTTGGCGCAGAGCACGCTTCATCTGGTTCCGCTGATTCCCGGTTGGCCCACGGTCGAGCAATCCATCAGCCTCAGCGAGGTGCAGTTCGGCAACATCATCGCCGCGTTCCAGATCGCTTATGCGCTGGGAGTGGTGTTTGCCGGGCGCATGATCGACCGCGTGGGCTGCCGCAAAGGCTATCCGATTGTGACTGGCTTGTGGAGCCTGGCCGCGATGGGTCACGCGCTGGTGCATTCGGTTTTCGGTTTTGGCGTGGCGCGCTTCCTGCTCGGGCTGGGCGAGAGCGGCAACTTTCCCGCGGCCATCAAGGCTACCGCGGAATGGTTCCCTCCGAAAGAGCGGTCGCTGGCCACAGGCATCTTCAACTCCGGCGCTAATATGGGCGCGATCCTTGCTCCGGCCATCGTTCCGTGGGTAGCGCTGCACTTCGGCTGGCGCGCGGCCTTCCTGACCACAGGCCTGTTCAGCGCCATTTGGATTGTCTGGTGGTCGATGAAATATCGCACTCCTGTGCTGGCAAAGGACTGGAGCAAGGGAATGGTGGAGGCGCTGCCGCGCCCTCCCCAGCTTGCATGGTGGAGGCTGCTCGGCTTCCGGCAGACATGGGGATTCATCCTCGGCAAATTTCTTACCGATCCCGTCTGGTGGTTTTTTCTTTTCTGGCTGCCGGGCTATTTCAGCACACGATTCAAGCTCGATCTCGCGCACCTGGGACTCCCGTTGATTGTCGTGTACAACGTGTCGGCGGTGGGTAGTATTTGTGGCGGCTGGCTGCCGCGCGGCTATGTGCGGCTGGGCATGACGCTCAAGCGAGCGCGCCTGGCCGCGATGCTGACGTGCGCGTGCCTGGTGCTGCCGATGGCCTTTGCCGGCGGGCTGCAATCCATGTGGGGCGCTGTGGCGTTGCTGAGCCTGGCGACCAGCGCGCATCAGGGATGGTCGGCCAATATCTTCACCACGGTGTCGGATATGTTCCCGCATGAGTATGTGGGTACTGTCGTCAGCTTCGGCCAGGTGGCCGGCGCAGTGGGCGGAGCCATCCTTGGCGTCGTCGCGGGACACATCCTGCAACTTACCCATAGTTATGTTCCGCTGTTTCTCTACGCAGCGTTTGCTTACGTGGTTGCGCTTGTTCTTCTGAGGACGTTGGCACGGGGATTGGAGAGAGCTTTGCCGGAGGGATGATCGCGATGGTTCAGTGTATCGGTAAAGCAGAGTAGGTTACAACCAAAGGCAAAAACCTTAGATAAAGAGGGCTTGGTATGCTATGGAAAGTTGACCAAACCTAGCGCGATACAAGTGGTGAGCTATATTGACCTATGCGGCTTCTATAGAGACGGCCAGGGAGTCATGAGCTATATTGACCGTTAGGTTATGAGCTATATTGATCGATACGCAAGTACTAGTTTGCCCTTCGATAACCCAACAGACTTCATTAGATCGGACTAGTTAGCATAAGTTGCATCGTGCTTTAGTTGTACCGGAAATGCCCGCGTGCGGCGGCTATTAAATAGCTTCAAAATTCTTGAGCAACTTTGATCAGACAGCCCGCATCGACTGTGGGAAACTCATATCAGTCGCAGTACCTGAGCAATTGAACCCGATTGTAACTTCATCAAACTACCTTAAGTTACCGGCAGGCGCAGGTTGCCTTGCGTCGTACATCGGATTACAGAGGACGGAGTTCCACTTATACCGTCAAAGACACTGCACCGGGCCGCTCATCTTCACGGGATGAGCATCACAGACCAGCAAGGCAGCATGGGGAATATACATTGCCTTCAAGGTCTACGGAGGACTTCAAATGAATACTTCCACTCTCCCGATCTCGTTAGTCGATTCCAGATTGCACGCGCGGGCGGCACGCCCGCCCACGCTTGCCAGCCTGGCCCATGCAAACACCCTGGCTCTTGCACAGGCCGGAGACCACGATGCGTTCGCCGATCTCTACACGTTGCATCACAAGCGCGTTTTCACCATCTGCCTGCGCATGATAAGGAATGTCCCCGAGGCCGAAGACCTCACCCAGGAAGCCTTTCTTCAGCTCCACCGCAAGATCGCCATGTTCCGCGGCGACTCAGCCTTCACCACCTGGCTGCACAGGCTCACCGTCAATGTTGTGCTGATGCACATGCGCAAGAAATCGTTCTCCCTGGTTTCTCTCGATCAACTGATGGATGAGTCCTCCGACGAGCGGCCAGCGCGCGCCTTTGGCAAGGTCGACGCCAGCCTGGCCGGCGTGGTTGACCGCGTGGCCATTCAGCGCGCCGTAGCTGATCTTCCTGTCGGCTATCGCAATGTTTTTGTCCTCTACGACGTGGAAGGCTTCGAGCACAACGAGATCGCGTCCATGTTCAATTGCTCGCTCGGCAACACCAAATCGCAGCTGCACAAGGCGCGGCGCGCGCTGCGCGGCGTCCTGTCTGCGCGGGCTGTGATGGCGGCGTAGCGCAACTCCATCCGCTCCTCAGCAGGTAGATAATTGACTCCCAGGATGACCGGATGAATGGGCGCCCTGCCCAGAGGGCGCCCACCCGTGTTTGGGATCTGTGATACTACGAAAGCCCGCGCGGCCCACTCGGCCCTTTGCACTCCCGGCCCGTTACACTGAAACAATGCTCCGGGTCTTTCGCCCACTTCCTTCCGATTCGCTCAAGCTGCTGGTCTTCGACCTCGACGGCACGCTGATCGACTCCTGCAAGGACCTGTGCAACAGCGTCAACGCCACGCTGCGCCACTGCGGCCTCGATCCGCAGGCCGATCAGGCCATTGCCGGCTTTATCGGCGACGGCGCGCTGATGCTGGTCCGCCGCGCTCTCACCGCCGGCAGCGCCGCCCCGCCCGCCGAGGCCCAACTGGCACAGGCCTACGACTTTTTCCTGGCCTACTATCGCGAACACAAGCTCGACTTCACCTATGCCTATGCCGGCGTTCTCGATGCGCTGGCCTCGCTGGTTGAATTGCCCGACGGCAGCGCCCGCAGCATGGCCGTGCTCACCAACAAGCCGGTCCGCCCCGCGCGCGCCATCTGCGAGGCGCTGGGCCTCGCGCCCTTTTTCCTCAACATCTACGGTGGCAACAGTTTTGCCACGAAAAAGCCCGATCCCGAAGGCCTGTTCGCGCTGATGGCCGAGGCCGGCGCGCGCCCTGAAGAAACAGTCATGATCGGCGACAGCGATGTGGACGTGCACACGGCCCGCAATGCCGGAGCCTGGTCCATCGGCTGCACCTTCGGCCTCGCCCCGCACACGCTGGAGGCCGCCCGTCCCGACGTCTCAGTAGATGAACCGGCCGACTGGACAGCAGCCCTCGCTCCTGCCAAAATCGATTTACAGCAGTAACACTCAGATATCGCCCGGCCCGCGGGTCCTTCGACTGCGGCTGGCGCACAAAACGCGCCAGCCTCCGCTCAGGATGACAGATTTGTGGTGAGCGGGGTCCCGGCGCGTGCCGCAATGAGTGGGTTTAGCAGATTTTGGGCGCCCCATTCTTTCCGCAGCCTTATCGCGGAAAGGGTGGGATACCTCAGCCATCGTTTCACCCGCTCATTTGAGCGGAACGAACGACGCAAGCGTCATTCCTGCACGGACACCGTGCGGAAGACGATACCCGCCCCCCAGCATCCACCGGCCACGGATGCGATTCGAAGACGAAACGCCCCAGTTGTGACGTGCGGCATTTGCCGATTGCTTCATTCGTCATACTCTTGCCTTGGAGTTTGCCCATGCGCCTCGTTGCCGTCCTTTTTCTGATAACGTTTTCACCTGCCGCCGTATTTTCCGCCTCAGCTGCCGTCCCGGCCGCCCCCGCAGCGCCCGCAGTGAGCGGCGTGGTCGCGGATGCCACCGGCGCGATCGTCCCTGGAGCCCAGGTCGACCTCGTCGATACCGCCGGCGCCGTAGCCGCAAGCTTCCACTCCGACGGGGAAGGGAACTTCCACATCGTCGCGCCCCACGCCGGCGCCTGGACGCTGGTCATCTCCGAGGCCGGATTTGACACCGTCCGCACGCCCGTCACGCTCCCCGCGCCCGCGGCTCCCGTGGCCGCCGCCATGACCGCGCCGCTGCACATCGTGCTGCCCATCGCCGCGCTCTCCAGCACAGTTCAGGTCAACGCCGAAAACAGCGAAGACCTCACCGCATCCGAAGATAATCGCGACTCCTCGGTCCTCACCTCGCAGGACCTCAAGCAGATGCCCATCTTCGACAACGACTACGCCACCGCCATGAGCGCCTTCCTCGATCAGAACGTGACCGCAACCGGCGGCGCAGGCCTTCTGGTCGACGGCGTCGAAGCCAATCGCGCTACTGTTTCCGCGTCGGCCGTGCAGGAGGTCCGCATCAACCAGGATCCCTACTCCGCGCAGTATTACTGGCCCGGCCGCGGGCAGATGGAGATCATCACCAAGTCCGCCGCCGACCACTATCACGGCCAGTTCAACTTCCTCTTCCGCGATTCCGCCCTGAACGCGCAAAACGCGCTCGCGCCCTCCAAGCCCTTCGAGCAGCGGCAGAACTACGAGGGCCACATCACCGGGCCCATTCCTCATTGGCGCAAAAGCAGCTTTCTCGGCTCCTTCAACCGCGTGGTCTACGACCAGGACGCGGTGGTGAGCGCGACCCTGGCGCCCACCGTCGCCGATCCCAGCGGCGCATTCAGCGCCAACGTGCCCGCGCCTGCGCGCGACACCGAGTTCAGCGTCCGCGCTGCGCACCAGTTCAGCGAGCGGAACTCCGGCTACGTCCAATACAGCTACCAGGACTCGTCCGCGCAAAATCAGGGCGTGGGCGGCCAAACGCTGGCCTCGGCCGGTTTCAATAACCAGTACCTTGAGCACGACGCCACGGCGCACCTCGACTCCACGCTCTCGGCCGTCGCGCTCAATCAGGTCTCGCTGGTGGCCGAGCACGACTCCAATCGCAACCAGGACACCGCCGAGGGCCCGGCCATCAGCGTGCCGGGCAATTTCCTCTCCGGCTCCGCGCAAGCCGACGCGCTCTCCACCGAGTCCAACTTCCGCATCTACGACATGCTCACCTGGACCCACGGCCGCAACATGGTCAAGATGGGCGCAGGCACGCCGCACATCAGCCGCCGCGCCTTCAATGACAACACCAACGCCGACGGCACCTACACCTTCGGCCCCACGCTGGCCGCCGACGGCATCTCCGTGCTTACGCCGGCGCTCACCAACTACACGGCCAACCATCCCTCCAGCTACTCGCTCAACTCCGGCGACACGCACTTCGTCTATCACCAGCAGGAGATGGGGGCCTTCATCCAGGACCAGTGGAAGATCAACGACCGCTTTGCCATCACGCCCGGCATCCGCTACGACTGGCAAAATTTTCTCGCCGACGATCGCCTCGGATTCTCGCCGCGCGTCTCCTTCGCGTGGGTGCTCGATCAGGACTCGAAGACGGTGGTGCGCGGCGGCGGAGGCATCTATTACGACCGCTTCGGCTCGGGCTCCCTGCTCGATCTAGTGCGCTATGAGAATGCCCGCCGCCGCGCGGTGGTAGCCTCGCTCGATCCCACATCGCAGCCCGCATCCGGCTGCTATCCCATCGCCAACTGCCTCGACCCCGCCACGCTGCCGCCGTCGCTGGCCGAGCTCGCGCCCCACGCCCGCCTGCCGTATCAAATGCAATACGGCCTGTCGATCGAGCGCCAGCTCGGCGAGAAGGCCACTGGCATCGTGAGCGCCTATTCCACCCGCGGCATTGACAGCTTCCGCTCCGTAGACATCAACGCGCCCACGCCTCAGTCCGGCTACACGTTGCGCCCCAATCCGGTCTTCAGCCGCATCCGCCAGATGCAGCCCGCAGGATTCTTCGAGGGAGACGGCCTCGACGTCTCCTATCGCGGCAGGCTCGACAAATACTTCACCGGCTTCGGGCGCTACACGTATTCGCATTACGAGTCGGACACCGGCGGCATCGGCTGGTTTCCGCAAAATCAGTACGCGCCCAACGACGAGTGGTCAAACTCCGGCTTTGACCGCCGCCATCGCCTCGGCATGTATGCAATGTTCAACCCCGAAAGCGTGCTCAACCTCTCAGCGGGCATCTTCGCCAACACCGGCACGCCCTGGACCGTGCTCACCGGCACCGACGCTTACGGCGACGGACTCTTCAATACGCGCCCCGAGGGCGTCGGCCGCAACACCGATACCAACCCATCCTACGTCGACCTCGACCTGCGCTGGGGCCACGATTTCCACATCACGCCCAGCAAGGACGAGGACGCGCCGCGCCTGGGCTTCTCCGCCGGCGCATTCAACGTGCTCAACCACGAAAACCCCACCAGCGTCGACCCGGTTGAAACCTCCAGCGACTTTGGCCAGGTGACCGCCGTCGCCCCGCCCCGCCGCATGCAACTCGGCATGAGGTTCGAGTTCTAGCCTCGCAGCCGCGGGGCGTCAGACGGCGTCATGGCGTGCGATTTGGGTGCCCCAGGTCTGGATTCTCAGACCTGGGAGTTTCCACGGAACTTTTTTGGCCCCCGCATCGTAATCCAAGATGAGGCGCACTCATGATTCAGCGACTGTTTGCCACCTGCCTGACGGCCGCCGCCCTGGCGATTGCCGCCGTACCCGCCCAAGCCAACCAGGATGCCGTCTCGTTTGGCTCCGACATCCACGTCGCGGCCAACTCCACCGTGCACGACGCTGTGTGCTTCTTCTGCAGCGTTAATGACGAAGGCAAGGTCAATGGAGACATCGTCGTCTTCTTCGGCGACGTGCACATCGCAGGCCAGGCCAATCACGACGTCGTCAACTTCTTCGGCAGCGTGGACGCCGAAAACGGCACATCCATCGGCAACGACCTGGTGAATTTCTTCGGCTCCATCCAGCTCGGCGAGAATGTCTCCGTGGGCAGAGATCTGGTGTCGATGTTCGGCAGCTTCGAAGCGGCCAGCTCGGTTACGAACGGCGGCGATCGCGTGATTCAGCCGTTCTGGATCGCGGCCTTCCCGCTCCTATTGGTAGTGCTGTTCTTCGTCTTCGCAATACGCGCTCTTCGCGCCTGGCGGTGGCGCCAGCTCTACTACAGGTATCCGTTTCCGCCGTACAACGCAGCAGCACCCGCCAGCCCGCCAACTCGCCAGCCCGCGCCGCGGAGCTAACCTGCCGCATTCCTCGAAAACCATATTGGCGGATTCGCTCAATTCATCCCAACTGCCGCACATGCTCCGCGCGTACCTCATTGGCCGTGAACAGACGCAGAAACGGCGCGCCCGCCGCGGCTGCCTCCACCGCCGGTCGGCCGCCTGCCTCTTCGCGCTCCACAATGCACACCACCGCCGCGATCACCATGCCCGCCTCGCGCGCAGCCTCAATGGCGTTGATCGTCGAGGCGCCGGTGGTGCACACGTCGTCCACAATCGCCACGCGCGCGCCCTCGCGGCAAAAGCCCTCGATGCGCCGCCCCGTGCCGTGCGCCTTCTCCGCCTTGCGCACCAGAAATCCATGCAGCAACGGCGCGCCCGAATGCGATAGCGCGCGCCACGCGCTCGCGGTCGCCACGTTCGAGACAATCGGATCGGCGCCCATGGTGAGTCCGCCCACCGCCTCGGCATCGATGCCGTTTGCTTCGAGCAAATCGAGAATCGCATGCCCGGTCAGCCGCCCGCCCTCGGCATGAAGCGTGGTGGTCCGGCAATCGATGTAGTAGTCGCTGGTCCCGCCCGACGACAGCTTGAACTGGCCAAGACGAAAGCTGGTCCGCGCCAGCAGCGCGAGCAATTGTTGTGCGTGAGTTGAGGTGTTCATCACGGTTGATTGTAACGGGTTGTCATGCGAGGGGACATTGGCTTGGGGCTGGTCATCGGGAGGCGTCATCGGCGACTGGTCGCGCAAAGAAAAGTGCGGTTTCAGCCGACGCTGGCGAGCCGTGGTAAAACGCCGTGTCCAGGCCGCATAGTTCGAACCCGAGCTTTCTATAGGCTCTAATGGCGGGCACGTTCATGCTGCTCGTTTCCAACCACAGATTTCGAGCTCCCTTGATTATTCCAAATGCATGAGCCCGATTCACGAGAAGGCGTGCGATCCCCTGTTTCCTGCGAGGGCTATCGACATAAATATGCCAAATTGTCAGTCTTCGGTGCCAGCCTTCGTACGTGGCGGCTACAAAGCCGCAAATCCGGCCTTCGGCAGTGGCAACCAATGCGAAGTCCCATTGCCGATACTTCAATTCCAAAGCTTCTAAAGGCAGGCGTTTTGTGTAAGGCACTTCGAGTGGGATCAACTGAAGCCGCAGTTGGTCGCCGTCGCGATGTGCGGTATAGATCTCATGAGTAGTGAAACTGGCATCAATCTGCCGGATCTGTTCCGCATCTTCCTTGAGCCTCGCCTCCCGAACAGTAATCATCGGCACTCACATATTCTCCAAATGCCGAAATCCGCCCGTTCCCCACAGCATGAAAGAGAACAGCATGAAGTTATAGGAGGCATGAACCACAACGCTGGCCGCTAGCGACCGCGTCCCCAGCCGCACCCCGCATAGCACCAGGCTTACGCATATCAGCAGCAAGAACGGCCCCAGCGAATAGCCGGTCTGTGCCGCGTGCATCCCGGCAAAGGGCAAGCTCGTGATGGCCGATGCAATCACCATCGCTGTCATCGACCATCGCGGCTGGCCGTCATCGTCCAGCGGACGCGGCTGCTTGCCCGGCGTGAAGCGCTCCGAAATCCAGTCGCACGCGGTGCAAAGACTCGGCAGCAGAAACCCGCGAAACACCAGCTCCTCAAAAAACGGCGCAATGGTCACCCCGAATCCGAACAGCAGCCACGCCGCTCCAGGCGCGCGAAAAATCTTGTCGATGGGCGCATTTTCCGGCCCCGGCATCAGCCATCCGTTCACCAGCGCCAGCAGAAAGCACACAAACGCCGCGCCCACCAGCAGGCCGCTCAGGCGCACAGCGGTCGCGCCACGCCAGGCAACGCCCAAAAAGAAACGCCTGTGCCACAGCAGCGGAAAAATCTGCAGCGCGCCGGCAAACGCGATGAGATAAATGAGCCCTTCGCCGCCCAGCGTGTAGTGAATGTCGGTGCTTGCCTGGTCCGCGTTCGCAATGCCAAAGAGCTTGTAATGCAAAGCGACCGGCATGGCGAGCCCGTCGGCCAGCACCCCGATGAGCAGCAGCCCGACGAGCAGCGCAACGTGTCCCAGGTGCGGAATCCGCGTATGCCGGACGACCTCAGGCTGCGTGAACGACTCAAACAACGGCGCGTCGCCGTCCACGGAGCCTTCCGTGACTAGACCCGGTTCTGCAGCAGGGAGGGGGCCGCCAACCATCTCAGCCCGCGCTTCTTCAACAGCGGCCGGCTGACTTGGCCACGGCTCCAGCGGCCAGAACTCGCGCGCATCCGCGTCCGGCGTGCCGGAGCCCTCTGGTTCATGCGGAGATTGCTCCGGCGTCTCTCTCATGGAATCCCTGTCTTCTTCTTGCGCGGGCCGGTGTGCTTTTCCGTTTGCTTCTTCGCCTTGGTTGGTTTGCCTGCCGTTGCAGATTGAGCGCTCGCGGTCAACGATTCCGGTGCCGCGCGCGCGCCTGCTTCAACCGCGGCGTCCTCTACCTCAATCGCTTCCAGCTTCCCATTCTTCGATGCATAGTAGCGCGCGAGAAACTGTCCTGTGTACGATCCCGGCGTAGCTGCAATCTTCGCCGGCCGCCCTTCACCCACCACGCGCCCGCCGTCTTCGCCGCCCTCCGGCCCGAGATCGAGAATCCAGTCCGCGTTGCGAATCACGTCCAGATTATGCTCGATGATAATCACCGAATTGCCCAGATCGGCCAGCCGGTGCAGCACCTCCAGCAGCTTGCGCACATCGTCAAAGTGCAGCCCCGTCGTCGGCTCGTCCAGCAGATAAAGCGTGCGCCCCGTCTGGCGTTTTGAGAGCTCCCGCGCCAGCTTCATGCGCTGCGCCTCGCCACCCGACAGCGTAGTCGCGCTTTGCCCCAGGTGCACATAGCCCAGCCCCACATCCACCAGCGTCTGCAGCTTCTGCCGCACCTGCGGCACGTCGGCCAGCACCGGCAGCGCGTCCTCGATCGTCAGGTCCAGAATGTCTGCGATCGAGTGCCCGTGAAACTTCACCGCCAGCGTCTCCTGGTTGTAGCGCCGCCCGTTGCACACCTCGCACTGTACGTAGACGTCGGGCATGAAGTTCATTTCAATGCGGCGCTGGCCGTCGCCAGTGCATGCCTCGCAGCGCCCGCCCGTCACGTTGAAGCTGAAGCGCCCCGGCTTGTAGCCGCGCTCGCGCGACTCCGGCAGCATGGCAAACAAATCGCGGATCGGCGAAAACACCTGCGTATACGTGGCGGGATTGGAGCGCGGCGTGCGCCCGATCGCCGACTGATCGATGCGAACAACTTTGTCGATCTGCTCCGCGCCCGTCAGCGACTCATGCGCGCCCGGCTCCTCGCGCGATCCATAGATGGATTTTGCCAGCGAGCGATAGAGAATGTCGTTGATCAGCGTGCTCTTGCCGCTGCCGCTCACGCCCGTAACCACCGTCATCACGCCCAGCGGAATGCGAATATTCACGTCCTGCAAATTGTGCTCGCGCGCTCCGGTCACCGTGAGCCACTTGCCGGTGAGCGGCCGCGGTCGCGCCCGATGCAATATGCTCGCAGCGCCTGAGAGATAGCGGCCGGTGAGCGACTCCGGCGTTGCCATGATCTGTTCCGGCGTGCCCTCGGCGACGACGAAGCCGCCCAAACGGCCCGCGCCCGGCCCCAGATCGAGCACATAATCCGCGTGGCGAATGGTGTCTTCATCGTGCTCGACGACCAGCACCGTGTTGCCCAGGTCGCGCAGTTGCTCGAGCGCCTGGATGAGCCGCTTGTTGTCGCGCTGATGCAATCCGATCGAGGGCTCGTCCAGCACGTACAGCACGCCGCGCAGCCGCGACCCAATCTGCGTCGCCAGGCGAATGCGCTGCCCCTCGCCGCCCGAAAGCGTAGACGCATTGCGATCGAGCGAAAGGTAATTCAGCCCCACACCAACCAGAAACTCGAGCCGCTCCACAATCTCGCGCCGGATGCGCTCAGCCACCAGCGATTCGCGCGCATTGAAGCTGAGCTCATACGCAGCGGAGAGCGCGCGGTTCAGCGAGAGCGCGGTAAAATCGGCAATCGACAGGCTGCCGATCTTCACCGCCAGCGACTCCGGCCGCAGCCGCTTTCCCCGGCAAACAGGGCATGGCGTCGCCGACATGAAATTCATCATGTACTCGCGATAGCCGTCGCTGCGCGCCTCGTCCACGCTGTCGCGCAGGTACGCCAGAATGCCGTGAAAGCCCGTGCGCGATGTCTCGCCCTTGGGTGGCCCATATACCAGGATGTGCTGCTGCTTCGGCGGCAGGTCCTCAAACGGAAGCTTCAAATCGATCTTGTATTTCTCTGCCGCCAGGTGAATCAGCTTGAGTAAGTATTGCGATGCCGACCCCGGTCCAAGCCCGCCATCAAGCAGCGGTTTCGACCAGTCGGTGATCACCTTTGCCGGATCGAAATCATAAAGGGAACCCAGGCCATGACAGTCAGGGCACGCGCCGAAATTTGAATTGAACGAGAAGCTGCGCGGCTCCAGCTTCGGCACATCGAGCCCGCAATCGGGGCAGGCCATCGACGACGAAAGGAGCTGCTCCTCGCCGCCCGCAATGGCAACCAGCACAAGCCCGTTGGCCAACTGCAGCGCCTTGGCCACGGCATTCTCCAGGCGCTTCTCCATTGACGGCTTGGCGCCCGCAGCCGGTGCTGCCGGAGCAGGGGTCGCAGGCGGCGCAGGCGGCGCGGGGCTCTTCAGCAGAATGCGATCGACGACCGCTTCAATGGTGTGATTCTTGCGCCGGTCCAGCAGCACCGGCTCTGACAAGTCCTGCACCTCGCCGTCCACGCGCGCGCGGAATCCCTGCTGATCGAGCTGATCGAGCAGATCTTTGAACTCGCCCTTGCGCCCGCGCACCACCGGCGCCATGATGGTGACGCGCTCGCCCATGCCGAGTTGCAAAATGCGCTGCACAATCTGTTCGGAGGTCTGCCGCGAGATAGGCCGGCCGCATTGCGGGCAGTGCGGCGTGCCCACCGACGCATACAGCAGGCGCAGATAATCGTAAATCTCCGTGATGGTGCCCACGGTTGATCGCGGACTGCGGCTGGTGGTCTTCTGTTCGATCGAAATGGCCGGGCTCAGCCCCTCGATCGAGTCCACATCGGGCCGCTCGATCTGATCGAGAAACTGCCGCGCGTAGGCCGACAGCGTCTCCACATACCGCCGCTGCCCCTCGGCATAGATGGTGTCGAACGCAAGCGAACTCTTGCCCGACCCCGACAGTCCGGTCACCACCGTGAGCGTGTTGCGCGGGATGCGCACGTTGATGTCGCGCAAATTATGCTGGCGCGCCCCGCGCACCGAAATGTGTGTGATCGCCATGATGAGTTAGAAAGGGGACCGCGGCACTACATACCTCTCTAGTGTATCAACCAGCCGTGCTCACCCGCGATTCAACAAATATGGGTGCCCCAGGTCTCGATTTTGAGACCTGGGATACCACAAATGCCGGGTGCCCCATCCTTGCGCTTTTTTCTGGCGCAAGGGTGGGAAACCGCAGATGCGCATAGATCGCTACGCCAGCATCACCTCGACCCCACTTCGCCGCAGCATTTCCACATACACCGGATCGAGATCGCGATCCGACACCACAATATCGGCGGCATTCAGCGGTGCCACGGGGAACAATCCGCCGCGGCCAAACTTGGTGCGATCGGCGACGATGATTACACGCGCGGCAATGTCGATCATCTTCTTTTCCGAGCCCACCACCAGCGTGTTGTTGTTGCTGAAT
>Ga0302326_10013508_pt1 | contig 17303 bp, 13 predicted proteins | sample Palsa_T0_3_FD_202264 | JGI IMG/M metagenome (GOLD analysis project Ga0302326, IMG submission 202264) | Peat permafrost microbial communities from Stordalen Mire near Abisko, Sweden - Palsa_T0_3 | ecosystem: Environmental > Terrestrial > Soil > Palsa > Peat permafrost | place: Sweden: Abisko... | reverse complement strand
CCGGGAACGCGGCCCACTCTCGCTACGGCCGCAACGTAGCGCGAGATCTTCGGCTACTCGTCGGCGACGGCCACCGACTCGATCGGCTCCTCCGTCGTCGGCGACGCCTCGGCCTGCGCCGTGGCGCTGGAGTAGCTCGCCTCCGACGGGTAGGCCTCCTCGCCGTGAATGGCGACGTCGCCGATCTCAAGCTCCTCGTCGGTCAGGCGGAGCTTGATGCGGAGCACGTACTTGATGAACATCCAGATGACGAACGTGACCGCGCCGTCCCAGATGATGATCGTGAGCGCCGCCAGGAACTGCACCAGCAACTGGTGCGGGTGACCGTAGAACGCGCCGGTGCCGCTGATCGAGCTGGCCTTGCCGACGCCGATGTACTCGATCATGTTCGGGTCCGCCAGACAGCCGACGAGCAGACCGCCGAGGAGGCCGGCGATGCCGTGGGTGTAGATCACGCCGAGGGCGTCGTCGACCTTGTTGAACGGCCAGACGTACTTCGGCAGTGTGTACCAGGCGACCCAGACCACCGCCGGGCAGACCACGCCGATGATGATCGCGCCGAGGCCGTTCACGTAGCCCGCCGCCGGGGTGATGCCGACCAGGCCGCAGATCATGCCGTTGAGGCCGCCGAGGAACGTGGGCTTCTTCTCCGCGGAGAAGAACATGTCCATCAGGATCCACATCATCATGGCCACGGCCGTCGCCACGTTGGTGTTGACGACAGCAGCGGCGGCGTCCGAGCCCGCGAAGTACGGGTCACCGCCGTTGAAGCCGTTCCAGCCGAGCCACAGGATGCCGGCGCCGAGGGCGACGAACATCAGGTTGTTCGGGATGGCCCGCTCGCGGTCCTTCTTCAGACGCGGGCCGATGACCGCCGCCGAGACGAAGCCGGAAACGCCCGCCGCCAGGTGGATGACGTAACCACCGGAGAAGTCGAGCGCGCCCTTGCCCGCCCAGTAGCCGCCGCCCCAGAGGAGGAACGCGTTGACCGCGTAGGCGAACGTGATCCAGAGCGGGACGAAGACCATCCAGGCCTTGAAGCTGACCCGGCCGAGCACCGAGCCGATGAACAGGATGGGGGTGATCGCCGCGAAGACGAACTGGAAGTACTCGACCGAAGCGCCCGGGATCTTGAAGGCGGGCATCAGGCCGTCGAGTAGTGGGATGTTCGCCTGGCCCTGCAAGGCGTTGGCGCCGAGAATTGTCCGCGGATCGCCCACGAACGTGCTGATGAGCGGCGTGCCGAAACCCATCTTGTAGGCCCATAGCACCCACACGATAAGGGTCAGGCAGAAGGTGACGAACACCATGAGGACGGTGTTCATCGCCCACTTCTTCTGGACCAGGCCGCCGTAGAGGACGGCCAGGGCCGGGATGGACATAAGCCCGACCAGCGTTGCCGCTGTCATCTGCCAGGCGTTATCTCCGCTCCCCAGAAACGAAGCGTATGGAACTAGCACTTTCTACTCCTCCAGGGGCTGCCTGCTATGAAGGGCCTCTCGGGTTCCAGGGTCGCCCCCCAGGCTTAGTCCCGCCCCGGCCACTCCGCGTGCTTTATACAACGCTTTATGTTTCCCATGGGCGGGTTTCGCCAGCATTTCCCGTTTGTTACGCCGCCGGTAACGTGGCAGGTGGAATGGGCCGCGATGTTTCCTGGATGTGTCGCGATGTCCGGGCTTTCGGCGCGTTTGCCGCGCTTGGCCGACCCGTGTCGGCCGCTTGGGCGGTGCCGACACATTGCCGTAACTTTGCCGGCAGCCGCCCCTGGGCGGCCGGCGGCGGCGCCCACCGTACCACCGGCGATGACGCGGTTGGTGATGGCAACGCGTTTCGCCGAACCATCATCGTGTGCTGTACGGGTCTGCGTGGGTCGCGCCAAACCATGAGCGTGTGAACTCCGGGTCGCGGGGTGCCCCCAGCTCCCCACGGTGGCGCATCGGCGGGCCGGACGTGGGACGCGTGGTGCCGGTGTGGTTGACGATGCCCGGGGCGGCATCACGGGAGGGGGCCGGGTGGAGGGTGCCCGGGCGGGCGAGGTGGGTAGGTAGCCGGGTGGATGGTGCTGGTTGGGGGGCCAGCTATGGTCGAAGCGGTACGGACGACGCAATCGACTTTCGGTATCTGGGTAATTGTCGCCGTGGCGATGATCAGCCTGGCGGTGTGGCTTGTCGGGGTCTACGTCGCCGATAGCTATCAGACCCGGTTGAGCCGTCAGCGGCGGCGAATGGGCGCGCCGGGATCGGTTCTCACCGGGCCCGACGCCGGGGCGTCGGCGGAGGGGTCGGCGGCGGCGTCGTCAATACCGGGTCAGCGGCGCGGGGCCGGGCAGCCGGAACCGGAGCCCGCGGCGGCGTCGAGTTCGGCTTCGGCGTCGAGTTCGGCTTCGGCGTCGACTTCGGCTTCGGCGTCGACTTCGGAAACCTTGGCGGCGCGGGGCAAGCACGCCCGGCCGGGCGACTACTACGCGGCGGCCGACTACTACGAGGCGGCTGACTACAAGGCGGCGGAGAAACCGCCGGCCGGCAACCCCGAGACGAGCCCCCGCGGAGTCGGCGAGCCCGCGACGAGCGGCCAGGCGGACGCGCCGACCCGGCCGGACCTGCCGGCCCAGGCCGACCGGCCGGCCCAGGCGGACCGGCCGGGCCAGGCGGACCGGCCGGGCCAGGCGGCGCCGACCGGCCGGCACGCGATGCCGAGCCAGCGCAGCGGCGACTCCGACCGGGCGGAGCGCACCTACGTGGGCCCTGAGGCCAATCGTGAGGACGACGAAGACGACCAGGACCAGCGGTAACGCTGGCGGGGTTACGGGTTGGGGAGGTCGACTAGGGCTGATAGGGCGGACCGGTGGGCGCCGGGAGTGCCGAACGTGACCGAGGCCGCCTTGGCGCGCTTGAGGTACAGGTGGGCGGGGTGCTCCCAGGTGAAGCCGATGCCGCCGTGCAGCTGGACCATCTCCTCGGCCGCGAGCACGGCCGCCTCGCAGCAGGCCGACTTGGCCAGCGCGACCGCGACGGGGGCGTCCGGGTCGTCGCTCGCCAGGCAGGCGGCGGCGTACCTGGACGCCGCCCGGGCCAGCGTGATCGTGGTCCAGAGGTCGGCCAGCCGGTGCTTGAGGGCCTGGAAGGAGCCGATCTGACGGGCGAACTGGCGGCGCTCCTTGACGTAGGCCACGGTCTGGTCGAGGCAGCGCTGGGCGAGCCCGAGCTGCTCGGCCGCGAGCATCGCGGCCCCGGCCGCCAGGCCCGCGTCCACCGCCGCCCGGGCCGCCTCGCCGACCACGACCTGCCTGGCCTCGGCGTCGTCGAACGAGATGTCGCACAGCTGCCTGGTCATGTCGAGCGAGACGACGGGGATGCGGTGCACCCCGGGCGCGGTCGCGTCGACCAGGAAGAGCCCGTTGGGCACGCCCTCGGCCGGGACCAGCAGCGCCCCGGCCGGCAGCGCGTCGGCGACCGCCTTGACCATGCCCCGCAGCTTGACTGAGCGCTCGCCCGCGCCGCCCGGCCCCGAGCCGGCCTGGCCGCGCCCGCTGACCCGGACCGCGGCCGGGAACGGGCCGCCCGGCGCGGCGGTGGCGGTCACCGCGAGCGCGGCCGTCAGCGAGCCGTCGGCCAGCTGGCGCAGCAGCCCGGCGGCGGGCGACACCGGCGCGGTGCGGGTTGCCCCGCCCGAGCTTGCCTGCGCCTGGGCGCGGAGCGCGGCCGCGCGGGCGGCCGCGGCCGGGCCGGAGAGCCCTTCGCCCGACGTCCACGGGGCGGCGGGTTCCCGGCCGGCCGGGTCGGCGTCGGCCGCCGCGGCGCTGCGCGCGGCCGACAGCAGCACCGCCGTCGCGACTACGGCGCTGCCGAGGTACGGAATCGGGGCGACGGCCGCCCCGAACTGCTCGGCGGCGGCGGCGAGCTCACGGTAGGACGCGCCCGCGCCGCCCAGCGGCTCGGGGATCAGCAGGCCGGCGATGCCGATCTGGGCCGCGACCGTGCGCCAGAGCTTGGCGTCGTAGGTCTCCGGCTGCTCGGTCCTCGCGAGTACCTCGGCCGGGGCCGCCGCGGCGGCCAGCAGATCAGCCAGGGTGGCCGCGAGGTCGCGTTCGGTCTCGGAGTAGAGCAAGTCAGCGGTCATGGGGGGCGTCATCGCGGTAGGTCCTTCCAGGGGACGCCGGTGTCGGTGCGCGGCTCGGGCGGCAGGCCGAGGACGCGCTCGGCGATGATGTTGCGGAGGATCTCCGAGGTGCCGCCCTCGATCGAGTTGCCCTTGGATCGCAGGTAGCGGTAGGCCGGGCCGCGGGCGTAGTCGCTCGAGCCCGAGCGGCGCATCGTCCAGTCGTCGTAGGTCAGGCCGTCGGCCCCCGCGAGCTCGATCTCGAAGGCCGAGATTTCCTGATTGAGCAGGGCGAAGGTGAGCTTGACGGCCGAGCCGTCGGGGCCCGGCTGGCCGGATGCCAGCTGTTGGCGGAGCCGCTCGCCCGCCAGCCGGGCGACCTCGGCCCGGGCCCACAGCCGAAGCAGCCGCTGGTGCAGCTCGGGGGTGCGGGCGTCCGGATGCTCGCGCCAGGCCTGGGCGGCGGTGCCGATGATGCCGGACTCGCGCGGCGCGGCGCCGGCCGCGCCGATCGCGACCCGCTCGTTCATCAGCGTCGCGTTGGCGACCCGCCAGCCCGCCCCGACCTCGCCGAGCCGGTTGGCGTCGGGGACGCGGGCCTCGGTGATGAACACCTCGTTGAACTCGGCCTCGCCGGTGAGCTGGCGCAGCGGGCGGACCTCGACCCCGGGTGCGTGCATGTCGAGGACGAAGTAGCTCAGCCCGGCGTGCTTGGCCGCGTCGGGGTCGGTGCGGGCCAGCAGCAGCGCCCAGCGGGCGTGGTGCGCGAGCGAGGTCCACACCTTCTGCCCGCTGACCACCCAGTCATCGCCATCGCGGACGGCGCGGGTGGACAGGTTGGCCAGGTCGCTGCCGGCCCCGGGCTCGCTGAAGAGCTGGCACCAGATGTCCTCGGCCAGCCAGAGCGGCTTGAGCCAGCGATCCAGCTGCTCGTCGGTGCCGAAGGCGATGAGGGTGGGCGCGGCCATGCCGAGGCCGATGACGTTCCGCCTCGGGTCGGGCGCGGGCGCCCCGGCCCGCGCGAACTGATCATCGGCCGCCTGCTGGAGCGACCGGGGCAGGCCGAGGCCGCCGTGCCCTACCGGGTAGTGCACGGCGGCCAGGCCGGCGTCGAACCGGTCGCTGAGAAACTGATCGCGCGGCGTGCCCGCGGGATCGTGGTCGGCGCAGAACGTGCGTACTCTCGCGCGCAGGTCCGCCTCTTGGGCCGTTAGGTCGGTCAACACACTGTCGCTCAACGCCGTGCCGCCTGTTCTCGCTCGGTCTTCGCCCCTGGGTCGCGTTCGGTCCCGGTTAGGAGACCGGGCCGCCGGCCACGTACAGGACCTGGCCGGAGACGAAGCCGGACGCGTCGCTGACGAAGAAGGACACCGCCTGGGCGATGTCCTCGGGCTTGCCGACCCGCTGGACCGGGATCTGGGTGGCCGCGCCGGCCTGGAAGTCCTCGAACGACACCCCCAGCCGGGCGGCGGTCGCCGCGGTCATGTCAGTCACGATGAAGCCGGGCGCGATCGCGTTGGCGGTCACGCCGTACTTGCCGAGCTCGATCGCGAGGGTCTTGGTGAAGCCCTGCATGCCCGCCTTGGCGGCCGAGTAGTTGACCTGGCCGCGGTTGCCGACGGCGGAGGTCGAGCTCAGGTTGACGATCCGGCCCCACTTGGCGGCGACCATGTACTTCTGGGTGGCGCGGGTCATCAGGAACGCACCCCGCAGGTGCACGTTGATGACCGTGTCCCAGTCGTTCTCCGACATCTTGAAGATCAGGTTGTCCCTGGTCACGCCCGCGTTGTTGACCAGCACGGTCGGCTCGCCGAGCTCGGCGACGACCTTGTCGACCGCGGCGGCGACCTGCTCGGCGTTGCTGACGTCGGCGCCGACGGCGATCGCCTTGCCACCCGCCTTCTCGATCTCGGCGACGGTCTCGGCGCCGTCGGCCTCGTTGAGGTCGAGCACCGCGACGGCAAATCCGTCAGCGGCAAGGCGCTTGGCGGTGCCGGCCCCGATGCCCCGGGCAGCCCCGGTCACGATCGCGATTCGCTGTGGCATATCGTTGCATTTCCTTTCCCTGGTGCCCGACGCCGCTGTCGGCGAACGTCGGTGTTCCTGCGTCATTATTCCGGACGACGAGCGGCGCGCTACCCCCGGTCGGGGGCGAGTTTGCTGACCGGCCCGGTTGCGTGGCGGTCCGGGGAGCCCGAATTTCAGGGGGGCGCGCCGTCCGCAGCCTCGGGTTCACGGTCCGTGAACGAGGATGCGGATACGGGCGGTACGTTGTCAGTGTTCGGGTCCGAATGAGGGTAGGTAGCCCAGTGCCATCAATTGCGCCACCCATTGCTTCCGCTATTACCAGGCGTGACGTTGCTCTCACAGTTGCTCGTCGCCTCCGTCCGGGGCTGGCGGTGCTGGCGGTCACGGTCGGCGCGGTCGCCGTCGCCGGGTGCGCGACCAAGGGCACCCCCTACGCCACCCCCGCGTCGCCGTCGGCGCCGGTGACGTCGGCCGCGACCGCGCCGACGGCCGGCTCGCTGCCGACTGCGTCGATGACGCCGCTGCCCGCGGCGGCCGGCCAGCTGACCGGGACTCAGCTGGAGTCGGTGCTGCTGCCGACCTCGGACTTCCCGGCCGGGTTCGCGGCCTCCTCGTCCGGGCCGGTCAGCTCGGGCGGGACGCTGACCTCGGCGGCGGCCCAGTATCCGCTGGCCACGGTCAGCTGCTCGGACTTCGTGCAGCACCTGGGGTCCACCGGGTTCGGCGAGACGGCGATGGCGGCCGACAGCATCGTCGGCACAGATCAGGCCTATGACCAGGTGATATACCAGTTCGGAACGGCTTCCTCGGCGTCGGCGTTCGTGGCCGGGGTCCAGTCGCTGGCCGGCCGGTGCGCGTCGTTCACCGCCCCCGCCAGCACCGGGACGACGGCCACGTTCTCGCTCAAGGCGACGCCGGGCGCTTCCGTGGCCGGTCTTTCAAGCGTCGAGCTGGTGCAGTCGGGGACGGTGTCGGGGTCGGCCCTGACCCTCGACACGCTGCTGGTCGCCAGCGGCGTGGACGTGTTCGCCGCATCCGCGGTCGGCCTGGGCACCGGCTCGCCCGCGGTCCCGGCCAAGGAGACGATCATCTACAACCTGATGCAGCGGCAGGCGGCCGCGGCGGTGCTCGGCTAGGTTCCCTGCTTTCCTGGGCGGAGGCGCTCGGCGAGTAGCTCGGCCAGGTGGGTGCCGTGGACGCGGGCCAGCTGGTCAAGCTGGGTGCGGCAGGAGAAGCCGTCGGCCAGGATCGTCGGGGCGGCGCTTTGCCCTTGGGCTTGGGCTTGGGCTTCGCGGACGGCCGGGAGCAGGGCGGTCTCGGCGACGGCGACGGACACGTCGTAGTGGCCGCGCTCGACGCCGAAGTTGCCCGCCAGGCCGCAGCAGCCGCCGACCGCCGTGATCGTCGCCCCCGCGTTGGCGAGCAGCCTCTTGTCGGCGTCCCAGCCTCCGACCGCATGCTGGTGGCAGTGTGGCTGGGCCACCCCGGTGACGTCGGACAGGTCGGGCGGGGTCCAGCCGTCGGTGTCGGCCAGCAGCTCGGCCAGCGTCTTCACGGCGCCTTGGAGCGCCTCGGCGCGGGGGTCGTGCGGCAGCAGCTCGGCCGCGTCGCCGCGGAGCGCGGCGGTGCAGGACGGCTCGAGCCCGACGATCGGGATGCCCGCGTCGAGGGCCGGGCCGAGCTCGCTGAGCGTCCGTTTGAGCTGCCGCCTGGCTCCGTCCAGCTGGCCGGTTGAGATCCAGGTGAGGCCGCAGCAGACGTTGCCGCCGGCGATGCGGACCTGGTAGCCGGCCGCTTCGAGGACCGCGACGGCGGCCTGGCCGACCTGCGGGGAGAACGCGTTGGTGAACGTGTCCACCCACACCAGCACCGGCGGGGCGTCGGGGCGGTGCGCGCTCGCGGTGCGCTCGGCGAACCAGCGGCGGAAGCTCTGGGTCGCGAACACCGGCAGGTCGCGGCGCTGGTCGATGCCGCCGAAGCGCTTGGCCAGGGCGGCCGCGGGCGCGAAGCGCAGGGCGGCGTTGGCCAGGCTCGCCGTCCACCGGGTGCGCGACGTCAGGGCCGCCCAGCGGGGCAGCCAGCCGAGGGCGTAGTGCGACGCGGGCCGGAGCTTGCCCCGGTACCGCTGGTAGAGCGCCTCGGCCTTGTAGGTGGCCATGTCCACCCCGGCCGGGCAGTCGGTCGAGCAGCCCTTGCAGGCCAGGCAGAGGTCGAGCGCCTCCGCCACCTCGGGCGACTGCCAGCCCGCCGAGACCAGCGAGCCGTTGGCGAGCTCCTGCAGCACCCGCGCGCGGCCTCGGGTGGAGTCCTTCTCGTCCTTCGTCGCCAGGTAGGACGGGCACATCACGCCGCCGGAGGCGGTGTTGTCGGCGCGGCACTTGCCGACGCCGGTGCAGCGGTGCACGGCGGCCGAGAAGTCGCCGCCGTCGGCGGCGTAGGCGAACGCGAGGCCGCGCCGCAGCGGCGGGGCGAGCGGGACCCGCAGGTCCGCGTCGAGCGGGGCCGGATCGACGATCACGCCCGGGTTGAGCAGGTTGGCCGGGTCGAACAGCTCTTTCACCGCGCCGAACAGGCCGATCGCCGTCGTCGAGTACATGGCCGGGAGCAGCTCGCCGCGGGCCCGGCCGTCGCCGTGCTCGCCGGACGCCGACCCGCCGTAGGAGGCGGCCAGCCGCGCCGCGTCCTGCGTGAACGCCCGCAGCACGGACGGACGGTCGCGGAGTGGGAAGTCGATCCGAGCGTGGATGCAGCCGTCGCCGAAGTGCCCGTAGAGCAGGCCGTCGACGCCGTGCGCGGCCATAAGCGCCTCGAGTTCCCGCAGGTAGGCGGGGAGCGACGCGGGCGGAACGGCCGAGTCCTCCCAGCCCGGCCAGGCGGGCGCCCCGGCCGGGGTCCGGCCGGACAGGCCCGCGCCGTCCTCGCGGATGCGCCACAGCGCGGCCGCCGTCGGGCCGGTGATCACCGCGCTGTCGAGGCAGCCGCCGTCGGCGACGAGCTTGGCGGCCGCCGCACGGGCCTCCTCCGGCGTGTCGCCGGAGGTCTCGGCGAACAGCCAGCCGCCGCCGCGGGGCAGGTCGGGCACGGCGGCCTGGCCGCGCCGCAGCCTGACCACGTCGACCATCCGGGAGTCGAGCCCCTCGAGGGCGACCGGGAGGTGCGGAAGCAGCGCGGGCACGGCCTCGGCGGCGGACGCCATGTCCGGGTAGCCGAGCACCGCCAGCGCGGTCGCGCGGGGCGCGGCGACCAGCCGGACGGTCGCCTGCAGGGTCAGCGCGAGGGTGCCCTCGGTGCCGGACAGGAACTTGCCGACGTCGGCGCCGTTCTCCGGTAGCAGGTGCTCGAGCGAGTAGCCGGATACCTGGCGGGTGAACCGGCCGAACTCGGTCCTGATCGTGGCCAGGTTCCCGTCGACCAGCTGGCGCAGGCCCGTCAGGAGCTGCCCGGCCGGGGCGGCCGGATCCGGGACGGCGGGGCCGCGTCCCCGTCCGCGCTCGGCGGTGAAGCGCGTGCCGGTCCCGGTGATCACGTCCAGCGCGATGACGTTGTCGGCCGTCCGGCCGTACCGCAGCGCCCGCGAGCCGCAGGCGTTGTTGCCGATCGCGCCCCCGATGGTTGCCCGGGAGTGAGTGGAAGGGTCCGGGCCGAAGCGGAGTCCGTGCGGCGCGGCCGCCGCGGTGATGTCGTCGAGTACGGTGCCCGGCTCGACGAGCGCCGTGTGCTGCTCGGGGTCGATGTGGAGCACGTGGTTGAGGTGCCGCGAGAGGTCGAGCACGAGGCCGGTGGAGAGCGCGTTGCCGGCGATTGAGGTGCCGCCGCCGCGGGTGACGACGGGGGCGTTCAGCTCGCGGCAGACGGCAACGGCGGCGACGATCTCGTCGGCGCTGCGCGGGAACGCGACCACCTCGGGGACGACCCGGTAGTTGGAGGCGTCGGAGGAGTACTCCGCCCGCCGCCTGGTCGCGGTCTCGACCTCGGCCAGCCCGGCCGCGCGGAGCACGGCCGCCAGCTCCCCCTGGTTGACGGTCTCCGCTGGCGTGACAGCCGCCGTCGTGGTCACCATTCCCGCAAGCCTAGTACGGGTGCCCGGCGGGCCGGGCGGCTCGCCGGGCGTCTCGCGCGGCCTCGGCCGCTTTCACGCGCCTTCCGGGGCCCGGCGCCACGCGCTTCTTGCTGTTATCTTGGCTGGTCGATCGTGTCTTTCCATCAGGTTGACCGGCGGAAGACGTAGACGTCGCCGCGGCTGAAGACCTGGCGGTAGCCGCCGGTCGGGTAGAGCTGGCGGATGAAGGCCGGGACGTTGGCCGGGGCCGGGCTGTAGCCGCTGTTTTTGCCGTCGAAGACGATGTACTGGGTGAGCGGGTTGCCCGCGTTGCCGAGCCAGAAGGTGTCGGTCCGGGCCGCCAGCGGCGCGAGCAGGTTGAGGGTGGTCAGCACGGTCGCGCCGTCGGGGACGACCGCCATCGCGGCGTTGTCGGCGGCCACCTGCGGGCTGATCGTGTACGTCGATCCGTGCCAGAGGCCGCTGAGCGGGAACTGGAAGGCGAGCGCGACCGCGACGGCCGCCATCATCGCCGCGCCGTGCTTGGCCAGGCCGCCGCGCAGGCTGGCCCAGCGGCCGCCTGCGCGGTCGCGGACGGAGTCGGCTGCGCGCCACCGGGCGAGGGCCTCGATGGCGGCGATGAACAGGATCGGCGTCAGCGTGGCGTTGTAGTGGAACTCGGTGCCCCAGTAGGCCGAGTTGGTCGAGACGAACCGCAGGGCCAGGCTGGGCAGCGCGATCAGCGCGATCGGCGAGCCGAGCGCCGCGAACGCGGTCGGCAGCAGCAGCAGGACCACAGTCTGCAGCTTGACCGGCCAGCCGGACGCCGTCTGCACGACCAGCGCGCCGGCGGAGAGGCCGTGGTTGGCGCCGACGACCCCGCCGTCCTTCCAGTAGTAGTACTCGTGCAGCGGGTTGAAGTGCGGAATGATCACCGTGATCGCCAGCACCGACCAGGTCAGGCCCCAGCCGAACAGCAGCGTGCCCCAGCCGAGGCTCCCTCGCCGGCTGCCCGGCCGCGACCCGTCGCCGAGGGCGCGGATGCCGTCGAAGACGAGCAGCGCGCCGATCGCGGCGACCGTGAACCCCTGGTCTTCCTTGATGAAGACCAGCGGCAGCGCCCACAGCGCGGTCGCCCGCATCCGGCCCCGGACCAGGGCCGACAGCGAGAACGCGAGCAGCGGCACCGCCAGCGCGATCTCGTGGAAGTCGAAGTCGATCATCTGCTGCAGGCTCCAGGCGAAGCCGTAGGCGAATCCGATCAGCCGCCCGCTCGGCCGTCCGAGCAGCAGCGAGCCGGCCGCCATGACCGGGAACACCGACAGCGCCGTCAGCAGCGCCTGGAAGAACAGCAAGGTGGCGGGCGACGGGAACAGCCGGAAGAACGGCGCCAGCACCGCCAGGCCGATCTGAAAGTGATCGCCGAGCAGATTGAACCCGGGCCCGCGAATGTCCACGATCGGCGCCCGCAGCAGCGACAGCTGCTTGACGTACTCGGTGTAGATGCCCAGGTCCCACGAGGCGGGCGAGAGCTGCAGGAGCCGGAAGAGCGAGAGCGCGTAGTAGGCGCCGAAGACCAGCGTCGCGATCGTCCACGCGACCGGATCCCGCCAGACGCCCGGCTCGCCGAGGGCGCGCTCGGCCCGCGTCGCGGGCACGCGCAGAGCGTCCTCGGTGTCCACGGCTCGCGGGCGGCCCTCCCCCAGCACGCACGTACTCTACCGTGCGCGATGGCGCCCCCGGCGGGCTGAAAGGCGGCGGGCCGACCGGCGGGCACGCGCTACGGCGGCGATCATGGAATTCTGCTATCACGTACTGACGATGCAGACCACGCGGAACTCGTCATTGACGCGCTCATTCCGGCAGCATTAATCATTGATCAGTGAACGCCGAGGCCGGCGTCATGGAAATGACATCTTTCTGTCTTCTTCTGCTCTCCTTGAATGAGGAATGCTCTCGCCAGAATAAAGCTGGATTGCCCATCCGGGGGCGACGACACCCCGGGAGGATGTGCTGGCGCTCGCCTACGGCGGCATCGTGGCGTCGGGAAGCATCCTCGGATTCATTCCGCTGCTCGGAGCGATCTGGTTCTTCCTGGCGGGCTTATCGGCGGCCTTTAATATCCCGACCATCTTCGGGCATCGCTTCCATAGATGACCCGCGGAAACCGTTAAACAGCTATCGATGGCTGGTCAGACCAGCAGCAGCTTGGCAATGCGGCGGCCGGCCACCGCCATCCCGAGCGCGCCAATCGCGGCCAGGTACGCCGCCCGCCATAGCAGCGCCCACGTCGGCGCGCCGAGCACCAGGTCGCGCAGGATCACCACCCCCTGGTAGAGCGGCATCCACTCGACGATCAGGCCGATCACGTGCGGATAGACCGAGAGCGGAAAGAACGTGCCGGAGAACAGGAACAGCGGCACCGAGACCAGCACCACGTACTCGAAGTCCTGCCAGGACTTCATGTAGGTGGTCAGGGCCACCCCGGCGGCGGCGGTGGCGAAGGCGACCAGGGCCGCGCCCGGCAGCGCGAGCAGCGCCCACGGGGAGACGATCAGCCCCATCGCGGCCATCACGATCAGGAACGGCACCGCGTAGAGGATGCCGCGGACCACCGCCCAGCCGATCTCGGCCAGCGCCACGTCTTGCGCGCCGAGCGGGGTGGCCAGCACCGAGTCGTAGAGCTTCTCGAACTTGAGCCGGCCGTAGACGTTGAACGTCGAGTCGTTCAGCGCGCCGTTCAGCGCGGAGACCGCCAGCAGCCCCGGCGCGACGAACTCCCGGTACGGCACCGGGTACCCGGCCGGGCCCTGCACCGTGCCGATCAGGCCGCCGATGCCGATGCCGACCGAGAGCAGGTAGAACAGCGGCTCGGCCGCCCCCGAGGCGACCACCAGCCACAGCCGCCGGTAGAAGCGGGCGTGCCGCTCGATCAGCCGGAGGCCGAGCGCGCCCGGGAAAGAGGAAAAGTCAGAGGCATCCGAGGTCGAACGGACCTCCTGCTCGACCGGCCCGGCCGACGTCTCCTCGGACTCGGGGGCGCTAGACATAGAGCCGCCCGCGGTAGGACCGGGCGCCCGCCCACAGGCCGATGGCGGCCATCGCGGCCAGGTAGCCGACGTGGATCGCGGCCGAGCCGGCCGTGACGGTGCCGAGGGCGAGCGAGCGGCACAAGGCGACGCCGTGCCAGAGCGGGGTCGCGTAGGCGAGCGGGCGGATCCAGGCCGGCAGCCGGCTGATCGGGAAGAACGTCCCCGAGAACAGGCTCAGCGGTATCGAGCCGAACCTGATGATGTAGTTCATCGGGGTGGTGGTCTTCAGCGTGACCGTCCAGGCCGCGACCGGCGCCGCGAACGCGAGGCCGAGCAGCACCGAGGCCGGCAGCAGGAGCACCCCCCACCAGGACCTGATGAGCCCGAAGGCGGCCATCACGATCACGAAGCAGGCCGAGTTCATCGCGATCCGCATCGTGATGAACAGCAGGTGGCCCCGGTTGATGTCGGCCGGGCGGAGCATGGTCGCCCGGGCGGCGAGGTAGATCGAGTTCCAGCGCATGGCGCCGAAGACCGGGAACATCGAATTGCTCAGCGCGGTGTTCATCGCGTGCACGGCGAGCACGGCCGGGGCGATGAAGACCACGTAACTCACGCCGCCGAGGGAGGCGGTGCCGTGGGCGTCGACCAGCGACCCGAGGCCGTAGCCCATCGCGCCAAGGTAGAACAGCGGCCCCAAGATCGACGACCAGATGGAGGCGCGCCAGGTCCGGCGGTACATCACCAGCCAGCAGCGGAAGGCGCGGACGGACAGCTCCCACCCGCCGGGGAGCTTGCCGAGGGGGGCATGGAGGGTGTCAGGGGAAATGGCGGGCGGTAGCCCCTCAGGCCGGGAGTCAGCCCCCCAGGCGCGAGAACGGTCGGCCGGGGAGGAAGCGGTCACGGACACTAGTCGACCAGGGTCCGGCCGGTGAGGCGCAGGAACACGTCCTCGAGCGAGGACCGGCGGACCAGCTCGGTGATCGGCTGCAGCCCGGCGGCGTGGACGCGCTCGAGGAACGCGTCGCCGTCGGCCTCGTAGATGAGTATGCGGTCGGCAGTCACCTCGGACCGTTCGGGGATGAGGTCCTGGATCTTTTCCGCCGCCGCTTCCTGCTCGTCGGGGGCGAACCGCAGCTCGAGGACCTCGGGGGTGGCGTAGCGGGTGATGAGCTCGCGGGGGGTGCCCTCGGCCGCGATCTTGCCGTGGTCCATGACGACGAGGCGGTCGCACAGCTGCTCGGCCTCGTCCATGTAGTGCGTGGTGAGGATGAGGGTGATGCCACGCTGCTTGAGGCGGAAGAGACGGTCCCAGACCACGTGCCTGGCCTGCGGGTCGAGGCCGGTCGTGGGCTCGTCGAGGATGAGGATCTCGGGCTCGTTGATGAGGCTGCGGGCGATCGTGAGGCGCCGCTTCATGCCGCCCGAGAGCGGGTCGACCATGTCGTTGGCGCGCTCGGCGAGCTGCACGAAGTCGAGCAGCTGGTCGGTCCGCTCGGCGATGAGCTTGCGCCCGAGGCCGAAGTAGCGGCCGTAGACCAGCAGGTTCTCCCGGACGGTGAGCTCGGCGTCGAGGGTGTCCTCCTGCGGGACCACCCCGAGGCGGGCCCTGATCGCGGCACCGTCGCGGACGGGGTCACCGCCGAGAATGGTGAGCTCACCGCCCGTAGGCGGGGAGACGCAGCCGAGCATGCGCATCGTGGAGGACTTTCCGGCGCCATTCGGGCCCAGGAAGCCAAAAGCCTCACCGGCGCGCAGATCGAAATCGATTCCGTCTACCGCGGTGAAGCCGCCGAACCGCTTCGTCAGTCCTCGGGCGCGGACAAGTACTTCAGGCACTGGCGCGAGAATACCTGGATTCCTTGTGGATTCCGAACGATTTTCGGCCCTCCAGCGGGGTAGCCCAGGCGTCTCAGTAAACTAGGGGGACGGTGTTGGCGGCGCAACAGAGGTCCGCGGGCCGCCCGGCAGGCGAGAGGAACTGAGCCAGTTGAGTCTGATCCGCGATTACTACTTCCGGTTTCAGGTGCTGGTCCATGAGGTCGCCAAGTTCGGCGTCGTGGGCCTAGCCGGGTTCGTCGTCCAGCTCGGGGTGCAGAACTTGCTGCACTCCGGGCTCAAGGTCGGCGCGATTACCTCGCTGACGGTCGCCTACGTCATCGCCGCCGCGGTGACCTTCCTCGGCAACCGGCACTGGGCGTTCAAGCACCGCAAGGGCGCCGGGCTGAAGCGCGAGACCATCGTCTTCGTGCTGCTCAACCTGGTCGGCTACGGGATCCAGGTCGGCATCGTGGACGTCGCGTACTACGGGCTCGGGTACAAGAGCGGCCTTGCCTATAACATCGCCACGGTCATCGGCATCGGGCTGGCGACGCTGTTCCGGCTGTTCGCCTACCGCAAGTTCGTGTTCAACAACCACCATTTGAGCGAAGAGGCCGCAGAGCTCGCCGCCGCCTCGGCCAAGTAGCAGGCACCGGCGCGCCCTTCGGCTCGCGGGTTTTAGCAGCCGGCCTGGTCGCGGGGGACGATCCCGAGCGGGGCGGCGAGGGCCGCGTTGGCCTGGGAGCTGGTCAGGTCGCCGACCGCGACCATGCGCGCGATGACGTGCTCGAGGCGCTGGCGGGCACTGGCCGGATCGGCGATCGGGTCGTCGAGGGACGGGGCGTTGACGACGCCCGCCAGCATCGCGCCCTGCGGGACCGTGAGGTCCGCCGCCGGGTGGCCGAAGTAGCCGCAGCTCGCCTGCTCGAGCCCGTAGTAGCCGTGCCCGTAGTAGGCGACCTCGGCGTAGAGTGCCAGGATCTGCGCCTTGGAGTAGGTCGCGTTGAGCTTGAAGGCGAGCACGACCTGCTTGAGCTCGGCCGTCGGGCCGGTCTCGACCGGCGTGAACAGCATCTTCGCGAGCTGCTGCTCGAGGGTGGCGCCGCCCTGGTCGCTGCCGTTGCTGACCTTGGCCCAGGCCACCCGGCCGACCGCGAGCAGGTCCACCCCGGGCTCGGTGTAGAAGCGCTTGTCCTCGGTCGCGATCAGCGGGCGGGCGAAGTTCGACGGCACCGGCGGGCCCGGGTAGGCGATGCCGTGCTCGGCCGCCTGGGCCCTGGCCAGCTCGGCCGCGTCGGTCGCGGACGGGGTGGCGATCCAGAGGACGCCGATGCCCGCGATCACGATCAGGATCAGGATCAGGAGGGTGATGGCGGCGCGCTTGAGGTAACGACGCGCGCGAGTCTGCGGCCGGGCAGCAGCGGCGCGCTGGGGCGCGGGCGGGCCGGACGGCGCCTCGGGTTGGGGAAGCGGTCGGGTGTTACCCATCGGGTCGATGCTAGCCGGGGGCGGGGACCAGACGCGTCCGGGATCGCTTGTCCCGGCGGTGCCGGAGATGCGCTAAGGTTAGCTCCGCGAGCCGGTTTCCGGTAAGCACCGGGATGTGGCGCAGCTTGGTAGCGCACTTGACTGGGGGTCAAGGGGCCGCAGGTTCAAATCCTGTCATCCCGACAACAACTTGTTGCCAGTGGCGCGGCTGTTTCGAATGCCCGGCCGAAATGTCACTACCCCGCGTTACGTTGGGGTCATGAGCGGATCGTCCCCACATCCTCCCTCGTGGACTGACGCCCAACTTGCGGAAGCCGTCAAGGCGTCCACCCACTGGGTCAGCGTGATGCGTGAGCTGGGCTTCGGTGAACGCGCGTCATCGGCTGGCGCCATCCGGATCGTTCGTCGCCGCGCTGACGAACTCGGCCTCGATTCATCACACTTCCTGGGCAAGCGCCGATGGTCCGACGCGGAACTTAGGCACGCCGTGTCCGAGTCCACGACCTGGAACGAAGTACTGATGAGGCTCGGGCTGTCGACCAACAGCGGAGCGCCGCCTCACGTTAAGGCCAACGCCATCCGTCTCGGCCTGGACACGAGTCACCTGAATCAACTGAGCCATGTCGGGCGTCAGCGAGTCCAGGTCAAAACCACGACGTTCTTCACCAAGTACGGCTGGGCGGTCGGTGTGGGCCACCACCCAGATACTCATGCCAAAAAGCGCGGGCGACGCGTCGCCTACGATCCCGACGTGATCGACCTATTCTTTGTCATCGATGGGGACTTGACGATGTACC
>Ga0302326_10013507_pt1 | contig 17304 bp, 16 predicted proteins | sample Palsa_T0_3_FD_202264 | JGI IMG/M metagenome (GOLD analysis project Ga0302326, IMG submission 202264) | Peat permafrost microbial communities from Stordalen Mire near Abisko, Sweden - Palsa_T0_3 | ecosystem: Environmental > Terrestrial > Soil > Palsa > Peat permafrost | place: Sweden: Abisko... | reverse complement strand
GAAAGTTGCCGGAATTGGGCAAGGGGTTGGGCGACGGCATTCGTGCGCTAAAAGAGGGTATGAAAGATCATACCAACGAGGCCAAAGCTGAAGTCACTCCTGAAGTGAAGCCTGAAGTTAAACCTGAAGTTAAACCCGAAAATAAGGGTTGAGTCCTGAGTAACGTCCAAATTTTCCGCGTGCCGAATTGTTGTTAATTCGATATAATCCTGCATCCAAATCTAAATAGATTTTTGCGAGTGCTTAATTTTGTAATCCACTCCACGCCCTGGTGTAGTTGTGTCCCCGAATTCGGTAGCAACCTGATCTCACTTTGAATCACTCAGGAGGATTGTTCTGTGCATAGGAAACTTGTGGTTTGTCTTCTTCTGTTCATGGCCATCCCAGCCCTAGCTGACCAGATCGTTCTTAAGAATGGAGACCGCATTACCGGGTCGATTACCAAGTCCGATGGCAAACAACTCGTCATCAAGACCGACTACGCCGGCGAAGTAACTGTGAAGTTTGATGCGATCCAAAGCCTGACCTCCACCGGTGACTTGAACGTGACGCTCGGAGGCAAGACTGTGGTTGGCCCGGTGACCACGAGCGGAGACGATGTGGTCGTCGCCACCAAAACCGCGGGACCGGTGGAAGCGCCGAAGGCATCTATCACTCTGGTGCGCAGCCCGGGGGAGCAAGCGGCGTATGAACGGACGCTGCATCCTGGCCTCCTAGAGGGTTGGGCTGCGGGCGCAAACCTGGGCTTCGCTTTGACCGCCGGTAACAGCGAAACCAAGAATCTGAACATTGGTTTCAATGGTACGCGGACTGGTCTCCACGATAAGCTGATACTGTACGAAACCTCGATCTACGCCACCACCAGCAAACTCGCCCTCGCACCCATTTCGACGGAAACCACGGCCAACTCGAACGCCGGCGGAATCCGTTACGACCATGATTTCGCTGGGCGCGTGTTTGGATTCGGGAGCGCCGACTTTTTCAACAATTCGCTGCAAAATCTTGATCTCCGCTACATTCTTGGAGGCGGTATTGGCTTGCATGCGATCAAGACTCCCAAGACGACGCTCGATCTGCTTGCCGGCATTAACTACACGCATGAAAGCTTCTCGGACTTGATGGAGACGAATCCAGCGCCGCCGCCGGTTACGCTCACTTATAACCATGCCGACAGCTCAGCCGCCCTGACCGTGGGCGATAATTTCACTCACAAGCTGGGAGCGAACAGCGTCTTCACGCAGAGCTTTGTCCTCTACCCGAGCTTCAGTCAAATTAATATCGCGTTCCCTGGCGCTACTCCCGACGAGGTGCGCATCTTGCGCGGGGCGTTTAACCTCGGCTTGGTCACCAAACTCCACAAGTGGCTGGGCTGGCAATTGACACTGGGGGATGTATTTGACGACCATCCGCTGGCTTCAAATCCGCCGATCGAAAGGAATGACATCACGTTTGCAACCGGCCTTAACTTTTCGTTCACGCACTAGAGCTGAAGTTGCATAACGACGATCTGGTCGAGGGCCGGGCGTCTCGGCAGCGCGGACTCCCGGTACTCCTACCGGACGGGTTTGTTATCCTAGCGGCGTGCCACGAACTTTTCTCATCGATACCGATACGGCTTCCGATGATGCCGTCGCGCTGATCATGGCGTTGCGCGCGCCTGACGTCCGCGTTGTGGCTATAACGACCGTCGCGGGCAATGTTCCACATCTGCAATCCACTCGCAACGCTCTTTACACTGTCGAACTCTGTGGCGCGAAGGTTCCGGTTTACGCCGGTGCCGAAAAGCCGCTCCTCCGCAGGTACCAGAACGCAACCTGGTTTCATGGCCGGGATGGACTCGGAGATCACAACTATCCTGCTCCTCGTCAAACCGCGGCGAGCGGGCACGCGGTCGATGCCATCATTGAAACCATCGAGGCAAATCCTGGAATCGTTCTCGTCACGCTGGGGCCGCTCACTAATGTGGCGCTGGCTCTGGCCAAGAAGCCGGATATTGCTGCCAAGGTTGGACGCTGCGTGGTGATGGGCGGGGCTCCGTGCTGTGAAGGCAATGTCACGCCGGCCGCGGAATACAACATCTGGGTCGATCCCGAGGCGGCGCGCATGGTTATGAACAGCGGGTTGCCGATCGAACTCGTGGGATGGCATCTTTGCCGCGGAGGCGCAGTGCTTGACGATCGCGATATCGCGAATATTCTTGCGCTCAACAATCCTTTGGCTAGGTTTGCCATAGAGTGCAACAGCCACGCTCGGCATGCGCTTAAAGTGCAAACTGGGGAGGATGGCATTTGCCTGCCGGATCCGGTAGCCATGTCGATTGCGCTTGATCCGACGGTGGGGGTGGAGTGGGGCGAACATTACCTCGACGTCGAGTCCCAAAGCGAGTTGACGCGAGGCATGACCGTGGTCGACCGGCTGAACGTAGCCTCCGATGAACGGAATCATTGGGTCTGGGCGGATGTACTGAGAAGGAATTGCAAGGCCAAGGTTTGCTGGACGCTCGACAACCGGCGTTGGAAGGACGCGCTCGTTTCGGCGCTGCGATAGAGCGCTAACCACAAGGGGCACGAAGGCACACGAAGGTTTAAGCATCACAATTGCTTTAGTGCCACTTCGTGCCCTTCACGATGAACCGATCTTAGGAGTAGGTCTGGTAAGATTGGCGTCTCCCGGAGGTACTTCATGTCCCGAAATGTGCGCTGTGGTCTGATTCAAGCGAGCAATGCGCTGGGCAGTAATCGATCGCTGCCTGAGATCAAGAAAGCCATGATCGACAAGCACCTCAGGCTGATCGCGCAGGCGGTGAAGAAGCGCGTCAAGATACTTTGCCTGCAGGAACTTTTCTACGGTCCTTATTTCTGCGCGGAGCAGGACGTTCGATGGTACGACCTCACGGAGCGGGTTCCAGATGGGCCAACGACGCGCTTGATGCAGAAAATCGCGGCCAAGCACAGCATGGTGATCGTGGTGCCGGTGTATGAGGAGCAGATGCCGGGTTTGTACTTTAATACTGCCGCGGTCATTGACGCGGACGGCAAGTTTCTCGGCAAGTATCGCAAGCACCATATTCCGCATGTGCATCCTGGATTTTGGGAGAAATTTTATTTCACGCCCGGCGACATGGGTTATCCCGTGTTTGAGACGAAGTATGCGCGGGTCGGAGTCTATATTTGCTACGACCGCCATTTTCCGGAAGGCGCGCGGGTGCTCGGATTGAATGGAGCCGAGATTGTTTTTAATCCCTCGGCCACGGTTGCGGGGCTCTCCGAATATTTGTGGGAGCTCGAGCAGCCCGCGCACGCGGCGGCGAACGGCTACTTCGTGGGCGCGATCAATCGGGTTGGCCGGGAAAAGCCCTGGAATATTGGCGAGTTTTACGGCAAGAGTTATTTCTGCAATCCGAGGGGCAAGATCTTCGCCCAAGCCAGCCGCGACAAAGACGAGTTGTTGGTCGCCGACCTCGATCTGGACATGATCCAGGAAGTGAGGCGGGTCTGGCAGTTCTATCGCGACCGGCGTCCCGAAACTTATGGCGCGCTGACGACGCAGACGGGGCAGAACGCGTCTGCCGACTAGTAGTTCTCAGTTCTCGGTTCACCCGGCGCCATTTTCTGAGAACCGAGAACTAGGAACTGAGAACTATTACCCACATGCCATCCTCACGCATCGAATCCAGTCCGCTTTATAACGAAGACCTCGCCCCCGCGACCAGTGAGCGGCGCACCTGGGGCACTTACAACTTCGCTGCCCTCTGGGTATCGATGTCGGTCAATATCCTGACCTACATGCTGGCGGCGAGCTTGATCCAGGGGGGGATGAACTGGAAGCAGGCTGTCGGCACGGTGTTTCTTGGCAACACTATCGTTCTTATTCCGATGCTGTTGAACTCGCATCCCGGGGCTCGCTATGGAATTCCGTTTCCGGTGCTGGCGCGGTCATCCTTCGGAGTGCTGGGTGCGAATGTTGCTGCGGTTTTGCGCGCGCTGGTTGCCTGCGGGTGGTTTGGCATCCAGACCTGGATTGGCGGTGAAGCAATTAATAGTTTGATGAGTACGCTTGCGCCGGGTTGGGGGCAGGTCGCTTACGGCGCTGCGATCTGTTTCCTCGCATTCTGGCTCATCAATCTCGCGGTGATTCTCAAGGGTATTGAGTACATACGATTCTTGCAGGGTATCAGTGCTCCAGTTCTGCTGGCAGTGGGCCTGCTATTGCTTGGGTGGGCTTACAAATCGGCGGGCGGATTTGGCCCGATGCTGTCAGCGCCCTCGCGCTTTGTCAGCTTTTCCGATTTTCTAAAATTTCTCATTCCCGCCCTAAACGGCACGGTCGGATTCTGGGCGACCGTGTCGCTGAACATTCCGGACTTCACCCGGTTCGCGCGGAGCCAGCGGCAACAGGTGATTGGGCAGGCGCTGGGGTTGCCGACAACGATGACGCTTTATTCGCTGATCGGAATTCTGGTGACCTCGGCTACGGTGGTGATTTATGGGACGGCGATTTGGGATCCTGTGCAGTTGCTGAGCCGGTTTCACTCTCCCTTGGCTGTCGTGGTTTCGCTTCTGGCGATTTTGCTGGCCACGTTGAATGTGAATATTGGAGCCAATGTGGTTTCTCCGGCCAACGATTTTTCTAACCTGTGGCCGCGAAAGATCAATTTCCGCACCGGCGGGGTGATTACCTGTTTCATGGGGATTGCGCTGATGCCCTGGAAGCTACTCTCCGATTACGGCACGTTTATCTTTGGATGGCTTGGCGGGTATGCGGCGTTTCTGGGGCCGGTGGCGGGGATTATGATCTGCGATTATTTTGTGATTCGACGGCGGGTGCTTGTGGTTGATGATCTCTATTTGCGCGGCGGTGTCTATGAATACTCGCGCGGCTTCAACTGGCTGGCGGTCATCGCACTGGCTTTGGGAGCGGGGACGGCGCTGGTGGGGCTGGTCGTTTCGCCGCTGCGCATTTTGTATGACTATTCGTGGTTTGTCGGATTTGCGGTTTCGTTCGTCGCGTACTACGCGCTCATGAAGTTCCGAGGCGAAAAACTGCGTGAGTTATGATGATAAACGAGTAAAACAGAATAATCTTGCGGTCGAGGCAGGCGCACAGCGCAGTGTCGAGCGCGTCCAGTTCCTGCGCGGCACAGGGTTTTATTTCGAGCGAATATTTAGCCATGCCGGCCATTGTGCTTCAGGCGCTGGGTCCGGTATTCCTCGTAGCAATGCTCTTTTGCCTGCGTCGCGACTCGAACACAAGGCCGTCCCAGAAGTCCTCCCCAATGGCACAGTGTTTCCTGAGGTCGATCAGAATGGGTCCTTCGGCCCTTCTCATCGGTGACGAACTGGATTCCAGTCATTACTTTTTCTCCCCGCAAGGAATGCGACCTGCCCGCCGTACCGCGCCCCAGCGCTCCGGTCAAGGCAGTTTCCTTCATGTTTCGTTAAAGACGAAGCTATAAGCAGTGAGCCCAAAAAAAGGGAACAACAACTAGGAACTGGAAGTTTTGCCAAAAACAGGCAAAACATCCTTCTTATACCGCTCCAACGTCTCTTCCTCCTCCCCGCACATTAGATAAATATTGAACTGGGTAACTCCCGCCCGTGCCAGCGCGCGAAGTTTTTCAATGTGCGCTTCGGCCGGACCGAGCAGACAGAAGCGGTCGGTGACTTCATCCGAAACGAAGTTCGCGTTGCTGCTGTCGACTTCGCAATGGTGGAGATAATCGTACTGGCCGCGGTCGCGTATGTAAGAGGTCAGGGCGGGCGGAAGTTCTTCGGGCGTGTAGCGCGACACCAGATCGACTACGTGGTTTGATACCAGAGCAGGGAACCAGCGCACTCGTTCGCGGCCGACCTTCACATCGTCGGAGACCCACACCGGCGCGGCGGACATGATCTCAATCTTCTTTGGGTCTCTGCCCGCAGCCTCAGCGCCCCTCTTGACGAAGCTTACGCACCACGCGATCAAGTCAGGATCCGCGAACTGCAGGATGACGCCGTCGGCGATTCGACCGGCGAGATCGAGAACCTTGGGACCATATCCAGCGACCCACACTGGCGGAACGCCAGCGGTCGCCCAGGTGAGGCGAGCAGGCAATCCTTCATATTCCGTTTCCTTGCCGCCGGTGAGATCGCGGAAGGCTTTTACAGCTTGCTCCAACTGCGCGGACGTGACCGGCTTTTTGCCGAGCACGCGCCGCGAACTGTCGCCCCGGCCGATGCCTAACTGCATGCGTCCGCCGGAGACTAAATTCAGCGTGGCAAACAGACTTGACGTGACTGTGATGTCGCGCGTCGCGGGATTGGTGACGCAGGTGCCGAGCCGCATAGTTTTCGTGTTGCTGGCCATCAGCGTGAGCACTGGATAAGGCTCGATCCAGAGAACGTGCGAATCGAAGATCCAGCCATATTCAAATCCGGACGCTTCCGCCTGGCGGGTGAGTGCGATGATCCGCGGTATGGCCATGTCGGGCTTGATGGTGATGCCGAATCGCATGTTACCTCCTTACGATCTGGTGGAGCGATGGGCGCGTCTCGTCAGAGCATCGGTCTCGTGGCCGGGCGAGGACGCCCGGCTCTCCACCGGCAAAATCGACCCACGTAAGTTGGGGATATTAGCATAAAATCTCTACTTCGCCGCTCGAGGAGAAGATCAAAATGGGTTTTGACACCATCATCGTTAACGGACGCGTGGCCACGGCAACCGATACTTATGCGAGCGATGTTGCGATCAGCGATGGAAAAATCTCCGCCGTCGGCCAAAGCCTGCCCCGCGAGAATGCGGCCAAGATTATCGATGCCGCGGGTAAGTTTGTTTTTCCTGGCGGAATCGACGTGCATACTCACCTCGACATGCCCTTCGGCGGCACTACGAGCGCGGATGATTTCGAGACTGGAACGCGGGCCGCCGCTTTCGGTGGTACGACTACGCTGATTGATTTCGCGATTCAATATAAGGGACAGACGCTGCGAACAGCTTTTGATACGTGGATGCAGAAAGCGTCAGGCAGGGCGGTTTGCGATTACGCGTTTCACTGCATCATCACCGATTTGGCCGGTGCGCAGCTCGACGAGATGAACGCACTGGTACGTGACGGTGTGACCAGCTTCAAGCTGTTCATGGCCTATCCCGGCGTGTTTATGCTCGACGATGCGAGCATTTTTAAAGCTTTGCGCGCGACCTCGAAGAACGGCGGGCTGGTGTGCATGCACGCCGAAAACGGCGGCGCGATTGATGTGATCGTGCAACAGGCGCTGGCGGAGGGGAAAAAAGCCCCGAAATATCACGCCCTGACACGTCCTACGACGGCCGAAGCTGAGGCGGTTTCGCGATCGATTGCTCTTGCCGAAATGGCGGGCGCGCCGGTTTACATCGTCCATTTAAGTTGCAATGATGCGCTCGAAAAGGTTCGCGAGGCTCGTGATCGCGGGCTGCCGGTTTACGCCGAGACCTGCCCGCAATATCTCTATCTCTCGCTCGAGAACATGGATGCGCCCGGCTTTGAAGGGGCGAAGTATGTCTTTACTCCTCCATTGCGGGAGAAGTGGCATCAGGAAAAATTGTGGAATGGACTGAAAACCGATCATCTTCAGGTCGTTTCGACCGATCATTGCCCCTTCTGTTTCAAGGAGCAAAAAGAATTGGGCCGTGACGATTTCACGAAGATTCCAAACGGCGGTCCCGGAATCGAGCATCGCATGAGCCTTATCTATTCGGGCGGAGTCGCCGGAGGACGATTCAGCGTGAACCGTTTTGTCGAGTTGGTTTCGACGACTCCCGCCAAACTTTTTGGATTGTATCCACGCAAGGGCACAATTGCGGTCGGCAGCGATGCGGACCTTGTAATCTTTGATCCGAAGCGCAAGCACACGATCAGTGCTAAGACTCACCATATGCGCGTCGACTATTCCATGTTTGAGGGAATCGAAGTTACAGGGATGCCCGATGCCGTGCTGTCGCGGGGCCGTGTGGTCGTGGAAGGAGATAAATTCCTGGGACGAGCAGGCGGGGGCGATTTCCTGAAGAGAGCTCTTTACTCCCAGCCTTGATGTAGGGACGGCCGCCGTCGGGTTATCCCAGCGAGCTTGGTCGCGTAGGACTTGGCCACCCAACCTTGGACTTCAGAGATTGCAAGGCTATCGCCCCCCCGGACAGCCGAGGGCGGCTGTCCCTACGCAGTTGTTCACCACTTCTCTTTAGTGCTTGTCTCCTTGCTCAACGAAGAACTTGCCGGTTTCTCCCGCCGAGAAATAGCGCGACGTCACTGTCTTCTTTCTCGTGAAGAATTCGACTGCATCCCAGCCGTGGACGTGCAGATCGCCAAAGAACGAATCTTTCCAGCCGGAGAATGGGAAATAAGCGGGCGATGCGGCCACGCCGATATTCACGCCCACCATGCCGACGTCGATGCGGCGGCTGTATTCGCGCACGGCCGCGCCGTTTTCCGTAAAGATTGAAGTTCCATTGCCCCGGGGATCAGCGTTCACCAGCGCAATCGCCTGCTCGAGGGTATCGACGTGCATCACGGACAGCACGGGGCCAAATATTTCGTCGCGCGCTACGCTCATATCGGGCGTGACGTTGTTCAAGATTGTGGGGCCTACGAAGTTTCCGCCCGCCGGAACGCCCGTTGGACGCCGCCCGTCAACCAGCAGTTCCGCACCTTCCTTTAATCCGCCTTCTATGGCCTCGTGAATGCGCTCGCAAGCGGCGCTCGAAATCACCGGCCCCAGGCTCGCTTTGGAGTTCATGCCATCGCCGGCAATCAGCTTCTCGGCGTCGGTCTTCAATCGGCCCATAATCGTCTCTCGAGCAGATCCAACCGTCACCAGCACCGATCCAGCCATGCAGCGCTGGCCGGCGTTGCCGAAGGCGCTGCCGATGACATTCGACACGGTTTTGTCGACGACCGCATCCGGCATCACAACCATGTAATTTTTCGCGCCGCCAAGTGCTTGGACGCGTTTTCCTTTTTCCGCCGCGCGCCGGTAAATGTACTTCGCGGTGTTGACCGAGCCCACGAATGAAACGGCGCGAATTCCGGGGCTATCGAGAATCGCATTGACCGCGTCGTGCGCGCCATGCACCAGGTTGACCACGCCTTTCGGCAACCCGATCTCCTCGAAAATGTGAAACATCAGTTCCGAAGTTAGGGGAACCTGTTCCGACGGCTTCAACACAAAAGTGTTGCCGTAAACGATTGCAAATGGCAAGAACCACATGGGGACCATGGCGGGAAAGTTGAAAGGCGTAATGGCGGCGCAGACTCCGACCGGCTGGCGGATCGTTTCCGTGTTAATTCCTCGCGCCACGCCCTCCAGAATGCGTCCTTGCATCGTCATCGGAGCGGCACAAGCTACCTCGAGAACTTCTATCGACCGAGTGATCTCCGCGCGCGCATCGGAGAGCACTTTGCCGCCTTCGCGGGTTACGGAGGCGGCCAGTTCGTCGATCCGCTGCCGGAATTTCTCGCGCAACGCATAGACAAATTCCGTGCGTTCGCCCACCGAGCGAGCGCGCCAGTCCGGTAGGGCGGCGCTGGCAGCCGCGACTGCGGCTTCTACGTCGGCAACGCCCGATAATGGGACGCGCGCCAAGACTTCTCCATTCGCCGGATTGGTCACGTCGAGCAGACCGGATGCCGATACCGTTGTCCAGCGTCCGCCAATGTAGTTCGCGAGAATTCGTGTTGCCGCCGCGTTTTCACTGGAATGATCTGTCGATGTCAGAGTGCCCGATCCGGTCGTCATTGCTAGCCTTCCTTTTCGATCCCAAATCGCCCCTTGAGGCGGTGTAAGAGGGGCTCGTTCCCCATGCATCCAGTGAACGGCGGCCCAACTGCTTGGTTTTACCACGTTTGGTGTTCCAGCGACAGTATTACTGGTTTAGCGGGTTTAGCGAATTCGTGGCATAAAGAGAACTTGGGACCTAATTATGCCGAATTTGGGTGGTGGTGCAGTTTGCGAAATCGCCAGCCACCACCGTAGGCCAAAAAACTTCGTGATACCTCGTGCCCTCGCTGGTTTAGGGCTTCGTGAGTTGCATCGTGAAACTGCACCGCTGCCCGATTTTGAATCAAGTCCAGCGCCACCTCAAGGGCGGTTGAGTCTGACGTCATTTTCTCGATCGAGAGGAAGCTTTGCGGGAAGGAATGAGTGGTCTCAGGATGCGCGAGTATGCAAAAAGTAGTTGCCTAACCTTTGACGAGCCAGGCCAGAGCTTCTTCGTGGCTCTCGAAAGCAAGGAACACGCGTCGGGAAAAACTAGTCAGATTCTCGATTAAGTGCGGAGGAAAATTCTCTGTCCCCACCAAAGCGGATTTTTTCACATAAGGTTTGTCAAATACAGCGGTTTCCTTCATCGCGCGAAGGGCTTCCTCGTTCAGAAATGCTCCCGTGAAATCGGAAAGTATCAAGACTGAACCGCGCGGAAAGGCACTCACAACCTGGGGGACCTGGCGTACGATTTCTTCGACCCTATCAGCCTGACAGTGGGACACATCTACCAGAAGAATCTGCTTGCCCTGGTGAACGATGAAACGAATACGGTCGCCCGGGGTATGGTCTGCCTTTGCGGGATGCGGGGACCCCATAGAGCCAAATTGTATGAATCCCTCGCTTCGCTTCGATGGCAGCGAGGTTCCTGTTACAAAAAGCGAAAACTCTGCGAGAGAGGAAAAAGCCCTGGGCAGAGGCACCGGGGCCATAGTTTGTTGCTCTCATGAAGGATAGCGGTTGGCCGCAAACCAAGGTCCGTAAAGCATGGCAGCGAGGTCAAGCCTTCTTGGAACGTTGTAATTCGGGTGTACCCGGAGAAAACCTGCCGAGACGAAAGAGCGTCTCAACCGATTGTTCATACTGATCGACTAAGGGCGGGATGGATCGGAGTTGCAGGTCAGGCAGGACGACTTCGGTCAGCAGTTGGAGACAAGCCCTCATGGTCTGCAATCGAAGCCGAAAAGCACTTTCGGCAACCTGAGCGCCCGACGCCGCGACCTGGGGGTTGGGGTTCCGTTGCGCGGCATGACCGATCTCGGCCAGTGTCGTTGCCGCCCCGCCGGCTTCCCAGGCATAGAGGAACGCTGCCCATGCACGCCCTCGCTTAATCGCGCGGAACTTCTGCGGCGACAAATTTTCACGAAGAAATGCTTCCTCGTCTGCGTCGACCAAGTTTCTGAAGGCTTCGATGTCGAGAGACCGGAAAGCCTGGAGAGCTTTTTCCAAATCGCCCCGACGCGTCCGGCTCCGGAGGGCAACATACACTACGATTCCCAGCGCGACAAACGCAACGGCGACAAGAGCCCAAGAGGCGATCAATGCTTGAGAAATTGTTGAAGCTCCCTGTTCCAAATCTCCACCTCATCATGCGGAACGGCTGTCGGGGACACAGGTTCAGGTTCAGGCGCCACCAAATACCTCATCCAGATCGAAACACAAACCAGGTAGACGCCGGTTATTAGCAAATTCAAGAATTCCGCGCCAACCCCGCTGCTGAATTCCGCGCGAAGAGCGGAATAGGCAAGATCGAGGCTGGTCAGGACCCCAAGACCCAGCGTGATCCCGAATGCGGGGCGACGCCAGGACATACCCAAAAAGCGGGAAAAGAGCAGCAAGGAAAGGAGCAAGCCAGATTGAACCATGGCCGCTCCCCGGTTGACGACGAATACACCGGCATACCACTTGGCACTATTGTCCCCCGGCGCATAGACAGCGAGCAGAACACCCATTACCAAGAGCAGACCTGTCACGCATTGCAGCGATCGTCTAGCTGACACCTTCAGAAACCGGGATTCACGAAATAAATCGTTAGCAACCTCGTTGATCACCCCGAAGCGCAGAGCGATGCTAAGCAACAGCGTCGCGCAATAGGCATACCCATACGGTTTGCCAGTCACGCCCAAGACGGAATACAACCCGAACAGCAGAATGAACTCGGCAATTTCGTAAAGCACATAGACGAAAAAGACCGCGAATTCCCGGTACAAGCGGCGCTTGTAAAGAACGACCGCAAGCACGCCGAGAAGCACATGCGGCGTGATCCACAGGAAAAGCGATAGCACCTTGGGCCAGTTCATGGGGAGCATTGCAGAGCACTATAGCCCCGACAACGCTCCTTTTCAACTGAGAAACCCGCCGCAATTCCTTCCTAGTTTGTCGACGAAGCGCCGCAGCCCAAGATGGTGCAGACGATGGGCCCGGGATTGCCATCGGCCATACTTGGAAGCGCCGCGGTTGTCAGGAAGAGAGCGATTGCCGCCAAAGCCAGCATGAATCGTTTCACAGTAGTTCTCCTTTGCGAAAGAGTTCGTACCGTGGTAGATTGCGCTCATCAGAGGGTTTTTCAACATTTAGTTATAATCCGATGTCTTTTCGGAAATCGTAAATTTCATGAGACTGAAATCTGCTCTTGAGGACTTTGAGACTAATACCCTGGGAGCGGTCCGTGGGTTGTTGAGTAAGCTTTCCTATGTTGGCAGATTGCGGGACGGCAATGGCAAGTACAATCACTGGGGATTAGCGCGGGTCTATGGCGACGACGGGGCGCAATCCGCAATCCGGGCCACTCATCGGGCACTTCTCTTCGAGGTTCTGAAGAAACCCCTGGCGATGCTGCTCAAAGACATTCAGGTGTCATGCTCCAAGGAGCAACTGACGGAAAGCGAGTTCCTGGCGTCGCCGACGCTGTGTCCGCCTACGCTCGCCTCCCCAGCTGCCCGGGCGCATCTGAAGTCAGTGCTGAGCGCTCTTTCGGCATTGGTTGAAAGTCGGAATGATGCCAATCCCCAAGGCGCATCGCAACCCCCACAACCTGCCCAAGAACCTCGGCCTCCTGCGGACATCTGAGAACACGTACTGGAACAGGAGACAGAGGATGAGGTTGCAGTATGATCGAGTCACGCTTGACTGAGCACCAGCAGCAGGTAAATCCGTCGCGCATTTCCACAAAGTAAATGGGGCGTTCGAATTCGGAGCGCCAGATCCCCTCGCCTACCTTGTTCTTGGCTTCATCCACTTGCACGAAACTGCCGGGCGGGAGAATGGGATACATGGTGAAATCTTCCGAGCCAATATACCCGTAGGTATACCGGTCATCGGCAAACATCTCAAGATAGGCCATGGGCACGGTGCCCCACTGCTCGATGGCACGTCTCAAGTCTGTCGTTTTCTGGAGCGAGAATCCTGGATCGAGCCTGGTAGGCATCCGCACTTCCTTGACGTCACTCAAGGCTTTCGAAAGGTGAGATTTCTGAGGATGACCGGAACTAATGTCCGCCGAGATGCCATCCAAGTTGAGGCCATAGAATGACAGCAACTCGCGATACTCCCGTCGATAAATAGCCGCAAATGAATACAGTCGAAAAATGCTGGGGATTATGCCCTTGGTTTCGATGTCGGACAGACGGCTGGGCGGAATGGAGAATTCCTCACTCTCAAATCTTTGCGCAATCTGATTACTGGCAAGCTCCACATCCCTCATACGATACCCGAGAGTCTCTCTCAGCGCGCGAAGCCTCTGTCCGCCATTTAATAGCACATCCCACCGCCTCTCGGGCATTCTATCACCGGCTCCCAGCTTGAAAGGAAGGCGATTTTCATCTGATTTCCGGATTTTGAAACGGGGAAGCGCGCGCGGTTACAGCGTAACTCAGGCCCGATGGCTTGGAGAGGACGCTACGGGTCGTAACGTCCTGGGTGGGTCCTGCAACTCTCTGTTCGGTTTTCGTAAAGTCAAATTAGCTGATGGCCAACAGAAGTGGGCGGTCTGCGTGTCTTCCGTCCTGCATGCTGTGGTTATATAACATAACTTCTTATTTCGATCCCTACGAGTGTGGTGTCCGGGAAGTAAGCGCCATATTGCAACGACCTGATCAAGAATGGAAGCCGTTGAAAACGCAGGTCCCTCCAGTTCGTGGCTGCGGTCGGGATGACAAACTTGTATCGGGTATTTGTGAAACAGCACACTGGCGCCGTGGGCCCTCCAGTGAGATGCTGACTACGTTTTTGTCGGCGAAGAATCATCACCTGTGGACTGCAAATTAGTTACGGCTCCCCGACTGTCGAAGAAGAAGGGATCGCTGCGGCAGCGTGCGAAGGGTCGGTAGTGAAATGATGGGAATGATTGAGATGAATCCCTGCAACATCGGGGTTCGACTGGAAAACTTTCGTTTTCGCTTCAGCTTTTGGGGCGGGTTCGCCACAGGTTAAAATACAGTTAACATTTCCAGCAGGCCCAGGTTTATCGAGACTCGACGATTTCGATTCCGGCTGGGACGGTGCGTCCCCGGTTGCGGGCTGAGGTTGCAGGAAGTGGGAAGGCAGTAACCAGGAAAGCGTTAAACTGGAGACAAATGTTTGGCCGTGAAGAAAAGGTTTCCGCGCTCCGCCTGACCGCTGTGCAATATGTCATGTTGTTTATTTTCCTGCTGCTGGCCTACGGACTGTGGAAGCTGCAGGTGATGCAAAGCGGCAAGTACGCGTTGCTGGCGGAGCAGAACCGCGTTCGCAATGTGCCGATTCTGGCGCCGCGCGGCAAGATCCTCGACCGCGAAGGCCGCATCATCGTCGATAATTATCCTTCTTTTTCGGCGCTCCTGTTGCGCGACTCGTCGCGCGATCTGGCGGCCGACGCCGACGCGATTGCGAAGGGACTTCACCTGAATCCTGATGAAGTGCGGCAGCGCATCAAGCGCTTCTCCGCCATGCCCCAATACCAGCCGATTTTCCTGAAGGAAGATGTCACGCCCGACGAACTGGCGTTCATCGAATCGCACAAAAACGAGTTTCCCGAACTTGAAACCATCATGGCGCACCGGCGACTCTATCCGCGTAACGGTTTCATGGCGCATCTGATCGGCTACGTCGGCGAAGTGACCGAGGATATGCTCAACCAGCCGCAGTTTGAACTCTACAATCCGGGAGATGTGGTCGGCGTGAGCGGTGTGGAGAAGCAATACAACAGCATCCTGATGGGAAAGAACGGATTCCGGCGGGCGCTCGTGAATAGCCATGGGCGCGAAGTCGGCCGTCTGGACGAAACGCCCGCCGAACCGGGCAAGCAACTCAAGCTGACTCTAGATCTCGATTTGCAGATTGCGGCGGAAGAGGCAATCGAAGGGAAGAATGGCGCAATCGTCGCCATGGACCCACGCACCGGCGAAATCCTGGCGATGGTGAGCCGTCCGACATTCGATCCTAACGATTTTGCGGTGAAGATTTCGCGGGATGAGTGGGACAAACTGGTCAACGATCCCGACAAGCCGCTTCTGAATAAAGCGATTCAGGCTCAGTTGGCGCCCGGATCGACGTTCAAGATCATCATGGCGACGGCCGGGTGGCAGGAAGGCATTGCCCAGACGCTGCATGTCAATTGCAATGGCGGTGCAACATTCTATGGCCGGCGCTTCGGATGCTGGGTGAAAACCGGCCATGGCGGGGTGGATCTGCCGAAGGCGATTTATCAATCCTGCGATGTCTTCTTTTACACGCTGGCGGAAAAACTCGGCATCGACCGCATCGCAAAATATGCGACCGCGTTCGGACTCGGCCAGAAAACCGGCATCGATCTGCCCAACGAAGTGACCGGCGTGATGCCCTCGGAAGAATGGAAGATCCGCAACTTCAAGCAGAAGTGGTTTGCCGGAGAAACGATTTCGGTCGGCATTGGCCAGGGTGCGGTGGCCATTACGCCCGTGCAACTGATGAGGGCTGTGGGCGCCATTTCGATGGATGGCCGCATGGTTGTGCCGCACGTGATCAATCCAACGAACCTGCCGCCTGGGTTCGTTGAGACCACGCACTATACGGAAGTGAAAGAAGTTCCGATCGACCCGACGGGATGGAATACGATCACCGATGCGATGAGCAGGGTGCTGTTGCCGGAAGGCACAGCGCCATCGGCGCACATTCCCGGAATCGACATCGCAGGCAAGACGGGATCGGCCCAGATCGTTTCGCTCGCCCTGCGCGCGAAGCATCAGAACAACGCTGATTTCGCGCAGAACGGTTGGTTTGTAGGATTCACGCCGCGGCGCAATCCGGACATTATTGTGTGCGTATTGTTCGAGGGCGGTGAACACGGCAAGCTGGCGGCGCGTTTGGCGACTCAGGTGATCAAAGCTTATGTTGATAAGCAGCAGCGACAGCCCACAAAAATGGCGGCGGCCTCGGCCAAGGTGGAAGTGAGCAGCTTGTGGACCGATCCCAGCGCACCAGATGGCTCGAGCAAAGACGCGAGCGATGAGGCGAGCGGAGATCATCTGCAGGCGGCCCGCTTCTTCATCGACGTCGCACGCAAAAGAGCTCCCCTTGCGGCGGCAGCGCCCGGCATGCAATGACGGTTCCTTAAATTTTCTTCTCTCTTCAAAAAAATTGTCATCCCGAGCGCCGTGCGCCGGAGCGAAGCGCTAGGCGCAAGTCGAGAGACCTTGCGTCTCGCCCGCATTGTCACAATCGAAAGTGATGAAGCGCATAGCCCAGTCCGAGGCTCAGATCTACCATCGTCGACATGCGCGGGGAACGTCATTATTGGGTCCACAGGATGCAGAGTAGTGTGCGGCAGGCTCTCTATATCGGAATGACCAACAACCTGCACCGCCGCATCTTCGAACACAAGATGCGCCGGACGGAAGGATTCACTGACGACTACAATGCAACCCGATTAGTTTACTGGGAGAGCTTTGATGACGTGTATAAGGCGATTGTACGTGAAAAGCAACTGAAGAACTGTCGAAGGCTGGCGAAGGAGAGGAAGTTGTGGCTGATCGCGCGGTTCAATCCGGAGGGGACGGATCCGGCTGCCGACTGGTACCCGGGCATTGGCGAAACACAAGGTCCCTCGACTTCGGGATGACAGTTTTTCTTGATGACGGTTGTTTTATAGTTCGTCCACTTCTTGAGTTCGCATAAGGGTTCGTAGCAAAGATGGCCTGGAGCTGCGCCCGGCCCGGTCGGCGTGATAGTTTGGACAGGGAATGAAGACCGCTGCGCAAATCGCTCTCGATGCCGCGACCGTCGGCCGCGTGACCTACGCGGACACGCGCGCGGTTGCGATCCGGAATCGCTCGCTGACCACCAAGAACGGGCGCGTGGGTCATGCTTCGGAGTCCGAGTCGCTCGGCATAGGCGTGCGCGTGATTGCCGAGGGTGCATGGGGTTTTGCCGCCACAGCGGATTTGGGACGCGCCTCGGTGGAAGCCGCCGCTGCGCGAGCCGTCGAGATTGCTAAAGCCTCAGCGCAGGTGAAGCGTGAAGATGTTCGACTGGCGCCGGAACCGGCGGCGGTGGCGGAATGGATGACGCCTTACAAGGT
>Ga0302326_10013506_pt1 | contig 17304 bp, 15 predicted proteins | sample Palsa_T0_3_FD_202264 | JGI IMG/M metagenome (GOLD analysis project Ga0302326, IMG submission 202264) | Peat permafrost microbial communities from Stordalen Mire near Abisko, Sweden - Palsa_T0_3 | ecosystem: Environmental > Terrestrial > Soil > Palsa > Peat permafrost | place: Sweden: Abisko... | reverse complement strand
GGTGTTAAATTAAACGGACGAAAGCAGTTTTTGTTCATAATATTTATCGGCGTTAGATGGAAAGACAAAAAAATTTCCCAATCATATGGCTATGACGAATGGGTGTCGCCTGAAAGGACAATCGTTGTGGAGTTTTTTGTGGTACGGCAGGCAGCAATAACCTTTCGATGCGCGGCCTCTCGTTGGCCGCGGCTTAATTGGTCAGCGACCGGGTGATACCGGTAATGGCATCTCTTAGTATCTGACGGTTTATCTCGTCCGATGTTCCTTTTCGGACGATGTTTATGGAGATTAGACCATGGATGATGGACCAGTAAGTATAATATTTTGTACAAACCCGGTCGTCTTCGATGTCGCTGATACCCATCATTTCGGCAATGGGACCGGCGGCGATGTCATAGGGTGTGGTTCCCGCTGGCAGGATCTCATCCATAATACAGCAGTTCATCTCAACTCCGAACATCAACTGATAGTATTCCTTTTCTTCGAATGCAAAATTCCAGTAGCCCAGCCACATCGCTTCTATCTGCGCCGCCAGATCCGTCTGCTTGTCCCTCGCTTCCCGCATCCGGGCCGCCAGCAACATAAAACCCTTTTTTGTCAACTCAAGCAGGATCGCCTCTTTGTTGGCGTAGTATTCGTAGATGATCGGAGCCGTATACTCGATCTTATCCGCGATCTTGCGCATACTCAGCGCCTGCCAACCCTCGTCCTTCACGATATCGTAAGCTGCGTCCAGGATATTTACCCTGGTCTGTTCCTTCAATCGATGAATTCTCTCCTTGCTCCCCATGCGATTTTTTGTTGCGCCTATTGACGCCCCCACCTCCTTGTGGGTTTTACGTGGCGTAAATCATTTAACACCGTTAGGCAAATTTAGGAATATTTCTGATCCCGCAAATATTTTTTTTGAAATTTTTGCAGAACTTCGTCGGTCCTGCTTCGACACGGACCTCCTCGTTCGTAGCTTTCGCTCAGCTCGGCTACTCACTACGCAGGCTCTTCACCGAATTGGCCAATGCCGCTCTAATCGACTGTAAGCTAATGGTTAACATGGCTATAACGACCGCAGCTAATCCCCCGGCCGCAAAGATCCACCAGGCTGAAAAAATGTCGATCCGATAGGCAAAACCATCTACCCAGCGCTTCATCAAAAAGAACGACACAGGAGTTGCCGCGACAAAAGCAATTCCCACTAACAGCAGAAACTCCTTCGACAACAGCCCGACGATACCCGAAACGCTAGCTCCCAAAACCTTTCTCACCCCGATCTCCTTCGTCCGCTGTAAAGTGCTGTAAGAGGCTAACCCCAGCAGCCCCAAACAGGAAATAAAAATGGCCAGTGCCGCAAAATACTGGAACAGCCGCCCAAACCGGTCCTCTGTCCGGTATTGACGGTCGAACATCTCATCTACAAAAAAATAGCTAAAGGGACGGTAAGGGATGATCGCTTGCCAGGATTGCTCGATCCCCGCAATCGTCCGCTTAAGATCTGTCGGGCTTACCTTCACCGAGATCTGATCGCAGCCATCTGGCTCGATCCGCATCGAAAAAGGTCGGATGACCTGTTGCAGGCTTTGATAATGGAAATCATTGACTACGCCGATGATCTTCCCCTTTCGCCCCCACTGCGAAAAATCTCTGCCGATCGCGTCCTGCGGCGAATGATAACCCAACATCCTGACCGCAGCTTCATTGATGATCATGGCCTGCGTGGTATCGGCACCGAACGCCCTGGAGAAAGCCCGGCCCGCGACCAGCTTCATTTGGTACGTAGTTTTGAGATAGACGTCTTTCAATGGCTCAAGCCGATAAACATAAGTTTGATTGTCTTCCTTCATCATTTTGCCAACGTGGTTCTCAAGGAAGGCCGGGAATTTCTTCTCCAGCGCATGCGCATTGGTGTTGGGTTTAAGCAGAAAATAGGAAAAGTCGCCAAAGCCGCCCCAGTTCTGATCCCGGGAGGAGTCGCCCGCACCCGAATACATCGCCACCAGCATATCCTCCTTTAATTCAGTATTCTCCGGCATATCCTTCATCACCCCCGTCACCGTCGCAGGATTGCCCTGGTCCGTCAGCAGCAGGTGCTGCCCCATCGGATCGGACGACCCAAAATATTTTTGGCCGCCGTCTCCGACAAGACCACGCTGTATGGCTCGCGTAATGCCTTCACCGGGTCGCCTTTCAACAGTGGAAAATCAAAAATTTCGAAAAAAGTCGAATCCGCGAAGGCCATATTCGTCTCCTGGATCTTTAGGGTGCCCCGGCGTACCAGGATGCTGCCCGGATTGAACCGTACCTGCTTGTCGATCTCCGGAAAATCCCGTTTTGCCGCTACCGGCATCGCGGGCGCGGCAACGTTAAGTTTCAACGTCTCCGACGGATTAACGATATCCGTCACTATCCGGTAGATCCGGTCTCCCTTCGAGTGAAAGTCATCATAACCCAACTCGAATTTTACATACAAAAAGATCAGGAAACAGGCCGACATCCCTATCGTCAGCCCCATGATATTCAGGAAGGAGAAACCCTTGTGCCGCCATAGATTGCGGAGCGCGACGCGCAGATAGTTTTTTATCATACCCGAATGACGCAAGTTTCCCTCAAAAGTTGCATTGCCCCAGCCATAGCTGAACTTCGCTCAGCCATCCGACCTCAAACTCTTTACCGGATTGGCCAGCGCCGATCTAATCGACTGAAAACTAATCGTTAATAGGGCTACAAAAATAGCCCCCAAACCCGCGACGGCATAGATCCACCAATACGCCGAGATGCGATACGCAAACCCCTGCAGCCACCCATGTACAAAAAACCACGACACCGGCGCCGCCACCAAAAATGCCCAAACCACCAGCTTTAGGAAATCCTTCGAAAGTAAGAAGACGATATTGCTCACCGAGGCTCCGACGACCTTTCGCACCCCGATCTCCTTCGTCCGTTGCAACGTGCTATACGATGCCAGCCCCATCAACCCCAGACAGCTGATAAAGATCGCCAGGATCGCAAAGTTCAGGAACAACCGGCCAAACCGGTCTTCGGCCCGGTATTGTTTATCGAACACTTCATCCAGGAAGAAATAGCTGAATGGCCGCGTAGGCAGCATCACCTTCCATTTGTCCTGGATAGCGGCGATCGTGGCAGGTATTCGATGTCCGTCCAGCTTCACGCAAAGCAGGTCCCCGGACTTCGGCGAGAGGCGCATCGTCAACGGCTTGATCACTTCCTGCAGCGAACGGAAGTGAAAGTCCTTGATGACGCCGACGATCTGTCCCTCCCCGCCAAATTGATTGAATCGCTTCCCAATGGCCTTTTCCGGCGATGTATAACCAAGCAGCCTGACCGCCGTTTCGTTCACGATCATCCCACGCGTGGTATCCGTGATAAAAGATCGCGAGAAGCCCCGGCCTGCCACCATCTTCATGCCCATCGTCCCGATATAGTCATAGTCCACAAAATACACGACCGTATTGACAGGCTGCATATCGCCCCGGACATTCTCCAGTTCACAACCATTGGAAAAATCCCCGTTTCCCGGCACAAAAGTCGACGTGGCAGTCGCCAACACCCCCGGCAACCGGGAGATCTCGGCTTCAAAAGCCAGCTTCGCGGAATCGTCCCTCGTGTCCAGGATCAGTTTCTGCTCCTTACTAAAGCCCAGGTCCTGGCTGCGCATATAGTTGAGCTGGTTGTATACCACCAGTGTGCCGATCATCAGTCCGGTAGCGATCGTGAATTGGACGATGACAAGCGTCTTGCGTAAAATAAGTCCCCGCGTTCCTGTGCTGAACCTCCCCTTCAATACAGCCACCGGCTGGAAGGAAGACAAGACGAGCGCCGGATACAGCCCAGCGATAATACCGATCAGGATCGACACACCCAATAGGACCAGCAAATACCACGGATGTGAAAAGATGCCCGTACTGATCACCTTTCCCGCCAATCGATCGAAGCCGGGCAGCAGCAGCGCGGAAAGGACAACGGCCAGCAAATAAGCGATCACACAAAGGATGATGCTTTCACCAATGAACTGTCCGGCCAGCATCCCCTTGCCTGCGCCCACTACCTTACGGATGCCGACCTCCTTGGCCCGCTCAGCCGACCTCGCCGTCGTCAGGTTCACAAAATTGATGCAGGCGATGAGCAGGATAAAAGCGCCGATAATGGAGAAGATATAGACGTCACTGATATTTCCCGTCCTCGAACCATCCCGCGTAGAATAGAGATACACTCCCCGCAGCGGCTCCAGCTCCAGGCTGAGGTACTGCTGCGTCTTTTGCATTTGCGCTCCAATCAGCTTCTGCAGATATGCCGGAAATTTCGCTTGCAGCGCGGCCGCGTTCGCGCCGGGTTTCAGCAGCAGGTACGAACTTACATTGTAGTTGTCCCAATCCCGGTCGAAGGTCGGGAACTCGCCCTGTGTAAAAGTGGTCAGGGACATCATCATCGAGATCTTCAAATGCGAGTTCTCCGGCAGGTCCTTCATGACACCCGTTACCTTTCCATGAAATCTCGCACGCGTCAACGTAAGCGACCGCCCCAACGGGTCGCTGTTCCCAAAGAATTTTTTCGCCGTCGTCTCCGTGAGCACGACGCTGTAAGGTTCCCTTAACGCGGTGCGGGGATTGCCTTTCAACAAAGGGAAATCAAATACCTGCAAAAAAGTGGAATCGGCCATGGCTACATCATCCTGGTCGAAGACCTCGGAACCCTGAATGACCATCCAGTTGTCCCCCAGTGTGAGCCGCACTGTCGACTGCACTTCGGGAAACTCACTCGCCATATGTAACGCGACGGGGGCGGGACCGGTATTGTATTGCTGCGTCCCCGTACGCGTCCTGATATCGCTCACGACCCTATAGATCCTATTCGCCTTCGAATGAAAGGAATCATAGCTCAGCTCGAAACATACATACAGGAAGATTAGGAAAAAGGCCGTCAGACCGATCGTCAGCCCGAGGATATTGAGCATGGAGAACCCACGGTGCCGCCAAAGATTGCGGAGCGCAGTTCGCAGATAGTTTCGCAGCATGAGAGGGAATTTGATCTAATATAACAAAATCCTCTAAAATGTGGAACGATTACCGCAGGCGGTCGGCGCTTTTAACAAGTCTTTGGTCTTTCATGATCCCCTGGACGGCAAAGAACAGAAAGACCGGTATCGCGAGTGACAGGAGTGCCCCAAGGCTATAGTTGCCCGACTCAAAAGGCGGAACACCACTCTTCCACCAGTAAAGCAGAATATTAAGCAGCGACAGAACGAGGAGCCCGATGGTGATCCAGAGCTGATTTCTCCTCACTTTATAATTGAAGATATTTACAAGCGTACCCCCAATGATGATCACGGTAACGAGCAGGATCAGAATGCTACCGGAACCGGCGCTCACACTCCCCGCACCGAAAACAGGCAGGGCTTTCACCTCGAGTGGGGCGATCCCGTTCAACCCTACTTTCATATTCCCGAAATAGAAGGCAAATCTAAACGTCAGCGCGGCGCAAATAATGGCCAGCAGCATCCAAAGTGTTTGTTTTCTCTGCAGCATAGACTTATTTTTTAAGCCCTACCCCAATTCGGGGTAGAGCGGGAATTGCTTCATCAGCAAGCTCACTTCGCCACAAATACCCTTCAGCACCTCTTCCTTCTCCGCATTCATCAATGCCTTGTCGATCATCTCGACCACGGTAACCATATGCTGTTCCTTCATCCCGCGGGTGGTGATGGCCGGCACACCCACCCGGATTCCGGAAGTGACAAAGGCGCTCTTGTCGTCAAAGGGAACCATATTCTTATTGACCGTGATCCCCGCTTTACCGAGGGCGATCTCCGCTTTTTTCCCGCTGATATCCTTGTTGCGCAGGTCGATCAGCATCAGGTGGTTGTCCGTCCCGCCGGAAACGATGCCATAACCGCGCTCCACAAATGCCTTGCTCATCGATTGCGCATTCGTAATGACCTGCTTCGCATAGACCGTGAAGTCATCCGAGAGGATCTCGCCAAAGGATACCGCTTTCGCAGCGATCACATGCTCCAGCGGCCCACCCTGTGTGCCAGGGAATACCCCCATGTCGATCAGGTTGCTCATGGGCCGGATATTTCCCTTTACATCCTTAAGCCCGAAAGGATTGTCGAAATCCTTCTGCATCATGATGATGCCTCCCCTTGGGCCGCGCAGGGTCTTATGGGTCGTCGACGTCACAAAATGACAATGATCAAAGGGGTTGTTCAGCAGTCCCTTGGCAATGAGACCGGCCGGATGCGCCATATCGCACATCACAAAAGCACCTACGGCATCGGCGATGGCCCGTATCCGGGTATAATCCCAGTCACGGCTGTAAGCGCTGGCGCCGCAGATGATCAGTTTCGGCTTTTCTTTTTTTGCCACGCTCTCCATCATCTCATAATCCAGCAGCCCATTCTCACGTTTGACCCCGTAAGAAACAGGACGATATAATTTACCGGAGAAATTGACGGGCGAGCCATGTGTCAGGTGCCCCCCCATGCTCAGGTCGAGACCGAGAATAGTGTCGCCCGGCTGGAGGATCGCGAGCATCAATGCAGCATTGGCCTGCGCACCGCTGTGCGGTTGTACATTAGCGTATTCGCAATTAAAGATCTGTTTGAGCCTGTCGATGGCCAGCTGCTCTACCTGGTCCACGATCTCACAACCGCCATAATATCTTCTGCCCGGATAACCTTCTGCATATTTATTGGTGAGCACCGTACCCATGGCCTGCATGACAGGCAGGGAGGTGAAATTTTCCGAAGCGATCAACTCGATACCATGGCGTTGCCGCGCCAATTCTTTGTCAATGAGGTCAAAAACCAATGTATCTTTTTGCATGGCGCAAAAATAAGCCAAGACGACTTAAAACAGACAACGTGGGGGAAAAAGAATAAAATTCACTATTTTACACGCGCAAAGCTCGACGACGACAACCATATTTACATGAAAGCGATCATTCCGGTAGCAGGCGCTGGTACTAAATTACGTCCGCATACTTACACGCAACCCAAGGCTTTGATCCCTTTAGCGGGTAAGACCATCCTCTCCATCATCGTCGACCAACTGATGGAAGCCGGTATCACCGAGTTCATCTTTATCGTAGGCTATCTTGGTGAGAAGATCCAGGACTTCGTCAAACAGAAATACCCGCAATTGACGGCTCATTTCGTCTATCAGAACGAACGTCAGGGCATAGGCCACGCCGTATTGCTGACCCGGCACATCGTCGGGGAAGATGAGGTCTTTATTGTTCTGGGCGACACCATCTGCGAATACGACGTAAAGGACGTACTCAGCCAGCCCCATTCCCTGCTTGGCGTGAAAAGAGTGGATGACCCCCGCAACTTCGGGGTGGCCGAACTCGAAGACGACGGCAGCATCGAAAGGGTAGTCGAGAAGCCCCAGATCCCCAAATCCAATATGGCTTTGGTCGGCATATACCGCATCCGCGAGACCGGCGTTCTTTTCAATTGCCTGGAAACCAATATTCGCAACCACGTCACCAGTTATGGCGAATACAACCTCACCGACGCCATCGAATGCATGATCCGCAGCGACGTAAAATTTCGAGCCTTCAAGGTCCAGAATTGGTTCGACTGCGGTAAAAAAGAAACCCTCCTGGAATCCAATGCCAAACTCCTCAAGAAGTTCGGCGGGACGATCGCTCCGGAACACCAGTTCGAAAATACCATCATCATTCAGCCCGTCAGTATCGCACCCGGCTGCGACATCCGCAACTCCATCGTCGGTCCAAACGTTGCCATCGGCGAAAAGACCCGCGTCAACTATTCCATCCTCAAAGATTCCATCATCGGGTCTTTTGCCGACCTCTACGATATCGTCCTCACCCATTCCCTGATAGGCAGCGATACCGAAGTAAAGGGCGAATCCAGGAGCCTCAATATCGGCGACAATACCGAGATCGATCTCGGGGAGTCTTGATCCTGGCTGCCACCCGACGGCCCACCCCAATCGAACATTTGCTCATCTGATAAAAATCAGTTATATTTATATTGTAACCGCTTTCCGCCATATGAAGCAATGACCACGATTGCCTGGGAGACGCATGCTAACTACCAAAAAATTGTCTTATGGGCTCGCCGAAAAAACTATGTGTATTGCTGTTGCTTCTCCCGGTCGCGCTTTGCGCGAAAGCTGGCATAGGTATAGGTAAGGTTGAAGGCGTGCTGAACGGCTACGTAACGGACGCCGTCACCAAAAAACCGCTTTCCGGCGTCGTCGTCTCCGCCACCATCCCCGGCACCAACAATCAAAAAGAAGTACTCACCGATGCGGACGGCTATTTTCGTTTTGCCGAGCTGCCTGCGGCACAGGTGACGGTGGAATTCAATAAGAAAGGCTATCAGCCCGCCAAACGGCCCAACATAACTATCCGCGAAAAAACGGCTGTAAAGCTGAACGTAGAATTTCTCCCGGAAGAAGATGATCTCAATTCGGGCAATGACGAATACCCAATGCTGCGCATGTTGCAGGCCAGTTAGCGGCTTCCCCTGCAAAAAGCCCGGCCACCGCCCGAACGCCCCCAAAAAAAGAAACGGGGCTGAGAACAGTCCCGTTTTTCTACTACACATGAGGCTTAAAATCTATGTTGATGTTATGCCTTCTAAATTTGCAGATACCTTACGATATCCTTCGTATAAAAGTACGCACGAACACGGGGAATGTTGCACCGGCCTCCGATGTTTTTTTGCCATTCATCCAAACTGAGACGCAGAGACCCTGCTAAGAGTTACGAAACGCCCATTTCCACATCATTTTCCAGGAAGGTTTTTTCCCGTACATGAGGATGCCGGTCCGGTAGATCTTCCCCGCAAGCCAGGTGTTACCCACAAACCCGAGCACCAGCAATAGCATGGAAAGGCCCAGCTGCCAAAACGGGACGGTCCCGGGAACGCCAAAGGGAATGCGCGCCATCATCACGATAGGGCTGCTAAAAGGGATGATACTGGCCCAAACGGCCAGTGGCCCGCCCGGGTCCTGTACCGCTACCGACATGATCACAAAGGAAAAGATGACCGGGAGCGTTATAGGCAGCATCAACGACTGCGCTTCCTGGGGGTCTTCGTTGACGGCGCTGCCGACGGCAGCAAAAAGCGCGGAATAGAAAAGATAGCCACCGGTAAAATAGAAAAGAAAACAGAAGAAGATAACGAGCAGGGTACCGCCATCGATGGCGCTACGGACCCCATAAAGACGGTTGGCCATATCACTAACCTTCAATGCAGCCCCCGCGTTCCCCATTTGGCCAGCTTGCTGCAACTCCTGCACTTCCTTCCAGGTGGAAGCCGGGACAAAACCCTGGGCCAAAATGGCCAGCCCGACCAGCAGCACCACCCAAAGCAGGAACTGGGTCAACCCGACCGCACCGATGCCGGTGATCTTACCCATCATCAGCTGAAAGGGTCTGACCGAGCTCACAACGACTTCCGCAATCCGGTTGGTCTTTTCCTCCATCACTCCCCTCATGACCATCGCACCATAAATAAAGGTCAGGAGATAGATGAGAAAACCGCTGATATAGGCAAAGACAAACGATATCCCCGAGTTGGACGCCTTGGCGGTCTTGCCCAGGTCCTCATAGGACATGATCTGCGCGATATCGCTGTTATGGCGTATCGTGTCTAATTTGCTCCGGCTGATCGCCGTCTTCTCAAAGATCAGGTGGTCGGTTATCGCATTGTCGACCCGGTTTTCCAGGTCGCTGGTCCCGGCGAGCCCTAATTGTTTTTTGTATTTCAGGCGGTAGTTGGTCTTTTGACCCTCCGGTAAAAGCGGAATAATCAACATCGCCGTGCAGCCCTTTTGTTCATAGTTGGTGGAATCGATCGCCGGGGAAAAGTCAAAACTTATCGCACTGTCGCTTTTCAGGTAGTCTTTAAAATAGCCGTTCGCATCGATCACCGCTATCCGGTGACGGGTATGGGTCTGCGTGGAGATGAGGACGGAGCCGGCGATGAATATAACGAACACCAGCGGCAGCAGGAAGGTGGAGAGCAGGAAGGTCTTGTTTCGAATGCGGGTCGAGTATTCCCTGCGCGTGATCAGCCAGATCTTTTTCATAGTAATAGTTTTTAGCGTTGTTCGAATTGACGGGACAAGGGCGTGCCCTCGACAAGCCGGATAAATATGTCGTTCAGTGAAGGGAGAATCTCGGTAAACGAGGTGATATTCTGCCCGCGGTCGATAAAGAAACGCAGCACGTCATTGGGACGATGGCCCGCCGCAATTTTTACCACCAGGCTGTTCGCTTCCCGGCCGACGACGGCGAAGGACGCCGTTTCCGCGGTCGTTGGAAGTTCCCCTTCCAGTCCGATGCGGAAAAGATCTTCTTTGAATTGCTGTTTAACCCCGCTCACCGTCCCATCCAGTATCTTCTTTCCTTTATTCATAAGGATGATATGGTCGCAGATCTCTTCTACCTGCTCCATCCGATGGGTGCTGAAAATGATCGTCGCTCCTTTGCGGGCCAGGCCATAGATCTCATCCTTGATGAGATTGGCATTCACCGGATCGAGCCCGCTGAATGGCTCGTCGAGTATGATCAGGCTCGGCTCATGCAGGACGGTGATTACAAATTGCAGCTTCTGACTCATGCCCTTGCTCAGGTCTTCTACTTTTTTGTTCCACCAGGTCTGCATCTCGAAGCGGACAAACCATTCCTTCACCTTCCGCGTCGCATCGGATTTGCTCATCCCCTTCAATTGCGCCAGGTAGACCGCCTGCTCGCCGATCTTCATTTTTTTATAGAGCCCGCGCTCTTCCGGCATATAACCGATCCGGATGCTGTCCTCCTGTGGTGCGAAGGGCCGGCCCGCTAACAGGATACTCCCGGAATCTGGGTAGAAAATGCCGGTCACCATCCGGATCAATGTAGTCTTGCCGGCACCGTTGGGACCAAGCAGCCCAAAGATGGAACCCTGACCCAGTTGGAAGCTTATTTTATCCACCGCTAGCTGCGTGGCAAAACTTTTCTCCAGATCCTTTACTTCCAGGATATTCATGCGTAAGTTTTTTGCATTGGTCGCAGCACTCGTTCGGATATTACACCCTGTCCGCCACTTTTTCTCCATCCATCGCCGCACTCACGATGCCGCCGGCATAACCTGCACCTTCTCCGCAGGGAAAAAGATTACTGATCTGCGGATGACGCAGCGTCTCAGGGTCCCGTGGAATGCGCACCGGCGAAGAAGTGCGGGACTCCGTCGCCACGATCACGGCCTCATTAGTAAAATAACCTTTCATCTTTTGTCCGAAAGCTTCAAACCCATGCCGCAGGTCTTCATAAATAAAGGCAGGCAGCACTTCTTTCAATGGCACGGGATGTATGCCCGGCGGATACGAACAAATGGGCAGATCGGCCGAAGGACGCCGCGCGACAAAATCGGCCATGCGCTGTGCCGGTGCCACGAACCGGCCTCCGCCAGCAGCGAACGCTTTTTGTTCCACGGCCTGTTGAAACGCAAGCCCCATCAACGGACCTTCGGCTGCATAGGGGGCCATGTCATTTTGTTCCACGGTCACAACGATACCGGAATTAGCAAAAGGATTGTTACGCCTGGAAGGCGACCACCCATTTACCACCAATTCGCCTGCCGCGGTAGACGCCGGCGCGATGATCCCGCCGGGACACATGCAAAAGGAGAACACCCCTTTCTTATTGATCTGCTCCACTACCGAGTAGGCGGCGGGCGGCAGATATGGCGAAGGCACACCATACCGTATGCTGTCGATCAGGGGTTGTGGATGCTCGATGCGCACACCGAGCGCAAAAGGCTTCGCCTCGATCAGTATTTTTTTCCGGTGGAGCAGTTGGAAGATGTCGCGCGCGGAGTGACCCGTGGCGAGTATGACGGCACTGCCGTCGAAGGTATGACCATCGGCCGTTGTCACACCCCGGATGAGCCCATCCTGTAGAATAAAGTCTACAACCTTTTTTTCGAAGAGAAAGAGACCGCCGCAATCCGTGATCTGCTGTCGCATCGCCTGTATGATCTGCGGTAATTTGTTGGTGCCTATGTGCGGATGCGCTTCTACCAGGATGTCGGGATCGGCGCCAAACTGCACCAGCAGACGGAGAATGCGATGCACATCGCCCCGCTTGTTACTTCGGGTATATAATTTGCCATCGCTGTAGGTGCCCGCACCGCCCTCACCAAAACAATAATTGCTCTCCGGATTGATAATGCCTTCTTTGTTCAATTGCGCAAGATCACGCCGGCGTGCCCGGACATCCTTACCTCTTTCCAGCAACACCGGCCGGATACCTTTTTCGATAAGCCTCAATGCTGCAAACAAACCCGCGGGGCCCGCGCCGATAACAATCACTTGCCGATCCGCCCTGGACACGTCCGGAAACGATACGATCTCCGTTGGCGCGGCTTGAAAAGTCTCACCAATGAAGACCTGTAGCGTGAGAATAACCTTTGGTTGACGCGCCCTGGCATCGATCGCTCTTCGCAAGACGCGAAAGCCGCTGATATCGGCTGACCCCTGACCCGTCGCCCGGGCAATCTCCGTCCGGAGATGTCCTTCGTCGGCGGCAAGGGCCGGTAATAAAACTAATTCGATGACTTGTTGCATGATGGCGTTCAAAATTACTATAAATAGTTCTGCCTGTTAGAGATATAATTGTCACTTGAAGCAGAGGGATCGGTTCCTAAAAAAAAAAAATAATGATTTAAAAATGCAATCAAATTATTTGTATCTTCAATTACTTCACAACAAACTCTACATATATGAAGAAAGGTTCGTTCACATCGAAGCTCACATCTCCCTTCTTCATAGAAAGTAAGTTTAAGACACTCCGGCAGGGTCAACTGCTGTTTTACGCCTGGATCCACCACTACTGTCGTTCGATGCCCCGAGGAGGTGGTTGCTTTGCAACCGTTTTCAATGCGCACTGATGTGTATAAGTCCTGAAGCAAAGGTTTTTTTGGAGAAGACTGATGGCCTGAAAAGCTGTAGAGAGAAATTTTTTGCAGCACAATCTTAGTTAGGCTGGCTATGAGTTTTGTAGTAAAAAAATGATTCTTTTTGTCAAGAGTCAAGTCTGTATTGAAACCACAAAAAACAAGTGAATAAAAAATTTTTTCTTTCCTGAAAAATTTTGATATTCGCCGCCCTGCGCAACTTTTTAGAATCCGGTTCCTTAGATTTCTTTTTGAAATTACTATTCTTTAAATCGGCATAAAAATTGGTTATTGTATAATGGCAAAAGCGTTTGACAAAGTTTGGAGTAATTGCTTGGAGATAATCAAGGACATCGTAGAGTGGCAACATTATAAAACATGGTTCGAGCCGATCAAACCTGTAGAGTTAAGGATGAACGTCCTGGTTATACAGGTTCCGAGCCAGTTCTTTTATGAATACCTGGAAGAGCATTATGTAAATTTATTAGCAAAGACCCTGAGACGAATATTAGGCAAAGATGCAATGTTGGAATACCGGATCATGGTAGACAGCGGTAACCATCAGAACAAACCTTTGACGATGGATGTTCCGGCTCATGGATATAAAACGTTTTCCAACAACGAAATGGATTTCCCACTTATCATAAACAACCCCGTCAAGAATCCCTTTGTGATTCCCGGGCTGAAGAAGATGCAGATCGATGCTCAGCTCAACCCGGTCTATACCTTCGACTCCTTCGTCGAAGGTGACTGCAACAGGGTGGCTCGTCGCGCAGGTAAGACAGTAGCCGAAAAACCCGGCGCCAACTCCTTCAATCCTTTAGTCATATATGGTGGGGTAGGGTTGGGCAAGACACACCTGGCCCAGGCCATCGGCAATGAGGTCAAGCGCTTACATCAGAATAAAGTGGTGTTGTATGTGAGCTCGGAGAAATTCATCAACCAGTTCGTAGACCACAGCCGCAACAATGCGATCAACGACTTCATCCATTTCTACCAATTAGTTGATGTCCTGATCATCGATGATGTCCAGTTCTTCAGCCGCGCCGAAAAATCCCAGGATGCCTTCTTCGCCATCTTCAATCACCTGCACCAGTCGGGTAAACAATTGATCCTTTCTTCAGACAAACCACCCAAAGACCTTGATGGCCTGCAGGAACGTTTGCTCAGCCGTTTCCGCTGGGGGCTCAGCGCGGATCTTCAGATACCTGATTATGAGGTCAGGATCGACATCCTCGAGCGCAAAATGAAGAATGACGGGCTCGAAATGCCAAAGGAAGTGGTCAAATACCTGGCATATAATATCAGCAGCAACGTAAGAGAGCTCGAAGGAGCGCTTATCTCACTTTTGGCACAATCTTCGCTCAATAAGAGGGAAATCGACCTGGAATTGGCTAAAAAGGTGCTCCGTAATTTCGTGAAAACTAGCAGTAAAGAGATCACCATCGAAACAATACAGCGCATGGTATGTGAATACTTCGATGTCTCTTACGATAAATTACTGCAAAAAACCCGCAAACGCGAGATCGTTCAGGCGAGGCAGATCACTATGTACCTGGCTAAGGCTTTCACCAAAAATTCACTCAAAACCATCGGCGAACACTTCGGCGGTCGCGACCACACCACCGTTATCCACTCCTGCCAGACCGTAAAAGACCTCATGGACACAGACAGCCTCTTCCGCGAGAACGTCATGGAACTCCAGCAGAAAGTGCAGCTCGCCGCCATGTAACCGACTCACCAATTATTCAAGTGCCCAACTAACCCTTTGTCAAGATATTAGCCCACCCCACCCGGTGGGTTTTTTATTTCCCCGTCCTGCCGCGCGGCCGTGGCCGCATCCGCTCCCACCCCCCATCCACGGCCCGCCTCCCGTTCCGCTGCGCAACCCCCTTAAAACCGTCGTTTGCGCCATCCCTCTTGCCCCTTTCGCCGAATGGCGCCCCCCTATAATAAAAACACCCCCTCATTTGGGCGTAACCCAATTAATCTTTATTTTTGCCTCCCCCTTTCGAAATTCGGGCAGGCAAAGGATCGCAGCTTCGTTTCGACTAGGCGACAGGGGATTAGGAGAGGTGCCTGAGTGGCCGAAAGGGCCGGTTTGCTAAACCGTTATACGAGCTTAAACTTGTATCGAGGGTTCGAATCCCTCCCTCTCCGCTTCGATGATTTTCAAACGGTATTAAGGGCTCGTAGAACGCTGGTTCTCCGGGCCCTTTTTCAATTTTCCACGTCAAGTTGATTTAAAGAAATGCAGAGAAAAGGTGCACTATTCGGTGCACCGGGATTCGAGCCTAATTTGGTGCACCGAATTCTTTTCAGAGCCCACCAGGACTCGGTTTTCGGCAGATCAACAGCTTTTGGTGACGGATGCAAACCCGATTCGTAAACACAAAAAAAGCAGTGGAAAATGGAACATCGTATCAGCGTCCTCTTTTACGCCAGAAAATCAAAAAAGACCAGCAAGGGCCTTGTGCCCATCTACATCCGGATCACGGTCAATGGCCAGCGATTGGAACATAGCATCCAAAGATATGTTGACGACGGCCAGTGGTCCGCCAGAGCAGGGCGGGTGAAAGGAAGCAACGACCAGGCGCGGCAACTCAATCGCTACCTCGACACTCTGAATGGTAAAATCCAGAAACTGGAACGCGAGATGACCCTTGACGGAATTCCAGTAAACTTTTCAACTTTCCGGGAAAAATGGCTGGGATTAACCGAAGCACCCCGAATGCTAATGGAGATCTTCCAGCAGCATAATGACCAGATGGCAGCATTGATCAAAGTCGGGAAGGATTTTGCCCTGGGGACGCTGGAACGGTACAATACCTGCCGTGATCATATCCGTGGTTTTATTCAGCGGAAGTTCGGAATGGCCGATATCGACATCAAGCGGCTGAATTTCGAATTTGCCAGCGAATTGGAGTTTTGGCTGAAAACCGAGCGGAACTGTGCCCACAACACAACCATGAAATATATCAGCAACTTGAAGAAAATCGTGAATTCCTGCATCCGCAAGGGCTGGCTGACCAAAGACCCATTTTCCGGATTTAAGATGACCAAGCAGGAAATCGAGCGGGAGGCCCTAACCGAGTTGGAATTGCAAAAAATCTATGCCAAGACCTTTCCGACAGATCGGCTCAATTTTGTAAAGGATATCTTTCTTTTCAGTTGCTACACCGGCCTGGCTTATGCCGATGTCAAAAAACTCCGCCGGACCGAGATCGCCCCGGGCATTGACGGGAACTATTGGATTTTCACCAACCGTCAGAAAACTGATACCCAATCTCGGATACCACTCCTTCCGCCCGCCCAGGCAATTGTCGAGAAATACAAGGAATACCCAACTTGTTCCGATTCCGGCCATGTTCTGCCAGTTTTAAGCAATCAGAAGATGAACGCCTATTTGAAAGAAATTGCGGATGTCTGCGGAATAACCAAAAATCTGACATTCCACATAGCCCGGCATACTTTCGCGACAACGGTCACTTTGAGCAATGGCGTGCCCATTGAATCTGTCAGTAAGATGTTAGGGCATCGGAATCTGAAAACGACGCAACACTACGCTAAAGTGCTTGATAGGAAAGTAAGTGATGATATGAGGGGCCTCCGAGAAAAACTAATCTAATCATCCATTTCGGCTTTGTTCAGCCGCTGGCTAAATTAATACGGTATCAACGGTTTATATGACTTAAACCGGGTCATATTTAAACTGTCGCATTTCATTTCCTTAATGACCTTCTCCTTTCCATATTTGTCGGTTTTCGTTACAGTAACCAACCCATCGAATACCTCGACGGTCGCCGTTTCCTGAAGCCTGTCGGCACGTATTCGAAGAAAAACAGTACTGCATCCTCCATATACCAGCCAGGCATCAATACAATTTAAATAGGAGTTGTATTGTATGTTCGGATAGTGTTCGGAATTTTTCATGTATACCAGGCGATCCTTTTCTTTATTATAAATGTAAAGGCGTCGAACCTCATTTGCACCTCTCGCCGCTTCCATAGATATACAAGTTAGGTCTTTATATCCGTCATGGTTAAAATCGGAGATTTTTGCCTCACAATCAATGTCTCCTCCCTTACGAAACTGTATTCGTTGTTTCAGAGACCATCTTGTTCGTGCCCTCGCGTAGAATTTTATTATTACATAAATGCCATCATTCGCTCTAAACTGCGAAACCTCTACCTTATTATGATGCTGCCTGCCAATATGAAGGCTATCGACAAAACGCTCCTCCAACCTGGTAGTATCCTGACGTGGTATCGATAGTATAAATGAGCAGACAACGGGGAAAAACCACATAAACACAATATATTAAGGTTCTAATGTAAACGAGAATCCTCTGATTTTAATATGCCCTAGTTAAA
>Ga0302326_10013505_pt1 | contig 17304 bp, 12 predicted proteins | sample Palsa_T0_3_FD_202264 | JGI IMG/M metagenome (GOLD analysis project Ga0302326, IMG submission 202264) | Peat permafrost microbial communities from Stordalen Mire near Abisko, Sweden - Palsa_T0_3 | ecosystem: Environmental > Terrestrial > Soil > Palsa > Peat permafrost | place: Sweden: Abisko... | reverse complement strand
CGACGGGCGAACCGTGTTCAGCCGGCCCGGCGGAGGAACCCGGGTAGGCGAACGCGTGGGTGACGGCACCGTGACCCTGCGCAGCGACCCGGCCGCCCCTTTTATCCAATGTTCGCCGTTCGTCATCGCCCACCAGTCGGGCGCCGCCCTCTCCGTGTTCGACAACGGGTTGCCCCTCCAGCCGACCGCCTGGATCGAGCGCGGGGTGCTGACCTCGCTGGTGCAGACCCGCCATTCCGCCGAGCTCACCGGTCTGCCGGTCACGCCCTACGTCGACAACCTCATCATGGACGGCCCGGCCGGCGGGCCGACCGTGGACGCCATGGTGGCCAGCTCCGAGCGGGCGTTGCTGCTCACCTGCCTCTGGTACATCCGGGAGGTCGACCCCCAAACCCTCTTGCTCACCGGGCTTACCCGCGACGGCGTCTACCTGGTCGAAGGCGGAGAGGTCGTCGGCGCGGTCAACAACTTCCGTTTCAACGAAAGCCCCGTGGACTTGCTCGGCCGCATCGCCGAGGTCGGCGCCTCCGGGCGCACCCTGCCGCGGGAATGGTCCGACGACTTCACCCGGACCGCCATGCCACCGCTGCGAGTCGACGGCTTCAACATGTCGTCGGTGAGCCAAGCGACATAAGCGCTACGCCCAGCCTCGGAGCAGCTCGATCAGGGTCCGGGTGCCCCAGCCGGTCCCGCCCTTGGTGATCCAGCCGTCGTCGCCGTCGGACCAGCTCGGCGCGGCGATGTCGAGATGGGCCCAAGCCCGACCGGCCGTGAACTCCTTCAAGAAGAGAGCCGCCATGATCGACGACGCGGCCGGCTTCGTCGTCACGTTGCGAAGGTCAGCCACCTCCGAGTCCAGCTGCTTGCGGTAGGCGCCAACGAGCGGCATCTGCCACGCCGGCTCGCCCGCAGCCGCCCCGGCCGAGATCACCCGGCGCACTAGGGCGTCGTCGGTGCCCATGACCGCGGCCACCCCGTCGCCAAGGGCAACTCGTTGTCCTCCGGTGAGCGTCGCGATGTCGACGATGGCGTCCGGCTCCTCCTCGGCCGCCAGGCACAGGGCATCGGCCAGGATCAATCGCCCTTCGGCGTCGGTGTTGAGGACCTCGATGCTGGTGCCATTGCGGGCCACCAGGACGTCGCCGGGGTGGATGGCGGTCCCGCTGGGCATGTTTTCGGTGGCTGCAACCCAGCCCACGACTCGCACCGGCAGATCGAGCTTGGCCGCCGCAATGATCGCTGCGATCACGGCCGCGGCCCCGCCCATGTCGCTCTTCATGGTCATCATGCCGGCCGCCGACTTGAGCGACAGCCCTCCCGAATCGAAGGTGACCCCCTTGCCGACCAGCGCCACGGTCGTCTTGGCGCGCCGCGGTTCGTATGCCAGCCGCAGGAGGCGCGGGGGCTCGGCTGAGCCGGCGGCGACGCCCAACAACCCGCCGAGCCGCTCGGCCCGAATCCGCTCTTCGTCCCACGCCTCGATCGTCACCCCACTGCCGGCCGCCGCCTCGGTCGCGAGCCTCGCCAGCTCCGTTGGAGTGAGATCGCGGGGCGGCCGGTTGACCCAATCGCGGGCCCGCCAGGTGGCATCAGAGGCCACCTGGCCGCGGTGCACCGCCGCCTCCACCGAGGCCCGCCGCTCCTGGTTGCGGGTGGATCCGACGACGACGACTCGCGCCAAGCCGCCCGACCGCGTCACCTTGCGGGCGCCTTCGAAGCGGTAGGCGCCCAGACCGATACCTTCGACCGCGGCTGCCATGAGATCCGGATCGCGCGTGGCTGCCAACAACGTCGTCGCCACCTCGGTGGCATCGCCGGCGTTCCGGGCTAGAGCCGCCCCCGCCCGTCGCAGCCCGTCGGCGCTGACCCGGTTCCGCGGCCCAACCCCTAGGGCGACCACCGTCGTTCCGTCGTCGGCCAGGACAGCCTGAGCCTGGCCGGGTTGGCCCTCGAAGCGCCGCTGGACAAGGAAATCCCGGTCAACGGTGGCTCCGGCACCCGCGGGGACGGACAAGTCGGAGAACACGGGGACGCCCAGCACCGCCGCGCCAGAGGGCACCCGGCCGGCGACCGCGAATTGCGGCGGTGCCGTCATGAGGCGCCTGCCCCCCGGGCGCCGTCGCTCCCGGCGGCAGCTCTGGAAAGCAACGACTCGCCCTGCTCCTGCCAACGGGCCATCGTCCACACCAGGTCGGACAGCCGGTTGAGGTACGGCACTACCAGCGAGCCGTCGACCGCCGTGGCGACCGCCTCCCGTTCGGCCCGGCGGACCACGGTGCGGGCCACGTCGAGCGCGGCCGACACCGAGTCGTGCCCTGGGATCACGAAATCCGACAACGGCGGGAACCTCCCTGTCAGGGCGTCGATCTGCCGCTCGAGCGCGCTGACCATGTCCGTCGTCACCAATGACGTCCCCGCTTGCAGCTTGGGCCGGTTGGCCGGAGCCGTGGCCAGCTCAGCCATCAGCACATACAGGTCGCGCTCGAGGTTGATCAGGAGCAGATCCACTTCCGAGCCGCGCTCCACCGCGGCGCGCACCACGCCGAGAGCTGCCTGGGCTTCGTCGACCGCCCCGCCGGCGGCGATCAGGGCGGAATCCTTGCCGACCCGACCCCCGTACAGCAGACCCGTCGTGCCGGTGTCGCCTTTACGGGTGTAGATCTTCATGCTGGATGGCGAGCCTACCAACACCCGTGCAAACGCCTGAGTGCCGGCCCGCCCGGCCGGCCGGCCGGCCCGCCGGCCGTTACCCTGACCGGGTGACAGTGGACACTCCGGTCGACGCCCTCGAGCGGATCGCCTATCTCCTGGAGCGGAGCCGGGCCGACACCTACAAGGTTCGGGCGTTCCGCGGCGCGGCCCGATCGCTCGCCGCCCTCGACGTCGAACAGATCCGGGCGCTCGCCAAAGCGGGCCGGCTCCGCCAGATCCCCGGCGTGGGGGATACGACCGCCCTGGTGATCGAGGAGGCCCTCGCCGGCCGGACGCCGGCCTATCTGGCCACGCTGGAGCAGCAGCCGGCGCCGGCCCTCAGCGCCGACGCCCGTCGGGTGCGGGAACTGCTCAAGGGCGACTGCCACAGCCACTCGGACTGGTCCGACGGGGGCAGCCCGATCCGCGAGATGGCGCGGGCCGCCGCAGATCAGGGCCACTCCTACTGGGCACTGACCGACCACAGTCCCCGATTGACGGTGGCCCACGGGCTCGATGCCGAGCGGCTGCGCCAACAGCTCGACGTCGTCGCCGAGCTCAACGCGGAGCTCGCCGGTCCGTTCCGGATTCTCACCGGCATCGAAGTCGACATCCTCGAAGACGGGTCGCTCGACCAGGAGGAGGACTTGCTGACCCGCCTCGACGTGGTGGTGGCGAGCGTGCACTCGAAGCTGCGGATGGAAGGCCCGGCGATGACCCGGCGCATGGTGGCCGCCATCGAGAACCCGCACACCGACATCCTCGGACATTGCACCGGGCGGATCCTGGTCGGCCGGGGCCGGAAGCCGTCCGACTTCGACCCCGAGGTCGTGTTCGGGGCCTGCGCGCGCAGCGGTACCGCGGTGGAGATCAACTCCCGCCCCGAGCGCCGTGACCCTCCCGTCGAGCTGCTGCGAGTGGCCATCGAGCTCGGCTGCCTCTTCAGCATCGACACCGACGCGCACGCGCCGGGTCAACTCGAGTGGCTGGGCTTGGGTTGCGAACAGGCTGCAGAAGCCGGCGTCCCTCCAGAGCGGATCGTCAACGGCTGGGATATCGACCGGTTCCTCGCCTGGACCTCACAACGGCGCGCCGCCTGAGCCTGCCACTCCTCACTCCTCGACGACCCGGCCCTCATCGACTACCCAGGTCCGGTTGACCGTCAAGGTCTCCAGCAGCCAGCGATCGTGCGACACCACCAGCAGGGTCCCGTCGAAGCGCTCCAACGCCTCCTCCAACTGCTCGATGGCCGGCAAGTCCAGATGGTTGGTGGGCTCGTCAAACACCAGGCAGTTGGTGCCGGTCGCCATCAGGGCGGCCAGGAGGGCTCGGGTCCTTTCACCTGGGGAGAGGGCGGCCGGCGGCCGGTTGACGTGGTCGGCGCCCAACCCGAACTTGGCCAGCGCCGAACGGGCCTCCTCGGGCAGCAGGCCGGTGGCGGCGCTGAACCCGCGGAGCAGATCCTCCCCGGCGGCCAGGCGGGCCCGGCGCTGATCGAGCTCGCCGACGACCACGCCCGGACCAAGCCAGCGACGCCCTGATGTGAGCGGCAGCCGACCGAGCAGCGCCGCCAGCAGGGTGGACTTCCCGCCGCCGTTCGGTCCGGTAATGGCGACCCGGTCCGCCCACCGCACCTCCAGATCCACCGGACCAAGGAAAAAGGAGCCCCGCTCCACGACCGCACCCTCCAGCCGGGCCACCACATCGCCGCTGCGAGCGGTCGGAGCCAGGTCCAGTTGAAGCTCCCAACCTTCCCAGGGTTTCTCGGCCGTACCCAGGCGGACCAAGGCCCGTTCGGACTGGCGGACCTTCGAGGCCTGCTTCTGAGTCCGATTGATGAAGAAATCCCGTTGGGCCTTGTCGTGGTCCCCGGGTTTGGTTGACGCCCGGTTGATCCCGCTCTCCGACCAGGACCGCTGGGTGCGGATGCGGTCGCGCAGCCGGGCTCGTTGAGCCGCCCAGGCCTCGTACGCCTGAGTTTGCTGGCTGCGGGCGAGGGCCCGGCGCTCGACGTACTCGCTCCACCCGCCGGCGTACTCGGTGGCGGTGTGGTGGTACTCGTCGATCTCCACGATCCGGTCCACGACCCGGTCGAGGAACGCCCGGTCGTGGGACACCACCACGGCCGCGCCCGGCCCACTACGGAGGAAGGTCTCCAGGCGGTCAAGGCCCGCAAAGTCCAGGTCGTTGGTGGGTTCGTCGAGCAGGAACACGTCGAAGCGGGCGAGCAGCACCGCCGCCAAGCCGGCCCGGGCCGCTTGACCACCGGAGATGTCGGCGACCGGAATGTCGAGCCGGTCGGCGGGCAGCCCGAGGTCGCTCCCGACCGTGGCCACCCGGGCGTCGAAGTCATCCCCGCCGAGGGCCAAAAAAAGATCCAGCGCCTCGGAGTACGCATCCACCACCGACGGGTCACCGGCCATGGCGGCGGTCAGCCGGTCCAACTTGTGGGCCGCGGCCGCGACGCCAGTGCGCTGGGCCAGGTAGGCGCGCACCGTCTCGGCCGGCGCCGCGTCAGGCTCTTGGCTGAGGTACCCGACCCGTAGTGACGCAGGGGAACGCTCGACGGATCCCGACTCGGGCTCCTCGAGGCCGGCCAGCACCCGAAACAGCGTGGACTTACCTACGCCATTGGGACCGACCACGCCCAGCCGGGCACCCGGCCCGACCGATAGCGAGATCCGGTCCAGGATCACCTGTGAACCCCGATGCAGGGTGATCGCCTTGGCGGACAGCACGGCGGCCGACGCTACCGGGCGCACCCGCCCTGAGCCGGGGTTTTCCCCCGCTCGCTTCCGTCGCCAAACGGCTGGTCCGGTGGCGGGACAACGCCACTCACGGCCCGGGCCTGAAGCTCCACGAACGGCCCGCGCCTGAAACGGACAGACCTCGTCCCCGCGGAACGGGTGCGGAGCGAGGTGTGTCCGCCTCCGTGCCGTTTCCGAGCGGGCGGGCGGACAGACCTCGCGTCAGCCGGTACTTCATCCCCGGAGGTCTGTCCGTTTCGATGCAGTCACCGGGTTCGGCCCGCGCGCCGCTCATCGGTCCGCCTACCTTCGGGGCCGTGACCGATCAACTTTCCTACGTCGAGGGCTACTTCGACCGACTCTCCTATGAACCCGGTGACAGGGTGGGCTTGCACTGCGGCGCGACCGTCCCCCGGCAATCAGGCCGGGTGGCGCCGGCCGACGAGGCGCTGGTCTTCGACCTCGAGGTGGCCCGCCTCGGCTCCGAGCGCGAAGTCGTGCACCGAGCCAACGGGGTGGTGGCCGAGCCGCGGCCGATCCCCGAGGACGCGGCCGCCCACGGCGCCGGATGGCCGTCGACGCTCAGCTTTACGGCTGGCGAGTGGCGTTCCGGCTGGTACGAAGCTCGCCTGGCGGCCGTCCGGCCCGACGGCACGTCTGCAGAGAGCCGGGCCGGGTTCGTCCTGCGCGCCCCGGCCGGTGGACCGACGTCACCGATCCTGTTGGAACTGGCGCTCAATACCTGGAACGCCTACAACGATTGGGGTCGCTCCAACCTGTATCTCGGCGGGACGGCCGTCTCCTTTCGCCGGCCGATCGCCCGCGGCTTTCTTGACCGTCCGGACGCCCTGCGCCATCGCAACGCCAACATCGGGCCCGAGCCTGACCTCGGCGGGGACGTCTGGCTGGCGTACGCCCAGGCGAACCAGATCAGCGCCTGGTCGGCGTGCGCGGGCTGGGCGACCTGGGAGGGGCCGTTCGTCCAATGGGCCGAGGGGGCGGGCTACCGGTTCGACTACGGGGTCAACTCCGACCTCGAGGAGCGGCCGGAAATCCTTAGCCCGTACCGGATGATGCTGTCGGTCGGTCACGACGAGTACTGGTCGTCGCCGATGCGCGACACGGTCGAGGCGTTCATCGCCGGCGGCGGCAATGTGGCGTTCCTGTCGGGCAACACCTCGTTCTGGCAAGTTCGCGTCGAGGACGATGGCGACACCATGGTCGCCTACAAGGACCGGGCCCGACGCGAGGACCCGATGCGCCGCGAGCATCCGGAGCTGCTCACCTCCATGTGGTGCGATCCGATCATCGGCCGCGGCGAGGTCAAGATGACTGGCGTGTCCTTCTCGCGCGGCGGCTATGCCCGTCAGGCTGGTTGCACGCCACGGGGCCAGCGGGGCTACACGGTGTGGCGACCGGAGCACTGGATCTTCGAGGGCACCGACCTCCGCTACGGGGATTTGCTTGGCGACAGGGACTGTGTCGTGGGCTACGAGTGCGACGGCGTCGAGCTGACGATCGAGGACGGCCTACCTGTTCCGACCCACGCGGACGGGTGCCCGGAGGGCTTTGAGATCCTGGCCACTGCGCCGGCCCGGCTGTACTCGGTTGACCCCGAAACGGGCGTCAACGAGTATCCGACCGGCTTGGCGCACATGCGCACAGTCGGCGAGTTGCAGGGACTCGCTCACGCCCTGTTCGGGTCAGCCTCGCCCGAGAACGTCCGCCGGATCGCGCACGGCCACGCCGTCCTCGGCAGCTACACCGCCGGCGGGACGGTGGTGACGAGCGGATGTACGGACTGGGCGTACGGCGTTGCCGGCGGTGACCAGATCGTGCAGCGGATCACGCGCAACGTCCTCGACAAGCTGTCGATGTGAGGCGCAGGAAACCGCGACTCGTTTAATCGTTGTGACCGCGCCGGCGCGGTCCGATAACGTCCCCCGCGTGATGAGCGTCTCCTTCGGCACTCGCTGACTGCTGCCGGCGCCACATCTGGCGCCGACGAGCAGGGCCCCACCTGGCGCCGAGAACCCAGGTCGGTCGTGAGTGGCTACTACGCGGAGGAGACGAGATATGAATGGTCGTGGCAGGCAGTTCGAGGAGGCTGGGGTGACGCCTCTCGAGGTACGCGGCGTAACAAAGGCCTTCCGCCCCAGCCGAATGAGGTTCGGGAGCAATGATGGGGCCCGGCGCGGCCCGCACACCGCGGTTGACAACGTCTCCTTCCGGGTGGCACCGGGCGAGATCTACGGGGTGATCGGGGCCAACGGGTCAGGGAAGTCCACGCTCATCCGCATCCTCAGCACCTTGCTCCTGCCCGATCGAGGTGAGGTGCGGATCTTCGGCCACGACGTATTGAGAGACCCGCAGTCAGTGCGTCCGCTGCTCAACCGGGTGTCGGCCGATCCGTCGTTCTTCCGGGCCATGTCCGCCATGGAGAACTTGCTCTTCTTCGGCCGGGCGTACGGGCTGACAGGAGCCGAGGCCCGACAACACAGCCTGGCGATCCTGCGGCGACTGCACCTCGGCGAGCGTCACTCCCGCCAGCCGATGCTGCATCTTTCGAGAGGCCAGCAGCAGAAGGTGGCGGTGGCTCGCGCCTTCCTGAGCATCCCCCGCCTCATGCTCCTCGACGAGCCGACCACCGGGCTGGACCCTCGCAGCAAGCGCGACGTCCAGGGCTTCGTCGCCGAGGTGCGTAGACAAGACGGGGTGACCATCCTGCTCACGACCCACGACATGGATGAGGCGGAGCTGATGTGCGACCGCATCGGCTTCCTCTCCGGCGGCCGACTGGTGGCCGAGGGCACCCCGCTCGAGCTGCGCACCCAGGTCGCGGCCGGCCGACCCCTCGATCAGGTGGACATGGAGACGGTGTTCATGGCGCTCACCGGGCGGAGCGTCGAGGAGGACGAGGACGAGGACGAGGCCAACGAGCACCACGAGGAGGACCACGACGAGGGTGACTCCTCGAGGATGGAAGGAGCCAGAAGATGACAACCGCCGAGATCGTGCTCCGTCGCCCGCCTCGCCGGCTGGCGCTCGGGTGGGCGTTTGTCGAGCGCCAGACAAACCTCTGGAAGCGGCATTGGGCGTGGGAGCTGGTGTGGCTCGTCTACGGCGTGGTCAACACGCTGGCAATCACGTTCATCGCCAAGGAAGCCGCCAACACGGGAGCGGTCACGTCCACGACCGAGCTGCCTCGGCTCACCCTGTTCCTGTTGATAGGAACGCTCGTGTGGGCGTACATGTCCGCGGTCCTCGACGACATGAGCCTGGTGATCATGTGGGAGCGATGGGAGGGGACGATCGAGCACACCCTGATGACCCCGGTACCCCGAGTGGTCCACCTGCTCGGGATGTCGGTCTTCGGGGTGCTCCACGGGCTGATCCGAACCAGCCTGATACTGGCCTGCTCGCTGCCCTTCTTCTCCGTCGACCTGGGGCATGCCGACTGGCCGGTGGCGGCAGCCGTCATAGCCGTGGGGAGCATCAGCCTGGTCGGTCTCGGCATCCTGTCCGGGATCTTGCCGCTCCTGTACCCGGAGCGGGGTGAGCAGATGTCGTTTATGGTCCAGGCGCTCGTGCTGTTGGTCTCCGGCGTCTACTACGCCGTCAACGTCCTCCCCGGTTGGTTGCAGGCGGTATCACACTTCTCGCCGGCGACGTACCTGCTCCGCGGCATCCGTGACGCCATCATCAATGGCGACGGGCTCGGCCACGAAGCCGGCAACCTGGCCATCCTGGCGTTGTTCGGCGTACTGATGGTGCCCGGCGCGCTCGCCGCCTTCGCCGTCGCGGAGCGTTGGGCCAAGAAGACCGGTCGGCTGAAGCGCCAGGGGTAAAAGCCCGCTCTGCCGCCGGGCGCCGGGCGCCAGCTTCACACCGGCTTCACACCGGCTTCTGGCCGGGTGACGGAGGCGGCCCGGCCCGGCCCGGCGGTGGCGCCGGCGCCGGCGCCGGCCGCTTTCTCGTAGGACTTCGTGAATCTCGGCGTCAGATCGTGCACTAATCATCATGATTTGACGCCGAGAACATCGCACTACTACGAGAGGCTGGTACGGTAATAACGTAAAAAGATATAAAACAACATGAAACTTGCTCCGTGGTCCCCGATTTGCAGACTGGAGGGTTTCGTCCAGGCTTCGGGAACGCCTGGCCCGAAGGACGCGTCAGCCAGGCCAGACTGAGCCGCCATACTGGGCCGATGGAGACCGAGCGGCAAGCCTTTGAGCAGCTCGTCGCGGACGCCCTCGACCAGATACCGGAGTCGCTGGGTCGGCAGATGGAGAACGTGGTGGTGATGGTGGAGGACTGGCCGTCGCCCGAGCAGCTGGTCGGGGTCAGGGGAACGCTGCTCGGCCTCTACCAGGGCATCGACCTCACCCGTCGTTCACCTCTCTCATACGGCGGCGCCATGCCCGACCGCATCACCATCTTCCGGGGCCCCATCAGCGAACGGGTCAGCACGGAAGCCGAGTTGGTCAAGCTGGTGACCACGACAGTCATCCACGAGGTCGCCCACCATTTCGGCATCGACGATGCGCGCCTGCACGAACTCGGCTGGGGGTGAGAACCAGCGCCGGCTAGGCGGGATGGGCCACGGGCTCGTCGACCGCCTCGTCGATCACCTCGTAGACCGCCCCCGGCGACACCAGACCGCTGCTGGTCAGGGCCTCGTCGACGAAGCGACCGACCTCGGGTCGCACCACGAATCCCAGGTGGCCGCCGGGGTGCCAGCAGGCCGAAGGGCGACCCCAGTGTTCCCAAATCGGCACGGCGTGGTCGATCGGCGGGCCCAGGCGATCCGCCAGGCCGGCGTGCACGAACAGGCGATCCCGTGGGGTTCGGGGCGCCAGTCGCAGCGGTGACACGACGGTGTGCGCATCTGCGCACAGGCTGAGGAGCGGCACCAGGTGCGGTTGGGTACCCGCGCCGTGGCGAGCAAATAGAGCCGGGAAGTCCGCCGCCGGGCTACCCACGATCACGCATGCCAGCGCCGGCTCCAGTCCGGCCACCAGGGCGGAGACGTACCCGCCCAGAGAGATACCGGTCAGACCTATCGACGACGCGCCCTCGGCGCGCAACCACGCCAACGTGCGTCGCACGTCCCAGGCGGCCTGGGCCAACCCGTGCACGTTGTCCATGATGTCCATCGTCGGAAACGTCGCCGAGCAACCTCGGGCCCGGGGGCCGTGGAGGGGCAGCAACGGGAACGCCAGGTTGAGTCCCAGATCGCGGTACAGATGGGCGGCCCGGAACATCGTCAGGTTCGGTCCCGCTCGCCCACTGCGGGCCGGGTGGACGCACACCAGCCACGGCCGGGGCGGGCCGGGGTGCCGGAAGATCACTGTGCGGGCTCGGCGGTTGGCCAGGTAGTGGTCCCAGCGCTCGGAACCCGGCTCGCCGACGGCTACCCGCCAGCCACTGTCCCAAGCCGCCACTTCGGCGTGGTTCCGACCGATCGACACCGGGTGGGTGTCGACCTCGACGGGCGTATCCGGAGCGGCGTGATAGGAGGCGGGGTCATCGAGCCATCCCGCCCGCCGATAGACGGCGACGGCTTCGGCTGCTTCGACAGCGATGCGTTCGGCGTCCGCCGCGGTCAGATCCTCTTCTACCAGCCGAAAACCGCTGAGGAACAGCTCGTCCACGGTGGCGTGGACTGCGGTAGCGACCGAACGGGGCGGCGCCGGCAAGCGGTGCGTCGCCAAACGAGCCTCCCGCGCCCGATGCGCCCCAGGCGAGACGAAGAGGGCACCGAGCGCCACGGACTGCGCAGCCGACTCGGTCACCCGCCAGGACACCAGTGCCCCGTCGAACAGACGCTGCATCCAGGGCTGGCCCATGACGGGGACGCTATCAGTCGGCCCCTTCCGCGGCGGAGATGACGGGCCCAACCACGGCCGGGCCAACCGCGGCCGGGCCAACCGTGACCGGCCCGCGGGAGCGCCGGCGGCCTTCGAGCGTGGACGCCACCGGTCGCACGTGGTCGATAGCGGAGTTGACCTCCGCGCCGATGAGAACGGCCAGGGCGGTGACATAGAAGAACAGCAAGGCCGCGATGGGCGCGCTGAGGGAGCCGTATACAGACTTGTTGTGGAAGCTCGACGTGAGGTAGGCGCGCACGGCGAAGCTCCCGAGCAACCACAGCGCCATGGCCAGCACCGCTCCAGGCAGGCCCCGACGCCATCGCACCCGAACCGGCAACGACAGCCGGTACAGCGACGCCAGCAACCCCACCGACAGAACCCCGACCGCGGGCCAGTACACCAGATGCACCGTCGTCCTCACCGGGCGGAAAATCGAGCTCGAGGACAGGCTGATCAGTGCGTTCGGCCCGAGGGCCAGCGCCGGCAACAGGACCACGCCCACCGCCACGAAGCACAGGTAGAGGCCGATGGCGACCAGACGGCTGCGCCAGGCGCTGCGCAAGCCCCGCATGCCGTAGGCCACCGTGATGGTGTTGACGTAGTCGCTCATGGCCGTCGATCCCGACCACAACGAGATGACGAAGCCGATCGACACCACCTCCAGGTGACCACGGGCGAGGACCTCGTTGAGGAGAGGAGCGATATCGGTGCTGACCGTCGACGGCGTGAGCACGTCCCCGGCACCCCGGAGCACGTCGTCGTGGATGCGCTGGACGCCCGCCGTGCCATACACGTCGCGGAGATAGCCCACCCCTCCGAGCAGGGTCAGCAGCAACGACGGCAGGGACACGATGGCCCAGAACCCCGCTTCGGCCGCCATACCGAGGATGCGATCCTCGAACAGCTTGTGCCAGGTCCGGCCCAGCACGGGGCGAATGTCGCCGAGTGCACGCACGAACGAGTGGCCCCACCGCCGGAGGAGACCGGGCTGGCGGGGGATGGACACCATGACGCAGCCATCATGGTCGACCGCGCCCGCGGTCGCGGATCACCGCTCGGCAGGCGGACCAGCTATCTGCTTATGGCGCGAGAGCCGTCCCTTGTACCCTATAGGCGTGAGTTCTTATCTGGACGCGGTGCGGGAGCGGGTGGTCATCTTCGACGGCGCCACCGGGACCAACCTGCAGCTGCGTCACCTCGGGCCGGATGACTTCGGCGGCGCCGCCCTAGAGGGCTGCAACGAGATCCTCGTCGACACCCGTCCCGATGTCATCGTCGACTTGCACCAGTCGTTCTTCGACGTGGGCTGCGACGTGGTCGAGACGGACAGCTTCGGTTCCCTTCCGTGGGTGCTGGCCGAGTACGGCCTGGCCGACCGGACCCGGGAGCTGGCCACCAAGGCCGCCCGCATCGCCAGAGACGTCGCCGGCCCGACTGACACCCCAGGCCGCTGGGTGGCGGGCTCGCTCGGCCCGGGGACCAAGATCGCCTCCCTGGGTCAGATCACCTTCGTCGACCAGCGCGACGGCTACCAGGAGGCCGCGGCCGGGCTGCTCGACGGCGGCGTGGACCTCCTCATCATCGAGACGGTTCAGGATCTGTTGCAGGCCAAGGCGGCCATCATCGGCTGCCGCCGGGCCATGGCAGATATCGGCCGCCAGGTCCCGCTACAGGTCCAGGTCACCATCGAGACGACGGGACGCATGCTGATGGGCACCGAGATCGGTGCCGCCCTGACCACCCTCGACGCCCTGCGCCCCGATGTCATCGGGCTCAACTGTGCCACCGGGCCCGCCGAGATGAGCGAGCACCTCCGTTATCTGTCGCAGCGCAGCCGGGTGCCGATCTCAGTACTGCCGAACGCCGGTCTGCCGTCGGTCGTCGAGGGCCAGATGCACTACGACCTGACACCGGGCCAGCTAGCCGAGCACCACGCCCGCTTCATCAGCGAATACGGCATCAGCGTGGTCGGCGGCTGTTGCGGCACGACCCCCGAGCACCTGAAGGCGGTCGTCGACGCGTGCCGGGACCTCACCCCGGGCCCCCGGCAGCCCGAGTGGGAGCCGGGTGTGGCGTCCATCTACAGCCACGTGCCCTACGACCAGGCGCCGTCATTCCTGGTCGTCGGCGAGCGCACCAACGCCAACGGGTCCAAGAAGTTCCGCGAGGCCATGCTCAACGACGACTGGGACACCTGCGTCGCCATGGCTCGCGAGGCGGTCAAAGGCGGCTCCCACGTGCTCGACGTCTGCGTCGACTACACGGGCGAGGACGGCGTGTCCGACATGCGCGAGATCGCCGGCCGCTTCGCCACCCAGGCCACCCTGCCGATCATGCTGGACTCGACCGAGCCGCCCGTGATCGAGGCCGGCCTCCAGCTCATCGCCGGCAAGCCCATCCTCAACTCCGTCAACCTCGAGGACGGCGACTCGCCGGGGACCCGCCTCGACCGTTTTCTGTCGCTGGCCCGCGAGTACGGCGCCGCGGTCGTGTGCACCTGCATCGACACCGAGGGCCAGGCTCGCACCGCCGAGTGGAAAGTACGGGCCGCCAAGGCCATCCGCGACCTGGCGGTGGAGCAGTACGGCCTCGCCCCTGAGGACCTGCTGTTCGATCCCCTCGTCCTGCCGATCAGCACGGGCATGGAGGAGGGCCGCCGCGATGGGATCGAGACCATCGAAGGCATCCGTCGGATAAAGGGAGAGCTCCCTGGGGTGGGCACCATCGTCGGACTCTCGAACGTGAGCTTCGGCCTCGCCCCCGCGGCCCGGCACGCCCTCAACTCGGTGTTCCTGCACGAGTGCCAAGAGGCCGGGCTCGATGCCGCCATCGTGCACGCGGCCCGCATCATGCCGCTGCACAAGATCGATCCGCGGGTCGTGGAGGTCTGCCTCGATTTGATCTACGACCGGCGCGACGCCGCGACCGGTTACGACCCGCTCCAGGAGCTGCTGGGTCTCTTCGAGGGGGTGTCGTCCTCCGAGTTGGTCACCGAGGATCGCAGCGGCTGGCCGGTGGAGCGCCGGCTGGAGCAGCGCATCATCGACGGGGACCGCGACGGGCTGGAAGGCGACCTCGACACTGCTCTGAGCGACGGTTGGGCGGCGCTTGATGTCGTCAACGGTCCGCTCCTCGGCGGCATGAAGGTCGTCGGGGAGCTGTTCGGTTCGGGGCAGATGCAGCTGCCGTTCGTGCTGCAGTCGGCGGAGACGATGAAGACCGCGGTTGCCTTCCTCGAGCCCCACATGGAGAAGAGCGACGCCGGCGGCAAGGGCCGCATCGTCATCGCCACCGTCAAGGGCGATGTGCACGACATCGGCAAGAACCTGGTGGACATCATCTTCACCAACAACGGCTACGAGGTCACCAACCTCGGGATCAAGGTGCCGCTCGCCGACATCCTGGAAGCCGCCCGGGAGACGGGCGCGGACGTCATCGGCATGTCCGGGCTCTTGGTCAAGAGCACGTTGATCATGCGGGAGAACCTGCTGGAGATCAACCAACGCGGGCTCGCCGACATCCCGGTCATCCTGGGCGGGGCCGCTCTGACGCGCACCTATGTCGAACGGGATCTCCGTTCCGAGTACCAGGGGCGGCTGTTCTACGGCAAGGACGCCTTCGAAGGACTGCACACCATGGACCGCCTCATGGAGATCAAGCGCGGTGACGAGGACGATCCCGACTTCGGCCGGGTGCTGGAGGGCCGCGAAGGAGCCCGGCCCCGTGCCGCCCAGGCCGCGGTCGCGAGCGATGCCAGCGGCGGTGTCGCCGTCGCCACCGATCCGGACCGCCCGGCCCGGGCCCCGTCGGTGGCCTCCGACAATGCCCTGTTCGCCCCGCCGTTCGTCGGATCCCGCATCGAGCGCGGCATCTCCATCGACGACATCGCCGCCTACATCAACGAAACCTCCCTCTTCCGGGCCCAATGGGGCTACCGGCCGGACAAGTCCCGCCAGGAAAGCGACCCCGAATTCAAGGATCGCATCCGGGCCGAACTGCGGGCCCAGCAGGCCGCGGCGCGCGCGTCGGGGGTCCTCCAGCCCGCGGTCGCCTACGGCTACTTCCCGGTCAATTCCGAGGGCGACGACCTCATCGTGTGGAAGGACGACGCCCGCACGTCCGAATGGCTGCGCTTCACCTTCCCCCGTCAGGGCGCCGACCCCTGGTTGTCGATCGCCGACTTCTTCCGGTCCAGCGCGTCCGGCGAGGCCGACTACGCCGCCTTCCACGTGGTCACCATGGGAGAGAAGGTCTCCGAGGAAACGGCCCGTCTTTTTTCCGAGAACAAATACCAGGACTACCTCCACCTGCACGGTCTCGGCGTGGAGATGGCCGAGGCGCTGGCCGAGTACTGGCACCACCGCGTCCGGGAGGAGTGGGGTTTCGTCGGCGAGGATGGTCCGACCCTTGGCGGCCTGTTCCGTCAGCAGTACCGGGGCGGCCGCTATTCATGGGGCTACGAGGCCTGCCCCGACCTGGAGGACAACGCCAAGTGCGCCGAATTGGTCGGGGCCGACCGAATCGGGGTGGAGGTCAGCGAGGAGACCTCGTGGCAGTTCCATCCGGAGCAGACCACCGCGGCCATCATCTGCCACCACCCGCAGGCCAAGTACTTCGTCGTGCGCCAGCCGGGGCCGGCGCCGGGCCGGTAGGATCGGCCCATGGCCAGGATCTCATTCCCAGAGTGCGGACTAGGCGAGCACGTGGACTGGACCCTGCTGCGGCCGGAAATGGCCGCCGGCATGGGCGCGCTGTCGAAGGCCGTCTACGGGAACACCGAGCTGTCCCTTCGTGAGCGAGAAGCAGCCCGGTGGACCATCGCCTTGATCAATGACTGCGCCGTCTGCCAGACGACCCGGGCCCGCAACGGCGCCGAGGCCGGCGTCGATGAGGGCTTCTATGCCGAGGTACCCAACTGGAGGGCCAGCCCGGCTCTCAGCCCAAGGGAGCGGCTGGCCGCCGAGTTCGCCGAGCGCTTCGCCCTGGACCATTTGGCGATGGACGACGAGTTCTGGGCCCGCCTCCAGGGCGCCTACGCGGACGACGAGATCGCCGATCTGACGATGTGCTGCGGGACGTTCCTCGGTCTCGGTCGGGCGATGGCCGTGATCGGGGCGCGCGCCCCCGACGAGCCTCTGCTCCGCTAGCGGCTGAGCTAGCGCGACGCCAACAAACCCCGGCGCTCCAGTACCATGCGCTCCAGCCGGGAGAACACGACGGTATCCATGAGCAGTCCGACCGCGAGGATGGCGACCATGATCGCCAGCACGTCCGCGGCCAGGCTCTGGTCCTGGTAGGCGCTGAGCAGCTGACCGAGCGAGGTGACACCGGGCGCGGCCACGATCAGCTCGCCGGCCATCAGGGAACGCCAGGCGAACGCCCAGGCCTGGCGCATCCCCGCCACGTAACCGGGCAGGGCCGCGGGCAGCACCACATGCCGGTAGCGACCAACGCCCCTGGCGCCGAGCATGTGTCCGGCCTGCAGCAGGATCGGAGGGACGGCGTCGATGGCCGCCACCGTGCCCACGATGACGGCCGGGATACTGCCGGCCAAGGTCACGAACAGAATGGCTTCTGGTTTGACCCCGCACAGCAAAATGGCAATCGGGACCCAGGCCACGGACGGCATGGTCTGCAGTCCGGTCACCAGCGGGGCCACCGCGGTGCGGACCACCTTTACCCGGGTGATGGCGATGGCGACGAGTGTCCCGGTGAGGAGGGCGGCGGTGTAGTACTCCACCGCCCGCCGCAAGGTCGTCCCGACCCCGCTCAGAACCGGATGGCGGTCCTGCCACAGGTGATGGAAGACCGTGGCCGGTCCGGGCAACAGGTAGGTCGGCTTCCACCCCGTCCATACGACCAACTGCCACAGCCCCAGGCCGACGGCCGCGGCGGTGAGTTTCGGCCAGCTGGCCGCCCAGACCCGGCGGGCCCGCGTCGGGGCTCGGGGCAGGTCCAGCTCCAGCTGATCGAGCCCCTCCAGCTCACGG
>Ga0302326_10013502_pt1 | contig 17305 bp, 18 predicted proteins | sample Palsa_T0_3_FD_202264 | JGI IMG/M metagenome (GOLD analysis project Ga0302326, IMG submission 202264) | Peat permafrost microbial communities from Stordalen Mire near Abisko, Sweden - Palsa_T0_3 | ecosystem: Environmental > Terrestrial > Soil > Palsa > Peat permafrost | place: Sweden: Abisko... | reverse complement strand
AAGGCGGATTAGCGGATCCTCAATTCACATGCAGTGACCGGACTGGCCGCCGCTCGCAGCGACGCATGTCTTTCCGAGCGACGCGCAGTCGAACGTCTGCTTGGTGCCGTCGACGCAGAGCGCGATCGCCGTTCCCGTGCAGACGTCGATGTCACCGTCGAGCGCCGTACACGTCTCGTTGGGCCGCTTGCATCGCGGGAAGCCCGTCTGGTCGCACGTGCCACCGTACGTGCTGCAGTCGTAGTTCGAGACGTACCTGGTGTCGCACAGCGCCACGGTCGTCCCTGAGCAGTTGATCGCGACGGTGGTGCAGAGATCCGCCGCGCCGTTCGTCAAGCAATCGTCGAAGCCTTCCTTCATGTCGAAGCCGCACGTGAAGCCACCGAGCGCGCAGTTCTGGCTGTCTTGAAGCCCATCGACCGCGCAGTAGCTGAGCAAGTCACCGAGGCAAGTTTGGCCCGCACAAGGCAGCCGGGTGCACCACGGCGAGCCCGCGTCGTCGTAGAGACACGTCGAGCCGGCCGCGAAGTAGGCGTTCCCACAATGGACGATGCCGGGGTTCGTGTTGCTGCAGAAGTAGACGGAGCCGCCGTCGTCACCGCACGAGCCAGTCGTGTCGGCGTCCTTCCCGACGCAGCGCGAATCGCCAGCGCTGAGGACCTCGTCCCACATGCACCCATCCGCTGCGTCGCAGGTCGTGGCGTGAGCGGCACACTGGAGAATCGTCGCCGTCGCGTCGTGGCCGTTGCGGTCGTTCGGGAGCGGGCCCGAAACCCAATCGACGCACGAGCTGAAGTGGTTGGCGTCGACGGGCACGTCGACCGAGAACTCGGTCGAGTTCGTCAGGTTCGGACACGCGAACGCATTCGAGCAAAAGGCCACGCCATCCGAGAGCGACAGGTACCCAGGCTGCTCACCCGCGATGAGGTTCTGTTCGCTCGAGACGTCAGCGCTCGCATCTCCTCCACCGTCGCCGGCCTGGAGCCCATCGAAGATGGTGCACGACAGCGCAACACATAGCCCGGCGACGGGCACGACGACGATCATGCCCCGTAGCCTCATGGCGTGCCGTATGGGCTGCCCTGAAGCTCGGGCTTGGTGGTCGCTGTGGCTGGGATGGTGGGTTTCGACTTTTGCGCCGTCAGGTGGGCTCGGGTCGCGCCGGGCTCGAGCGTCGCCGTGACCTTCTTGTTGCCAGCGAGGGTCGCTTCGACTTTGAGCGGCGTGGTCCATGGATCGAGGGTGACGCGCGCTGTCGTACCCGACAGCTCGATGCGTTTGCTGCCCGCGACGTGGACGCTCTCGATGGGGCCGTCGGCGGTGAGCGCGACGATGATGTCCTCGGTTGGTGCTTGCGTTGGTGTTTCCGTGGGCGTGGGCGTTTGCGTAGGCGTGGGCGTTTGCGTGGGCGTGGGCGTTTGCGTGGGCGTCTGAGTTTGCGTTGGAGCTTTGTGCGCAATGACGAAGACGAGAGCGCCGACGGCGACTGCGGCGACGGCTACTGCGGCGATGAGGGCGGCGCGCGGATGGGGATCGCGTGCGGGAGCCTCGACGGCGATGCGACCCTCGGTGCCGGAGCCCGAGCCTTCGCCTTCCGGTCGCATGTGCATCGAACGCGAGGAATGAGAGTCGCCCGCGTCGCGTGCAAGCTCGACGGCGAGCGGTGCCACGGTGCCAGAGACCATGTCGCGGAGTGCGTCGCGGCGTTCGGCGAGCCGAGACCCGCACGTGCGCTCGATGTAGGCGGCAACCTCGCGATGTGATGCAAGCGAGACCGACGACTCGAGCGCTTCCAACATGTCGACCGCGCTCTGAAAGCGCTGGTCCGGTATCCGTGCGAGGGCCTTCAGCGCGACCGCATCGACCGCGGTTGGGATCGCGGGCTGGATGCTCGACGGAACCGGGATCTCGCCCTCCATGATGCGGCGAACCGTGTCGAGCTCGTTCTCGCCGCGGAACAATCGCCGATCGGTCAGGCACTCGTGCAAGACGACACCGGCGGCGAAGATGTCGGTGCGCACGTCGACGGGCTCGCCGCGCGCCTGCTCCGGCGCCATGTAGCTGTACTTGCCCTTGACGCTCCCACTCCTCGTTTCGGTCAGCCGGTGCGACGCCTTGGCGACGCCAAAGTCGATGAGGCGGGTGGACCCGTCGACCCCAACGATGATGTTCTGCGGGCTGACGTCGCGATGCACGACCCCGAGCGGGCGGCCTTGCATGTCGTGGGCGACATGGGCGGCCTGAAGGCCCGCGAGCGCGTCATAAAGGATTCGCGCGACGATGGGGACGGGCAGCCGCTGCCCTAGCTCGCGCGCAGCTTTGCGGAGCGTCGAGATCGAGCACGACTCGATGTATTCCATCACGAGAAAGAGCTCGCGCTCGGGCTGGGTGACCTCGACCACGTCGATGACCGACACGACGTTCGGATGCCGCACCATCGAAGCGACGCGCGCTTCGTCGCGAAACATGTCGTAAAACTCGCGGTTGCCGAGCAGGTGGCGGTGAACGCGCTTGACGACGACGATGCGCTCGAACCCTGCCGCACCGACTTGGCGGGCAATGTACACGGTCGCCATCCCGCCCGACGCGAGCTCGAGGAGCGGCTCGTAGTTGCCGAGGCGAAGCGGCGGCCCGCTCTCGTCGATCATCAGAAGGTTCCCCCGAGCATCCCACCGCCTGGCGCGAACCGAAGGCGAAGGCGACTGCTCGTGTGCTCTCGGGTGTGCCCCTTCCAGTCGACGAAGATCGCGGCGACGACCGTCAAGACCCCGAGGCCTGCCGTAACGCCGACGAGCACGTTGGTGCGCACCTCGTCGGACTGCCCCGTGGAGAGGTTCTGTTGGCTTGGGTTCGCGTTGAACGTCGTCCGCTGGCTGACGGTGTCGACGCCGGACCAGATGAGCAAGCCACCTGCGATCGCGGTGAGGCCGCCTGAGATCGCGACGACGATCGGCGAAAGGCCGGAGTGTGGCTTCTCTTGGGGTGGAGGTGGCGGAGGCGGCGGTGGGGGTTGTGCCTCAGTGCGAGCAGCAAGAAGGACGACGCTCATGCTCGACCCTGGCGTGCCGTTCGCCTTCTCTTGCACCACCGCGCCGTCGTGCTGGCCCTCAATCACATGGGCGCCCGGGGTGACATAAAGGACGAGAGAGCCCGCGTTCTGATCGTCGAGGTCGATGGCGACACCGTCGACCTTCAGATCGGAGACGCTCGACGCGTGGACTTCGAGCTTGGCGAGCTTCGCTTCGAGCTCGCGGAGCGCACGTGTCGCGCTGTTGCGGTCGGGCGCACTCGGCGGGGCCTTGCGCAAATAGCTCGCGTAGAGGTTGGCCGCGCGCACGAGCTCGCCACCTTTGTCCCAAGCGCGAGCCGCGTTCCACAGCGGCGGCAGCCGCGGCGCTCTTTTGTAGGCGCTCTCGAAAGACTCGGCGGCATGCCGGAAGTCACCGGCGTTGTAGGCCTTCTGGCCTTCCAGGAAGAATGTCCCCGCGGCCCTGCGGTCATCTTCGCTCTCCTGCGCCAGGACGGCGGGGGCGAGGGCGAACACGAGGGCGAAAGCGAGGCAAGGCAGCCGCATGCTGTGCGTCAAATCTATCAGATGAAGCCGATCTTTTCGTGGAATCGAGGCGACTTTGGTGTCATAGGGACGGGTCCGATTATCTGCGTGGCGCGCGGGGCGCCGATGAAGGGGGATCCCTTGACGAAGAAGACGCTGCTTATCGCCGTACTCGCTGTTCTCGTGGCTTGCCTCATGCCGAATTGCTCGGCGAGCTCTCAGGGCGTCCCAGATGGCGGAGTCGACGCTTCAGGCGGTCCTTGCGGGGCCGGCGGCGCGATGATGTGCGGGAGCACCTGCGTCGACACGCAGAGCGACTACCAGAACTGCGGCGGCTGCGGGAAGCAGTGCACCAACGAAGTGTGCTCGCACGGGGCGTGTGCCACCGTTTGCGGTGGTGGGACCTCGCGCTGCGGGAGTGACTGCGTTGATCTCTTGTCGGACGTCAACAACTGCGGCATGTGTGCAAACGCGTGCCCGAGTGGGAACGTGTGCAGCAAGGGGACGTGCGCGCTGACGTGTCAGTCGGGCCTCACGAACTGCTCGGGCGACTGCGTCGATGTCACGCAAGACGACTCGAACTGCGGGGCGTGCAACGCTCCGTGCGGAGGGGGCCAAGTCTGCACGGGAAGCACGTGCGTCGCGACGTGCGGAACGGGTTGGACGACGTGCCCCGTGGGCGACTCCGGCACGACGTGCGCGAACACCCAAGAGGACACGCAGAATTGCGGAACGTGCGGCAACGTTTGCCCCGAGGGTTACCTCTGCTCCCCCAAGGCTGGCGTCGGAACGTGCGGGCTTCAATGCAACGGCGGCACCTCGAAGTGCAGCAACGAGTGCGTCGACGAGAACATCGACCCCGGCCACTGCGGCTCCTGCACGACGGCGTGCACCACCGGCGAGACGTGCTCGAACGCCCACTGCTGCCCGTCGGCGACGCCCTACTACTGCGGCGGGTGCGACACGTTCGCCGACTGCGTCTCGAAGGAGGGCGGTCACATCATTGCTGGCGACAACTACACCTGCGCCATCAATCCGGCAGGTGCTGTCTACTGTTGGGGAGACAACGACTACGGTGAAGCGGGCACGGGCGACAGCACGACGTTCATGTACGACACCGCGCAGGCCGCAGCGGGTCTCTCGAACGGGATCATATCGCTCGGTGCTGGCGAGGTTACCGCGTGCGCCATCACCGGTGGCGGTTTGCTTTACTGCTGGGGTGACGATTCCTACGGCGAGCTCGGCGACAACACGACGACGTTCAACACGGTTTACAGCCCCGAAAGCATCGGCTTGTCCAACGTGATTCACGCGGCAGGTACGTACGACGCCACGTGCTGGCTTCTCGGCACCGGAGCGGTCGAGTGTGCCGGCGAGGATGACAACTACGAGATCGCCAACGGTTCGGCGCCGTCGTTCATCAATTACGTGACGCCCAGTTCGACGCTCCTCACGTCGGGTGTGGCCACGATCGCTGCTGCGAGCGCTGGCTTTTCCGACGGAGAAATGTTCTGCGCGGTGCTCACGTCGGGCAGTGTGAAGTGCTGGGGGACCTGCTTTGACTACGGATTCACTGGAAGCCTCGGAGATGGGACGACCACGCAGAGCTCGACACCCATCACCGTGAGCGGCATCACGACCGCGACCAGCGTCTCGGTGTCGGACACGCACGCCTGCATCGTGCTCTCGACTGGCGCCCTCGAGTGCTGGGGCGACAACACCTACGGGGAGGTCGGCAACGGCAAGAGTGGGACGACGCCCACCAAGCCCGTCACGGCGACGCTCACGGGTGTGTCGCGCGTGGCCGTGGGGTCGGACTTCACGTGCGCCCTCACGACGGCGGGCGCTGTCGAGTGCGTCGGGTACAACTGCGACGGCGAGCTCGGTAACGGAAAGTCGAGCTGCGCGGCGACGACCGCGTGGCAAACGCCCATCGCGTCAGGCGCGATCGACCTCGCGGCGGGCGGCTCGCATGCATGCGCGCTCCTCGCGACCGGCAAAGCACAGTGCTGGGGCAACGGGTCGTCGGGCCAAGTGGGCAACGGCACCTACAACGACCCCATCACGACGCCCAAGACGGTGAGCGGCTTCTGAGACGTCACGGGGTTCTGAGCGTCAGCACCAGTGGATTCGCACGCGGTACGTGATCTTCACGTGTCCGCGGGGTGCGATCGTCGGCGTGAACGTGAAGGTGTGAGCGTCCTTCTTCACGTGGGGCATGCTCTCGTGAATGATTTCCCAGTCGCCGCCGACGGGCTCGTAGATCTCGACCTCGGCCGCCGTGTCCTTGTGGTTGCGTAGCTCGATTTCCCACGCGCTCTCCGAGACGCACACGCCGAGCGTCCTCCACTCCATCTGTTTGCGGTCACCGACGACGTCGAACGCATCGCCCATCTTGATGCGGACCTTCTCGTCGCGTGGCGTGTGGTCGATGGCGTCCTCGCCGATGAACTGCTTGGCGCCGCTCTTGTCGGCCTTGTAGACGCGCACGGTGCCTTTGGGCAGCGGCATGCCCATGTGGTTTTGCTCCGTGTTCTGGATGTCGAGGTACACGCCGACCTTTTGATTGGACGCGACCTGCCCGTAGTTGCCTCGATAGTAGTAAGCGGCGCCGTAGAAGATCATGCGCTTGTCGATGTGGAGATCGTGCGCCTCGAGCAGCGTGACTTGCTTCTGCTCGGCGTTGAGCAGGTTCGTCGGGCGTTCGAGCGTGTAGAGGTGGTACTCGAAGAAGCTCTCCTCGCGAAACGCGGGCCCGCCCGCCTTCGCCCTCTCCTCCGGCATGCTCTCCGCGAGGCGCGTGATGGTGTCTTGAACCCGCTGCACGTCGCCGGCGACGAGCTTGAGCTTGGCGTTTTCGTAGGTCGTGCCCGTCGTGTTGTTCAACGTGACCCAGCCGACGAGATCGCCAGCGGTATCCGCGTCGTTGATGACGAGCACGTAGTCAGCGGACCAACCGAGGTTGCGGGTGAGGTAGGTGACCTCCACCTTCTGTTTCCCACTGGAGTCGAGGAGCCACACGAGGGTGGGCTTGGCGATGAGATTCTGCGGGATCTCGGGGAAGGCGATACGCCCGGGGAAGTTGTAGGTGATCTCGCCGTTGATGCGCATCACGGTGCCCTGCGATACCGATAGAACCTCGGCGTCGTAGGGGTCGTCGTGGCCGGTCTTCTCGTTCCACCGATAGACCTTCACCTTGCGGCCGACGTACTTCTCGAGAAGCTTTTGCGGGGAGAGCAAATCGTAGCGGTAGTTCTGCTCGAGCACGTGGAGCTGCCCGCCGAGCGACTTGATCACAACCGTCTGCGGCTCGATCTGCTCGCTCACGTCGCGGAACTCGAGCGCCACTCGGCCCGCCGAGAGGTCGACGTCACGCACCTCGCGCACGAGCCCGAAGTTCTGGTTGTAGACGGTGATGCCGACCTCTTGACGTTGGGCGCTGGTCGACCTGGCTTGCATGACCTGCGGCGGCCGCTGCTGGGCGCGCGACGTCGCCGCCAGGGCCACGGCTGCGAAGGCCGCACCCAAAGCCCCCAACATCCAGCGGTTTCTCATGTGAGCTTGGTCTCGACGTATCCCATCGTCAAAAGTTCTATCCAAGCCGTTCGAGCACGGCGACCACATGCTCGGGGCTGCGCTCGCAGAGCTTTTGGAGTCGCGTGGCGTCGAAGAACGCCACGGTCGTGCCTGGGCGGGCGATGGCAGTCACACTCGGTGCGATTTGGTGAATCGCGTCACGCACGCCGTAGAAGGAGTCGGGCTGGATGACGCTGACGGGCGTGTCCGCGTTCCCCTCCGCGAAGAGGGCGATCGACCCCCGCGCCACGAGGCACGCGACGGTGGGAGTCTCGTTGGCTGGCAGCAGGATCGTCTCCGAGTCGAAGGTCTCGAGCCGCTGGATGCACGAGAGCATTTCGTCGCGCACCTGCACGTCGAGCTGGCCCATCGTCTCGTGCATCGAGAAGAACGAGTCGATGCGGTGCATCTGCTTCGTTTCGGCGATGCGGATCCCGAACGCGAGGTCTTCATCCATGATGGCGCGCACCGCGGCGGCGGGAATGCTCCATACCTCGCTGACGCGCTCGGCACGAAGCGACGCCGTGCATCGCGCGCCGTCACGCAAGAGGACGCTCGACTCGCCGAGGAGCCACCCTGGGAAGCAGCAGCGCACCATCCATGATCCGCCGGACGGTTTCTCGAGCCACACCCCGAGGAGACCGCTCTTGACGATGTACACGTTGAGCGAGGGCTCCCCCTCCGTGACGAGCATCTCTTCGGGCGCCAGCGTTCGCAGCTCGACCCGAGACGCGAGCCGCTCTCTCAACTCGCTCGGGAGGTCAGTGAAGCTGCGCGCTTCGAAGAGGCTCTCGAGGGGCTTGAGGCGCGTGCGACTGCGTTCGAGGAGAGTGTGGATGGGTGAGCCGACGAACGCGTCGCGACCGTCGAGATCGAGCGCGAGCGCCGCGGCCTTCTCGAGCGCGGGAAGATCGAAGCGGTCGGCAAACTCGCGAGCCGCCGCCTCGAGGTACCCACGCGCCAGCGAGCCTTCGCCGAGCTTGACCTCGACCTCGGCCATCGTGAAGAGCGTGGCCCCGCGCTTTTCGTGCTCGGTGAGCATGCGCGGCAACAGATCGCGCGCCTCGCACAAGGATTGCCGGTCCCCACGTGCGATGGCCGCGGCGACGCGGGCCTCGATGGGTGCCTCCATCTCGGTGAGCATCTCGAGGGCCGGATCCTCGTCGTTGCCCATGTCGCCGAAGTCCGACATCTCGTCCGTCGGTGGAGGGGCCATCGAGAAGCGTTGTGCGCGACGCACGGCATCGATCACGTGCTCCGCGCCGAGCGTGGGCGTCATCGCTCCGCTCGCATCGACCGTCACGTCCGCGACGTGGAGATCACCCGACGGAGCGGCGAGCACGATGGTGACGAGCCACGCATCGCCTGCCACGCGCCTCACCCGCCGCACGTCACGTACGTCGAGCAGGCGGCCGAAGTCGTGCCGCAAGCTGCCTTCGACCTGCTTCCAGACTTCCTCGCGGCTCACGGTGACGAGCTTACCGGGATTGCCAGGTCATCACGAGCCATGGTTGTTCCGCCAAGGGCTTGCCCGCAGGCCTGTAGTAGTGCCCGAGCTCGCTGAAGCCTGCTGCGCTGAAGAGCGCGCGCCATCGAGCGATCTCGAAGAAGCACGAGTAACGGTCCCCCGCAAAGCCCTCGACGTCGTCACCACGAGGATTCGAGCAGATGAGGACGCCGCCCGGTCGCAGTGCGGCGCGGAGCTCGTCGAGCACGCGAGGAAGATCCTTGCTCGGGACATGAAAGAGCGAGGCGTTCGCGAAGATCCCATCGAAGTGATGGGGTGGAAGCGAGAGGGCGAGGAAATCCTGATGGAGGACCTCGCACCCACTGAAGGTGCGGGCCATCGTGACGAAGCGTTCGCATCCATCGAGCCCCACCGCCTCGTGACCCAGCGCCTTGATCGCCGCGAGATCGCGCCCAGGACCACACCCGAAGTCCAAAATTCGAAAGGCCTGCTTGCCGGCTGGCGAGCGATTCTCGAGTGCCGACAAGAGCGACTGAATGTTCTGGGAGACGTCGTGATCGCGGGTTCCCTCCCAGAAGCTCTCGGCGTTGCGCTCGTAGTGAGCGAGCGTTCGATTGTCCATGCTGTTTACGTCGCGAGCGTCTTGCGGAGCGCTTCTTCCGTGAGGACCGGGATCCCCAGCTCGCGGGCGTGCTCGAGCTTGGACCCGGGAGCGCTCCCGACGACGAGGTAGTGAGTCTTGTGCGATACGGACCCCGTCACGTGGGCGCCCGCGTTGCGAAGCAGTGTCTCGATGGCGTGGCGGTCCATCGACAACGTGCCGGTGACGACCACGGTCTTTCCGGTAAGCGAGGTGGGCGGCCCAGCGACGACGGGCGGCGGCACGTTCTTCTTCGGCTCCTTCACCTTCGTGGGCTTGATCTTCAAGAGCACGCAGAGCTCCTTTTCCGTGCGCACCTCGATGCCGAGGGCCTTGGCTCGCTCGAGCTTCGAGCCGGGCTTCTCGCCGACGAACAGAATGTCGGTCTTCGCCGAAACCGAGCCCGTGACGTGTGCACCGAGCTTGCGTAATCCCAGCTCCGCTTCGTCGCGTGTCAGCGTGGTCAGCGAGCCCGTGAGCACGACCGTCTTCTTCTTGACGTTCATGGGAGCAGATTACACCAGCTTGGCGAGCTCTTCGTCCGACGTGGCGCCCACGAAGAGCTTGGCGCCCTCGTCGCTCGCGCCGCGCTGCATGACCACGGTGCCACCTCTGCCCCAGCACCCGAGGACGTCCCAATGGCATCCCGGCAAGGGGATGGCTTCGAAACGCTCGCGGACGCGCCCGAGAAGGCCGGCGGAGGCGTCGAGCTCGGCGTGAGGGTCGGTGTTCACGTGCTGCCAGAGGAGCTCCGTGAAGAAGAACGCACTGACGCTGTCGTGGTCGGTCGACCACGCGAACGGTGGCTCGTTGTGCGCAGTCACGACGGGAGGATCATCCAAAGCGACGTCGGACCGCCGGATGGCCCATGCAGCCGTGCGATCGCTCGCTTCGTAGAAGACCAAAGCCTTGTTGACGGTCATGAGATTGCCCGGTAGCGCGAGCCGATCATGGGCGCCGTGAAGATCGCGCCTTCGCCCGGCGAGTCGATACATCGCGCGAAGCTCGGCGGGCAGTGAAAACCCGAGCCGCTTCTCCGCTGCCTTGAGCTCCGACTCCGAGTTGCCATCCCGCTTTTGGATCTTCGGAAAGAGGCGCTCCACCATCTCGAGATAGCGCGTCATCGCGAAATGCTATGTTTCGTGCGATGCCGAGTCACGCGGTAAGATGACGTGATGACCCTCAGCCGATCCGTGCTCGGCGCGGCTGCGTGCGCGATGGTCGCCGCTTGCGGGCTGATCAGCGGTCTCGATTCGCTCTCCGTCGAGGACGCGTCGACATTCGATGGGTCGACGTCGTCGGACACGGCGGCCTCGGACGTGGTGGTCAGCGACGGTCAGCAAGACGCGAGCAGCAGCGATGCAGACAGCGACTGCAAGACGGCGAAGACCCCGGTTACCGACGACAGCGGCCCCTTCTGTCCGTACCAGGGCGACGGTTCGACGTCCGGCAATTGCGCTACGGGTCAACAGTGCTGCGAGTACGTGGACGCAGGAACCCCGTCGACGTGCCAGTCGTTTCAAATTCCGTGCGGCGTGAACGTGCTCGAAGACTTTGAATGCGACGAGACGAATGACTGTCCACCGACCAGCACCGCGGAGTGCTGTCTGACGGGTACCGTGCAGCTCACGCCAGGATGCTCCTACTACGAGGGCAAGAACGTCACGGGCACGACTTGCGTGACTGGGCAGCAGCCTTGCGTGACACAAATCTGCGGAAGCTCCGCTGACTGCCCCGGCGGTCACGTGTGCACGCCGCTCGACGTGCGTGGGATTTGGTTGGGTTTCTGCAAATGACCGGCCAGAATGCCCCCGCGATGCGCTTCTCGGCATGGGTGGGTCTGGCTGTCCTCGTGTTCTCGCTTTGCGAGGGCCGTGCGCACGCGGCTGAGGCAGCGCTCCCCGAGACGAAGCTGCCGAACGGTCTTCGGGTGGTGCTCGACGAGAACCATCGGGTGCCGGTGGTGTCGGTGACCGTGAGATACGCGGTCGGCGCGGGGGCCGACCCAGACGATCGCAACGGCCTCAGCGAGCTCGTCGCGCGCATGATGGCGCAACGGACGCAGCACGTACCCGAGAATGGCTTCGACGATACGTTCGATCGCGTCGGCGGAACCTGGGGTTTCGATTCGAACGTCGACGACACGGAGTTCTACGCGCGGATCCCAGCGAATGCGCTCGAGACGGCGTTCTGGCTGTTCAGCGATCAAATGGGCTTCTTCAAGCCAATCATCGACGATGCCTCGATCGCCCATCAGTTGCAGATCTTCTCGGCGGACCGCGGGCAGCGCGTGGCGAACGCCCCCATGGGTCTCGTGAACGAGCTCGTTCCGGGCGAGCTCTATCCCGCCCTGCACCCCTATCGTCACGTGGCGCGGGCGGGGGATGCGGCTGGGCTCGCGTCGCTCACGTCTGCGGAGCTCGGCGCCTTCGTCGACAAGTACTTCGTCCCGAGCAACGCGGTGATGGTCGTCGTGGGCGACGCCAAGCTCGATCAGGTCACGGCGCTCGCGAACAAGTGGTTCGGATCGATTCCGGCGGGCGCTCCACCCACGCCCGTGTCCATGCCGACGCCGACGTTGAAGAACGAGATCCACCTCGACATCGCGGCGCGCGTCGAGCGCCCGGTCGTGCGCATGACGTGGCTGACGCCTGCCGAGTATGCCCCCGGTGACGCCGAGCTCGACGTCGTCGCGGGGATCCTCCATGGCAACCGCATCGCGCGACTCAGTTGGGAGCTCATCACGAAGCTCAAAGTCGCGGGCGACATCAGCGCACGGCAGTCGTCCCACCGCCGCAGCTCGACGTTCGTGATCACCGCGACGGCGACTCCGACTCACACGGCGCAGCAAGTGGCCGACGCCATCGACGACGTGCTTCGCACGCTTCAAGCGTCGCAACCGCCGAGCGAGGACGACATGGAAGGCTCGCTCGCGTCCGCGCTCATGGAACGAACGCTCTCGATGGAGTCCTCCGAGTACCGGGCTCGCCAGCTCGCGGCGTGGATGATTCGCGCGGGAACCGCCGACTACTGGCAAAATGACATGCACCGCTACGAGACCGACCCAGCCCGCGTGCAAGGAGCGGCGCAACGTTATCTGCCACTCGACAAGCGTGTCGTCGCGTTCATCACCCCGAGCGCCACGGCTCCGGTGTCGGGGCAGCTCATCGCGCGCAAGGTCAAATGAGGCTCTCGAGGGCGCTCGTTTGGTCGCTCGGGTGCACGGCGATGGCGTTGCCGTTCGCGGCGTGTGGCTCGCCCGCGAAGCCCGTGGTCGTGGCGCGAACGACACCGCCCCCATCCGCCTCGGCTTCCGTATCGGCATCGGCATCGGCATCGGCGGCTCCACTCGACCCGCACTTCCGTGAGCACGAGCCACCGCTCGGCCCTGATGCCGTCATGACGCTGCCTCCACTCCACGAGACACGCCTTGGGAACGGCCTGCGGGTGCTCAGCGCGAACACGGGTGGTGGCATGTTCGCGTTGCGCCTCGTCTTCGAAGGCCCGGCCGTATACCCAGCCGAGCGGCCTGCCGTGGTTCGCCTCATGGTCCGCGTTCTCTTCGCCGGAACGCCGACCCACGACGGACACGCCCTGCGCCGAGTGTTCGAGAAGCGTTTCGCGCAGTGGGGAACGGACACGGACCCCGACGCCGTGTCGATCGACCTGAAGATGCCCGCCGACGACGTCAAGCCTTGCATCGACGTGCTCGCGGACGTCGTCCAGCATCCAGTGTTCGACCCGCTCGAAATCAACTTCAATCTCCTCCAGCTCACGGAGCAAGGGCAGACCGCGCGCGAGTCTCCCGCCACCGTCAGCATGACCGTGTTCGGCCGTGCGATCTTCGGAGACGGCAACGTCTACGCGCGGCCGTCGAACGTGCTCGGCGGAAGCCCGACCGTCGACAAGGTCGAGATGCAACGCGTCTACGACACGATCGTGGACCCGAGCTCGGCGACGCTCTTGCTCGCGGGCGCGGTGGACCACGCGCTGCTCGAGCACATCGAGCACGCCTTCGGAGCATGGCGCTCTCACGCCCACTCCACAGCCAGCCCGGTCGCGCCGGTCACGTGGAAGGTCGCGCCGCGCGTCGTCGTCGTCGATCGCCCGGGTTCGGTACAATCGCAGATAACGTTCGGGGGCCTCGCCCCGCCGCGCTCGTCACCCGACTGGTACGCGATGACGATGATTCATCAGATCCTCGGCGCGCACAGGTCGAGCCGGCTGACGCGCGCGCTCGTCGAACGGGACGCCTCGTCGTTCACGGGCGCGACGCACCTCGAGCCCTACCGTGCCGAAGGGGCCTTCTATTGGGACTCGAGCGTGCCCATCTCGCGCACCGCGAGCGTGCTCCGCGAGATCGACAAACAGCTCCACGATCTGACGCAGACGGCCCCGCCGCAAGACGAGCTCGACGAAAAGAAAGCGCTCTACTTGCGGCAGTTCCCCCTGTGGTTCGAGACCGCGTACGAGACCGTCCTCACGATGGCGGCCATCCCGGCGTTCAAGCTCGGCAACGATGCCCTCGATCAGCTGGCATCGGGGATCCGTGCGGTGACCCCCGAGGCCGTGCGCAAGCTCGCGGCCGATCGCCTGGCGACCGACCACACGCGTGTGGTGGTCGTCGGCGACTGGTCGAAGCTCAAGACCGAGCTGAAGGCCCTCGCGTGGGGACCCATCGAGATCCGCGACGCATCAGGCAAGCTCCTCCGGACGGAGAAGTAAAAGGCCTACGCCCTACTTTTCCTTGTAACCCTTCTTCGTTTTCTCGGCGATGAGCTTGTCGTACTCCTTCTTCGCCTTCTCCTCGGAGCCCGCGTCCTTGACCGTCTCCTGGCCTGCCGCGCCGATGCGCCCGTAGCGCGTACAGAAGCTCGTGCCGTCGACCCAGATTTCCCAGAACTTGCTCGAGCTGCCTTCGACGAACTCGAAGTGGCGCTTCTTGCCGCTGCCACCGCCACCGCCCGACGCGGCCTTCGCCTTCGGCTTCGGGGCCTCTTCTTCCTCGTCGTCACCCTCGTCGTCGAACACGGGCTTCTTCGGTGCAGCCTTCGCCGCGCCACCGCCACCGTTGCCGACGAGCTTGTAGCCCTTCTTCACTTTCTCGGCGACGAGCTTGTCGTACTCCTTCTTCGCCTTGTCCTCGTCGCCCCAGTCCTTGACGGTCTCTTGGCCGTCGGTGCCGATCTTCCCGTACGTCGTCGAGAACGACGTGCCGTCGAGGTTGATCACCCAGAACTTGTTCGACGTCCCTTCCTTGAACTCGTAACGCGGCATTGGTTTTCTCCTGGAGGTGAGCTTTGGACGGACGAAGGTATCAGAGCCTCGAAACGATCGTCGAGACCAACGCGAGACCCCCCGGAAGTGCCTGCACGAAGTAGATTTTCCGCGACGCCGTCGCTCCGCCGTAGACCCCTGCCACCGTCACGCACGCGAGAAAAAAGACCCTGAGCGGCCCCGCCATCGCCGGGCTCGCGACGAGCGACCATACGAGCCCGGCGACCAGAAAGCCGTTGTAGAGGCCCTGGTTCGCCGCGAGCACCTTCGTCTGCTCTTGCTCCTCGCGTGACCGCGCGAACGTGCGCATGCCGAACGGCGTCGCCCAAAGAAACATCTCGAGGACCATGAAGTACACGTGGAGCAGCGCGACGAGCGCCGTGAGCACGAGGGATGCGATGGGCATGGGCCCACACTAAGGCAAAAGTCATCGAAGCGATCCGAGTCTCGCAGGCCCGTCAGGTGAAGCCGTCTTCAAGCTCGAAGAAGCGTGAGGAGCGCGGCAGCGCTTTTCGGGATGTCCACGGCAACGTCCAAGTCGAGCAGAGTTTGCACGCCGATCACCGACGTCACGAGGAGCAATCCAATCGCGTCGGGCGAGAGGTCGGCACGGACGTGTTTGGCGACTTGGCCCCGCCGCGTAGCCTCCGCGAGGCGGCGGATCGTCTCGTTCACGAGCGACACGTATTGCGTGCGAATCGCCCGTGACCGCGCGCAAGCATCGAGGAGCTGATAGGGGCGGATGCCTCCTTTGCGCGTCAGGGGGTAGGCCCCGCTTTCGAGCGCGAGGACGAACCGCTGGGCGATCGCGGCGAGATCGTCCCCCTCCGCCCCGAGGAGACCGTCGAGAAACACGCGGCCCACGCGCTGCATCGCCGCAGTGACGAGATCGTCGCGGTCGCGGAAGTGCACGTAGAAGGCGCCCCGCGTGAACCCCGCGCGATCGCAGATGTCGTCGAGGCTCGGGGTGTCGAACCCGTGCTTGGCAAAGAGGGCGAGGGCGGCGCTGACGAGCGCCTCGCGGGTCTCGACCTTCACCTCGGCGCGTGACTTGGGTTTCTTCTTGGGTCTTTGGGCCACCCGCCTTGACATACGCGTTCGTATGTGAAAAGCAATCGCCATGGACGCTTCACCTCAGACATCGACCCCGCGCGGGGCCTCCACGCGGGAGCCCTTCGTTCGTTCGCTCGACGATCTCGCCCGACTCACGACCCGCGAGCTCGCCGACATCTATTCCCGCGGCACCGTCCCCGATTCACTCGCCGTCCTCGACGGAGACCTCGTTGGGCGCTTGCTCGCGGTGCGCGGGCTGGATCGCGGCTCTCCGTTTCGCGCCCTCGCATCATTCGCGCGGAGCGCCGCCTTCCCATGGGGAGGCAAGAGCTTCCGTTCAAAAGACGGAGGTCACGGGACGGGCATCAACCGGCTTCGCCTCGGCAAGAGCGGCGGTCGCCATCGGCTGTTTCCGTTCGCGACGCGGCTTGGCGCGTCGGTCATCGATGAGAGGCCGTGCGTCGTGCTCGACTACGACGATCCGGACAACCCGCCGGTCATTCGCGCGATCCACGACGAAGTGCGCGAGGTCGCCCCGCGGCTCTTCCTCGGCCCCGCGTGCGTGAAGCGAAAGAGCGGGACGCCGGCCACCGTCTTGTGGTTCGGGCTGTATGTCCGCGCGAATTAAACACGTTCTCTTGACCGGCGCGGCAGGCGCCATCGGCAGCGCGCTCGCGCGAGAGCTCGCGGCATTTGCGCCGCGGGCGATGCTCTCGCTCGTCGACAAGAACCCCGTCGCGCACGATCTCGGCGCTCGGGCTCGCATCCTTCGGTGGGATCTCGCGGATCCCGAAGCCCTCGCGTCGCTCTACGCGGAGCTTCCCGAGCCGGTCGACGTGCTCGTCAACTGCGCCGGCTTCATGGAGCTCGTGACCTTCGCAGGGATGCCGTGGGAGCTCGGCCGCACACTCATCAACGTCGACCTCGTCAGCCCACTCCGTCTCATGTCCCTCGCGGTTCCCGCGATGCGGCAGCGCGGGGAGGGGCTCGTCGTGAACGTCGCGAGCATGGCTGGGCTCGTGCCGATTCGAGGGTCGAGCTACTACGGTGCGGCGAAGGCAGGCCTCGCGATGGCATCGGAGGTCGCCCGCATCGAGCTCGCCCGTGACGGAGTGCACGTCATGACGGTCTATCCTGGTCCGGTCGCGTCCGACCTCGAGCGACGTGCCCGATCCCAGGTCCGTAAGACGTGGGCTTCCCGGGCCATTCCCATGGGTCGCCCCGCGGAGCTCGCGAAGGTCATTGTCGAGGGAGCCAAGAAGCTCGCCCCGCGCGTCATTTATCCGCCATTCTTCGGGCCCGCCGCCGAGATGCTCTCCATCACCCGCAGGTTCACCGAGCGTTTCAGCCCGTCCCCGCTCACCTGACTACACATGACCGAGCCGTGACGGGCGCGGTGGCCCGACGTGCGTCATCATGAAAGTGTGGACGCGGTGTCCGAAGTGCCCCCGAAAGAGAGCTTGCTCGTCTTCTCCGACGTGCATCTTGGGAGCGATCTGAACGACCACACGGCGCACCTTCGCCGCTCGACCCGCATCGACACCGATCTCGTTCGCTTCCTCGACCACTATCGCGAGGCCCCCGAAGGCGCCGATCGGTGGCGCGTCGTCATCGCGGGCGACTTCATCGACTTCATCGGCATGTCGGTCGACCCGGCCGACACCGACGCCCTCCCGACCGATCTGAACGCCGAAGAGCGCATTCACGGGCTCGGCAACGCGTCCGACCACGCGCGCGC